>Ga0207714_1001287_pt1 | contig 16179 bp, 15 predicted proteins | sample PonA232FremontCA_2_FD_187270 | JGI IMG/M metagenome (GOLD analysis project Ga0207714, IMG submission 187270) | Marine sediment microbial community from Fremont, CA, USA - Pond A23 Sediment 2 (SPAdes) | ecosystem: Environmental > Aquatic > Marine > Unclassified | place: USA: Fremont, California... | reverse complement strand
CGTCGTCGGTGGACTCGTCGGTAGGCATGGGGGGCACAGTCGGTCGTGCGGGCAGGGTGGGAGCGTAGCGGCGGGCTTAGGAGCCGGCACGGCGCTCTTCGAAGTAGTTGCGCAGCAGGATGGCCGTCAGGTTCATCGTGAACAGGAGAATCATGAGCACCACGATGGCGGCGGCCGCCAGGCCTTCAAACTCGGACTGGGGGCGGGCCGTCCAGTTAAAAATCTGAATCGGCAGCGCCGTGAACTGATCCAGGGCCCCCCGGGGCAAAAAGGGGACGAACGTGAGCGCCCCAATCAGGATGAGGGGGGCCGTCTCCCCGATGGCGCGGCTGAGCGCCAGAATGACGCCGGTGAAGATGCCGGGTGCAGCCATTGGCAGGACGTGGCTCCAGATGACCTGCCAGCGCGTGGCGCCGAGGGCGTAGGCATTCTCGCGGATGCCGCTCGGAATGCTTCGAAGGGCCTCCTGGGTGCTGATAATAATGATGGGCAGGATAAGCAGGCTGAGCGTGAGGGCACCGGCCAGGAGGCTTTGTCCCAGCGCCGCGAAACGCACGAAGAGGGCGAGGCCCAGGATGCCGTACACCACCGAGGGCACCCCGGCGAGGTTGGCAATATTGATTTGAATCAGGCGTAGGAACCAGCCGTCTTTGGCATACTCCTCAAGGTACACGGCAGAGGCCACGCCCAGCGGCACAGAGATCAGAGCAGTGAGCCCCATCAGCCAGAGCGAGCCGAACAGGGCGGACTTGATGCCGGCCTCGCCCGGGTTGCGGGACGGGAAGCTGTCCAGGAACCGCCCGTCGAGCCAGGGCATGCCCGAGGCGACGACGTCCACCAGAAGCGTCACGAGCACGACCACGCCGAAGATGGTGGCCAGGAACAGCACGCCGGCCAGGAGAATCCCGATGCGCTTGCGGCGAGAGCGGTGGGTCTGAAATGATCCGTTGGCGGAAGGCTCCATCGAGATGCGCGGAGTGACGGTTCGGGCGTTCGAACGGGTGGTGGCCAGGGCGTACGTGCGGACAACGTCCTCCCCAAACACGGGAGGCTAGTACTCCTCCTGATAGTGAAGGGTGATGCGGTTGGCAAAGATGTTCAGGGCGAGGGTGATCAGGAAAAGCACGAGCCCAACGGCGAAGATGCTCTGGTAGACGATCGTCCCCTGGGGGGTGTCGCCCTTGCTGACCTGTACGATGAAGGCCGTCATGGTCTGAATGGACTCCGTGGGGTCGAGGGTGGCCTTTGGGGTCGCTCCCGCCGCCAGGGTTACAATCATCGTCTCCCCGATGGCCCGGCTCACCGCCAGAATAAAGCTCGCCATGATGCCGCTGAACGCGGCGGGCACGTTCACGCGGACTACCGTTTCGTACTTGGTGGCCCCGAGGGCGTAGGCCGCCTGCGAAAGGCTGTCGGGGACGGCCTGGAGGGCATCCTCGCTGAGAGAGGCCACCATTGGAATGATCATAATTCCGACGACGATCCCTGCGCTGAGGGCATTGTAGACGCCGAGGCCCGGAACGATCGCTTGCAGGAGCGGAGTGACGAAGGTGAGGGCAAAGTACCCGTACACGACGGTTGGCACGCCGGCCAGCAGCTCCAGGCTCGGCTTCAGAACCTTCCGGACCCACTTGGAGGCGTATTCCGAGATAAAGATGGCGCTGGCCAGGCCCACCGGGAGGGCCACCACCGCCGAAATGACGGTCACGAGCAGCGTGCCCGCCAGGAGGGCCCAGATGCCGAAGTGCTTCTCCGAAAACTGAGGCGTCCACTGCGTGTCTCCGAAAAACTCCGTCAGGGCGACCGTCTGAAAAAACGGAATCGACTCGATGACCAGGACGGCCGCGATCCCGAGTGTCGTGAGCACACTGAGGAGGGCACACGCCCCAAGCACGTACTCAATGAATTTTTCCTTCGGGCTGTCGTAGACCTGCTGGCGAAGGTCCTGGGCCGGACGCTCCGCCGCCGTCGTGTCGTCGTCTGCGGGGGCCGGGGGGGAGGACGTGGGCGTGCTCATGGGGAGGAAGCCTGTTCAAGACGCTCGCGACCGGGCAGGGACTTACTCGGCAGTCATCGTGTCGGGCGACGCCGCGCCCTCAGCGGCCTTGCGGAGCATTTCTTCGACCCGCGTGCCTGTCGCATCCACGCCCTCCACTCCGAAGACCGTTCCGCTCGTTCGGTCCTCAAAGCGCTGAAGGGCCAGGTCGTACGCGTCGTCGGGCATCGCGACGTAGCCTACCTCGGAGGCCAGCTCGTCGGCGTTCTGGAGATAAAACGTGACAAACTTTTCGACGGTCGGGGTGATCTTTTCGGGGTTGACGTAGATGAAGAGCGGGCGTGAGAGCGGACGGTAGCGCCCGTCCTTGACGGTCTCCGCGCTCGGGGTCACACAAGCCGTCCCGCCGTCCCGTTCGTCCGGATCGATGCCCAGGGCCTTCAGCTGGTCGGCATTGTTCTCGTAGTAGGCCAGTCCGAAGTACCCAAGCGCCGTCTCCGTCCCCGTGATGCCCTGAACGAGCACGTTGTCGTCCTCGCTCGCCGTGAAGTCGGAGCGACTAGCCTCCGCCTCCCCCACAATCGCCTCCGTGAAGTAGTCGTAGGTGCCGCTGGCCGTGCCGGGCCCGTACAGCTCGATGGGCCGGTCCGGATAAGACTCGCGAATCTGGTTCCACCGCTCAATCGAGCTGTTCGGCCTCCAAATCTCGCGGAGTTCGTCGGCGGTCAAGCAACTGGCCCAGTCGTTCTCGGGGTGCACCACGACGGCCAGTCCGTCGTAGGCGACCGGAATTTCGATAAACTCGATGCCATTTGCCTCCGCCTTTTCAATCTCGTTCGGGGCGATCGGGCGGGAGGCGTCGTTGATGGCCGTTTCCCCCCGCAGAAACTTCGAGAATCCCCCGCCGGTGCCACTCACGCCCACGTTCACCCGGGCGCCTTGGCTGTCTTCCATGAATTCCTCCGCGACGGCCTCCGTGAGGGGAAAGACGGTACTGGAGCCGTCGATGCTTACCGAGTCGACCGACGAGCCGCCGCAGCCGACGAGCACAACCGCCAGCACGATGACGCCGGGGAGGGCCGACGGGAATGCCGGAGAACATCGCGAGAGAAGAGAGTGCAACTTAGACATCGTGGCAGAGAGGGCGTACAGAAGAGGACGACAGTGGAAACGTTGAGTCAAATCATAATGCTCATTCCGGCCAAGAGAAAGCTCCGTTCGTCGTGCTGGCCCTCTACTCCTTCATTCGGTACCCGACGCCCTTGACGGTCTCAATGTATTCGCTGCCGATTTTCTCACGGATTTTCCGGACGTGCACGTCCACGGTCCGGTCGACAACGTAGACATCGCGCCCCCATACCTCGTCGAGAATCTCCTGACGGGAGAACACGCGGCCGGGGTGCGACGCCAGAAAGTAGAGCAGCTCAAATTCCTTCCGGGGAAAGCGCATCTCCGTCTCGCCGTCCCCGTTCGCCTGGTAGACGAGGTAGCGGTCCCGATCCACCCGCAGATTGTGTACCTCAATCTGATCGGGTGGGTCCTCGTAGCGGTGGGCACTGCGCAGCAGGGCCTTGGTCTGGCTGACAATGACGGACACGGAGACCGGCTTCCCAAGGTAAATGTCGGCGCCCACGTCGAGGCCCTGCACCTTGTCATCCTCCTCGTTCCGGGCGGTCAGCATCATAATCGGGATGGTCCGGAGGTGGGCGTCCTTGCGGAGCTTCTGGCACACCTCGATGCCGTCCATCTTGGGCATCATGATGTCGAGGATGATGAGGTCCGGGTCGTGCTCGCGGGCCTGCCCGATCGCCTCCACCCCGTCTCGGGCAAGCACGACGCCAAACCCCTCCTGCTCCAGATTGTACTCCACGAGGCTAAGCAGGTCTTCCTCGTCGTCAACGACGAGAATGGTCGACTCCTTCGTGCCGAGCTGCTGTTCCGTCACAGTACGCGAGGCCAGTCATCCCAAAGGACATAGGGTTTCGATCCTACCTTCAAATCCGTGTCGCTGTTGTTATCGAACTATTATCATCGGTCCCCAGCGCTGCCCTTTCGCTGGTTTTTTGCAGGGGAGGAGACCTCAAAACGGGAAAAAGGTCTTGTGCTCCAGTGTAGGACACATGCGAACCCCAGCACAGACTGCTGTTCCTCAAAAACACGTCCGCAGGGGGCGTTCCGGTTGCCCAGTCGTGTTGACCAGGGCCGGATGAATCCATCGGGGGTGGGGCTCGTGGAGACCGGCGGGGTCGCGGTTCAGTCGAACGTGTGTGAGGTCGATCCACTTGGTCCATTCGAGCCCGTACGATCGTGACATCCTGGACCTGGCAGTGCCGGCCCTTGCGGGGCTCGCTGCCGGGCCGCTCGTCTCGCTGGTCGACACTGCGTTCGTGGGACAGCTGGGCCGTGTGCCCCTGGGGGCCCTGGGGGTGAACACGTCGATCTTTTCGATGACATTCGTCGTCTTCAATTTCCTCGCGTACGGCACCACGCCGCGTGTGGGACGGGCCGTGGGCAACGACGACCGAGAAGAGGCGGGGCGAGTGGTCGTGCGGGCCCTTGTTCTCGCCGTCGCGGTGGGCATCGTCGCCCTTGGTGTGCTGCAGGCCTTGGCCCGTCCCATCCTGGTCGTGATGGGGGCGGGGGAGGAGTTGATGGCGCCGGCCCTGTCTTACCTCCGCATCCGAGCCCTGGCCGGTCCGGCGGTGCTGCTCATCACGGCCAGCCACGGCGCCTTTCGGGGGTACCAGGACACCCGAACCCCAATGGGGGTGACGCTTGGCTTCAACGTCGTCAACGGAGGGCTCGACCCGATTCTCATCTTCGTCTTCGACTGGGGCCTCGCGGGGGCCGCGGCGGCGACGGCCATTGGCCAGTGGGTGGGCGCACTCACGTTCTTGTACCTGCTCCTCTACGCGCGGCGGGACGAGCTCGGTGTTACGCTGCGGTGGCCGGCCCTGCACACGCTCGTGCCCTTTTTGAAGGTGGGGCGTGACCTGTTCCTGCGTACGGCCTCGCTCGTGGGCACCATGACGCTGGCGACGGCCATGGCGGCCCGTGTGGGCGTGACGGCCGTGGCGGCACACCAGGTGGCGGCCCAACTCTGGACCTTCCTCGCCCTCCTGGTCGACGCGCTGGCCGTGGCGGCACAGGCCCTCGTGTCGAAGCACCTTGGGTCGGACGACCCGGGAACGGCCCGCGAGGTGGCCAACCGGCTGGTGCAGTGGGGGCTGGCCGTGGGCGTGGGGCTGGGGCTCGGGTTCTGGGCCCTGCGGCCCGTCCTGCCCGGCTTCTTTACCGACGACCCCGACACGATCGCGGCGCTTCTCGACGTGTACCTCTTCGTGGTGGTGCTCCAGCCCCTGAATGGACTCGTCTTCGTGGGGGACGGCATCTACATGGGGGCGGAGGCGTTTCCGTACCTGGCCAAGGCCATGATCGGCACGGCCCTCGCGGCGGCCGTCGTGCTGTTCCTGGTGAACCCTATGGGCTGGGGCCTCGTCGGGGTATGGTGGGGCATTGCGACGCTCATGGTGGGCCGCATCCTCACGCTGGCAGGGCCGTATGTGCGAGGGACGCTGCTCGCGCGCGAAACCGAGTAGGGCGGCCCCGTCAAAAAGCCTGGACGGGAACCGTGTATGTAAAGCTGGCGGTGATCACGTCGTGGCGGAGCGCGGAGGGGGAAGACGCCAAGGGGAACACCTCTGCGCTCGTCGAAGGGCCCAACGCCTCCTCGGACCCGGCAAAGACGGACCGGAGGCCCGGGTTGTACCGGAGTTCGAGGCTCAGGCGTCCGGTTGCCCCAACGTCGTATCCCAGCCCCGCCCCCACCACGAGCCCCACGTCCCAGCGTCGAAGGCGGTCGCCGTCCAGAAGGTCGATGCGGTCCTCGAACGTGCCCTGAGCGGACCGTGCGTCGCGCTGCACAGTGCCCCTGAGCGCCATGTCGATGGAGAGCCCCGCCACGGCGTGGGCGGACAGACGGCCCCGAATTGGGAGGGCGCGGCGCCCGAGCATCAGGGCCTGCATGTACGACAGGCGATACCGCTCCACGGAGTACCGTTCGGACAGCGGCTGAGAGAAGTGGCCCCCCTTCTGGACGTAGAGCAGCTCCGGCTGGAACGCGTACGAGTCGGCGAACGGGACGATGAGAAAAGCCCCGGCGTGCAGGTCGAGCCGCGGGTTTGCGTTGGTCGTGCGTTGCCCTCCGGTGAAAGGAGGGGCACCGTCGCTCAGAAACCCGAAGGTGGGCCCTGTGCGGAGGCCTACCCGCGCGTCCTGTGCCGCCGCGTGGGGAGCCATGCTTCCCACAGTGATGAGGCACGCCCCGATCAGAAGGAGGACGAAGGGCGGCGTCTGTACGAGAGACCGAAATCGAGAGAGAGGCAGCATCCGCTGTGGGCGGAATGAAGCGAGCGATTGTCGTTGTTTACGAGACACGCTGTGAAATGAAGCGCGTGCGAGAGGGAAAGGCCGGCGCCGCGTCTAACGTGGAGACGAAAACGGATCGCCCCAGTCCACGTCGTCGGCCGTCCACGCATCCTCCGAGGGTTCCGTGCTCGTCTGGTCAGGATCCGAGGAAGGGGCCGTGCCAGGGTCTTCCGTGGTCCCGCCCCCGACGGCGTTGCCGATGTGGGTAAGCACGGCGTCCTGGATGTCGGGGACAGTCTCCTTCGCTTCCTTCAAGGCAGCGAGCGGCCATGCGTTGCGGCCCTTCGCCTCGCCGTCGCGGCCCACCGCGGCGTTCACCCGGCGATGCAGCATGCGGATCACGACCTCGACGTTGTTCTCCTCGTCGCCCTGGCCCACGACCCCGACGAGGGCTTCGTCCGACGGAGGGTCGAGCCGATGCAGGACGGTGCCCGCGGCGCGGCGGACGGCGTGGTTCAGCATCGTGCGGTAGGCCTTTCGCTCGCGGGCCGGGCGGTTGGGCGGGGGCGGTAGCTCCTCGTCGCCGAGGGGATGGTTGCGGTCGACAATCTCCTGCTTGATGTCGTCGGCGTCCGGCACGTCGAGGCCCTTCTCGCGCAGGCTGTCGAGGGCCTCCTCCATGGCAGTGAAGTCTTCCTGGGCCTCCTCGGCTTCGGCGCCCTCCACCGGCAGGTACGCGTCCACGTCGAAGCCCTCGATCTCCTCGCTCGTGACCTCTGCCGGGTCGCTCTCGGTGCGGTTCTGTGACGGGTCCGTGTCGGCGTCCCCCGCGCCCTCCTCGGTGTGGGACTGCGCCCAGGCGTCCAGGTCCGCGAGCACCTGCGCCTCCTCCGTTTCGTGCTTGAAGTACTGCCAGTGGGCCTCCTGGTCGAGGCCCGCGTGGGCCACCACGTGGGCGAGGTTGTCGGTCTCATTGCCGTCGGGCAGGGCGCGGAGGGCCCGGCCCACGAACTGGGTATAGGGGGCGATAGAGCGAAACGGGCGGAAAAGGGCCGCGATGGAGATGTTTTTGTTGTCGTAGCCCTCCCCCAGGATGCCGACGTGTACCATCGCGTCGAGGTCGCCGTGCTCGTAGGCGCGGAGGCGGCGTTCGCGTTCCTCGGTCGTCATGCCCCGGCTCGCCACGAATGAGGCATCGATCCCGCGGCTCCGGTAGAGGGACGCCACCTGCTCGGCGTGGCGGATGGAGCAGGCCGCGGCAAGGATCTGGTGCTGCTCCGTGCCCCGCCGGGTCTTGGCCTGCAGGAGCTGTACGCTGCGATCCACGATCGTCTCGTTGCAGACGTCCGACAGCGCCACGCCCCGCGAGAACCAGGTTTCCTCGCGCAGGTCCATGATCTCCTCGCGGGTGAACGACCGCTCCTCCCCCTCCACGGTAAACGTCATCTCGGACGCCACCGCGTCGACCCGCACAATGTTCTTCACGTACCCGGCGTTGATGGCGTCGGCCAGGGCGTAGCGGTAGACCGGCTCGGCACGGATGGGGCGCTCGTCGCTCCGAAACGGTGTGGCCGTGCAGTAGATTTTTTTTGCGTCGGGAAACGCTCGGGTGACGTTCTGCCACGAGTCGGCCGGGGCGTGGTGCGCCTCGTCCACCACAATAAGGTCGAAGAAGTCGGACGGGAAGAGGGGCAGCCAGCCCTGCAGCTGCTGCACGTTCGCCACGATGACGTCCGCCCGGCGGCAGTCTTCCTCGTTCACGCGGCCCCGCTCCAGGGCCACTACGCGCGGCAGGCGGGCGTCTGAGGGCAGCACGTCACAGAAGTGATAGAAGTTGCCGGTGCCGCTGAAGGTGCCCTCCGCCAGCCCGTCTTTGATCGTCAGGTTCGGCGCTACCACCAGGACCCGGCCCTCCGCGACCCCGAACGGGGCGCAGGCGATGAGGCCCGATTTTCCACAGCCCGTGGGCAGGACGACGATGGCCGGAAGGTGCGTCGCGCGTTCCGCATCGAAATGGTCGCGCAGTGCCAGGTACCCTTCCTCCTGCGGCGTCCGCAACTGCTCGTTGCCCACGATGTGGGCGTCGGTGTCCTGGAAGTACTCCTGGACTTCTGCGCGCTGCCGGTCGTGCTGTGTCCGCAGGGCCTTGGTCCGCTCGGTGGGGGCGTCCCCTTTTGCCTGGTTGCACGCGTGGCACAGCGGATCGAGGTTGAAGGCGACGTGCTCCCCGCCGTCCGAAAAGGCCTCGCGGTGATCGAGGTGCTTCCGTAGGGCCTCGCCGTCAATCGTGCGGCCGCATTCCCGACAGGTCTGCCCGTCAAAGTACTCGACGTGTCGCCGAACGGCCTCGGGGATGTGGCGGGGGCGATTCATGGCGGGCGCGGTCGACTCGGCAACTCCGTCGGGCAGTGCGGAAAGATAGAAACACAACCGACGGACCAATGGGTTCGGCACCGGGGCGGATCGCAGGTCTACCCCGGAAGGAACTACATCCCGACGGGCTCGGCTTCCCCTCCGTCGCCGTCCTCATCGCGGCTGCCGTCGGAGGCGGGGGTACGGTCGTCGACGGACAGGGGCTCGGTGTGGAGGGTTGACTCGTCCTCGATGTCGTCGGAGCGGACGTACACGCGCCCATCAGTCTGGTCGACCGAGTAGGATTCAAAGTGCTCGTCGGCCCAGTCCAGAATTCGGTAAATCTCGTGGCCGAGCTGGTCGGCGTCGAGCACAAACCCGACCACTTGATTCTGGGGGGCCTGCAGGCAGTAGTGCATAGAGCAGAGGAACTTGTTCAGAATACAATGTCGAATGACAATCCATACTTCTGGCAACATCTGCGCCAGCCGTATGCACTCGGGCCGGGGGCTGTCACTTCGGCATGCACCACCGAGAGCGTGAAGAAGCCTGACACCATCCGCGGAAATCCAGGGGGGGTGCCCCGACAATCCGTCGCACTCGACAGTCCCTGCGGTACGGGACACGGGCGCTGGTCGGACCCGAAAAGTCCGTAGGCCCCTACTGGGGTCCGGCCGACACGTTTTTACAGAGGAAGAACGACTGAGTATGGGTCAGTTGACCCGTTCCACCTCGTATCCGTCGTCTTCGATGGCGGCGACGGTGTTTTCGGCCTGGCCCCGGCCGCTGGTGATGACCTCAAACACGAGGTACGCCTCCCCCACGTCGAGACCATCCACCGCCCGCTCGTGACGCACGTGTCGGATGTTCGCGCCCTGACCGGCGATGCGTTGAGAGATGTCGGCCATCTTCCCGGGCTGGTCGTCGATGCGGACCCGAAGGCGGAGGAGTTGGATGCGGTCGGCCATGGCGTGGTCCAGTACCTCCTGCAGCCGCGCCGGGTCGATGTTGCCGCCGCACAGGAGGGGGACGACCGTCTCCCCCGTCACGTCGAGCTTGTCGGACAGCAGCGCGGCGACTGGGGCGGCCCCCGCGCCCTCCACCAACTGCTTCGCCCGCTCGAGCAACAGCAAGATGGCGCCCGCAATTTCGCCGTCGGTGACGGTGAGAACCTCGTCAACGTGATTGTCAATAAGGCCCAGGGTAAGTTCGGACACCCCGCCCGTAGCGATGCCGTCCGCGATGGTGTCGGGGTGGTCGATGGGCACCGGAACGCCCTTCGCGAGGCTCTGGGGAACGGTTGCGGCGCCCTCGGCCTGCACGCCCACGACCCGTACGTCCGGGGCGATGCCTGCAAGGGCCACGCTGATGCCGCCGATGAGCCCCCCACCCCCGATCGGCGCGATTACAGTATCGACGTCGGGCACCTGCTCGTAGAGCTCAAACCCGAGGGTGCCCTGTCCCGCGACGATGTCCGGGTCGTCGTAGGCGTGGACGAAGAGCACGTCGTCGCCCCGGGCCACGTGCCGGGCGCGGGTCGTCGCTTCCTGAAACGTGTCGCCCGTCAGCTCCACGTCGGCCCCGTAGCTGCGCGTCGCGTCGACCTTCGCCTGGGGAGCATTCCGGGGCATCACGATGGTCGACGGCAGGCCGACCGTCGTCGCCGCCAGGGCCACGCCCTGCGCATGGTTGCCGGCACTGGCGGCCACCACCCGCTCGACGGTCCCGGACGCGACCTGGACGAGCTTGTTGTACGCCCCCCGCGTCTTGAACGACCCGGTGCGCTGCAGGTGCTCCATCTTGAGAATTGCAACCGCCCCGGACAGCTTCGAGAGCGAGTGGCAGGAATCGATCGGCGTTTTGCGGACGACGGACGGATCGTCCAGGCGCTCGCGGGAAGCGCGAACGTCATCGAGGGTAACGGACATGGGCGGACCTGGGGGATGGGAAAAGAACGGAACGAGAGGAGCGGAAGTGGCCGGGGGCACTCGGCAGCGACGAAGGACTTGGGACGAAGGAGGGAGCTTCGGCAAGAAGGGAACGGACAAGGTAGGCGTCGAGGGCCGTTCGTCCAAACACCCTGAGCAGGCGAATGCCGCACGCCCTCCCCCAAACCCCCGCTGAACATCTAGTTGAAACGACCGTTTCAAAAAACCAATACACATTTTCACCAAAGCCCCGCCTTTCGCGGCGTGTCCCCCATGCCCCGATCCCCGACATTTGACCGTGATGCCAAGGTTGAGCAGGCGATGCAGCTTTTCTGGGAAAAGGGATACGAGTCGACCAGCGTGCAGGACCTGGTCGACCACCTGGGGCTCAACCGCAGTAGCCTGTACAATGCCTTCGGAGGCAAGCACGAGCTGTACCTGGAGGCGCTCGACCGGTACCGCCGAGAGGACATTGAATGGTTGCAAGAGCAACTTCGGGAGGCTCCCACGGCGGTGGAAGGCATTCGGCAGGCCTTCGTGGCGGTGGCGGAGCGGGCAACAGAGAGCTGCTGCGGGTGCTTCACGACCAACGCGGCGGTGGAGTGTGCCCCGCGTGATGCATCGACCCAGAAGCGGGCCCGGAAGAGTTTCGAGAAAATGCGCTCCCTCTTCCGGGCGGCCGTGGAGAGGGCCCAAGAGGAGGGGACCATCGACCCGTCCCGAGACGCAAAAGCCCTCGGCTGCCACCTCACGAACGCCTACAATGGCATTCACCTGACCGCCAAGACGGATCCGCCGGACAAGGTCGTGCAGGACATCGTCGAGGAGACGCTTCGGGGACTCACGTGCTCGTCCGGTGATGCACCGGCGTGACCCCCGGTCCCCATCCCGAATGAGACTGCGTCACAAGAATGTGATGACTGGATTTGGAACACCCATTCCAGAAAGAGCTTTCAGTCTTCGGAATTGAAACGGGTGGTTCAAAACCAGCAAAACCTCCTGTCCGTCCGGTCTCCATTGCATTGTACCCTTCTACGTGATCTTATGGCCTCTCCCCCGACCGCTCAGCATCCGAAGATGGCTGATCCCGACCACGACGTGCTCGACCTCTTTCGCGAGCGATGGAGCCCCCGTGCGTTTGCCGACCAGCGTGTGGAGCCGGAGAAGATTCGGCGCATGCTGGAAGCGGCGCGGTGGACGATGTCGTCCTACAACGAGCAGCCGTGGCGGTACGTCGTGGCGTCGCGGCACGACGATCCGGAGGCGTACGAGCGGCTCCTCGACTGTCTCATCGACGGAAATCAGGCCTGGGCCAAAAACGCGCCGGTGCTGATGATGTCCTTTTACAAGGAAACGTTCTCGGGAAACGAGCGCCCAAACCGATGCGCCCCTCACGATGTGGGAGCCGCCTCCGCCGCGCTTACGTTTCAGGCGACGGCGATGGACCTCTACGTCCACCAGATGGCCGGCATCCACAAAGACGTGGCCCGCGAGACCTACGACGTGCCGGATGACTTTGAACCGATGGCGGGGCTCGCGGTGGGGTACTTGGGGGACCCCGAAATGCTGAGCGACGACAAGCGGACGGCCGAACAGTCGCCCCGCTCCCGTCGGTCGCTCGATGAAATCGTGTTCGGAGAAGACTGGGGCGCCTCGGCGGCGCTCGTCGCGGATGAGTCGTCCAGTTGACCGAGGTGTTCTGACCGATGCGTGCAAAGTACCTCTATTGGGGATCGACCGTGCTCGTGGCTGTCTTCATGGCCGTCTCGGGGACGCTCTACTTCGTTGCCGACGGCCCGGCCGCCGCGTTCGAGCGGCTCGGCTTCCCCGATTACTTCCGGATCGAACTCGGAATTGCCAAGCTGGCGGGCGCAGTCGTGCTGGTCGCCCCGCTGCCGCGCGCCCTGAAAGAGTGGGCCTACGCCGGCTTCACGATCAGTTGTGTCTCCGCCTTCATCGCACACGCGGTGGTCGGAGACCCCCTGACCGACCTCATTCCGCCAGTGGTCGCATTTGCGCTTCTGATGACCTCGTACGTAACCTACCACCGGTATTATCGACCCGAGCAGGACGCCGGCAGGGTTTAGGAGAGTTCTACGGCCGTTGAACGGACACACGCCGTCACCAAAACCGACTTTACGTCCATGACTGTTCAATCTCCCCTTCGCGACTTTTTTGAGCAAGAGCTTGGCCCCACCGACCAGGGGGGGCGCTTTGGAACGGAGGTGCAGGTGTCTACGGACCACCTCGTGAGTCACTTGGTGGAGCAGACGGTGCACCGCGCTGCACTGGATGCCGCCACGCATCGCCAGGAATCTGTGGAGTCGTCGGGGCGGGCGGTCGGGGTATCCTGGAAGCACGTGCTGATGGTGGCCGCCCTGACCGAACTGCGGCCCGTGAAGCTCGTGTCGAAAAACTGAATCGCCTGGGGGCGGCAGAGCAATGACGCGCACAGGCCCCTGTCTGAGTGCGTGTCGGACTGCCGCCGCCCCGTGTATTCTCTGTCTTCGCTTCTGTTGTACGTCTATGGCTCCTCCCGACCGCGACGACCGCGAGTCTACCCTCGCTATTCTAAGCCGACTCTGGGGCGTGCTGTCCCCATATAAAGCCCGGGTCATCGGGGTGGCGCTGCTGATTAGCTTCTCGGCGGCGCTGGAGGCGGCGGGGCCGCAGTTCGTGCGCTACGCGTTCGACGTGGTGATTCCCGGCGGGCGCAGCACGCTGTTTCTGTGGTTTGGGCTTGCCTTTGCCGGGTTCTACCTGTTTCGGGCAATCGTGGAGTATGGGGGCATGTACTGGAGCTTTGCCCTCACGCAGCAGGTGGTGAGCGACGTGCGCATGCAGGCCTACGACCACCTGTTGACGCTTCCGGTGTCCCGGTTCTCCAACGAGCAGTCCGGCTCCCTCAGTTCGCGCGTTGTGAGCGACCCGAACGCGCTGAAGGGGATGATTCAGGCGGCCGCGTCTCGCCTCTCCGGCCAGCTCGTGGCCATTCTGGTGGTAGCGGGGCTTCTGGTGTGGATGAACTGGAAGCTGGCCCTGGTGAACCTGGTGGTCCTGCCCCTCCTGGCCTTCGTCACCTACTACTACCAGGAGCCCCTCCGCACCGCCTCCCGCAGCATTCGCGAGACGGTTGCGCGCCTGACGGCCACGTCCACCGAGGCGATTTCCAACATCCGGGTCGTGAAGGCCTTCGTTGGCGAAGAGCAGGAGCGCGAGCGCTTCGGCACGCACAATCAGCGGTACGTCGACATCAACCTCGACCGCCGCAAGGACGTGGGCAAGATGGAGGGCCTCATCAACATCACGTCCAACTACGGGACCGGGGCCCTTCTGCTCGTTGGGGGCTGGATGGTGGTGAGCGGCAGCCTCTCGCTCGGTGAGCTCACCGCGTTCATCATGTACCAGCGCCAATTGCAGGGGCCGGTGCAGTCGGTCATGTTCTTCAACGACAAGCTGCAGGCCGGCATGGCGGCCCTGGAGCGGCTCTCCGAACTCGTCGACACCGACCCGGAGACCGGGGGCGATCGGGAAGAGGTGCCCGTGGGGCCGGTGGCGCTGGAGGACGTGCGCTTTTCGTATCCGGACGCCGACGCACCGGCGCTGCGGGATCTCTCGCTCCGCATTGAGCCGGGCGAGACGGCGGCGCTCGTCGGGTCGTCCGGGGCCGGCAAAAGCACGGTGGCCAACCTCATCGGCCGCTTTTGGGATCCGCAGGAGGGGCGCGTGACCGTCGACGGCATCGACCTTCGGGCCTTCGAGCTCCAGGCCCTGCGCGAGCACGTGGCCCTTGTGCCACAGGACCCCACCCTCTTCTCGGGCACGGTGGCGGACAACATCCGGTACGCCGAGCCCGACGAGCCCGACGCGGCGGTCCGCCGCGCCGCAGAAATGGCAAATGCGCACGGGTTTATTCAGCAGCTGGTTGACGGCTACGACACGCAGATTGGAGAACGAGGCGTGCGGCTGTCCGGCGGGCAGAAACAGCGCGTCGCCATCGCCCGCGCCATCCTCACCGATGCCCGCATCCTTCTGCTCGACGAGGCGACCTCCGACCTCGACAGCGAGTCGGAGGCCGTGATTCAGGATGCCCTCGATGGGCTGTTTGCGCGGGGCGATCAACTCACGTCCATCGTCATTGCCCACCGGCTCAGCACCATCGAAAACGCGGACACGATCTACGTGCTGGAAGACGGGCGGCTCGTGGAGCAGGGCCCACACGACGAACTCCTGGCCGAGGGCGGTCGTTACGCGGAGCTCTGGGCGCTACAGCGACGGGACGCGGATCGATCCGCTCTGCCCAGCCGGGCGGAGCCGCCAGTCGCGACGTCCGCCCCGGTGGACGAGCCGTCCTCGACACGCTCGTAGTGTTCGGGCCGGGTCCTCGATCCCGAAATGCCCTCGACCCCGAACTGGCGCATCGCCGCGGTCCGTACCCGAACGCGAGCCCGAGCGGATGCTATCCAGCATGCGTGCCGGTGACGTACTGGCGAAGCCGACTGGTCTCTCGCTGAGCCGTCTTGATAATTTGCTTCACGCCGTCCCCGATCGAGACGATGCCGATCAGGTCCCCGTCCTCGTCCACCACAGGGAGGTGGCGGCATCGGAGTCTCGTCATCAGGCGCAGGCAGTCTTCGAGCGGCTTGTCGGGACGGACGGTCGCTACGTCCTCGGTCATCACCTCCTGTACTTCCGTCTCGTCTGAGCTTCGGCCCTCCAGGGCGATGCTCTGCATGTAGTTTCGCTCGGTAAAGATCCCGGCGATGGAGTTGCCCTCCATCACCACGATGGAGCCAACGTCGCGGTCCACCATCCGACCAATGCACTCGAACACGGTTGCCGAAGGGCTCGTGGTGAGAACGTTGCTGTTGTCGGCCAGCGTGGACTCGGATTGAATGATGTCTTTCGCTCGAGTGTCGAGAAGACCGTCTCGCGGATTCATGGTACCGGTGTGGTCTGTGTCAGGGGGTGGGAAATGCACGACAAAGCCAACGACCCATGAGGCGCTTAACATTGGCTTCGTCTAATGGGCGTAGAGTTCGTATTTCCACACCGGGGTGTTCCCCTTCGCCCCGAGATGTAACGCTTTATACAGAATTAAAAGAGGTCCGGCAGGTAGAGCGTCGCGGCCTCTTGGGGGATCGCCACCTCAAGGGGCCAGACTGAGACGCGAATCCTCCTGAGCGAGGGCTGGACGCGGCGGCGGTCGGTGCCGGTTGGAGGAAGACCAATTTGCAGCGAAGAAAAGCCGCTCGGAGCCTGAGAGATCAATCAACATGCCAGACTCTCTGGCTCCGCAGACCGCGAGGTCCCTTCCTAAAGCGAGGCCTTGTCGGCGGGGTACCCGTCGCCTCCGTAGTCCTGAGAAGCCGGTTCTTGCGCCCTTCCCTGTGTTGAGCTTGACGTCTCCGCGGTTCCCGACGCGCCAGGCTCCGTGCCGGGCTCGGTCCCGAGGTCAAACCGCTGGACGCCCCGACGGAGCTGCTCGGTGAGCCCGTCCAGCTCGTCGGCCGCGCCGGACACCTCCGTCACCCC
>Ga0207714_1001285_pt1 | contig 16183 bp, 14 predicted proteins | sample PonA232FremontCA_2_FD_187270 | JGI IMG/M metagenome (GOLD analysis project Ga0207714, IMG submission 187270) | Marine sediment microbial community from Fremont, CA, USA - Pond A23 Sediment 2 (SPAdes) | ecosystem: Environmental > Aquatic > Marine > Unclassified | place: USA: Fremont, California... | reverse complement strand
GTAGAAATAGAATGCCGACAGGTTGCCCAATGCGGCGGCGTTTATATGGAAGTCCCGCATGAGTTCCTGGGTCATGACCGCGGGAGCCACGCGCTGGAAGAATCCCAGGAGATAGAAAACAGCGCCCAGGCCCCAGATGATCCAGGCGACGTGCAGTGGTGGTGTGGAATCGGTGCTCATTTTTCAGATGAGGCGTTGTGATTTGAATCCATAGAATTGATTGGCTCTCTCCGGTCCTCAGGGAATATTTTGCCAGGGTTTAGAATACCATGTGGATCTAATTTGTTCTTTATGGCCCGCATGAGATCGAGGCTCGAGGGTTCAAGGTTCATGTCAATAAAGTCCTGCTTGCTGATTCCGACACCATGCTCTCCTGTAATGCACCCCCCTAGTTGAACAGTTTTTTCAAAGATCCGTCGAACGGCAACATGAGCCTGAGCAAGAGTGTCTTCCTTAACTAAAACATTTACATGGATATTGCCGTCTCCGGCATGCCCGAAGTTTACGATAAGCATTCCTGTTTCGTCAGCAATCTGCTCAATCGATTCAACCATATCCGGGAGACTTGCTCGTGGGACGACGATGTCTTCGTTGATTTTCTTCACAGGATTGTGCCAGGCCAGGGAGGCCGAGACAGAGCGCCTAGCTTTCCAAAGCCTTTTCCGTTCAGATTGGCTTTCGGCAATATCTATATTAAGAGAGCCGATCTCTCTACAGATCTCTGCCACCCGGAAGATGTCTTTGTCCACTTGCTCAGCAGGTCCGTCAACCTCAATGAGCATGAAAGCTCCCGTGCCTTGAGGGACTCCAAGGTCAAGATACTGATTGACGGACCAAATGGCGTTATGATCTAAAAATTCAAGAGTTGTAGGGATGATTTTTCGCTTAATAATTTCTGAAACGCAATATCCGACTTCACGGATGGAGGGAAATGTTACGGACATAGTCTTTTGGTTTTCAGGCAGAGGGAGTAGCCTAAGCGTCGCCTCGGTGATTATCCCGAGCGTTCCTTCACAGCCGACGAAAAGCTGAGTCAAATTGTACCCGACGACATCCTTAACGCATTTGGAACCAGTATGCACTACGCGGCCATTCGGTAGGACCACCTCCAGTCTCTGGACGTAATCCTGGGTCACCCCGTACTTGACTGCGCGCATGCCACCGGCGTTTTCCGCAATATTGCCACCGATGGTGGAAAAGGACTGACTGGCAGGATCAGGTGGATAAAAAAGCCCCTGTTCTTCCACTGCCTCTTGGAGTGTCGAAGTAATAACCCCTGGCTGAACCACAGTCATGAGATTGTCCGTGTCGATTTCGAGAATGGACTGAAAGTGAGTCATGGCCATGACAATACCGCCACACACTGGAATAGAGCCTCCACTCATGCCGCTGCCTGCCCCTCGGGGCACTACCGGCACGGCCATTTTATTTGCAATTTGCATGACTGAGGCCACCTCCTGGACCGTTTCCGGGATAACGACCAGATCTGGGATGCTCTGACGCTGGGAGGCGTCGTAAGCGTAACAGATCCGGTCTTCCAAAGCCTGGAAGACCTTCTTTGCTCCCAGAGCCTTCTTAATACGTGAGGCGAGATCTTTTTTCAGCATGGTGTTCTCAACCTAGAGTTTAGAGTTGAAACCAATGAGCCCGCTTAATGGATAACTCGTGGATACGGATTGGTATTACTTATTGAGGATAAGAAAAAAGGTGGTTTCTGAGCAAAATCAGTCACATCAAGCATGTGTTTGATGTAATTGTTATTATGAATCAAATGAGCTTGTATGACAAGTATACAATATTATATTCATCTTGACATACAAGCCTGAAGAAGATAAATTTTTTCCATGAATATACACAGATTCGACGATGCTAAATTTAAGCCCCCGGAACGGCTGTCAGAACGGGTCGCAAATTATCTTTGGGAAACGATTCAGAAAGGGAGATACCAGCCGGGTGACAAGTTGCCTTCAGAAGCGAATTTGGCGGAAGACTTCGGTGTAAGCCGGACGGTTATCAGGGAGTCTCTGGCTAGGCTCAAATACGATGGCTATCTGGATATCAGGCAGGGCCTCGGGGCGCGCATCGTTGAAATTGACGAGAACAAGACTTTCAAGATCAAGGATCTTGAACATGCTTCCAATCACCGGCTGGAACAAGTCTTTGAGTTGCGAGCAATAATAGAAAACGAAGCGGCCTCATTGGCGGCGAAGCGCCGCACTCAGGAGCACCTTGAACAGATGTGGGCTCGTCTCGAGGATATGGATGAATCGATACGCCGCAATCTCGACGGAAGCTCCGCGGATTCCTCTTTCCACCATCTTATCGCCATATCCTGCCAAAACCCGTATGTTATCGAATTCATGGAATTCCTGAACAGCAAGATACAGTACGCCATTCGCATCGCCCGACAGCATTCGAACCAGTTTTCTGGATGGCCGAATTCTGTCCAGCAGGAACATGTTGCAATCTACAACGCTATTTCAGCAGGGGACGAAAGTGCTGCCAGAACCGCAATGCAGCAACATATTTCCCAAGCGAGCAGACGCCTCGGTTTGCGGATCCTGGAGTGAAACAATGTTTTTCGTGGCGAACGAGAACTCCTTTTCAAGACACGCCATTATAAACTTCCTTATCGGATAACCCGGGCAAGTTGCCTAAACAACCTAACCAAGGAGGGCGTTATGTTTCGCCGAACAAGTCTCATCCTGGCGATTGTCTTCTTCCTGGGAGTTCTTCTGGGAGGGACCAATACGTTCGCCAAATCGACCAAGCTTAAGTTGGGCTTTGTCACTGCAGCTTCTGAAACCGATCCGTACTACATCACCTCGAAAAAGTTCGCCGATCTCATCGAAAAATATTCGGACGGGAAATACAAGGTCAATATCTATCCAAGCGGACAATTGGGAAATGAGCGCGAGATGATCAAGAACCTCTCCATGGGAACCATGGATTTTGGGGTCATCACAAACGCTCCTGTGGGATCATATATTGAACCATTTATGGCCCTCGATTTGCCTTTCATGTTCAGCAACCGGGATGTCGCTCACGAAGTCCTCGACGGTGAAGCAGGGCAGATGCTTCTGGACAAGTTGGGAAGCATGAATATCAAGGGGCTCGCTTTCTCCGAAGGCGGTTTCAGGCACATGATAAACAACGTTCGACCCATCAAACATCCGGAAGACACGGAAGGCATCAAGTTTCGGGTGATGAAGACCCCCATTTACCTTGGGTTGTTCGACGCCCTCGGCTCCAATGCGGTCCCGCTGCCCTGGGGCGAGGCCTTTACCGCAGTCCAGCAAGGTGTTGTCGACGGCCTGGAGATCCCTATCCCCGTCATTTACTCCAACAAGTTTTACGAAGTCACCAAATATCTGTCCCTGACCGGACATACCTATTCCCCGCTGATCATGATGTGCTCCAAGTCACGGTGGAACAAGTTCTCTGAAGAAGAGCAGGACATGATCGCCCGCGCCGCCCAAGAAGCCGCAGAGTACGAGCGCGATGCGATCAAGGACATTATTCAGAATTTCATCGAAAAGTTGAAAAATGAGGGCATGAAGGTCAACGAGGTGCCGGACAAACAGCCATTCCAGGAGGCGGTCAAGCCCATGTACAAGGATTTCGAGGACAAAATAGGGAAAGATGTCCTCGAGAAGATCCTCAAGGCACGCAAGGCCGCATCTGACAACTAGCCCGTCCCTTGGTTGGTAAGGGGCCCAACTGTGTTTTGCAGGGCTGCCACGTAAATGTCAGCTTCTCCTGCTGCCCCGGGTTAGGGGCAGCAGGAGGTAAAAAATTATTGTTCCTAAAAAGCAAGCATTTTCAAACGACAATTGCAAGATGGATGAGCTGCAAGTACACGTGCCCCAACGCACGAGGTGTTCGGTAATGTGGAAAAGGCTTGAAGAATATCTCAGTCAAACACTGATGTGTGTTCTCGTCCTCCAGGGGATAGCTCTGGTCCTGCTCATCGGAATCGAGGTCTTCTTCCGCTATGTGCTGCACGACTCGCTTTCCTGGCCAGAAGAAGTGGCCGGTATCGTCTTTGTGTGGTTCACTCTGCTCGGAGTCGCTGTGGGGCTTCGGGAAGAATCGCATATCGCCTTCGATCTGGTGACCAAACGGAGCCCTCCGCTGTTGCGAAAAGGGATCCTCATCTTTGCCCACATCGTGGGGATGATCTATGCAGGATACATGATTTACTTCGGCATACTCTACGCCCAAATGTTCAGCTTTGAAACCACACCCGCCGCGCAGATCAACATTCTGTGGCTGAATATATCCCTCCCTGTATCGGGCTTTTTCATCATCCTCTATGCCTTGATCAAGATCATCGCAATCGTCCAAACGCCAAAAGCCAATGTCGAGGAACTGTCGTGAGTGCTGAAATTATAGCCCTTCTCCTTCTAGTCATCTTTGTTGGCCTTATCGTTATACGTGTGCCTATCGGCTTTGCCCTCGGGATGTCCGGAATTCTGGGAATCATCCTCATGGATGAGTCCTTCATGATGTTTCCTCAAACACTCCTGTCCGGAATCAACAATTTTGCTCTCATGGCCATTCCCTTTTATGTCCTCTTGGGAATGGCCCTGGAAAAGACGAATATCTCGGAATCATTGATCGAGCTGACAGATGTTATTTTTGGCTTTCTCCCTGGCGGCATGGCCATAGGGACGGTCATTTCCTCCATGCTCTTCGCCACGGCTTCAGGATCGGGACCGGCCACGGTTGCCGCTATCGGATCCATAACCATTCCTCAAATGGAGAAACGTGGGTATTCCAAGCGATTCGCTGTCGGCTCCTCGGCATCCGCCGGGGCCCTGGGACCGATCATCCCCCCGAGCATCCCATTGATCATCTACGGGGTCGTTGCCGAGGAATCCATTGTTCGTCTTTTTTGCGCCGGTCTGGGAGCTGGCCTGCTTTTCGCCTTCCTCCTTTCCGTGCTCTGCGCTTTCAAGGCTAAGATGGAACATGTTCCCCGGTCCCAGGAAAGACCCACCATTCGGCGACTCTTTAACGCGATTTGGCAGGCCAAGGTCGCTCTGGCAGCTCCGGTGATCGTGCTCGGCGGTATCTACGGCGGAATCTTCACGCCAACCGAGGCGGGAGCTATAGGGAGCATCTACGTGCTCTTCGCCGGCTTTTTCCTGACCAGGACCTTAACTTTGAAAGATCTCTACGACTGCTTTGCCAGGACAGCGAAGACCTCGGCAATGATCATGTTCGTCATCGCTGCAGCCTATCTTTTCGCTTGGCTCATGTCCGCTGCCAGGGTCCCACACTATGCCGCGGAAAGCATGCTGATGATAGCCCACAATAAGATTATTTTCCTTCTTTTGGTCAATTTGCTCTTTCTCTTCATCGGCTCGGTACTGGACACCCCTGCGGCCATCGTTATCATTGTCCCCATCCTCCTCCCAGTCGCGCAGGAATTCGCCATCCATCCCATCCATTTCGGCACAGTTGTCGTGGTCAACTTTGTTATCGGCTATATCACCGCTCCTTTCGGGTACAATCTCTTCGTGGCGGAGAGCATTACAAATATGAGCATGGAAGAGGTCACTATTTCCGTGATCCCGTTTCTGCTCGTTGCCCTTTTGGGATTGGGCCTTATCACATTCATTCCCCAGATTTCCCTGTTCTTTCCCAAGCTCATCATGGGGTAGTCCTGATTCAATGGCTCGAAATGCATCTTGATGCAGGAGTTCGTTCCCATTGGAAAAGGAGCAAACGTTTTTCCTCGCAAACAGAAGCAAGGATTTGTTCTCTAACTGATTGATTGTTCCGCTTTTCATTTTGGTGAATAAAAAAAACATCTCCAAGTCCGAAACGAAGTCGTTCCGGACGGGAAATGTGCTCTGGGTTTTAGTTATGCCAGATAATCAACAAGCTCGTAATTTGCTCCAAGGGGCGGTGGATCTGCACGTCCACACCGCTCCGGATATCGTGGCCCGCAAGTTCGACGACCTCGAACTGGCGCGAGAGTCTCGTTCCTGGGGTTTGTCCGCCTTGGTCATCAAGAGCCACCTTGGCGAAACTGCGGCCCGGGCAGGTCTTGCAGCGCACAGTGTGCAGGGCATAGAGGTCTACGGCGGAATCGTACTCAATAACAGCGTGGGCGGTCTCAACCCTGCGGCTGTAGAGATTTCGCTAAAGCTCGGCGGGAAGATCGTCTGGATGCCTACTTTGGATTCGGCGAATCACAGATCATGTATTGGGAACAGCGGCGGGATTTCCATTTTCGAGGAGAAGGAGCGTCTCCGCCCCGAGGTCAAGGACATACTCCGCCTGATACGGGAATACGGGGCTAGTCTCTCTACGGGCCACCTCTCTTTCCGGGAAACAAGTGTGCTGATTGAAGCGGCGCGAGAAGAAAAAATACGCGCAGTGCTTCTCACCCACCCCGAATTCTGGATCACCTTTCTTCCGCTGGAAAAACAGCGACATCTTCTTTGCGAGAATCTCTTTTTCGAGCGGTGTTTTTATTCCTCGACTCTGGAAAAAGGAAAATACACGCCATTCCAGCAATCGGTTGAATGGATCAAAAATCTTGGCCCCGAGAGCTCAATTCTTTCCAGCGACTTGGGACAGGCAAACAATCCGGCCCCTGCCGAAGGACTCGAGATCATGATAGGAGATCTACTCGAGGCGGGAGTCGATTTTTATTCAATTCGGAGAATGATTTCAGAAAATCCCAGTTATATTCTTGAATGAATAAGTTGGGTTGCTAAGAACTTTTCGTCTTTGAGCGGGAAGCTTGTCAAGGCGTAAGGGGCTTCTAAGAGTTAATGTTGTGGACATCATTGACTCGTTGATACTACCGGATCCGCGAGAAAAACCCCCACAATGGGCGTATACTTCTTTTTTGCCGCTTTCAACCGCATGATTGAGCTCAAGTCCAAATTGGGGCTGGCCGAATGGTACAAGAGCTTGGCCGTGCATCAGGTGCGACTAGTGGATATATTTGCTCTGAATTCCCGGCGATACTGGTAGAAATGGGAGCGGGTTGATGAGGACCAGAATCCATTAAAAGATTGAAAAATACTTCAAAAAACAAGGCTCATATTGGTCCTGTGTTGGTTTTTGATGGGTCCTTGGGCAGGTTTGATCCTGGAAATCGACAGAGCAGAAATGTGTGGCGACATATTTCACCGGGAGATCGGTAGATTCAGAGCGGCCCGCAGAGAATCAGATCAGGAAGGACAAATTTGATAGCCGAGGGTGTCTCTCCTCGGCCTTTTTCTTCTGGGGACCCACAGGGGCTTATTTTGGGCGGGGACACAAAGAAAGGGGCTAGAGCTTTGCTCTAACCCCTTTCTTTGTATGGCTCCCCGGGACGGACTTGAACCGCCAACATGGTGATTAACAGTCACCCGCTCTGCCGCTTGAGCTACCGGGGAAGGAACAAAAAGAAAAATAACTGCGCCCGGCCGCGCTGTCAAGTATGTGTTGCCTCCTGTTTTTGGGTGGGGGATGGCAGAGCCGCTCTGTCTCCACTTGGCGCAAAGGGGCAAAGGTGATAGGTTGAGCTGCGAAAAGAGACCAAGTGTGCAGCCGTGCTACCGCGTTCCGTGTGCGGATGCGATACGGCCCGGGAGGGGCCGAAGGGAAGAAAATGCGCACGGCCCCGCGCGGAATCGAGGTCATAAGGCAGGTAGCCAATCCGCAAACACAACAGGAGAGGGCCTATGCAGGACGTGGTCATCGTGAGCGGAGCCAGGACAGCCCTGGGCAATTTCCTGGGGACCCTGAAGGATGTGCCTGCGGCGCGTCTGGGAGCGGAGTGCATCAAGGAGTCCTTGAAGCGGGCCGGATTGCGGCCCGAGCCGTCCAGGCAGATGCTGGACTACGCACCGAGCGTTTTGAAGGATCAGGGATGTATCGAGCTGGAGGAGCAGTACGGCGGCGATTGGGACCAGAGCGCCGGCTCGGTCGTGGTGGACGAGGTGATCATGGGCAATGTGCTCCAGGCCGGCCAGGGCCAGAATCCCGCCCGCCAGGCCGCCATCTACGCCGGTCTGCCCAAGGAGACCCCAGCGGCCACGGTGAACAAGGTCTGCGCCTCGGGAATGAAGGCCATCGCCATGGGGGTGCACTCCATCAAGGCGGGAGACGCCGAGGTGGTCGTGGCCGGAGGCATGGAGAACATGAGCCAGACTCCGTACGCCCTGCCCGCCATGCGCGAGGGCGCTCGCATGTTCGGCACTGAGGCCAAAGACCTCATGGTGCACGACGGTCTGTGGGAGCTCTTCTACGGCTACCACATGGGCGTGACAGCGGAGAACATCGCCGAGGCCTACGGAATCGGGCGCGAGGAGCAGGATCGCCTGGGCCTGGACAGCCACAACCGGGCCATGGCCGCGATCCGGGACGGTGTGGTCAAGGAGGAGGTGGCGCCAGTCACCATCCCCAAGCGCAAGGGCGATCCCATTGTCTTCGACACGGACGAGCGGCCCATGGATACGGACATGGAGAAGATGGGCAAGCTGCGCCCCGTATTCAAGAAGGACGGCACGGTTACCGCGGGCAACGCCTCCGGGATCAACGACGCCGGAGCGGCAGTGCTGCTCATGAGCCGGGAGAAGGCCAAGTCCCTAGGCCTCACTCCCCTGGCCACAGTGGTCTCCATGGCCCCCGGGGCAATCGATCCCGCCTATATGGGGCTCGGTGTGATTCCAGCCACGCGTTCCGCCCTGAACAGGGCGGGCTGGTCCGTGGCGGACCTCGAGCGCGTCGAGCTCAACGAGGCCTTTGCCTCCCAGGCTCTGGCCTGCCTGCGCGAGCTGGACCTGGACTGGGAACGGACCAATCCCCACGGCAGCGGCATCTCCCTGGGCCATCCCATCGGGTGCACCGGGGCCCGCATCATGTACTCCCTGGCCAAGGAGATGGAGCGAAGCAGCGTGAGCCGCGGCCTAGCCACGCTGTGCATCGGCGGCGGCATGGGCTACGCCGCCACCCTGCAGCGGGGCTAAACAGGCCCGCGAATAAACGCGAATGAGCGGGAATAGAAAAGCCCTCCGGGCCGGAGCCTGGAGGGCTTGTTTTTGGATGAAAATGAGCTCAATCAATAGAGGAATGCGTATCTCATGGAGAACCGCCAAGACGCGAAGGGCGCCAAGGAAAAAGCACAAAATTGATCCAAGCCTTGGCCTTTCTTCCTTGGCGCCCTTTGCGCCTTGGCGGTTTATTCAAGTTGCTGGCTGTGCAGGATCCGCCCCTTGGCCTCGATTCGGAGTGTGTCCCCCTCGCGCAGGACGAGCACCGGGCCGCCTCCGGCCCGAAGCTCGGGATGGGCCCCGCGCAGGCCGGGCAGGTCCACCTGTTCCAGGAGATCCTTGAGGAGCTCGATGCGGTTTTCCAGGTCCGGGGAGTCCGGGGAGCGGAAGTACTGGGACACGGCCTGCTCGTAGGCCCGCTTGGCCTCGGTGGCGATGCAGCGCCGCTCCAGGTTGAGCTCAAGGCTGGCTTCGGGCATGGATCATCCTGATCGGATACGCCGGATGGGGAGAACTCAGGCAGCCAACGGCCACTGCCGCTGACTGCCTGAATTGCTGCCTTGTGCAGGGGACGGGGAAGTGTCCAGGGAACTATTTCATTTCCTGGATCTTTTCCGTGAGCACCGGGGCGAATTCGAGCATGTCCTCCACCACGCCCACGTGGGCCACCTGGAAGATGGGGGCGTTGGCGTTCTTGTTCACCGCCACGATGAAGGGATTGCCCTTGACTCCGCCCATGTGCTGGAAGGATCCGCTGATGCCCATGGCCAGGTAGATCTTGGGCTTGACCGTCATGCCCGAGGTGCCCACCTGACGGGATTTCTCCATCCACTTGGCGTCCACCACGGGGCGGGAGCAGGAGACCACGCCGCCCATGGCCTCGGCCAGCTCCTGGGCGATCTCCACGTTGTCCTCCTCCTCGATGCCGCGGCCGATGGAGACGAGGATGTCTTCCTTGGTGATGTCCACCTCGCCGACCTCGGCCTCGCGGATCTCCTTGAACGTGCGTCCCGCCTGGGCCTCCCCGGCGTCCGCGGTCTTATCCGTTACCGCGCCTTCCTGGCCGGCTTCGGCAGCGGGGAAGACCCCGCCCCGCACGGAAAGGACCGCGCCCCCGGAGATGTCGCAGTGCACGTGGGTATGCACCTGGCCCCCGTGTTCCTGCCGCACCGCCTTGAGGGTGTCGCCGTCCACGCCGTCCAGGCCCACGATGTCCGAGACATGGGCCGAGTCCAGCTTGATGGCCAGGCCCGGGGTGAGGTCCATGCCGAAGGTGTCGAAGGGGGTCAGGACAACGGCGTCCGAGGGCACAAGGTTCACCAGCTGGGGCCGGATGAGCTCGGCGTTGGGATAGCTGTGCTCCTGTTTGTCCACCTTCCACACCTGGGGATAGATGCTCGCAGCGTGCTGGCAGGCGTCCTCCAGCTCCTGGCCGCTGCCGAAGAGCAGGGCGGTGACCTGGGCCTGGGAATCGATTCCTTCCGCGACCTTGATCAGCTCGAACGCGGAATCCTCGACCGCGCCGTCGGTGTGCTCGATATAGGCAAAGATCTGGCGACTCATTACTTCATCCCTCCTTTGGATTTGAGGAGCTCAACCAGCTTCTCCGCGACCTCCTCGGTGCCTCCCTCGAGGATCTCGGCGCCCTCGCCCATCTCGGGATGGAAGTAGTCCACGCGCTTGACCCGGGCGGCCTTCTCGCCAACCTGGTCCTCGGACAGGCCCAGGTCCGAGGCCTCCTTCTCCGGGATCTCCACCCCGGAGACCTTGCGGATGCCCCGGATGCCCACGTAGCGCGGCTCGTTGATCCCGGACTGGATGGAGAGGACGCAGGGCAGCTCGATCTCGCTGACCTCCTGGTTGCCGCCCTCGATCTCGCGGCCCACTTCCAGCTTGGTCCCGCCCTGGACCTGGATCTCGTTGACCAGGGACGCGTAGGGCTGATTCAGCATGGCAGCGAGCATGCCGCCGATCTGGGCCGCGCCCTCGTCGCTCTGGGCGCCGGTGAGGATGAGGTCGTAGTCGCCGTTCTCGGCGACCGCCTTGAGGATGGTGGCGATGCCGCGGCCGTCGGCACCCTCGAAGGCGTCGTCGGAGACCAGGATGCCCTGGTCCGCGCCCATGGCCATCTCGCGGCGCAGGATCTCCTCGGACTCCTCCTCGCCCACGCTGACCACGGTGACGCTCCCTCCGTGCTGGTCCCGGATCTGAATGGCCTCCTCCACGGCGTAGTTGTCCCACTCGTTCACGGAGTAGACCAGGTCCTCGCGCTCGATGTCGCTGCCGTCGCTGTTGATCTCGATCTCGTTCTCCGCGGGATCGGGGACCCGCTTGACGCATACGAGAATATTCATACGTTCACCTCCGGTTGCTGGGGTTGTCTGTCTCCATTTCGGGCTGTGTCGCCTATGGGTCGTTCACACAAGCCGACAAGGGCAGATAGCTGTTAGGCCTGCCTGGCGTCCCAGTCCAGATGCCGGGCCACGAGCTCGGTGAGATCCATGATCCGGATCTGTCCCTCATAGCCGCTCGTCTTGATCCCGTCCTCCAGGTTGGTCAGGCAGAAGGGACAGCAGCTGACCACGAGGTCCGCGCCGGTCTCGCCGATCATCCGGGCCCGCTTTTGGCCCATGCGCTCTTCCTCCTCCGGTGGCTCGTAATAGAGCATAAGACCCCCGCCGCCGCAGCAGAAGGAGCGATCACGGCTGCGCTCCATCTCCACGCGGGTGAGCCCAGGAATGGCGTCCAGGACCTGGCGCGGGGTATCGTAGAGGAGGTTGTGCCGGCCCATGTAACACGGATCGTGGTACGTGACCACAGACGCCTCTTCCTGCATGGGCTTCAGCTTGATCACGCCGGACTGGATCTTGTCCAGGATGTACTGGCTCATGTGCTGGGCCGGGGGAACCTCCGAGTAGTCCTTGGTCAGGGCGTTGAAGGCATGGGGGTCTGAGGTGACCACCCGCTCGGCCCCGCTCTTGTCAATGGCCTGGGTGTTGGCGTCGCGCAGGGTCTGAAAGAGCATCTCCTCCCCGAAGCGCCGCACTTCATGGCCGCTGTCGCGCTCAGCCTTGCCCAGTATGCCGAAGTCCTCCCCGCAGTAGTGCAGGATGGTGGCGCTGGACCGGGCGATGTCCTGGAGCCTCTCGTCGAAGGACGTGGCGCTGTCCGGGAAATAGAGGGTCGCGGGCTGGTCCTTGGAGCCGGCCACTCGGACCTGGATTTCCTCGGGCAGGGACTGGGTCCACTCCTGCCGCTTCTTCTCGGTCTTGCCGTAGGGGTTGCCGCGCTTTTCCAGGGCGCCCAGGGGCTTTTGCAGGGACTGCGGGACCTGGCCCGCCTCGACCATGGCCCGGCGCAGATCGACGATCTTGTCGATATACTCGTTCATCACCGGGCACTCCTCCTCGCAGGCGCCGCACGTGGTGCAGGACCAGATGGCGTCCTGCTCGAAAACCCGGTCGATCAAGGGCTCCCTCGGCTTGATCTCGCCCAGCACGGGGAAGCGGTCGAACATCTCGTCACGGGCCTTGATGGAGATGAACCGCGGCGAGAGGGGGCGTCCCACCGTGTTCGCCGGACAGTTGTCCGAGCACCTGCCGCAGTCCACGCAGGTGTAGAAGTCCAGCATGTGCTTCCAGGTGAAGTCCTCCACATAGCGCACCCCGAAGGATTCCAGGTTGTCCAGCTCCTCGTCGCTCACCCCCCATTGCACAGGCTTGATTCGGCCCCGGTCCAGCTTGGAGAAGACCACGTTGAAGATGGAGCTGATCACGTGGAAGTGCTTGCCGAAGGGCAGATAACACAGGAAAAAGAAGAAGATGGCGTCATGGAGGAAATAGGCCGTGGTGTGAAGCCCCTGGAGTGCCGCGACCGGGGCCTGCCCCAGAAGGACGCTGAAGAACCAGGCCAGGCTGAGCGGAGCGATGAGCTCGGCTGCCGCGCCCTGCTGGGCCTGGGCAGCGACAGCGGTGGCCTCGAACAGGCCCTCGAAGACCATGAGGCCGCCGATGAGGCCCAGGACGAAGATGGCCTCCCAGGTGTGCTCCGTGCCGTACTTGGCCGGCACGCTGTAACGCTGCGGCTTGAAAAAGCCCCGCCGGACCCCGGCGACGATGCAGGCGATGAATACGGCCGTGGCGGCGTAGTCCTTGAGCACGCCGTACACGGTTCCGGCGGTCCCATCCAGCCCGGGAAAGACGAAGTCCGGGGAGAATCCGATGATGACCAGGCTGGTGGAGCGAATGGCCAGGATAAGGAAGCCGATGAAGATGACGATGTGCAGGATGCCCGCGAGCCGGTATCGGGGCTGCTTGTACTGGGCCAGCCAATAGAGGAGCACTTGTTTGATCCGGGTGGGGAAGCGGTCGAAGCGCGGATCGGAAGCGCCCTTGGCCAGGGGAATGAGACGCCTGGCAATGATGTAGCCGAAGGCGGCGATGCCGACAACGGGGATGAGCAGCGCGAGAACCATCCCGGGGATGCCCAGGATGGCGATCTCCGCCGGGGGAATGAGTGCGTGTTCCATGATCGCGATCCTTGTTCCGCATTTGGCGCATCCGGCTGCGGAAGCCCGCGGCTCCCGCAGCCTGGCGCGTGGTTATTTGCCCCCGAAGTGGTCCTCTTCCATCTCCACGGCGGTGGCGTCGAGGTTGTTGATGAGGTCCATCTTGCCCAGGGTGATGGGCAATACGGAGTTGACAAAGTATTCCATGGTCTTGATCTGGCCCTCGTAAAAGGGGACGTCCTTCTTCTTGGCGCTCTCCAGCTTTTCGGCGGCCACTCTCGCCCGCCACAGGAGCATCCAGGCCATGGTCACGTCGCCGCTGACCTCCATGAAGGGATAGGCGTTGGCGAAGGCCTTCATGACCTCCTCGGAGGCGGCCTTGGCCCCGATGTTCATGGATACCTCGCCCAGCTTGTTCATCGCCTTCTCCACCTGCTCGGCGGAATCGGCAACCCGGGAGACCTCCTTGGCCTGGGTGATGGTCTGCTGCACCTCGCCCATGAGGTCCATGATGGCCTTGCCCTTCTTCATGCCCAGCTTGCGGCCGAGGAGATCCATGGCCTGGATCCCGTTGGTCCCTTCGTAGATGGGGGTGATGCGGCAGTCACGCAGCAGCTGTTCCTGGGGATAGTCGCTGGTGTACCCGAACCCGCCGTAGACCTGGATGCCCATGTCGCAGACGTCAACCGCCTTGTCCGTGCAGTAGGCCTTGCAGATGGGGATGAGCACCTCGATGATATTCTGGTACTTTTCCTGTTCCTCCTCGGTTTGGGCCAGGTTCTTCATGTCCTCGCAGAGGTTGGCATAATAGATCAGGCTGCGCATGCCGTCCACATAGACCTTCATGTTGAGCAGCATGCGCCGGATGTCGGGATGCTGGATGATGGGCACCGCAGGGGCGCTCTTGTCCGCCAGGTTCATCAGGTGCCTGCCCTGGACCCGCTCCCTGGCGTAGTTCACCGCGTTCATGTAGGAGGAGGTGGCCAGGGCCAGACCCTGCATGCCCACGAGCAGGCGGGCCTGGTTCATCATGAGGAACATCTGGCGCATGCCCTTGTTTTCCTGGCCCAGGAGCAGCCCCTTGCATTGGCCCTTTTCCCCGAGATTCATAGTGCAGGTGGAGCTGCCGTGGATGCCCATCTTCTCCTCGGTGCCGGTGCAGACGATGTCGTTGAAATCGCCCATGCTCCCGTCCTCGTTGACCCAGTACTTGGGCACGACAAAGAGGGAGATGCCGGAAGTGCCCGCGGGTGCGCCCTCGATGCGGGCCAGCACGGGATGGACGATGTTTTCCGTCATGTCCTGGTCCCCGCCGGTGATGAAGATCTTCTGCCCGGAGAGGCTGTAGGTCCCGTCTCCGTTGGGCTTGGCCTCTGTGGTGATGGCGCCCAGGTCTGAGCCGGCCTGGGGCTCGGTGAGCAGCATGGTCCCGGCCCATTGCCCTGTGTAGAGTTTTTCCAGGAACATGTTCTTTTGCTGCTCGGTGCCGAACTCTTCGATGAGATGGCCCGCGCCTGTGGTCAGGCCCACGTAGAGGTTCAGGGCGGTGTTGGCGCCCAGGAGATAGTCGCTTGCGCCCATGCCCACGGATTTGGGCATGCCCTGGCCCCCGTAGTCCGGGTTCTCCGTGGTGCCCACCCACTCGCCTTCGCAGTAGAGCTTGTACGCCCTGTGGAACTCCTCGGGGACGTAGACCTGGCCGTTCTCCAGGCTGACCCCTTTCTCGTCCCCGATCTTGTTCGTGGGTAGGATCTCCTTCAGGGCCAGGTTACGGGCCTCCTTGACGATCATCTCGATGGTTTTCTTGTTGAATTCGGCGAATTGTTCAAACTGGCTCAGCTGGTCCACCGCGAACTGTTCGAACATGACAAAGTCGATGTCCCGACGGTCGGCGATTTGTTGTGCCATGGATCGTTCTCCTTACTCGAGTTGATGATTGGCTTGGCCGTGGTTTCCGGCATCGCTGAAGGAGCCGGCGGCCGAGGCTTGGGTCGTGCCGATACCGTTGATGAAAAGGTCCACCAGGGGCTGGGCCATGGCAATGAGCCTGTACTGCCTGGACGAGTAGAGCCAGGTGGTGATTACCTCGTCCACAGCGCCGATGAGGTACTGCTTGACCAGATGAATGGGGATGTTTTGGCGGATGGTCCCCTCATCCTGGCCTTGGGCCACGATCTGGGCCACAAGGTCGAAGTACATCCTGGACATCTCCTTGATCTTTTCGTCGGAGAGATGGCGCCGCATTCGGGTCTCCACCTCGTAGACCACGGCCAGATCCCTGTTCTGCTCGAACTCCTGGAGATGACAGGCGACGAGGCGCTCCAGCTTGTCCAGGGCGTTGTCGTAGCGGGCCACCTCGTCCTTGAACTGGGAAAAGATCTGGGTGGTCTTGTAGCTGAAGAAATTGTCCAGGATATCGTCCTTGTTCTTGAAGTAGAGATAGATGGTGCCGTCGCCAACGCCCGCCTCGCGCGCCACCTGGGAAATGGTGGAGTTGTAGTAACCCTGCCTGGCAAAGACGCGGATAGCGGCTTCCAGGATCTGTTCGTACTTCGCGCTTTTCTTGGTCTGATTCACGGCTTGATTTTCTCCAAGGCTTGTCCTAGAATCCTGAATGAATATTCATTCAGGAAAAGCTACCTAAGTCTTCGCACCATGTCAAGGGGGGAAGGCA
>Ga0207714_1001284_pt1 | contig 16186 bp, 13 predicted proteins | sample PonA232FremontCA_2_FD_187270 | JGI IMG/M metagenome (GOLD analysis project Ga0207714, IMG submission 187270) | Marine sediment microbial community from Fremont, CA, USA - Pond A23 Sediment 2 (SPAdes) | ecosystem: Environmental > Aquatic > Marine > Unclassified | place: USA: Fremont, California... | reverse complement strand
CCTCCTCCGCGCTCTCCGCTTGCCCGGTTAAACCGGGGCCTTTTTGGGGTGTTTCACTGAGGCGCCTCCGCGGTGGGCCTCTCTTTCTGCCGCATAAGCGCCCCCCGTGAAGGTTTACGTGCGCTTGGGTGCAGGGCTTTTTACCTACTGCCGGATATTATCCCCGTCTTTCTATAGGATACAAGCATTGTCCACCGAAAAGCTCAAACAGATTTCGTTCCCCGACCGGAAGCCACCCGGGCGGACCCTACTGCGGTCCCGGTGCGCCGGCTTTGATCCAGTTTCGGATCAGCCGGATCTGCTCGTCGCTCAACGGGGACTGCCGGAAGGGCATCCTGGGTTCGGACTGCCCGGTGATTCGGGCGTAGAGCTGGCTTTCTGCGGGTTCTCCCTTTGTCACTACCGGTCCGTGCCCCGTGCCGGTCATGAGCTCCTTGTAGGAGGTGAGCCGCAGACCATGGGGAGGGTTGCTCCCCGAATGGCAGCTTGCACACCGATTTTCCAGGATAGGCTTTACCCGGGCGAAAGAAGCCTTTCCCCCCTTGGCCTCCTCCTGTCCGGAGGCGCTTGATCCCGCCTCCGCCTTCGTCTGGTGGGTGCCGAACACGATCTCTCCCCCGAAATAGCCCAGCCCGACAACCAGCACAAATGCCAGCAGATACAGGGAAAGTGCCGGGGCCATTTTCTCCGTATCCTTTCGCTGACGAACGGCTGCGGCGGCAAGGACTCCCAGACAGGCCGCTGCCAGAAAAATCTTCACGATGATCGGTGTCATGGCCTCTGCTCCGTAAAAATGAATCCAGTCCATTATTCCCAGGATAGCGGTGGGTATAATGGCTATCAACGCCAGCGCATGACAGTGACGCGCTGTGGGGCCAAAATGGGAAAAACGCGTGATCCGGGAAATTAGCGCAAAAATCAGGGCCCCCATGACCATGCCCATGGTCAGGTGGGTCAGTGGCGGATGAAGGGGATGGGTATACCCCAGAGCGGAAAGGCTTTCGTACAACGCACCCAAGTCCATGCAAACCTCCCTTGTGTTCCAGGTTGTCGGGAGAGAAAGGGCTAGCTGCGGAAACGCGGAAGCAGCATCCCGCCTCGGCCCGGATGCCCCAGGCTCTTGCCGGGACTTTCCGATTGCAGGGGCATCATCCTCGCTCAGGCGGCATTCTCCCCCGCCGGGCGATGGTATGGATTTCCTGGCCAAGCCTTCAGTTGAGCTACGTAGGAACCGCTCCCGCCTATACAGACGAGAATATCATACCACAACACACAAGGACATGGGTATATGGGGCAGGCCTTTTCCACGGGAGAAAATTGTCAGTAGTTGTGTGTCGATCTTGTTGACAGATTTCGTCTCAAGATATATAGACAACTCAATCACATAAAGAGGGCCTTTTCAATGGTGATGGCGAAAGCCCCTGGACAATGTGTGGAACGCAGTGGAGATCCCTTTCAATCGGGGTCCCGGCTTAAAACGATGTGCATTTAACCTTGAAATCAGCTTCAATACATCGCGGATACGGAAAATAAAAGGATATTTAGCTCAATACATCCCATGAGACGTGTTTTTTTGCCTTCAACGTGGGAAATATTGTGTCACGACATCATCACCAACTTCAGTTTATCCCACGGCCAGGACACTGGAGATGAATTCCTGAATTGCGAGAATTTTTAATTGACACTGCCGATTGCTTTTCATCTCTGTCAATGGTGTGTGCTTGGTCGATACTTTGAGCAGCAGAGAAAAAGTTTTTGTCCCAGCCGCGGGATCAACTCCCGATGTTTGCTTGGGGACGGAGGGTATGTCTGGCCTGCGATCATGAACGCGCTGCGCCCCATCCATGTGGTCTGCATGGCAAAGTAGATGTGCAAGGTGCATGTTTCGGTCACTGGAGCGACGATCGCCAAGATCCTCCCGGGACGCTTGGTTCACCGTTTTGCTCCTTTTATCGGCAGATGCGAGACCTGTCCCTTCTGGAGCCCCTGCGGCGTATCCCCGGACTGTCAGTGGACGGGTTGGGTCGGTCCGCAGAGGTCACTGAACGGTTTTTTTCAAGGCTGATATTCCTTATAAACGTACCGTGATCGACTCTTCGGGCTTGATTTCAGGATTACGTTCAATATATCAGTGTGTAAGCTTGTGAGCGAACGCTTCGAAAAGTGAGACCTTAAGTCAGCAGGAGGACTTGGCCATGCAGATCGGTTGTCCGGCAGAAATCAAGAACAGCGAATTCCGTGTTGGCCTGACACCCGCAGCCGTCAGGGCCTATATCGAGGCCGGCCACAGTGTTGTCGTTCAGCAGGGCGCAGGCATCGGCTCCGGAATCGCGGACAAGGAATACATCGACGCCGGGGCCGAAATCGTCCAGGAGGCCGAAGGCATCTGGAAGTCGGCGGAAATGATCGTCAAGGTCAAGGAGCCGCTGCCTGAAGAATATCACCTGATGCAGCCGGGCCAGATCGTATACACCTATTTCCATCTTGCCGCGGACGAGGAGCTGACCCGGGCCTGCCTGGACCGGGAAGTCATCGCCCTGGCCTATGAAACGGTGCAGGATGATAGCGGAGCCCTCCCCCTGCTCAAGCCCATGAGCGAAGTCGCCGGCCGCATGGCGCCCCTGTTGGGCGCCTACTTACTGGGCAAGCCCTTTGGGGGGCGCGGCCTGCTTCCCACCGGGGTCCCGGGAGTGCTCCCGGCGAACGTGCTCATCATCGGCGGAGGTGTCGTGGGGAGCAACGCGGCCAAGACCGCTTCCGGCTTCGGCTCCAGAGTCACCGTTCTGGATATCAACGTGAACACCCTGGAACATCTGGGCGACATCATGCCGGCCAACGTGTTCACCCAGTTCAGCAACAGCCAGAATCTGGAAGAATCCCTGAAGCAGGCGGACATCGTCGTGGGAGCCGTGCTTGTTCCGGGGGCCAAGGCCCCCAAGCTCGTCAACAGGGATCGACTGCGGAGCATGAAACAGGGCGCGATGCTCGTGGATGTGGCCATCGACCAGGGAGGTTTCGCAGAAACATCCCGGGCCACGACGCACAGCGATCCGGTTTATCAAGAGGAGGGGATACAGCACTGTTGCGTGGCCAACATGCCCGGTGCCTACGCCCGCACCTCCACCTTCGCCCTGAACAACGTGACCATCAAGTACGGGCTGGAGTTGGCTGACAAGGGCGTCGAGCGGGCATGCAAGGAGAACCACGTCCTGCGCAAGGGACTGAACACCTACAAGGGAACCCTGACCTGCGCTCCGGTCGGCGAGGCCTTTGGCATGCAGAACACCTGCAAGTTTCCCGAAGAAATCCTCTAGTGCCGAATGCCCCATCTTTTGCATTGCTGAAGCGATTCCGCATGCGGAACCGAGTCCCCTGACCATACGAGGATATACCCTCTTCGTCCCTGCAATAATGGAGCACGTGTTGGATCATCCCCACCCCATACGCAAAAAGACCCATGAGTTCGCATTCTTTTGCGCCGTCATGGCGGAAAAACCTGGAAAACGGTCCGAGGCCAGGAGTCACTTAACCGAGAACAACAAAAGGAGAATTTTGTATGGCTGAGAAGAAAGTGACCAAGATCGATTTTCGTATGGGGGCTTTCGGCGCAACCGTGCCCATGCTCTTTTTCATCCTATGGGCCATCCTGATCAGTAAGATCATCCTCGACGTCTCCAGCGTCGAAGGCCTGATCGTCGGCTCGGTCCTCGGCCTAGCCCTGGGCATGTTCCTGTGCAGGAGTAATTGGCACGACTACGCCCAGGCCGTGTTCGACGGCATGTCCCAATCTGTCGGTGTCGTGGCCATCGTGGCCTGGTTCTGGGCCGGCATGTTCGCCACCGTGCTGCAGGCCGGCGGCCTGGTCGACGGCCTGGTTTGGTTCGGCATGAATACCGGTCTGCAAGGCGGCTTCTTCGCCGGCATCACCTTCCTCCTGGCCGGCTTGTTCGCCACGGCGGTGGGGACCGGCTACGGGACCACGGTGGCCTTCTGTACCCTGATGTATCCGGCAGGCGTGGCTCTCGGGTGCGACCCGGTAATGCTCTTCGCCGCAGTCCTGAGCGGAGCGGTCTTCGGGGACAACTTGGCCCCGGTTTCGGACACCACCATTGTTTCGGCGGTTACTCAGGAAACCGACGTGCCCGGCGTGGTCCGATCTCGTCTCAAGTACGCCTTCATAGCCGCCGTTCCGACGCTGCTCCTCTTCTTGATCTTCGGCGGCGGCGGAGCCGGCGCCGGTGATGCCGGCCTCAGTTCCATTCAGGATCAGATCGCTCCCAACGGACTGCTCCTGCTCATTCCTTTCGCCTTGGTCATTTATCTGGCCTTGAGCGGCCGGCATCTTATCACCTCCTTGACATGGGGAATCCTCCTGTCCGTGGTCATGATCCCCCTGTTCGGGCTGGGCTCAATCAAGGACATCCTCTGGTTCAGCGCAGAAGCCGGTTCGGTCCAGGGAGCCCTCTATGACGGCATTATCGGTTACGTCCCCATGGCCGTACTCATTCTCATGATCGTGGCAGCCGGGTACCTTATCCAGGTCGGCGGCACCATGGACGCTCTGCGCGTCAAGATGCGCGAGTTCACCAAGGGGCTGGTTCACCGGGTCGAGGTTGTCCTGTGGGCCATCGTCGGCCTGCTGAATGCCTTCATTACCATCAACACGGCCGCGGAGATCGCCGCAGCGCCATTCGTCAGGGAGATCGGCAAGGAAGCCAACCTGCACCCCTACCGCAGAGGTAACTTCCTGGACGCCATGACCTCCGCCTTGGGGTACATCTTTCCCTGGAGCGGCGGTGTCCTCCTTGGTGTGGCCACCATCAACGGCTTGATTGATGAGTATCCCTTTATCAAGGAGATCGACTCCACCCAGGTAGCTCCCTTCGTCTTCCACGGCTGGATTCTGATCATCGTTATGCTCGTGGCCGCCCTGACCGGCTTCGGTCGACGCTATGAAGGTCCCGACGGCGAACCGGTCAAGGAGCCTCCGAGCAAGTCCTAAACAGGAACACAAAACATCCCCATCCGGGGATCGCTGCCGGCTCCCCTGGCGGGGAGCCGGCAGCGTATAATAAAACAGCCTGGGTCATTGTCCCAGGGCCTTCCAGGTTGCTCCGCAAGATGGGGCTGTGCAGTAACAGACTTTTTTTGAATCCAGGCCCTGCCTGCAGGAGAGAGGTATGAATATCGACTGTATCCAGAGAACCGATCCCGAGATCGCGGGCGCCGTCCAGGAGGAGCTGGAACGCCAGCAGGACACGCTGGAGCTGATCGCCTCCGAGAACATCGTCAGCCAAGCGGTCATGGCCACACAGGGCACTGTGCTGACCAACAAGTACGCCGAGGGCTATCCGGCCAAGCGCTACTATGGCGGCTGCGAGGTCGTGGACAAGGCCGAGACCCTGGCTATCGATCGGGCCAAAGAGCTCTTCCAGGCCGGATACGCCAACGTCCAGCCACACTCCGGCTCCCAGGCCAACATGGCCGTCTACTTTGCCCTGTTGAAGCCCGGTGACACCATATTGGGCATGGATCTGGCCCACGGCGGCCATCTGACCCACGGCAGCTCGGTCAACTTTTCCGGCAAGCTGTTCAACTTCATCCATTACGGGGTCAAGAAGGAGACCGGCACCATCGACTATGAGCAGGTCGCCGAGTTGGCGGAAAAGCATCGGCCGAAGATGATCGTCGCCGGAGCCAGCGCCTATCCCCGAATCATAGATTTTGAGCGTTTCGCGGCTATTGCCGAATCAGTCGGCGCCTATTTCATGGTGGATATGGCCCACATCGCCGGCCTGGTTGCCGCCGAAGTCCATCCTTCACCCATGCCCCACGCCCACGCTGTCACCAGTACCACGCACAAGACCCTGCGCGGTCCTCGGGGCGGGCTCATCCTGGCCGGAACCGATCTGGAAAAGCCCCTGAACAGCAACATATTTCCGGGCATACAGGGCGGCCCCCTCATGCACGTCATCGCCGCCAAGGCCGTGGCCTTCAAGGAGGCCCTCAGCTCTGATTTCAAGGAAAATCAGAGGCGGATCGTCAAAAACGCCAAGACATTGGCCGAGGCGCTCTCCAATCAGGGGCTCGACCTGGTTTCCGGAGGCACGGACAATCACACGATGCTTCTCGATCTGACCAATTTCGGCGTGACCGGCAAGGAGGCCGAAGAGGCCCTTGGCCGGGCCGGGATCACGGTGAACAAGAACGCCGTTCCCTTTGACACTCGTGGCCCTGCCGTAACCAGCGGCATCCGTATCGGAACGTCGGCCATCACCTCTCGGGGCATGGACAGCCAAGCCATGAGCCAGATCGCCGAGGCCGTCGGTTCGGTTTTGAATGCCCCACAGGACGAAGAGCGGATCAGGATCGCCCGCAGCAGCATCACCGAGCTGTGCCGCGACTATCCCATTTACGAAACAGCCTGCTGAGACCCGGAGACGGAACAATGCATGCCCTGGTCAAGAGAAAAGAGGAGCCCGGGCTTTGGCTCGAGGAGGTCGAACAACCCGATCCCGGCATCGACGATGTGCTCATCAAAATCCACAAATCGGCCATCTGCGGCACGGATCTGCATATTTACAACTGGGACGACTGGGCGCAGCAGTCCATCCAGACCCCCATGGTTATCGGACACGAGTATGTGGGAACCATTGCCGCAGTCGGCGAGAATGTCAAAGGCTTGCAGATCGGGCAGCTGGTTAGCGGCGAGGGGCATCTGGTTTGCGGGCAGTGCCGCAACTGCTTGGCGGGCCGGAGGCATATGTGTCGCCACACCCTGGGGGTCGGCGTCGATCGGAAAGGCGCTTTCGCCGAATACCTCTGCTTGCCTGCCACTAACGTCTGGATCTGCGATCCCCAGATCCCAAAGGATATCCTGGCCTGCTTCGATCCTTTCGGCAACGCCGTACATACGGCTCTGTCCTTCGAGCTGATCGGTGAAGACATTCTCATAACCGGAGCCGGTCCGATCGGTCTGTTCGCCACGGCTGTGGCCAGGTTCGCAGGCGCACGCTACGTGGTCACCTCCGATGTGAATGCCTATCGACTGGAGCTGGCCCGGGAGATGGGGGCCAGCCGCGTGGTCGACCCCGGGAAAGAGAGCATCTCCGAGGTGGTCAAAGACCTGGGCATGAAGGAAGGCTTCGACATCGGCTTCGAGATGTCCGGTAACGGCCGGGCCTTCGAGGACATGCTGGCCAACATGAACCATGGCGGCAAGATCGGGCTTTTGGGAATCCTGGACCCGAACACGGCCATCGACTGGAACAAGGTTATCTTCAAGAGTCTCCAGATGAAGGGCATTTTCGGTAGGGAATTCTTCGAGTCCTGGTACAAAATGAACGCCATGCTCCAGACCGGCCTGGATATCAGCCCGGCAATTACCCACCGCTTCCATTACACCGAGTTCGAAAAAGGCTTTGAGCTCATGCGTTCCGGGGAATGCGGCAAGGTTGTTCTCGACTGGGCCGAGGAGTGAAGGACGGGGCTCGCCCAGCAGGGCCACTGCAATCTTAAACCGGGCCAGGCTGCGGCTCAGCCTGGATTACCAAAGGGTATGTCTATGTACGGAGCAATCCGGGATCATCTGAATAAGGAACTGCAAAGCATTAAGGACGACGGTCTGTACAAGGCCGAACGCGTCATCACCAGTCCACAGAGCTCGAACATCACGGTCCAGGACGGCCAGGAAGTTCTGAATCTCTGTGCCAACAACTATCTGGGCTTGGCCAATCATCCCGAGATCGTGGAAGCCGCGCGATCCAGTCTGGACGAGTGGGGCTACGGTCTGGCCTCGGTTCGATTCATCTGCGGCACCCAGGCCATCCACAAGCAGCTCGAGGACCGCTTGTCCGATTTCCTGGGCATGGAGGACACCATTCTCTACGCCTCCTGCTTCGACGCGAACGGAGGCCTGTTCGAGACCTTGCTCGGGCCGGAGGACGCGGTCATCAGTGACGCCCTCAACCATGCCAGCATCATTGACGGCATCAGGCTCTGCAAGGCCCGGCGTTTTCGCTATCAGAACAACGATATGCAGGACCTGGAGGACAAGCTCCAACAGGCCAGCGACGCCAGATTCCGCATAATCGCCACCGACGGCGTCTTTTCCATGGACGGCTATATCGCCGACCTGCAGACCATCTGCGATCTGGCCGAGAAATACGACGCCCTGGTCATGGTCGACGATTCCCACGCCGTTGGCTTCATGGGCGAACACGGCAGCGGTACCCACGAGTACACCGGCGTCCTGGACCGGGTGGACATCATTACCGGGACCCTGGGCAAGGCCCTCGGCGGAGCCAGCGGCGGCTACACCAGCGCCCGCAAAGAGATCGTCGAGGTACTCCGGCAACGCTCCAGGCCCTATCTTTTTTCCAACACCGTGGCCCCGAGCATCGTGTCCGCCTCGATCAAAACCCTTGATCTGATCGGCCGCTCCACGGACCTGCGTGAGCGCCTCTGGGAGAACACGCGTTTCTTCCGGGAAGAAATGGACAAGCTCGGCTTCGACGTCCTTTCCGGGGAGCACCCTATCGTGCCGATCATGATCGGCGACGCCATAATGGCCCAGAAGATGGCCGCCCGCCTTCTGGAAAAGGGCGTCTACGTCATCAGCTTTTCCTATCCGGTGGTTCCCAAGGGAGCGGCCAGGATCCGCACCCAGATGTCGGCCGCCCATTCCCGGGAAGACCTGCGCTTCGCCATCGACAAGTTCCAAGAGGTCAAGCAGGAGCTGGATCTTGACTGAAACCGCCCCCTGCTCCGGAAGGCCGGTTGACTGGCCCGCATTGAGGCCACACAGGAGTGGAGATCGCCAGCCGCGGATGCCCCTTCGCATCTGCTGACGGACTTTGCCCCTCGTGCTCCCTTGATCCGGCCTTCCCGCCGGCCTTCAAGGCAGGCGGCAGCCAGGACAGCCGCATGTCTGAAAGCAGCGATATCCGGGATCGCAGCCACCTCACTCCGGACGACATCCTCGAACTGAGCTTCATCAGGCGCGATCTCCCCTATGTCTTCCGCCGCCATTATCGCGAAGGGCTGCGTTCCCATATCTTCGAGGTCCATGACCAGATCTCGATCGAACGGGAGCGGCACGGCCTCGAGCAGGACGGCATTCTCGTCTTCCCCCGTTCCCGCCCCCGCTACATGCTTCGCCTGTTCAGGCATCACTTTCGCGACATGCGGGAGGCCCTGGAGGAGATCAAACGCTTCCAGGTCCTTTTGAACTTCCTTTCCCCGAGCTATATTGCCACCTCAAACGAGTTTCTGGTCGACTATCCCCGGGGTGACCGGAGCGATATCCTTCTCTGCGGCCTGCAGGAATACGTCCGGGGCGAAATCTTCGATCCCTGGAGCTATGAAAGCCATCCTGAATCGCTTTCGGACCAGATTGAGCACATGCTTGAGGTCCATGCCGCGGAAGGCCCTTTTTGGGCCTATCGCGAGGCCCTTTTCCGGCACATCCGTTCCTTCGTTTACGGCATCAAGCGGCTCATTGTTGAGGCAGGGTACGTTCCCGATCTTTCCGGTGTGGGCAATTTGATTCTCACCCCCGACTGCCGGCTCCGGCTCGTGGATATCAACAACATCTCCCCGGTCTCCTACCAGGATCACGTCTTTCTGGATGACAAGGGCTATCCGATCTGCGACAAGTCCGTGGAGGTCTTGGCCATTTTGGAGAAGAAGCTGCTCAGGGCGGACATGCCCCCGCAGGACGCGCTCTACGACATTTTTCTTCACCCGGAGCGGATGGCCCGGGTGCGCGAGCTGGAACGGGAGTTCCGCCGCAGCCTGCGGGAGGGGAACGCCGCGGATGCCTTTCCGGCCGGTTGAGCTTCCGCGGTCCTGACCGCACCCTCCCCCCGCCGACGATTTACCGATCCGGCTCATCCCCATACACCGATCCGGATCGTCCTTTTCGAGGACAAGTTTCACTCAGTTCCGGATTGAGCATGGTTGGACACCCGTGATAGGGGATGTCTATTTGCGAGCCAGACAATCCGGATTTCCACTCATCATTTCCACTGTTCAAACTGGGTCCATGGCCTAGCTGCGGAGCTCGTATGAATCCGCACGGACTGCAGCACATTGTCATCGCTCTGATTCTGGGGATCCTCTGCTATATCGCGGCCAGACGGATCAATATCCCCGCCATTCTGTTCTACCTGCTTGCGGGGCTTCTTGCCGGACCCGCCTTTCTCGGGGTGATCGATACCCATGAGCTGGGCGGCGGCATGCTCACTCTCGTGGAAATCGTGGTGGCGGTCATCCTCTTCGAGGGGGGACTGTCCCTCAAATCCCGGGAGTTCCGATCCGCTCCGTCAGCCATCCCCCGCATGCTGGGTCTGACCATTCCCCTTACCGCAGCGAGCGCCGCCTGTCTGGGACACTATGTCCTTGGGCTGCACTGGGACATATCCCTGGTCTTCGGCACTTTGATCGTGGTTACCGGACCCACCGTCATCGGCCCCCTGCTCAAGAGCGTCAAGTTCGTTCCCAAGGTGGAGATCCTGCTCATGTGGGAGTCTACCTGGGGCGATGTCCTGGGGGTGCTGCTCTCGGCGCTCGCCCTGGAATTCATCCTCCTCGCCGAGGGCTCCCCCATCGGCGCCATGGGCCTGCAGATGCTTTACGTCACCACCGCGGGGCTGTTCGTCGGCGGCCTCGGTGGATTTCTCCTGGGGCGGTATATCCTGCCCTGGGTAAGCACGCTTGGCGAGCAGGGATTGCCGGGTATCGTGGCTTTCGCCTCCGCCCTGGGCCTGTTTTACGGAGCCAATCTCCTCGCCCCCTCCTCCGGTCCTCTCGCGGCAGCGGTCGCCGGATTCACCCTGGCATGGTTCCGGGGCAAGGAGCTCCTGCACATCCGCCACTTCAAGGACCAGATCTCGATCATCCTCATCTCCACCATGTTCGTGCTTTTGTCCGCCCACGTCGATCCCTTCCGCTTCGGAGACAAGCTCTGGGCCATGCTGGTGGTGGCCCTGGCGCTTGGAGCCGTGGCCCGGCCAGTGGCGGTCTGGCTCTCACTTCTCTGGTCCGAGCTGAATCTTCGCGAACGGCTCTATGTCGGCCTAATCGGGCCGCGGGGCATCGTGGCCCTCGCCACCGCATCCTACGCCTTACTGATGGTTCCCTCGCGGGAAGAGCAGTTGGCCCTGATGCTGAATACGGTCTTTTTGATCATCCTCCTTTCCGGTGCCTTCGCCACGCTGGCGGGAAAACCCCTGGCATCCAGGCTTAAGCTTACAATTCCGCCCAACAAGAGCGGTCTGCTGATTGTGGGGGCCAATCCCTTCAGCATGGAGTTGGTCCGGTTCGCCAAACGCTACGTCCAGGTCGCTTTCCTGGATACCAGCCGCGAAAGCTGCCAGCTGGTTGCCGAGGAGGGCCATGTGCCCAAGTGTCCGAACGTGCTCGACAACGAGGTTTACGAAAATGCCAAGGAGGAGGGGTATGATCGCCTTCTGGCCCTGACCCACGACAACGTGCTCAATCAGCTCATCTGCGAAAAGGCGGTGCTGCATCTGGGGCAGGGGAATGTGTACATGGCCCAGGGAGATACTGGGGAAGGTCTGGTGATCGAGACCATATCCGAGTACAAAGTCGCCTTCTCCAGCCGCTTTTACATAGCGCAGGCCCTGCGGGCCATGAACAGCGGATCGGCTCACCTGGAAGTCCTGCAGCCGGATCGGATCGGGGAAAATACATTCCCTCTCCTCCATGTGGACAGGGACAATGGGCTGGATATCGTGCGGAAGGGTATCCCCTTGAAAGGTCCCTCACTGTGCATTCGATATGCCCGAGAGTAGATACAGCAATGGTATGCCTTCACAGGTCATTTTTTTAACTTTCGACCACGCGGGCCCGGCACTTACTTTTATTTATGTGTGTTCGTAATATATTGGACTTCAAAAAAGTGAGTACCGGTTTTCCCCCACGTGACGAGCGAAGAAAATCGAGGGAATTTTTTCAAAGAATGTTCAAACAACTCCCTGAAGGAATACCTGCAATGACTATGATGATGTTTAAAAAAAACTACTATTTATACAATAGGAATAAGTAAAGTTGATTGATACGTCTATCATCCTTTTAAATAGAATAATTTTAAAATTGATATTATGTTGATAAATATGTCTAAAATGAAATCCCATACAAAAAGGTATATATTCAGGTCGCCTCATCCAGTCGAAGAGTGTTATAGACGCTTCAATGAAGCTGTGGATACCTCATTGTTTTCATACTTTTCCTCGAAACAATTTGCTGGTAAAGTTGCTACAAAATGTATTTCAGTCATTAAAAGAGATTGTTATTTAAATTCATTCCGACCTGTTTTGCGTGCTTCACTTCATCCTAATACTGGTGGCACTGATATTATTTCAACAATTGGATTGCATCCATTTGTAAAGGTTTTCTTGTTTATATGGTTTGGATTACTCTTTATAATTGGTGGCACAATGTTCGTAAGATCCTTTTTGTCTTTTTTCTTAGAAAGTTATCCCATAGATGTGGGATCCATCATGGGAATTTTAATACCTCCAAATATAGCTCTGTTTGGTGTTATTTTGCTCATATTCGGTAAATATTTAGCACGTAATGAATTTGACGAAATAAAGCAATTTATAACTGATTTACTTGATGCTGAAGAAATAGAACAAGACGAATAAAGGCTATTGTTCTCGAAAGGCACAAATTCCGATGATGGAAAAAAGGTAATCCTTCACGGGGTATTTTGGAACTTTTTTACCGGAGGTTCTGTCGATTTTCTTCGCTCGGCACGTGGGGGAAACCCGACCATGAAATTGCTATTGGTTCGAAAAAGTCGGTGTGCATGAAATACAAGAATATCGTTGAAAACGGCAATAAACAAGAGTCGGGTGGGGGCAGGAATGCCCCCGCGTGCCGAGCGTTAGAAAATCCAGGACCGGAGGTGCAAAGTGAAAAATGCCCTGTGAAGGATTACGAAAAAAGTATCCTATGATCCACGATGGCCTCGACAATTGGAAGCGGGGCCTGATGCTCCTTCTCCATAGAGGGGATTTTGTTTTTCTGCGCATAGCAGCTCCCAGTGCAGTCCGCTTCGTTGCTCCTGTTGTGAGCCTTTGACCAATTGTCTCGCAATTGCCACAGTATCTGCATTAGAGTCGGGTAGTTGAAGTGGTGCTGCCCGAATACACCGACAGTGAGTACGAGGAGCGTGCTTGTATTTGTCCATCGGGATCCAAGGACCAGCGCAAAATTCAAGGTCAGAAGCGGTGAAAAGGCAGGAGAGCCAATAGATGACCAAACGGGGCGATAGCGGCGTCCGTCGCCTGGCGCGGGCCTTGGGTTACTCCGGAAACGGCTTGCGGTGGGCTGCCAGGAGTGAAACCGCCTTCCGGCAGGAAGTGATTGCTCTTGTGCTGCTCCTTCCGGCGGCTCTGTGGCTGGGCGAGACCCATGTGGAACAGGCCCTGCTCATCGGGAGCCTTCTGCTTCTGCTGATCGTCGAGCTGCTCAATTCCGGTCTGGAGGCGGCAGTGGACCGGGCAGGAGAGGAGTTTCACCATCTGGCGGGGCGAGCCAAGGACCTGGGCTCCGCCGCGGTCCTCCTGGCCATCATCCACACTTGTCTGATCTGGGGATTCATTGTCCTTCCGAATTTGTTGGGGCGCTTTTAGTCGATTCCATTGATTGAAACTGTATACCGCATCTTCCGCGAACAATTCGACTCCGGCGCGGAGTATGCGGAAAACGGGGGCTGGAATGGCACCAAGACGAACTCCGGAAAAATCGGGCATGCCCGTCATAGACAAAATTCCTTTTGGACGGACCGGACACAATAGCTCGCGCCTCATCTTCGGATCCTTTGCCCTCAATAACGTTGACCCGGACCGGGCCGCGAAGGTCCTGGAGCTTCTGGACCAATACGGAATCAACCACATAGACACCGCACCGAGCTACGGCGATGCCGAGCTCAGGGTGGGCGAATGGATGGCGGATCGTCGGTCGGACTTCTTTCTCGCCACCAAGACCGATGTGACAGGCTATCACCAAGCCAGGGACCAGCTGCAGCGGTCGCTGAACCGGCTCCAGGTCAATTCTGTGGATCTGCTTCAGCTGCACAACCTGACCGACGAAACAGTGCGGGAGTTCACCATGGCCGAAGGCGGGGCGCTGGATTATCTTGTGGAAGCCAAGGACAAGGGGCTTGCGCGGTATATCGGAATCACCGGTCACGGAGTCAAAGCGCCTCAAAGGCACCTGGAAACACTGGAGAGATATCCCTTTGATTCGGTCCTGGCACCCTGCAATTATTTGCTCATGCATATGCAGGAGTACGCGGATTCCTTCATGAGGCTCCGCGAATACTGCCAGGAGAAAGGGATCCCGCTGCAGACCATCAAATCCGTTGCCAGACGCAAGTATCCCCGGCGTCAGTGGACGCACGGGACATGGTACCAGCCCTTGAGCGACCCGGAGGCCCTCGGCCAAGCAGCCAAATGGGTGCTGGCGCTGCCGGAGATTTTTCTAGTCACCACAGGCGACCTTTCCGTTCTGCCGCACATCCTGTCCGCCGCAGCCCAGTTCGACGGACAGCCCTCGGACGAGGCCATGCGAAATATGGTCGCGGAGCAGGAAATGGAGCCGCTCTTTACCTGATCCGGGTGATCGGGACGTGAGCCCCTAGAGACGGGCTCACTGTTTGCAGTTCCGGAAAGATGGGAAGAGCTACACGGCGAAAAGCTCATTATTTGCTTCTCGAGTCCGTTAAAGCGAGTTTCCTGTTCAAATAAAGAGGCAGGACCATTACCGGTATGATGGGCAGAAAGAAGGCGACAACCTCCAGGACGCTGGTCAGATCGTCCGAAGCAATCCGATGAAATACGGGGGATACACAGAACAAATAGCCCATCATGAAAGGAATGCAGGTATAGTTCATGCGCCTGCGGCGAATCACTTTGGGGATCCAGGGGAAGGGAATCAGAGCAATGGGGAGCATGAAGGGGTAGCGTTCCGCTATCAAGGCCCCCAGAACGAGGATGATCAGGCCCAATATCGCCATCAGGGCCACCTGTCGCTGGGAAAACCTTTCAGTGAAGCCAAGTGGTGAATCCGTTGCGCTGTTTTCCCGGGTGAGCGCAATGTATTCTTCTTGGCTCATGATTTCTTCGTTTTCGGCGATAATGAAGCAACTCGGCGCGTGCGCCTCACAGTTCGACAAAGCCCGTTTCCGGGCTGTTTCTGGGTTGGATTGGCCATAGGCATGCCCCCAGGCCCCGGTTTTGCTGATGGCAAATGCCCGGTGCTTCGGAAGCTCCAGGAACTTTTCAAACCGAGAATGCAGGTCCGGTCCCAAATAGGAAGGAGGTTCTGCTCCAAGGGCTGGCAATGCGCTGGTTAGGCTCAATAGGAAAAGGACGAAAACAGGGAAAAGCGTGTCTCGCATCAGGCGATCTCCGTGATTGGCGCGAAGTTGTGTCAGTTGAGAGCACCAGCGGTTCCGAACATTTTTCTATACAGATCAGGCGACATAGCCCTATAGGAGGCGGACCGAACATATGTCCGAAAATACCGGAAGACGGTCCAGATACCGGGAAAAGTGGCGGGACACGAAGGATCAGACCTGCCACTGCTGCGGCCAGAGGACCCCATTCTGCTGGCGTTGCCGGAGTTGCAGATGCAAAATCTGTCAGGTGTGCATGGAGGACATCAAATGGGGCGTCTGCGGCGCGATCACCTGGATCTGTCCCGATTGCGGCGACATGAACGGCCTCGGAAACCAGTAGCTCGGCAAGTCATAGAGTGAGCCTCTTTCCAGGGGCAGTGAAACACCGCGAGACGAACATGTCCATACCGATGCTGCGCGGTTGACTTTTAGCGCAACAGGGTGTCCCTTGGCAGGCACTCTCTGTATTCAACCCCATAACTTTGGAACAAACTTCGAGGGGGAGAGCATGAAGGTCGTGAGCGATATAGATTTCGAGATGGATGCACCGCAGATCCAGACGCGCCTGGGCCTGAGCGCGGAGAGCGGTGAATGGCCGGATGTTCAGGGGCTTATGCGGGAAATGGAGCGGATTGTCGAGCCGCAGCTGGCGTACAAGCCCTTTTATATCCAGGACAAGGGAGAGGAAACAGTCACCATCGAGGATATAGAGTTTTCCAGCAAGGTGCTCAGGAAAAACCTCGAGGACGTGCA
>Ga0207714_1001283_pt1 | contig 16187 bp, 13 predicted proteins | sample PonA232FremontCA_2_FD_187270 | JGI IMG/M metagenome (GOLD analysis project Ga0207714, IMG submission 187270) | Marine sediment microbial community from Fremont, CA, USA - Pond A23 Sediment 2 (SPAdes) | ecosystem: Environmental > Aquatic > Marine > Unclassified | place: USA: Fremont, California... | reverse complement strand
GAGCCGCTCCGGTCGGAGACGAAGACGATCCGCTCCCCGCCTGGCCCGTAGCGCGGCTGGCTGTCGAACGCCATACCGCGAGTGATGCGCGTGGCCTCGCCGCCCCCGAGCGGGAGTGTGTACAGGTCCCCTAAAAGCCCAAAAACGAGCCGTTCTCCGTCCGGATGCACGTCCACCGAGATCCAAGACCCCTCCGAGACGCTCATCTCGAAGGTGCGAGTCGGCTCGAGGGGTAGCGACCCGGGGCCCGCCGTCGCCGAGGTATCGGAGACGATGGTCTGGCCGTGGGCCGACGGCAGAGTTCCCGCCGCAAGGAGACAGAGAAGAGCCCCCAAAAGAGACAGTCGGAGAGAGGACATCGCCTAGACACGAGTTGCGCGGAGGAGAGGATGATGCAAGCCCATTTTAACGTACTGGCTGGGTCAGGCAATCCCAACCGATCTCGGAAGAGCTGTCCGGCGCCGAGAACCAGCTTGCACTCGCTTCGATGGAAGAAAGGCCTCAGTACAAGGAGGCTGAGAAGAGCCCTGTTTGCGCCGACAGAGAATGTCTCCGGTGGCTGGGGAGCCTCTCTTTGGTTTCTTGCCATGGTCGAAGGACGTCGACCAGTCCAGGCAGGCTTGCGACGGAGAGTTGGGGTATCAGAAAAGGGATCTACGAAATACCCCGCCTCTGCGCCGCTGAGAGCCGATTCTGAGGGGCGTCAAAAACCGGTCGTTTGCTGATACCCTCGAGAAGGGCCAGTATGGAGAGAGGCACAGGTATCCTCTCCCGGTTCTATCCTCAGCCGAGCAACTCGTGGAGGAAGGGACAATCAACCTCGGGGACCCGGTGAATGAGCTCGTTCCCGATGTCGAAATTCACAACCCGTGAGCCGAGTCCCATCCGGTGCAAGTGGTCCACCTAGTGGAGCACACCGTCGGCTTCGACGATCTGGCGCTCCTCGAGTATCTGCCGCGAAGGGCCGACATTGCGCTGGAGGAAGGACTCTCGCCCAGCGCCGAAGCCTGGCGCGTGCGCTGGACGCCGGGAATGTACTACTCATAATCGAACACCGGGCCATCCGTGGCGGCAAGCATTGTCGAAGTGGTGACCGGGAGGCCATTCGAGGAGGTAGCTGTCGAGAACGGTTTTGAGCCGCTGGGGATGAGTTCGTCGAGCTTCCGGAAGGATGCTCGTGTCGAGCCGAACCTCGCCACCGGCTACCGGGCCGACGGGCAGACAGAGCGTCCGTATTTGCACATTGGCGTTCGCCCGTCCGGGACCCTCAAAACCACACCGTCGGATTTGGCCCGGCTCGGCCAACTGCTACTCGGCAAGGGGGAGTGGAAGGGAACCCGGGTGCTTGCCGAGTCGACGGTTGCGCGCATGGAACGGGGTAGATGTTCTTCGCGGGAGCCGAAGAGGAGTCGTACGCTCGGAGGGCGTGAAGGTCAGATGCCACTTCAATCAGCAGTAGGCTAGAGACAGAAAAGGCGCGGAGGCAGACATTATCCTTACCACGAAGTCTCCCTCGGGACTTTGGAGCCGGTCGGTCGTCGAGCTGTCGGAAGACGGCTCCTTCACGCCCCGGCTCTGGGACCTGGACGACGGGGCCGAGATCGTGGTGCATCGGCGTGTTGTCGAGGGCCATATCCTGAAGCGGGCCGCGCGCCGAGGACATATTGCGCAAGCATGTAGACGCCGCCGAAAGGATGGGACCGGGGACCGCAGCCGTCTGGACGTGTGGGCCTCCCGGGATGGTCACGAAGGTGCAGCACATCGCACGTCGTGCGGACTTCTCGAGTGAGCACATCATGGAAGAGAAATACTTCCACAAGTGAGGCACATTTGAGGATCATCGGGGGGATTGCCCCTTTCTCGTTGAGTGGATTCGTCTTCCCTAGAGGAGGCTTCGATTTCAGAGACAGCAAATATTCCACTCCGAGTCCTCATGACCGACCCCACAGAACGACAGACCGGCACGACCGACGTTCCGGTATTTTACGGAACGGTCCCGCCGCGTGAGGGGACCCCAGAAGCCGAAGCACGCTCTGTCGCGGAGAAGCTCGCCGCACGCCTGGAGGAGTCGGGCGTGGACGCGATTCTCGTGTACGACGTGCAGGACGAGGAGGGGCGGAACGGTGAGCCGCGTCCCTTCCCCTTTATCCCGACAATCGCTTCGCGACAGTACGCCGCGCTTTTGCGCGAGGTCACTGGGCGAACCGTCGTCTGCTACAAGGCCGCCCCGGCCCACTCCGGCGATGATTTCCAAGAATGGCTGCAGGAGACGCGCCGGACCTACAACATCCGCTACCTGAGCCTGGTGGGGCGTTCCTCGTCCGATGCCGAGCCGCCCGGTCCCTCCCTGGAGACGGCCACGCGGATGGCCACTGCGTTGACGGAGCCGGGGTTCGAGGCCCTGGGCGGAGTCACCATTCCCGAGCGCCACCTCGCAAAGGAGGACGAGGGCCGCCGACTCCTGCAAAAGACAGAGCGCGGAATGCGCTATTTCGTCTCGCAAATTATCTACCGCCCGGACGCGGCGGTCCGGATGATGCGGGCGTACGACCGGCGCTGCCGGGAGAACGGGGCGGAGCCGGCCCTCGTCGCGCTCACCTTTGCGCCTTGCGGGTGCCGAAAGACCCTTCGCTTTATGCGATGGCTGGGCGTCGACGTGCCGGACGAGGCGGAGGAGCGGATTTTCTCCGCCGAGGATCCCGTTGAGGCCTCGGTCCGGCTCTGCCAGGAAAACCTGGCGCGCATTGTAGAGCAGACGTCGGACCTGGCCGTCCCGGTGGGAATTGCTGCGGAGAGCGTGTCCATTCGTCGGGACGAAATTGACGCCTCCGTTGAACTGCTCTCAGCACTCCAGAAAGAATTGAGGAGCGGTGTTCTCTGATGCCGCTTCTGCCCAGACGTCCCGTTGCGGCGCCGGCACCGCGAGCAGATGCGGAACGGGGGCCGACCGGCGACTGCTCAACGTCGACGCCCCGGAGGAGGGGCGCTGCCGCGGCATCCCCTGTTCACGCCTTTCATTCCACGACCCCTTCCTGCTGCTCATGAGCGCGATCAAGCTTGAGGCTGGAGGCGACTCCTGACCGGGTTCCGGCCCTGGGTCTCCCACCTCCTGGATCTTCTCGATCCCCCCTTCTTGGTAGAGCTCGAGCCAGTCGGACACAGTGTGGCGATGGACGTCCAACTGGCGGGCCGCTCCGCTTCGGCTCTTGGCCTCGCTCGTTTTCAGAAGAAGCATCTGGAAGCGGCGCTGGATCTGAGCGTCCTTTTCCCTGCGAACAAGCCGTTCAAGCGTCTCGGCCGGCCCGGCAATGTCAGGGAGGTCGCACATGGCAAAAGGAGTGTGCCAAGCGGCAGGATTCAGGGCAAGGAGTCACCAAATAGTGATCCTCAGCATTTGGGATTAGCCAGTGGCTCGAGGAATTCTGTGGCAGCCGCAGCCTCTTCTATACCGACCGCCGCGGCTCCGAGCAGGACGCCCGCGCCCATGATCCGGGGGGCGAGCCGCCTGAGTGACAGGCGCGCCCAGCCGTGTCGCTTGGCATGGGCCCGGAAGAGATGGGTCATGCCGATTCCGATGGCAACCCCCAATATCCAGTTGAAGAGGGTTGTCTGGATCTCCCCGGACGCCCAGTTTTCGGGATGAACCGCCACTCCCATCGCACCGACCAACGACCATCCGGCAACCTGACACAGCCAGTAGGCACGCGTGCGATTCATCGATTTTCAGAGGTCGGTTCGGAGAAGCCCGCGATCGGAAAGGCACTGGCGCGTGGAGGATGCCGATGCCAGTCCCACGTCGTAGATGCAGTTTATCAGGACACGTGCAGAGATCGAAGCGATATTCCGTGAGCGCGAATATGGTTCGATGAGCGTGCGCTGCCGCTGCTGGGACCAATGGTGGACTGGCCTCCGAGGACAGTCGTCCTCGTGGAGACGTTTCTTCTCCCTACAAAATTCCCCTTCCGCGAGCAGGCACGGGCGGGCCTGCACTCGGCCTGTCTCGTTCCCAAGAGGGATTTTCCCCGCTGCGCGAGCGCTCGGCTGAGCCGGAGAGAACAGGACGGACGCCGCTGTACACCGTACGGTGGGCGCCTACGTCTTCGCTACGCCCGCCAAGCGATGTGAACGCTTAGAAACAGGATTTTACGCCCGTCGAACCACCCGAGCTCCCCTCTATTTTTGCCCAATACAACCTTGCGCATCGATGGGCAGCGGGCCGCCCGCCAGAGACCAGTTGTCTGCAGAGGCCCACTGATCTCGCGCTCCACTCTAAATACAACGCAGACCTGTCGCTATGTTCAGCTATAGCTCACCGGCTCGCAGTTCCCTTGACGGATCCCTTTACCGGGCGTCTCTCCTAATCGCCACTGCTCTTCTGATGGCGGTCGGTTCACTTTTGATTGCCAGTCCGGCCGCCGGACAAGACACCTTCGACGAGCCTGCCTCCGGTGGCTCGGAGCCGACCATCTCCGGGCAAGCCAGCCTGCGGATTGTCGGGGGCGTCCCCCAAGGCGGCCTCCGCGATAACATCAGCACCGGCGGGGGCCTACAGGGCTTCATCGGCGGATGGACCGGCCCCGACAGTCCCCTCCTGGTCGGCCTCGACATCGGTGCTCTCAGCTACGGCACAAGCACAGAGAAGGTGCCCTTCAGCTCTACGGTCGGGCCGCGGGTGCCGGTGGAAGTCTCTACGAGCAACAACGTGCTGGAGACCCACCTCTCGGCTCGCCTCCAGCGCCGGACCGGCCGGTTTCGGCCCTACGTCGAGGGCTTGGCCGGCTTCAAGTATCTGTTTACCCGCACCACGGTCGGGGACGAGGAGTTCGACGATGACGTCGGGGACGAGGTCGCCGGCACGACCAACTACGACGACTTTGCCCTCAGCGGCGGGGCCGGGATCGACATTCAGGTGTACCGGCAGGACAACACGGCCAGGACGGTGCGCCGGATTGACCTGCACCTCGGCGTGCAGTACCTGATGGGCTCGGAGGCGGAGTACCTCGCCGAGGGGGCCCTGACCGACACGAACGACAACGGCCAGCTCGCGGAAGAGGAGCTGGACATCCGCCGCTCGCGGACGACGTTTCTCCAGCCGCAGTTCGGCGTGATCGTCCGGCCGGCCGACACCGACTAGCGCCGGTCGAAGGAACTCGCCCCTTATCGTTCTCCACTTGTAGATTCACCTAAGAAAGCGAACTCCGTCTCATGTCTCTCTTCGCAGACCCGTGTTCTCAGCGCTCCGCGCACACGTTTCCTCCTTTCGTGAACGGTTGGACGCTCCTTGCGACACTGCTGGTCGGCGCACTCACGCTCGCGGCGCCGGCCGCGCAGGCGCAGGTCAGCTACGACGCCCAGTACCGCCCGCAGGCCGACTATCGGTTCGTAGACACCGGCCGTTTCGAGTGGATCTATCCCGCGGGGGCCGACACGACGACAGCCCTCTTCCAGGGCGCAATCCAGCGTAGCTACCGGGGGACCCGCTCCATCGTGGGGACGGACACGGAGGGCTTCGAGCTCCCCATCGTCGTCGACCCGGTGAGCGACCAGGCCAACGGCTACGTGGACCCGGTCAACTTCCGGTCGCATCTCTTCCCGGCCCATCCTACTTTCTCGTTCGGGGCCAAGTACGACACCTGGGCGCAGACGGTCGCGCCCCACGAGCTGACCCACGCAATGCACTTCGAGATGGACTCGGGCGTCGGTGTCGGCGGCCTGGCGGGCCTCTTCTCGGAGGATCTCTCGCGCGCCCTCCACAACTTCCAGCCGGCTGGGTGGATTGAGGGCGTGGCTGTCTACCGCGAGAGCCAGCTGGGGCCCGAGGCCGGGCGGCTCGACGCCCCGCTTCGGGTCATGAAGTACCGCGCCGCGCTCGGGTCGGACGACCCTTGGAGCGTCGGCGAGGTGATGTACAGCGGCGTTTTCGAACGCCCCTCGCGCCGGCACTACCTCGGGGGCGGGCAACTGGTCGAGCACATGGCCGAGAAGCGAGGAGACACGGGATTCATTCGGCGGGCGACCCGCTGGAATCACCGCCTTCCCTTCCTGGGCTTCGGGATGGCGATGTGGATGGGCACCGGCCAGACCCCCGCCCAGCTTAGCGACTCGTTTCTCGAGGAAGAGCGACGAGAGGAGCAGCGGCGCCTCGATTCGCTCCGGCAGGCGGCCGAACAGGGACTTACCGATCCCGCGGTCGCCGCCGGCACCGAGGGGCTTCACGTGCGCCGCCCCTACTGGCTGAGCGACTCCACCCTCGTGGCCTACGCCTCCGGCTACGCCACACGGCCGGGCTTCTACCGGATCGATGCCCACGGCGGCGAGCGAACCGTGATCAGCCACCAGGCCCTCACGCGGGGACGAACGTACGCGATGGGCCCCGACACGACTGCTCTCTACTTTGCCCGCCCGCACCCGGACCTGCTCGTTCGGCGGGGCACGACGCTGAAGACGCATCGCCTGGATCTCCGGACCGGGGAGGCCCGCCTCGCGTCGGAGACCACCGGCGCGTTCACCCCCGCGAAGGCGCCGGGCGGGCCGGTGTGGGCGGCGCGGCGGGACGGCTCGTTTAGCGAGCTGGTGGCCCTGGACGACGAAGAGGCGACCCCGCAGGCCAGCCGCCCGGGCCTCCGCTACAGGCAGGTCGCCGCTTCCCCCCACGGCGACACGATCGCCGTCCTCGCCAATGCGGGCGGAAAGCAGGGCCTCTACCGGTTCGACCCGGCCTCCTCGACGCTCGAGCCGTGGCTTCGGTTCGAAGACGGCACCATCTACGACGTGAGCTGGGGGCCGAAGGGGCGCTACCTGCTCGTCGCCGCCGACCCGTCGGGCATCGCGAACGTCTACGCCTTGGATCGCCGCGAGGGCGACGTCCGGCGCCTCACGACCGTGCGGTACGGAGCGCTGGAGCCGGCCCTCTCCCCGAACCGGGAGCGCGTGGCCTTCGCGCGCTACCAACACGAGCGCTTCGAACTCGCCACGATTCCCTTCCGTCCCGAATCGCAGCGGCCCGTCGCCGACCTCGAGCGGGACTGGGCCCCGTCAGGGAGCGCGCTGGCGGCCTCGGCCGGTTCGGGGACAAGCCAGTCAAGCGTCGGGCGAAGCCCGTCGACCGCGGCCGGCACCCCGCCCGACGGGCCGCGTTCCGGCATCGACCTGGCGTCCCTGCGCGCCCAGTCGCGCCGCTACGAGGCCTGGCGTCACCTCGTCCCGCGGTCGGCCGCCCCTGTACTGCGAAACGTTGGCGACCTGCTCGGCTCCTCGGTCAACGGTGAAAACCTGGGGCTCGGGCCCGGAGTGCGCATCAGCGGCACCGACCCGCTCGGGCGATGGGCCTACAACGCACGGGGCTTCTACCAGGCCGACCGGCTGTGGGGCGATGTCTCCGCCGAGACCGGCCTCCTGCCCGGTACCCCGTCGCTGACCGTCTTCAACGGCCCGGTCGAAGCGGTGCGGGAAACGGGCGCAGGCACCTCGCGCCTGGAGGCCTTTGAGCTCCGAGGGGTTCGCCTCGGGGCCGACCAGCGCTTCGTGTTTCAGAGGAACGTCTACACCACCAGCCTGACGGCCGGCCTCGCGGGGGGATACCGCCAGTCGCGCCCCATCACCACCGGCGGCGAAGCGGAGGGCGACTTCACCGGCCGGGCGGCCCTGCGCTCCAACCTGACGTTCAACTACCGCGTTCAGAAGAACATCCGAGACTTGGTGCCCAACACCGGCCTCCGCATGAGCACGAGCGCCGAGGCCGACGTGCTCACCCCCAGCGGCGCTACGCCCAGCCGGTACCTGAAGCAGCGGGTCGACGTGTTTTGGCCCCTGCTCTCGGAGCACAACGTGGGGCTGCGCACGAGCGCTTCGTTCCTCACGCAGAGCCGCCGGTCGTTCTTCGACGTCCAGTCGTTCGTGCCCCGCGGCTACCGGCCCCTCGACGGAGCCCTTCCCGGAGCCGGCAACTACCTCCGGCTCGGCGCGAAAGTCACCCAGCCGCTCTGGTACGTCGACACCGGGTCGGTGATGCTGCCGGTCGCCGTCGACGCCCTCTACGGGTACGGCCTCGGGCAGGCGCAGTACCGCGTGGGGAGCGGCGACGGGCCGGCGCTGGGCAGGCGGCGCGCCTCCGTCGGGGGCGGGCTGGGACTTCGCTTTCGCCCGTTCGGCGGCATGAGCCTGAACCTGGAGATCGGCGTCTCCTACCGCATCGATGCCCGCGGCGAAAACCGATGGGTGCCTCACCTCCGATGAGGACCTCGGCCCAGCGGACGGCTCTCCCCGAGGCCCTCCGTGGCCGGAGAGAGGCAGCGTGGGGAGCGCGGCCTGGGGCCGAAAAACCTCATGCGAGAACGTCGCCACTCACCTGCACGCTACACTGCATCCACAGACTATGAATCCACAGACTACAGGCATCGGTCCTGGAGAACCGAAGCGCGAACATCGGGAACGGAGCCCCGTCGGCACGTCCCGGCAGACACGTAGCGCCAGTCTTTCCCATTCGCCGCGCCATGGGGTACGGCGTGGGCGGTGCCATTGGCGGCGGGGTATTCGCCCTCGTTCAACTCCTCGGTCCCCGTCTCCTCCCGGAGCCTCCGCTCGTGCGCTGGGCATTTCTGTACGTTCTGCTGGGCGGTGTGTCGGCGAGCGTCTGGGCGGCGGCCACGCGGTGGGCAACCGCCCGGATTTCGCTCTCCCGTCGGGAGGCAGTCGCCGCGTCGGCGCTCCTTGCAGGGACGCTTCTCGGGGCCACCGCGCTGCTCGGGGCCACCCTGGTTCGGGGAGCAGGCGATGGGCCGCTCCTCTTGGGACTTCCCTGGGCCGACGGGGTTGGTGGATTTCTGGCGGGCGCGGTCGGCGGCGCGCTGTGGCACGCCGCCACGCGGGCCAGTAGTACCAGTGCTGCGAACCACTGTGCGCTTTCCATTTGCGCCGTGGCCGACCCGTCGATGTACGCTTCGGACAGGCGCAGACGAGAGCCCACGGCAACCAAGGGACGACCACAGCCGCCTGGCCCGAAGAATCCGGCTGGCCACAAGCGGCCTTACCGATACGCGAACAAATTCGCGAAGCCCGATTCTTGCCGGCGGCTGTCCACGGTCTCCAGCTATCGGGGAAATGATTTGCGTACGTTCTCACGGATCGGTAAGGGCTACGCTGAGCGGAGGCCCGCCGTGAGTGCCCACGCACACCCGGGTCGGGGCAGTCCCCAATCAATCGGAGCAGGTCCGACTCCAGCTTGCACTGCCGCCTTTGCGGGATTCTCCGTCATTCGTCGCGCATGACGCCCCCCCTCCCAGCACCGACAAGCGTCGCCCGGCGTTGCTGCTGGTTAGCACGCAGATCATGGGCTCGCCGCTCGGTGCTGCGTTCCTCACGAACGGCGCGCTCGCGCAGCCGCTCGCAACTTTGTTCGCGAAAACAGGACCCCCTCCGGGCCACGGGCCCTCCGATACTGCGCAGCGAATCGGGGCCTACTGCCGCCCGGTGTCGAGCGTCGCCGCCGAACGCTGCTCTGTGACCGGATCGGTGAGACGAGTCGTGCCGTCGGAGTCGATCTGCTTCAGTCGGGCGGACACCGGATCGGCCACGCACATCACCTGCCGACTCGTGAACCGGGCGGGGAGCACGGAGCGTCTCCCTTCGCTGCTGCCTCAATTGCATCGAATCAATCACACGGCATCCACGAGGCGCTTCTACCGCATCGCGTCGACGAGGACGTAGTACTGACCGCCCGCGTCCTCGAGCAGCCGGATCTTGACGATCAGCGGCTCCATCCGGTAGGTGAACGTGTAGGTGAACGTCTCGTCCAGACCTCCCTCTTCTACCCCCTCAAAGAACTTTCCGGAGAAGCGCTCCGAGTCGGTGCAGGGGGCGATCTCCTCGAAGAAGCTCTTCCCGACGGTCTCCTCCGGGGAGTACCCGCTCAGGCGCTGCTCGAACGTGCTGTAGAACTGGATAATGCCGTCCTCGTCGAGGCGGATGGCGCCGAAGGCCGCTTTGTTGAGATCCTCGTCGCTGGCCCGGGCGAGGTGCTGGGCGAGGTCCTCGGCCTCAAAGTCGAGCGGGACGCTTGCTTCCTCGGGCGCGGCCAGCCGGGTGGCCCGCTCCGCCCGCTCGACGGACGTCTCTCCTTCCTCCACGGCCTCGTGGGTGGGGGCGTTCTCCCCAGGGACTTCCTCATCTGCTGTCTCATCCCTGCGTGCTTCGTTTTCTCCGATTCCCGAAGACGATTCGTTCCAGGACTGGCTGGTCATGGTTGGACGTGCTGCTGTCAGTCGAATTGCGGTGTAGCGCCGAACGCGGTCTAGCACCGAGAATGGGTGGTCTTTGGCGGGCGACCGAGGCATTTTGGTCCGGAGGAGGAAGCAGGGCGCCCTCCAGAATCTCCCTACTGGATCTCGAGCTCCGAGTCGATCTGATCCATCAGCCGGCGGGCGAGGCCGAGGTTGGCGTTTTCCTTGTCCAGGACCAGGAGGGTGAAGACGTCTCCGGTCCGAAACATCTTGATCAGGTGGTAATGGTCGTCGAGCGTGATCAGGATGTCGTCGATCGACTCCTCGGTCCCGAGGTTCTCGTTCATGGCCCGCTCGGAGCGGACGACCTCCGTCTTGCCGGCGGCGGCGATTTCCATGTCGAAGTCCCCGCCGGCCCGGGTGCCGAGGGTCATGCCGGATTCGTAGTCGACGATGGCCGTGCCGACGGTGCCTCTGATTTCCATTAGCTCCTCGAGTGAGTCTTGAATGTCAGCCATGGGACTGAGTCTAACGTTTGCGTGGTAGAGTGCGAGGTTGTAAAGGTCAGGGTCTTCGTCGAAGGCTACAGGATAGGGTCTTTCCCGCGTCCTGTTTTTCTGATTGAGTGTTGTGATTCGATCATTCGCTTAGCGGAAGGTCCGCTCGTTTCGGGACGGCCCTCTCCCGGCAAAGCGCCGAGAGCCCCTCGACGCTCGTCTCCGCAACCGGCGCCGTCTCCAGCGCTGCCCGAAGAGCGGGGCTGGAGACTCGCTCCGTGTCGACCGCGCTTGATCTCACCGATACGGCCCATCGCCCAGACTCGGCGCCGAACCACCGCCTGGACTCGTAGTCGGTCAGGACCCCACCGCGGCGGTAGTGCTCGAGGCACGTCAGCCGGGCGGTTCGGCGGACCGCCTTTTGCGTCTGCTCTCGCAGCCGCCGGCGAGCCCCTTTTCGTCCCCATTCCATCCAGAGCAGCACCAGCGCCGTGTGTAGCAGGTACACCCGCCCTCGCCTCTCCCGGTCGGATTGGGGGCGGTGGCCGAAGCTGGCCACGCCCCGGTCGTAGTACCGGAAAAGCTCGGCGGGAAGGCGCGAGAGCCACCTGCCCGGCTCGTTCCCCAGCGATGGGGGACGTTGACGGACCAAATCGGCAAACTCCTCGGAGAAGCGGTCGGACTTTTTAGCGGTTCGGGCGCCCCGATGCCCGTTTGCGGAGTCCTGTTCCGTTGGGGCGGGCGGTTGGTCTTTCCAGTCGAGGAGTCGATCTGTCACGGGCCCTCTGTGAGCGAACGTGCGGGAATGGATTCGAGGTCTGCCGGGAAGGGGAACCGGCCACTGCGGGCTCATCCGAAGTCGAAGAGGGAGGTTGCCTCCTCCCGCCTGAGGGTCATCAGCACCCTCTTCCCAGACGCCTTGCTTCTACGGACGTGCTTTCCGCCTGCCTTTTCTCCCTTCTCGAGACAGATGTAGATAAGACGCCATCCCCCCTCCAAGCTTCGGTTGACCTCTTCGAGTCCCTCTTTCTTCCCCACCTCCACGGCGATGGTCTTTTCTGTCGGGGAGCCCTGCTCTGCTCCCGAACCCTCATCTTTTCTCGAGTCCCCGTCTGCCCCTGAGCCTCTGTCTGCCGGTGAGCTTCCACCAACGTCATCCCGGCCCGCCCAGGACGGACTGCCGCCCTCTGTGTCGTCTCCCTCAAGGCCCCCCGCGCCCTCTTCCGGCTTCTCGCTCTCAAGCAGCGGGTCGTCGGCCGGGTCCCCGAAGACGTCTTCGAAGAAGCTCTCGTTAGCCATGGTCTCGCTGGGTTTGTCCTGCGTTTGCCTGCGGTCCTTTCCGGTGTCCTCACGTCTTACGCCGCGCGCCTCTCCTCCTGGTTGACCGTGTCGTAAACCGCCCCGTAGCGCTCAATCCGCTCGGTGACCTCCTCGACCAGGTTCTGGTAGTCCTCTGCCCCGCTCGAGCCGGGAGCGTAGTCGAACACCGACTCGCTTCGGGTCGGCGCCTCCTCGAGAGCCGGGTCCCGGCCGATCTCTGTCTCGAAGACCTTTCCCCCGTAGTGGTCCCGCACGGCGTTCTTGATTTCCACGGTTTCCTTGTCCTCATCGCCGACCATCGTGATGAGAACCCCGAGGATCGGGGCGGCCTCCCCCATGCTCATGCGCGTCTTCTTCACCACTTTCCCCAGGCTCACTACGCCCTCGAGGGACAGGTAGGACGGGGCCACGGGGATGACAAACGCGTCGGCCGCCACCAGCGCGTTGATCGTAAGCAGCGACGTCGAGGGCGCGCAGTCGATCAGAACCGTGTCGTAGGCGGCCTCAACCTCCGCGATCACCTGCGAGAGCTGACCTTCCCTGCCCTCATCTCTCGCGAGCCGCGTGTCGGTGTCCGCAAGCCGGAGAGACCCGGGTATCACGTCGACGCCCTCCACCGCCGTCTCGCGGATAATCTCGGCGGGCCGCTTCTCACCGAAGAGAGCTGCCGCGACGGAGGGATCTAGGTCCTCGCGGCTCACGCCGAGGGCGAGGGAAGCGGACCCCTGGCTGTCCAGGTCGATCACCAGCACCTCCCGCCCCATCTTCCCGAGGCCGGCCGCGAGGTTGACGGTAGTCGTCGTCTTCCCGACCCCTCCTTTGTTGTTGATCACCGGAATGGTCTTAATCATGGCAGGCTCAGCCTTCGTGCTTTTTCGTATGCGCCTTCTGTGTCCCACAAACCCCTCTCCAGAGCCGTCCTCAACTTGGGCTCAAATTGGGAATGCCTCGTAACGCCTCGGCGCAGTCCCGCACCCTGCCCCCCACTGGGTGCTCCATTCGCCCTCCGTTGCCCACTTGCTGGCCACGAGCCGTCGGAGAGGGCCGCCCGCTCTCCCTCGGCGGGGCACTCCGTTTACGATCCTGTCTTTTGTCGGGTGATATCTCCTGAGAGGGGATCTTTGGTGTAGAATTTACTGTATTTCCCTCTTCCGAACCTGTAAAAAGTTTTCTTACTGGCGTTCTTTCCCCAACATGAACCTCTCCTCAGCGCTGTGGGCGGACCCCGCCTTCTTGGCCTACCTACTGGCCTTCGGCCTGGCGACGGTCGCGTGCCTGGCGGGGGCCTGGCAGGCCCGGACCCTACGGCACACCGAGACGAGGGCGGGTCTGCAGGCCCTTCTGCTGACCAGCGGCGCGTGGGCCCTCTCCCACGTCGGGTTTTTACTCCCGGCAGGGCCGCTGGCCAAGAATCTCTTCTACCAGGGCGGCCTCATCGTGGGCTTTGCGACCGTGTGGGCGTGGCTCTGGTTTTGCTCCGCCTACACCGGGCGGTCGCTGCACCAGAATCCGGCGGTGCAGAAACTTGCCCTCTCCATCTTCGGGGCGGTCGTCCTTGTAAAACTTACCAACCCGTGGCACCAGCTCTACTACACGATCGAGCCGGCCGGCCCCGCAGGCCTCTTTCCCGGACAGCTCGTCGTGGAGCACCACGTCCTCTACTGGGCGGCGATGGGCCTGTCCTACGCCCTCGCGGCCGCCGGCTACCTGATGCTTCTGGAGCTGTTCGTAACCACGGACACCGACACCAGGGCCCTCTCGGTGCTGGCCGGCCTGACGGCGGTCCCCGCCGCGTTGGACGTGATCGGCCACACCCAGCCGGCGCTCCTCAACTTTACACACGAGCCGCTGGGGGTCGCGGTGTTTGCGGTCGGGACCCTGCAGGCCTATCGCTATAAGTTCGAGTCGGTGCGGGTCACGAGCGGACGATCGGTGCCGGCCTTCACCCTCTCCCCCGCTGGGAAAATCCTGGACCTCAATCGAAGCGCGAGGGAGCTCCTCGAGAAGACCCGCGCCACGGAGGAGACGGGCCTTTCCCCAATAGGGCAGCGTTTGGAAGACCTCGCGCCCGATCTCGACGTGCTGGCACAGGGAACTGAGGAGCGGCCAACGCTCGAGCTACAAGGGGAGCGGCGGCATTTTGTGGTGAGCGAGACCCGGGTTGGGCCCGGGCGGGGACAAGGGCCGCGGATCCTCCTGCTGAAGGACGTGACCTCGCAGAAGCGCCGGGAGGAGGCTCTCGCCGAGGCGAAGGCAGAGGCTGAGCGGCTCGACCGCCTGAAGTCCGCCTTCCTGATCAACGTGAGCCACGAACTGCGCACGCCGCTGACCTCGATGATCGGCTACGCGGATACGATCCAGGAAGAAGTCTCCGCCACCGGCGAGCCCCCCGCTCGGGAATTGGTCTCGTCCGCCGACGAGTCCTCCGGCCCCGACCCGCAAGAAGCGTCCAGTCGCGAACAGAACCGGCTCATCGGCCGGTTTGCCTCGCAGATCGAGGAGAGTGGGACTCGCCTCATGCGGACGGTCGACGACCTTTTGGACCTTTCGAAGCTGGAGGCCGGGATGACCGAGACCACAGGCGGGACGGTCGATCTGGGGGCACAGGTCCGGTTCGTGACCGAGGAGTTCCGGTCCACCGCGGAGGCAAAAGGCGTCGAACTTGTCGCCGACGAGGACGGCGACGGCCCCCTGGCGAGGGCCAACCGGCCGGGCGTAAGGGCCGTTCTGCGGAACCTGGTGTCCAACGCCATCACGTTTACGCCGGAGTGCGGAACCGTCATCGTCCGGGCCCGGCGCGCGCAGGAGAGGCCTGCCCTGGAGGTGGAAGACGACGGAATCGGCATGGACCCCGCCCGCATCGACGACTACTTCCAGCCGTTCGAGCAGGCGGAGGGCGGAAACGGCGGGGAAAGCGCGGGGCTCGGCCTCGCCCTCGTACACCGCGCAACCCAGGAGATGAACGGCTCGATCGACGTCGAGACGCAGGAGGGAGAGGGCACTCTCATCAGGGTGTCGTTTCCTGATGAAGAGAGGACCTTTTCGTAGCTCCCGCTCTTCGTGGCTCTTCCCTTCTCACGTGCCCTGTCGCCGGAACGTGCGGCTGCGCAGAGCGGCGAAGACTCGGAGTGCACTTCGTGACAGCGTTGTGGTCGCGCCGGGGGCGGCTTGTCGTGTCGTGGTAGTGCGACCACTCCGATTTCAGTTCTTCGCCGGACATGTCCCACCGGGATCCTCAGGGGAGAACGTGCGGGCTTCCAATTCCTCGACCTCCTCTTCGGCCTCCGCCTCGCCCGATCGAGTTGGCAAGCAAGTTCGTCGAGAGCTGAAGGAGGCCCTGAAAGAAGCGACCTCGGATGATGATTGACTCCTGAGGGGAAGAACCCCTTCTCCCTCCGTTTCAACTAGACTTGCATACTTGCCGCCAAGCCCCGACAGATGAATGAGATTTCTCAGATTATAAGTGCTCTCGTGAATGGTACTCCTTTTCGTAGCGACTCGGCGACTGGTAACTGATCCCGGAATGGAGCCGATCGGGATTGTATCAGCCCTCGGTAAACTCGGAGACCGAGAGGCGTGCCTCTGATTTCGCGGCGAACGTGTCTCGCTCGATCAGCTCGCATCCCAGCCTTCGGACAGGCGACCCCGCCTCCCGCTCAAAGCGCCCTCGGAGGGTGCCCCTCTCGCGAGGGAAAATCAACACACCAGCCTCTCCGAATCAGACTTGGAGCTGTTCAGGTCCGACGACGGCAGCTCGACCTCGTCGGAGAAGGGCCTCGACACTCGTGGCGCTAATCCTGCTGTAGCAAGCCGGGCCCACCGCGGGAATTTCGCTGGGGAGTTGCTCACAGCTTGCCGGACCGATGGCACCCGAATTGACTCCATTCGTCGCGGCCCGCTCTGCCTCTTCGGCACCGGCCGTCGCGTTGGCCTCTTTCTTCGCTTCTAAAGCATCTTTAGGGGTAGGCACCCGACACCCGCAACACCTGTCAACGGAGCCGGAGGGCACACATGGGCCGCGCAACTTCAGTCTTTCACCTTTCCTACGTTGATCTCACCGGCCATAAGCACGGAGCCCGCGTTGATCGTGCCGACGTGCTTGCGGCCGATGTCGAGGGGCGTAGCGTCGGTTTCGTAGACGTGAACCGAGAAG
>Ga0207714_1001282_pt1 | contig 16187 bp, 15 predicted proteins | sample PonA232FremontCA_2_FD_187270 | JGI IMG/M metagenome (GOLD analysis project Ga0207714, IMG submission 187270) | Marine sediment microbial community from Fremont, CA, USA - Pond A23 Sediment 2 (SPAdes) | ecosystem: Environmental > Aquatic > Marine > Unclassified | place: USA: Fremont, California... | reverse complement strand
TGACGGAGTCTTCGAGCATCGTTTCGGTCAGCTCGCGTGCTGTCTTCGTCAGATCGACCGTCGACTCGGCAGCCTGCAGGATCTCCTGGAAGTGTGGCTCCGCCGGTGTGTCGGGCGGAGTTTCCAGTAACTCCTTTCGTGCGAGGATGACCTGCATGTGGTTGCGGATATCGTGGCGAACCACCTGGTTCAGTACTTCGAGTTTCTCCCGTTGCCGTTGTAGCTTTCGGGCTCGCTCGACCCGCTCCGTGACGTTCCGGATCATCGCCAGCACGTACTCCTCGCCGTCGAACTCGACGAGCGACGCGGAGATTTCGGTCTCTAACTGCGCGCCCTGTTTCGTGCGACAGGTCAGTTCGTCGGTCCACTTCCGGTCTGTCTCGCGGACCGCGCGAATAAAGGACCGGAACGACGACAGTTCGTCCGGATGGATCTCCGCCGCGGACACCGAGAGCAGCTCCTCACGGCTGTACCCCAGCATCTCGCAGGCCTGGTCGTTCACTTCCCGGATCGACTCGGTCTCCGGATCCAGAACCACGATCGCGTCGTTACTGTGCTCGAATATCGTTCTGAACCGATCTTTCAGTCGCTCGAGGTTCCGTTCGGTTTCGCGGCGGCTCCGTATCTCCCTGAATACGCCGAGGATACAGGGAGTCCCCGTATGCGAGATCTCCTGGGCGCTGATCGCTACCGGAACGGTCCGATCCGAACCGGTCTGCACGTACGCTGGTGTCCCGTCGGGGAGCGAGTCGAAATTCGTCTCCTTTCGAATCGACTGCTCGAACAGGTCGCGGTACTGCGGTGCCTTCTCCGTGGGGTGACAGGACAGCATGTGGCGACCGATCAGTTCCTCCCGCGAGTGTTCGAACAGTGCCGCAGCCTGTTCGTTCGCGGCACGTATGCGCTCGCTTTCCAGGCCTGCAACGACGGCGGCATCCGGAATCGCGTCGAGACCCACTTCGACGGTTTCTGTCGACGTCTCCGGGGGTTGCCCCGAATCCGGATCACTCATAGAGACCACGGGACGCTATCTGTGTTGCTCACCGTCTCTGACATACTTTTGCAAACTTTGTTATCGAGGGGAATAATACTGTCTGCGTTGGAGATCACTCGGACTGCACAGCCCCGAAAGATTTTATCGGCAGTAGTGACGGCTCCGGTGGAGCGTACTGTGCGTGGACGCCGCTTGGAGACATCAACCGGCCCGACAGCACTGTGTCGCCGCGACAGCGACGGTTCCGTCGCCGGAGATCCTGATATCGTAGTTGTCGACCCGAAACTCGACTGTGAGGTCGGCGGTCCCGGAGGCGACGAGCTGGTCGAGTGCCTCCCCATCGATATAATCGTACAGTCTAACGGTGGTTCCGTGTAGCTCCCTGTCTTCGAACTCGGCGATCATTTCGAGCACCGCCATGGAAACGTTCCCATGCGGGACGGTCCGTTCTTTGATCATACCGCTAGTTCGCCGGATAGCAGTATCAATGCACCCGTCTTCTGGGCTGGTGGGACAAATTCGCGAAGGAATTATATACCAGAACACCTGCCGCTACGGACCGTGGAAAGCAGTTTCGGTCTGTCGTGGGGCCGGGGTGGCGACCACCAGTGACAGGAGAAAACGGTCCGTCCGATGTGTGGTCTGATACTGTTTGTTGCGGTAATTTTCGGCACTGTATCCGATGAACGGGTGTTTCCGGTGCTGGCGCTACGTAGTTGGTTCGCCACGGCGGTAGAGACTCGCAACAAACAGTATGACACGGTCAGGGCTCGCGGAGGTGGGCCTGTTCGTCACAGACGAGCGAGAGGAGACGCCGCTCCGCCGCCCGGAGGTGCTGGTGGAAGGTTGCGGGACTGATATCCAGTGAGTCGGCGACCTCTTCGGCTGTTTTCGCTCGCGGCCACTCGAAGTACCCGGAGTAGTACGCGGTGGTCATCGTCGACTGCTGTTTCTCCGTCAGGACGTCGTCGACCCCCTCGATCAGTGAATCCATCGTCGCAGTCGGGCTGTTGATTTCACGTTTCGCGACGAGCCTGGAGTCCGGATTCAACTCCGTGTAAGCGTCGACCACTTCGCGCACGTCGGCCGACAGCGGCGCGTTCACGATCAGTGTTCCGACACCGTCGTCCGCGGTTGCGTGTTCGACAGTCGCGCCGACGTCGATCATCGCTTCCGCCCCCGACTGTCGCTTGGTGACCTCCAGCAAACACCCCCCATCGCGGCTATCGATGACGGTACAGTCGGCCACAGAACCGAGTTCCGTCGTGGCCTCGACAGCAGCCCCGGGATCAGTTTCCTCGACGTGCATGAAACAGAGATAGTTGCCGTCGTTGGTCACCGTCTGGTGCTCGATCTCACAGAAACTCCCGACAGCGTCGGAGACGGCGACTGCGAGGCAACTCCGGTCAGTAACCTCGAATTCGAGCTGTTTCACTTTCTCGGAGAGGAGCCTGTTTTTCTGTTCGACCGCGTAGACAGCGAGCCCCGTGAGATCGCGCAGTGTCTCCAGTTCTGACCGCCGTCCGCTCTCGAAGTGGTCGTCCGCGTGCAACACCAGGACGCCGTAACTCCGGTCAACGTGTGAGACCGGGACGACCACAGCCGTCTCACGGACCCGATCCTGACTGTCGTCGGTTCCGTCGAGGACAGTGTGCTGTACGACACACGGCTCGTTTGTCTCGATCGCACGCGTTACCCAGTCCTCGGAATCGCTCTCGCTGGTTACCACCCGCCTGACCGTGTCCGGCGAGGCGTCCGTCTCGCCGGCTTTCGCTTCGATCCCGCGCCAGGCACCGTCGACCTCAGTCGTGACGAACCAGGCACCGCTGTAGCTGTCCATCCCGACTAGCCGCTCACAGAGGCGTCGACCCATCTCCTCGCGTGTCCCCGCCTCGATGGCGTCGGTGACGATCGACTGGACGGGTACCCCGGCCCGGTCGCGGCTGTGTTCGCTGTGCTCTAGCTGTTCGAGTCGATCGGCGATCAGCGTCGCAACTTCTTTCGCGACTTCGATCTCCCCGTCCGAGAACGGCGTTCCGGAGTCGAAAAGCGTCAGGACGCCGCGCCCGTCCAGCGGGAGGTGGACGTTCGTCCGCTCGATAGCACTCTCCACCCCGACGGCCTCCGGCCGATCGACTACCGGTTCGTTCCGCCGGAAGGCACGGCCAGCGAGCGTTCTGTTCAGATCGAAGGCAGGGTAGGATTCGACCAGGGTCCCGGCTCGCTCGGTGCAGTGGGCATCTTCGAACGCGTTGGTCGTTTCGTCGAACAGCCTGAGACACGCGATATCAGTTTGCAAAATCCGCCCGGCGGTCTGCAGCCCCGTTTCGACGACCGCGTCGACGGTATCGGCGCTGAACAGATCCGCGACAACTGCAACGAGTTCTTCGACCGGGAACGAGACGTCGTCGTGGCCCGTGGCGGTGGCTGTCCCACTGGTACTCTCTCCCGGCCCCGTCCGACAGTACAGTGTAACGTACTGGGACTGCTCTCCCTCTATCCTCACACACGCCGCAGACAGACGGACCGTTTCCCCGTCGATGTCGGTGCAGTCCAACTCGACGGTTGCCCCGGTTTCCGCGGCGTCTCGAAGCGTGTCGACGATCCGGCTGTTCTCACAGATGCTGGAGATATGCCTCTCCCGTACAGCCTCGGATTCGAGGCCGAGATAGCTTTCGAGAAAGCCGTTGCTGAACACGATCGTTCCCGCAAGATCGATCGTAACGATACCCACTGGGGAGTCGAGGCAGATTTCCCTGAGAAGTTGTGTCTCCTCCTGCAAACCAGTCGACATACTGGTGCATATCGCTCGAATACACATAAAGAACGACCCAAACCACATTGAACTGTACGATCAAGCACGTCCGAGTGTTCCGAACTGGAACCGGTGACCCGGTACGCTGGTGGCAATGTAACGTAATTTGGATCGACCGTGCTAACAAATTTGGGTGGTGCTTGATACTACTTGACATGGTCGTGTAGCGTATGGAGGCACGGAGTAGTACGCAGTCGACCATTCGGAACAGCCTTCGAAGACAACACAGTTCGGTTCTGTTCTCGAATCTGCTCGGCCAAAGATGGCACCCGGCTACCGTTTTCGAGCTCTCACGGCACGGGATGGGGTTGACAGATCGCAAAGGGGAGATCGAGAGAATCACAGGCGAGATGTCTGCCGAGAGCCATGAGTAACTGTTCCGAATTCGTCTGTCCGGAAACCGTCCTGGGCGAACTGGCAGCGGAAACGATTGCGGAACCTGACGACCGACGCGAGACGGGTAGCGGGGATGGTCCGAGCCTTCCGGAACTGCTGCGGGTGGTGTTCGACATCGGGGTTGTAGAGCACGAGATCTATCTGTATCTCGTACAGCGGGAGTACTGCAACACGAAGGAACTCTCGACGGCACTGGAGCGAGACCGGAGCAACATCAGTCGGTCACTGGACACGCTCCGTCAGAAGGGGTTCGTCGACCGCCGTCGGCGCATTCTGGAGTCCGGGGGGCATCTCTACCAGTACGCCGCACGGCCGCCCGAACAGACCCAAGCGTTGTTGATCGCCGGCCTCGAAGCGTGGGTGGAGGGAGCCTGTGACCGTCTCGACGAGTTCCTCACCACTGCGGCGGCGAGGAGACAGGACAGAGTGGAACCAGTCGAGGTGCTTGAGGAATGATGGAGGCGGTGACTGTACCCGAAAGCTGGGAGGTCGTCCACGATCCGGATCCGAAGTGGGTGCAACTGCAGATACAGCTTTCGCAGAGAAACCCGACGTGGAGCGCCCACTCGCCTGGTGGTGACACAGTGACGGTCGTCCGCGATCTGGAGACGGACTCGTACACGATCAGTTACGACTGCGCAGCAAACAGAGAGGTGGACACGGACACCGTCCACGTCGAACGGAAGGCGCGGGCGATCGAGATCGCGGACTCGATCGTCGACGCTGTCACACACGGCGGCGCCACCGGCGTCGACTCGCTTCTCGCGGAGTTCGAGCGGACAGACCGCGTTTCCAGACAGCAGACGACTGTGAGCGACCCGTGTGAGCAGCCCCACAACTGTTGATTCCGACCGCCCTGGCTGCTCCGTCTCTCAGTGCCGGTGGAAACCGCCCGCATTCGACGGTCCGGGATCACTCCCGGATCTGTGACTCGACTGCCTGCCAGTCGCTCTGATGGAACTCTTCGGTAACGCAGCCATCGGCGAGACGAAACAGGATCTGTGCGGCAAACTCGACGCAGTTCCCACTCGCCGACACACCCATGAGTTCCCCTTCGTGGGTTCCCGTCACGAGAAACCGGGTTGCGACACGTTCCCGGTCGGCGACGAGATCTGTGAGGTCGGTCGCCAGGTCCGGAAAAACACCGTGTAACTCCCGATAGTGCTCCGCGTACGCCTCCCGACCGACCACCCTCCGCTCACCGGGCCGGTTCAGTACCACGTTCTGCTGACAGTACTCCGGGATCTGTTCGTACTGCTGCCCGTTTAGTACGGTTTCAAACAGACGACGAATCGTCCGCTCGTTTCGCGTCTCGGGGGTGACCATACGGACTGCACGAGCGATCGAAACAAAAGATTCCGCGTTTCCGCGCAGCGTATCACGGCTCCTCGGAGAAGAACGGGTCGGTCGACCGCGGCGATGGGGCCGCAGTGAGCAAAGAGAGTCCCACCAGCGTTGTCAAACTGACAAGCAGGCCCGGAACGACCGGATCACCGACGACTGTGGTGACCTGCCGTGGCAGGATTCCGAACACGTCCGTTCCGAGGTGCCACCCGAGAGCGGTGCCAAAGCCCGCGATCATCGAACCGATCCCCCCGGCAGTGGTCGCGCGCTCCCAGTGGAGGCCGAGAACCAGTGGGACGAACAGCATCGCACCCTGCAAGGAGAGGTTCAACAGCGCGATGATGGTGATCAGGCCGCCGAACGCCTCCCGGTAGAAGGTGAGCACCCCCGGAATCACACCGACGGTGACGACGGCCCCGCGGTTGATCCAGAGTTTCCGGCGCTCCGGGGCGTTTCGGTTCCACAACCCGCCGTAGATGTCGTGAGCGATGCCCGAACTCGCGACGAGTAACACCGAATCGATCGTGCTCAAAATCGCAGACAGGAGCGCCAGGATAAAAACCGTGCCGAGAGCAGTCCCCAGGATTTCCTGGCTCAACACGATCACTGCCGCGTCTGGTGTCGACAACGCCGGGAACAGCATCCGCGCACTCAAGCCGAGTGTGAGGACAGTGACGGCGATCGTCGCCTGGGCGAGCAGGGAGATCCGGATCGCAGACCGAACCGTTCCCACGTCCCGCATCGTGTAGAACCGTGAGATGATCTGGGGTGAGACAGCCACGCCGAACACCGATGCGAGAACGAACCCGCCGAGGTCCGGCACTGCGAGCTGTTGCTCGATCAGGGCGGGGTCGCTCGCACGCGTCAGAAAGGCACCGGGACCGCCGACTTCGACCACTGCGAGGACGGCTGCGAGCGCGGCACCGCCGAGGAGGACGAGCGACTGAAAGAGATCGGTCAGAACGCTCGCACGCATGCCGCCGACAGTGGTGTAGGAGACAGCGACCCCCACCACGAACCAGGTACCGACAGTCTCCGGGAGACCGAACAGTTCACGGAGGATGAGACTCCCGGCCGTGTACTGTGCGGTGAGAAAGATCACGAGCACGAACGAGATCAACAGGGCACTGACCGCACGGGCGTAGTCGCCACCAGCGCCGTCGTCGGCGTACCTGGTCCCGAGGAAATCCGGGACCGTCATGCCGCCAAACCGGCGCAACTGCGGTGCGACGAACCCGAACGCGACGAGCCATCCGACGAAAACACCCAGCCAGATCCACGTGAACCCGATCCCGTACGTGTAGTGGATGCCGACCGCTCCGATCACCGTACTGGCACTGATCTGTGATGCGAACAGCGTCCCCGCGCCGGCGACGGTCCCGATATCGCGACCCGCAACCAGAAAATCGGCCTCGTCACCCGTCTTCGTGTATCCGTAGTAGCCGATCGCCGTGATGCCGAGGAGGTACCCTACGACTGCGACAGTCGCCAGGAAACTCATACCACGACGGGATACTGACTGACGTGGTCGACCCACGCCACAGTATCCAGACACCCCCGCGAGTCACGGTTTCCAGTACTAAAATTGAAAATGGAAGATCTAAACGAGCAAAAACGAAAAGAAGCGGTATTTTTTGACAGGTTACTGTCTGACACTTCTAAGAAACATTACTCTACTATGAGGTGTTATACTTTTTTGACACACAGTTTACAGAACACTGTGGCTACTGCCGAAAAAACCTGTCGCAAAATCTCGTGACGAGGTCCTGGTGGGAGTCGCCCACTGGCCGCTCGTCGTCGACGGCAAGCGCCGCCCAGCGACAGAACTCGGCCAGGGTCCGTGGTCGCCCCGGTCCGTCGTCGGATGCGTGGTAGAGGGTGATAGCTTCCTCGTCCTCACAGGCGAGTGCTATCCGGGACAGATGGCCGGCTGTGACCAGTCGGTCGAGGTGGCTGCGAACTGTGTCCGGTGGACGACCCACGCCGTCGGCGGTGGCAGCGACCGAACGGAGGCCGTCGCCGTACAGTGCGTAACAGGTGTCAGTCCCTGCCCGTGGGATACCGGCGGTGTCTGCGAGGAACGTGCCGAGTGTATCACGGGTCACCGCGCAGTCGGGGGGTCCGATTTCCAGCATCGGCTCGTCGTGGCAGCGTGGATGGTCCCCGTCGGGGTCGAGTCCCACTGTGTCCCGTGCACAGTGCTGACAGCGATAGCACGCGAACACGGGCTCCGCGTTCTCGCTGACCTGTCGTATCCGTTCCTCCTCTACCATCCCTCGGGTGTGTCTCCGACGGTCTCGGATATATACCCACCCCCAAAGTGTGTTGGTACCTGCGTCGGACAGCAGGAACACGTCTGTACTGGCACTCTCGACGAACCGTGGTGAGTGCGAGGTAAGATCGTTTTTTATACACACAGACCCGACGACAGACTAGGGACAGCTCCGCGTCAGTATGGGACAGCCACAGATAGAACTGCTCGCCGAGATCGTCGCCCGCTACGACGAACGAGAGCAACCGGTCGAGCCAGCCGACTTTGCCAGCACGCAGGGTGAGTTGCGATCGGTGCGGAGCTGTTTCGAGGACTTCGAGTCGAAGTACCTGCTGAAGGCAGTCGGAGACGGCTACCGCCCGACCGTGACGGCCCGGGAACTGCTCGAACTCGACGTCGACGACGAGACAGTGTTGTTTCTCGACTGCGATCCCGAAGAGTGACGATTCTTACTTTTCATACTGCCGGCTGTAAGAAACTGAAGAATTGCGCCACTCCTGGGTGGCACATATCTTTACGAATTTACAGCCGGCAGTATCAGCCTGGAACTCGCCACCGTTCGCTTCCGAAGGCCGTATTTGCAGTTTTTCGAATAGTACCGGAGTCGATCGTCAACCGTCTCCCCGGGTCGGTTGTCCGGGAACCGGGCACAACCAATCCAACATTTATACCATCTTCCGGAGAAAGGACGGTACGAACAGCACACGAATCATGCCCAACGATAACGAATCAACCGAAACCAGATCCGACGAGTCACCGTTCCCCGACAGTACGACAGACGAAGAGATAAATCTCGCCAGCCGACCCTACAACATCTATCGCTGTCAGAGCTGCGAGAACACTGTCCTCTCCTTGCACGACTGTGGCGACGGGATGACCTGCCACGGCGAACCGATGGTCCCGGTCAGGGACGTCGGGATGAACGTCGAACCGCCGGACCTCCGGGAGGTGTTGCTCAACGTCTTCGGCATCCCCAAGATCGGTCTCGACATCTGTCTCTGTGTGATCGACGAGGGACCGCTCTCACCGGACGAGGTCGCCGAACTCCTCGGCTACGACAGCAGCACGATCCGGCGGTACCTCAACCAGCTCACCGAGGTCGGCGTTCTGAAGAAGATGCAACTCAACCGCGAGGACGGCGGTTTCGTCAACGTCTACCGGTCGATCGAGATCGAAGAGATGCGCCGGGAGTCACTCGCCGGCTTCTACATGTGGGCCGGCGAAGCGGCCACGCTCATCAACGAGGCGAACCTCACCAAGGAGGATTACCTCGACGCGGCGAGCGACAAGCCGATGAACGAAGTCTTCTGGGAGTCGTTTCAGCAACGGACGGGCGGCGACGAATGACACCCTCTGCGCCGTGGCTAGCCGAACAGTGAGTCGATCCGATCGTCACTCGGCGTCCAGCCGACGAACTCGCCACCTTCGAACGGTAACTCCACGGAGGCAACGTAGTTACACAGCCCCACGTAGAAGTCGACGATCAGGCCGATGGCGACGATCTCCGCAGGCGTGTACGCGTCCGCGAGCGCGCCGTGGATCTGGTCTGTCACAGCCCCGGTCGCGACAGCCTCGGCGTACTGCAACAGGACGAACTCCTCGTCGTCGAACACGGAGAAATCGTCCCCGCCGATCGCACGCATCTCGCTTTGTTCGACGCCTTTCTCGCGGGCGATATCGACGTGCTGGTGCCACTCGTAGCGGGCACCACGGGCCCTGGCGACGGTCAGGATGACGAGCTCTTTGGTCCGGGGCGTGAGCTGGTCGTACAGCGTGTTCAGGTACTCGAGTGTCGCCTCGAGAATCTCTGGGTTGTGGGCCCACACACGGAAGATGTAACGGTCTCCGAGGTAGTCGTCGGTGAACAGGTAGTGGTACTCCTCCGGGATGTCGTCGATCTCCAGTCGGTCGAGTCGTGTCATACCTGGAGATCACCCAGCCCGGATATAACGTTCACTTACGTCCGCGTCAGTTACCCTTTATTTCGATCCTATCCGTATTCAACTGGGGGCTTGTCATGCCACTTGTGCTCCAGCCATACAGGCGGGCCCCCGAACCAAGATCAACTGCCCTCCGATGGAGTCGTCGACCGCATCCCGAACTCCCAACCCTGCGATCGACGCTCCGATCGAGGAGGGTTCTGGCAGGTGACCAACTGGAGCGCGGACGGTGACGCGGGGGCGGTAACACGAGGGTGAGTCCCGTATTTATCCCAGCGCCAGAGAACAGGCGTATGGACAGCGATCTCGGTCCACACGGTACGGGGACAGTCTGTGAGGTCTGTGCGGTCGAACTGGACAGGATCGGGGAAGCTGCGGTGCTGACCGGCCAGGATCTCGAACTCCTCCAGCAGCCACGACGGCGTATCAACGCCAACATCCCTGTCAGAATGGACGACGGTTCCGTCGAGGTTTTTCCCTCGTTCCGGATCCAGTACAACAGCGCCCGCGGCCCGACCAAGGGCGGAATCCGGTTTCATCCGGCCGTCGACGAGAGTGAAGTCGACGAACTCGCCTTCCTGATGGCACTGAAATGTGCCGTCGTCGGGATCCCGTTCGGCGGCGCGAAAGGCGGCGTCAAGGTCGATCCACGGGAACTCTCCGACGGGGAACTGGAACGGCTCTCCCGGGCGTACGCCGCCGAGTACCACGGCGTGATCGGGCCGGAGACCGACATCCCGGCGCCGGACGTCAACACCGACGGACAGATCATGGCCTGGATGCTCGACGAGTACGAACGCATCGAAGGCGAGCACGCGCCTGGAACCATTACCGGGAAGCCAGTCGCGCTTGGGGGCAGCAGAGGACGGGAGTCCGCTACCTCCTACGGCGGTGCCGTCGTCCTCGATGGGTTTCTGGAAACCGAGGGCATCCAGAAAAGCGTCGACGTAGCGATCCAGGGTTTCGGGAACGTCGGCTCCTATCTCGCAAAGTTCCTCCACGAGCGGGAGCACAACGTCGTCGCCGTGAGCAACGCCGCAGGGGCGATCTACGACGGATCCGGCGTCGATATTCCGACGCTTTTCGAAGGGTACGAGACCGACGATGATCTGTTCGGGTTCGGGAGTGAACAGATCACCAACGACGAGTTGCTGACACTGGACGTCGACGTCCTCGTCCCGGCAGCGATCGAGGACCAGATCACGGCCGACAACGTCGCCGACGTCCAAGCAGACGCAGTGCTCGAAATGGCAAACGGCCCGACGACGCCGGAGGCCGACCAGCAACTCGCTGCCCGCGACGTTCCGGTCATCCCGGACATCCTGGCCAACGCCGGCGGCGTGACCGCCTCCTACTTCGAGTGGGTACAGAACACCACCAACGAGTACTGGACGAAAGCGACCGTCCAGGACAAACTCCGCCAGCAAATGCGAACGGCATTCGAAGATCTGGCCGAGCGGCGGGAAGACGGGGCGACGACGTGGCGGGAAGCCGCCTACATGCACGCGATCGACGCTGTTCTGGAGGCCGAGCAACTGCGGAGTAACGTGCCGCCCGGACGGTAAGCCCTCGCGTGCGGAGCCCCTGGCAACGGGGATTTCGTGGCTGTCGATCAGGCGAACAGTTCGACACCGAGCACGAGCGCGCCGACGAGGCTGAAGACGATACCCAGTCCGATCTCCATCAGATCGCTCGGCACGTACTTGCCGACACGGGTACCGATCGTGCCGCCGATGAGCACGCCGGGGATCGACCAGGCGACGACGTACCAGACCGGTGAGGCCGAGATCGCGTGGACGAGCGCCCCCGCGCCGGCGGCGATCCCGAGCGTGAACACGCTGGTCGCGACCGCGACTCGCGGCGGCAGCCGACACCGGACGATGAGCTGTGTCGTCACGATCTCCGGGAGGCCGGCGCTGATGAGCCCAGTGATGAACCCACCCGCAGTCGAGAGCCCGACACCCGGCGGTCGCCAGCAGGTATCATAGGTGTAGCTCTCGCCGTCCGCAGCCTCGATGGTTGTCGTTCCGCGGTCGTCGTTTTTCTCTTCGAGGTACTCCCCCTCACACTCGCCGGGTTCGCACTCCTCGGGCGGATCGTAGTAGACGAGAAACACGCCCAGGATGATCAGTCCCCCACCGAAGAGGATCTTGAGGATCGTCGGATCGACGAAGTGGGCCGCCGCCGCACCGACGACGACGGCCGGCACCGCTCCCGCGAGCAGCCACTTGGCCGTCTGGTAGTCGACGACGCCCTGCTGGACGTACGACCGCAGGCCGTTGCCCATCCCGAACACTTCGGTCAGGAGGCCGGCCCCGATCGCCTGGGCCGGGGTCAGCCCCACACCGAGCATGAAGAACGGGCTGAAAAAGAGGGCGCCGGAGACACCCGAAGCGAGCGCGATCGTCGAGAAGGTGATCGCGGCGGGAAACACCCACCAGTGGGCCACGAACCGGTCCATCGTGAATGCAGTCGGCGGGCCAGCGCCGTCCGCAGCGGTCGCGGTCCCGACGAAGGCGATCAGTCCAACAGCCACGGTAACGAGTGAAATCGTCCGTCTCATCTGATCCCTGGGTACGTCGTGGTCGTTTTCGAAAACTCGTACACGTCGAACAGTTCGGCGCTATCGATCGAACCCGGTCGGTACATACCGAGAAATCAGACAGGACTGTTTAAAGCGATATCTTACGGGGGCGTAACCAACGGGTACCGGATCGACTCGAACGACGACTCCGGCCCCCTGCTCCCCTGCCGTCCCCTCTGGATCCCGATCCCCGTTACGCCGCGGTAAGTCATACTCATTGGATACGCCCGGAGAGAATGTGTATGAACAAAGAACAGGGCTTTCTGCTGGTCATGGTTGGCCTCTCGGCTGTGGTCAGTCTCCTCATCGTGCTCCCCTTCCTCCAGTACCTTCTCGGGGCCGTTCTCGTCGCGTACGTGCTGCATCCAGTCAGCGAACGGCTCCGTCCCCGGCTCGGTCCCCGGCTCGCCCCGCTCGTCGTCATGCTCGGCGCCGTGGTCGCGGTGTTCGTCCCGGTCGCCTACCTCACGTTCGTGCTCGTCCGGGATCTCGTCGCGCTCTCGGAAGGCAACTCCGGGCTCGACACCGGCGAGATAGAGGCGACGGTTTCCGAACTGACCGGCGAGCAGATCGATCTGACGGAGTCGGTCAACGCCGTCGGCTCGGCACTGCTCGATATTCTGTTTGCAGACCTCGGGCGGGTCGTCTCCACCGGACTCGAACTGTCGATCGGGTTCATGCTCATGCTGTTTGTCGTCTACTATCTCCTCCGGGACGGTGGCCGCTTTGTCGAGTGGATCATCGACGTCGCGCCGATGAAAAACGCGGTCTGTCGTCGCCTGTTTACACGGATCGATAACACGACCTGGGGTGTGGTCGTCGGCCATCTACTGGTGGCGGTTATCCAGGGACTCGTCGGCGGTGTCGGTCTCTTCGTTGCCGGGATCCCGAACGCCGTCTTCTGGACCTTTGCGATGATCGTCCTCGCACTGTTACCACTTATCGGCGCATTCTTCGTCTGGGCGCCCGCGGCCGCGTATCTGTTCGCTATCGGCCACTCCGGGGCAGGGATTTTCCTGTTTCTCTACGGACTCGTGGTCGTCAGCCTCGTCGACAACTACGCACGGCCGATCCTGATCGATCGTGAAGCCCACCTGAACCCTGCTGTGATCCTGATCGGCGTCTTCGGTGGCACCTACGCGATCGGCATGACTGGCCTCTTTTTCGGCCCGATCGTCCTCGCAGTGTTCACGGCGACGCTTGCAGCCTTCGACGAAGAGTACGACGCGCTTGCGCGGGGCGCAGCCGAGACAGGCGAGGAGTCGGAAGAGACTGCCCGACAGGCCTCGTAGCTGTCATTAATACTGAGATAACAGACGACGCGTAAACGGGGAATCACGAGTGATATATCTGAGACAGTTCGGGAGGAGCCACGATAACCGTCTGTCTCCCTCTGAGCTAGTTCGCTGCCTCGGGACCGTTACTCTGCTGTTACGAGGTGTCTTCCAGTTCAATTAGGGGTTTTACGCGGGAACCGGGACATCTACACGGAGCGTGACCGGTTGACACCGGGACTCCGTTGATACACATGGTAGACGTGACACTCCTCGGCGGACTGGCGGGTGGCATCGTAGCTACAGTCGTCATGACTGTCTTCATGATGACACTCGGAGATGATTCACCTCCACCGACGGCACTGTTCTGGTCGACGTACGTCGGTGATGGCGACCCGGACGAGTACGTGATGCCAGGGATGGCATTGCACATGCTGTACGGGATCGGGGCCGGCGTGGCGTTGGCCGCTGCCCTGCTGGCCACAGGATTCGGTGACATTAGTATTTTGACACTGGTCGGGGTCGGCCTCGGCTACGGCGTCGTTCTCTTCGTCGGAGCGGCCGCTTTCTGGATGAACCTCGTCTTGGGACTGAATCCCGATAAGAAACAAGTCGGCGCATTCCTTCTCTTTCATCTCGTCTACGGCGGGGTACTGGGTGCGACCCTCGGCGCTGGCGTCGCCTGAACTTCGAGTGAGCGGCACAATGTCCCCGGACGACTTTGCCGATAGTTCTTGATAACTGGACTCGTTGCAACCACTCCGCACTGACCGGACTCACCGCTGGTCAGTCAGAGAATGGTCGTGGGACGGTACCGATCCGTCCCACGGTCCTAAACACACGGAAACCGGTGTCAGAGGCACTACCCCGGTTCCACATTCGTCTTGGTTGGGACAGGTCATAGTTATACGGATTCTACTCCAATTATCAGTTTTTGAGCGATGATCGCGTGTCTACTGACCGACTGTATCTGGAGTGAAACTACCGGTCGGATTCCAGACACAACCCGTAACCATTAGAATTATTTACTCGATATATATGACTATCACGATAACAACTATCCGCAAACCGGACGACAGGACTCGGCGAGTCCGGAACAGGCTGTCGAAACCTCCGTGGCGACAGACCACGATCTGATGTCATCAAACACGACCAGATCGTATCCGTATTCGACAACGGATTCGAGGTGGACGACTCATACTGCCGGACGGAAGAACTCGAACGAATTCTGCCACCCGAAGTGGCACATATCTTCACGGATTTCTGTCCGGCAGTATCACTACCGGGATACCGCCTGGTGGTCGCAGCACAGCGTCTGTGCAAGGAGTATCGCACAGCTGGGCAATCTGGGGCGAGGAAGACGACTGTTTTGGAGACGTAATCTACAGACAGCGGTACGTAAATAACACACTGACGGAGTATGTAGATGGTGTAAAAAGTGTGCAATTACTTTTAAACTATTGCTATCTCTCTTACGTGCGTAGTAGTAATCATATTTGAAATAATTATTTCAATCTATATGCTGTATAGTTACCAGTTACATTTATGGCTTGACACTCACCGTTCGAGGCCAGTTCCGGATACCCAGTGTAGATCACTATCTGATAGTGATTACTGCGGTTATTTTCGTGACCATGCCGCAGATTTCGATGTTTCGAGGCGTGTAACACACGTGTTCGATTTCGACGGCGGTAAAGACTCGCAGTAATCACTATGAGCCGAGAGGAGATTGCACTACTGCGGAGAATCCTAACCCGGAGAAAAGAGCGATCCGCAGTCGAGAGAACGTCAGAGCGATCGTCGCTCGATGCCTGGGGACCTCTGTCTACTTTTCAGTGAATCCGAACCAGTTGAGGTTGAAATCGTCCCCATTGGCGGTCAGTCGGATCGTCCGTGTCCCGGCAGCGAGCGTAACAGTCCCACCCTCGACGGTGGTCCACTCCTGCCAATCCCCCGTATCGGGGACGTCTACAGTCGTCTGGTGTGAGCCGTCGACGGCGACATCGAGGCTGGTGTCGTTCTTTCCAGCTACCCTGCAGTCCAGGTGGTACTCCCCGGCTGCGGGGACCTCGACGGTGTACTCCCACCACTCGCCGTCACGAATCCAGGCCACGTTGTACTCGCCGCTGATATCCGCTATCTGCTGGACATCCACGTCCGTCTCCCGGTAGGCACCGCCCTTGTTGCCGCTGGAGGTGTCGTGGTAGGCGACACCCTCCCCGCCGGTGTCGAAGTCCTGTGCCTGGATCCGGGAGATGTCGTGATCCGCGTACGGCTGCTGATTACTGGTTCGCTCGAATCCGACCCAGTTGAGGTTGAAATCGTCCCCATTGGCGGTCAGCCGGATCGTCTGTGTCCCTGCAGCGAGCGTCACGGTTCCGGCTTCGACGGTGGTCCACTCCTGCCACGCCCCCGTATCTGGGACGTCGACGGTGGCGAGTTGCGAACCGTCGGTTTCGACCCCGAGCGAGGTCCCGTTCTTCCCGGCGAGACGCGCAGTGAGCTCGTACTCCCCGGCTGCGGGGACCTCGACGGTGTACTCCCACCATTCGCCGGCGTTGATCCAGC
>Ga0207714_1001281_pt1 | contig 16191 bp, 9 predicted proteins | sample PonA232FremontCA_2_FD_187270 | JGI IMG/M metagenome (GOLD analysis project Ga0207714, IMG submission 187270) | Marine sediment microbial community from Fremont, CA, USA - Pond A23 Sediment 2 (SPAdes) | ecosystem: Environmental > Aquatic > Marine > Unclassified | place: USA: Fremont, California... | reverse complement strand
CCGCCGAGGACAGGCTCCAGGCGGTGCTGGGGAAGAGCGGCGAGCTGGTCTGCTCCCGCGAAGTCCGTGCTCCCAACCGGGGAATCACCCTGCTTCCCCGAGCCGTGCAGCAATGCCTGGAGGAAGCCGGGCTGGGCGCAAGGGATCTGGACGGAATTGCCTGCGTGCGCGGTCCCGGGGCCTTTACCGGCCTCCGCATCGCGCTCTCCTATGCTTTCGGTCTGGCCCGAAGTCTGGCGCTGCCCCTGTGCGGCCTGGACTATCTCCCCCTTATTGCCGAGGTTTCCGCCAGAACCGTGCCCGGGGAGCTGTGGGTCATGACCAGGGCCCGTATCAATACGGTCTATCTGCAGGGCTTTGTTGCGGAGTCGGAATTCGGGGTGCGAGCCGTGAGCGATCCTGCGGCCCTGTTTGTGGAGCAGGCCGCACGGGGTTTGGAAAGCCGCGACGTCCCCCTGTATCTTGTGGGCAGCGGATTGCGGGAGAATCAGGAATACCTGGCCCGGTATTTGTCGCGGGCCGGTTTTTTGGATAGAATCTGGGACAAACCCAGTCCGGACACCCTGCTCGCGGCGGCGAATCAGGGGATCTACACCCGGGATCCGATTGAGCCGAGCTATATGCGGCCTTCCGACGCCGAGGCGGATCTGCCGCGGATAGCGGCTCAGCGCGGCGTGGATCCCGCCAGTTGGTCCGCCAAAAGCGGAGGATGACAGCACAGCCCTTGGTTGCGGGCTGTTTGGGATGGAAACAGCGCCGGTATCCCGGCGATGCATCACCCGTGCAGGGTGGCTCAATCGCCCGATTGCAGAGAGCCTATGGCCTGGAAGAATCAGCCCGAGCCCCTTACCTCCAGTCTGGAGGACTATCTTGAGGCTATTTTCGCCCTGGAGCGGGAAAGCAAGTCCGCGCGTTCCAAGGATATTGCCGAGCGCCTGGGTGTGCAGCGGGGCTCGGTGACCGGAGCCCTGCAGAGTTTGGCCCAGAAGGGGCTTATCCACTATCATCCCTACAGCAAGATCACCCTGACCCCAGAGGGATTTCGCCTGGCCACGCAAATCGTTTACCGGCACAAGGCCCTGTTCGAATTCCTGCACACCTTTCTGCAGCTTCCCGAGGATCTCGCCGAATCCAACGCATGCCGCCTGGAGCACCACATCGACGACGAGGCCTTGGACCGGCTCATCTCCTTTATTCAGTTCGTGCGCGCCTGTCCCAGATCAGGAGCGGATTGGCTCGCCGCCTTTACCCGGATGTGCGGCGAATGCGGCCAGTGCGCCAATTGCGAGTCCTGCATTGCCTCCTGTCTGGAGACCTTTCGCGAACAGCAGTCCTCCTGATGGTTGGTGGGGGGCACGATCGAGCTCGGGTTCGACTCGGCCTCTATTGCCTTGGTAGCTTTTTGCCATAATCATGTCGCCCCGATCCTTTCCCGGAGAGGAATGTCCGGGTCGTCGAAGCTTTTGCGCCTTCCCCGGATGGAATATTCAACCGCTCAGGGAGGCGTCGGCCCAAAAGCCGCGCAGCCCGGCTGCCCGAAGTGAGTCGATCAGCATGTCGAAAATGGAAAGCGTCTGGGACATCGGCGAGTACACGTTAGCCTGGAAAACGGGCATGGACCAGATTGTCAAGAGTGCCTGGGACACTCTCGCGCTCCCCGCGGGGTCGCCCTTCCTGGAGTGGGACTGGCTGTATTGGTTGGAGCGATCGGGCTGTGTGGGTCGGGAAACGGGATGGATGCCGCTGCATCTCACAGTTTGGCAGGGCGAGGAGCTGGCTGGAGCGGCTCCCATGTATGTGCGGACGGAGAGCAGCGGGGAGTTCGTTTTTGATCACATCTGGCAGGAAGCTTCCAGTCAACTGGGGATCGAATACTATCCCAAGCTGGTGGGCATGATTCCCTTCACTCCCATGCCTGGATATCGCTTTCTCTTTGCTCCCGGATACGACGAGGAAAAGCTCACCCAGACCATGGTTCACGCCGTGGATCGCCTGTGTCAGCGGGCCGGCTTTTCCGGGGCCCATTTCCACTTCGTGGATATGAGGTGGGCCGCAAGGATGCGTCGGGCTGGATACGACCTGTGGCAGCACCAGGGCTTTATCTGGGAGAACCCCGGATACAGCGATTTCGAGGACTTTTTGTCCCGGCTCACATCCAGGCGGCGCAAATCGATCCGACGGGAGCGCAAGGCCGTGCGCGAGGCCGGGGTTACCTTCTCCCTGTACAGCGGGGAAGAGATCTCCAGGGGCTCCATGGACCTGATGTACGACCTTTATCTGCGGACCAACAAACAATACGGACCCTGGGCCTGCCTCCACCTGAACCGGGCTTTCTTTCTGGGGCTCGTGGAGCGTTGCCCTTCGAGGCTCTTGCTCGTGTGCGCCTATCAGGAGGCAGAGGATCCGGTGGGCATGGCTTTGCTGGTGCACAAGGGCGGCAACCTCTATGGCCGTTACTGGGGCTGCCGCAGGGAGATCCCCTTCCTTCACTTCAATACCTGTTTCTATGAACCCATGGAATGGGCGATCCAGAACGGTGTGCAGCGTTTCGATCCCGGCATTGGCGGGGCCCATAAGCATAAGCGGGGATTTAGTCCCATATCCCAGTTCAGTTTGCACACCTTTTATAGCCCGGTGCTGCAGCAGGTGTTCCGGGCCTATGTCCCTGAGCTGAACCGGATGGCGCGGCAGCGGATCCGGGCCATCGGAGAGGACATGCCTTGGAGACAGGGAGAGCGGGACAGAGGTCAGAGGTCAGAGATCAGGGGGCGGGACGCAGAAGGCGAGGAAGAGAGTTAGTCCCTCGGTGGTTGGATGTCGGATGCGGGAGAGCTTACGGAATATGCGTAAACAGGAAAAAAAGAGTGCTTCCCGCGGCGCGAGTCGGACGTAAGCCGGGTTCTGTTCGATGATCGTCATTCATCTGGGACAGGGATTGCTCCCTGCCTCGAGCGACCTACCCGGGGGCTTCGGCCGGGCCGGCCTCGAGCGCCCCCCTATTTGGTCTTGCTCCGGACGGGGTTTACCGAGCCTGCCGTGTCGCCACGGCAGCTGGTGGGCTCTTACCCCACCGTTGCACCCTTACCCCTCACCCATCTCATGAACGGATTCTTGGCTTCTCGATTGAGGCGATTGTCGAATTCCTCTTCGTCGTGTCATCGGGAAGCATAGAATCCGTAAATGAGATGGGTGAGGGGCGGTACCGTTTCTGTGGCACTTTCCAGGGATCGCTCCCTCTGGGCGTTACCCAGCGTCCTGCCCTATGGAGCCCGGACTTTCCTCCGCCCTTCACCCACTTGGTGCGATAAACCGAGCCATTTCGACAGGCTGTCCTACCCAAGTGGGTGAAGGGCGGCGACGATCCGCCGGCTCGCGCTAGCGGGAAGCACACAATGAATATAATGGCCTGCCCGCTTCTTGTCCAGCTCCTTTCTCCTTCCCAACGACCTCATTCCGGGGCCGATCCGGACACAACCAAATATGAACATGTCGCGAGCCGAACCGGGGAGAGCACTTCGCTGGGTTTCATATAGACCATGGCTTTGATGGAACATGCTGGAGGCTCACGTAGCGTGCCCATTTGCTTCAAGGGTTGCCAGAAAGAGAAGCCATCGCCTTGTTCCTTGGTGGCCTGAGGGTGGAGCCGCTCAAGGCTCGTTCCCCCGGGCATTTGATGTCGGGATGAAACCTGCGCTTCAGCGCTCTCCCCGGCACGGCTCGCTCAAGATGTTCCAATGATTGAGCATGTTATAGGTATTTAGATACAAAAAGCTCACGCGCTCCGGGTATGGTTCTGATAGACCTGGTGCGCAAAGGCCTCCAGCCGGTTCTGGGTGTTGGTCTCCTGCTGGCCGTCGAAGATGAGGGTCATTGCCGGAACCGGGTGATCCGCGGTGATCTGCTTGAGCAGGGCGTCCACCACTCCGCCGGGCATGCAGGTGAAGGGAATGAGGTTGATCAGCCCGTCCACCCTGTTGTGGGCGTAGTCCAGGCTTTTGCCCACGGAGAGGATGGCCTCGCCCTCGAAGCGGGGGTCGATGTAGCGCCCTGCCTCCCGAAGCATTTTCTCCGTGCCGGGCTCTGGAAGGGAGCGCAGTCGCGAATCGCAGGAGGTGATGAACTGGCGCTCGATCCTGTTCTGGTAGCGGATCTCAAGGGTTAGCTTGAGCCACTGCCTGAACTCTCTGGCTTCCCGGGCCTCCTTTTTGCCCATGTGATTCACGTAGTGAATCCATTCCCCTATGGTGGGGAGCCAGACCTCCAGACCCAGATCCTCCAGGTTGCGTACCACGTTCTCGTTGGCAAAGGGGTTGGACCGGACGTAGATCTCGCCCACGATTCCCACCACGGGTTTTTGCCGCGTGTCGGCACGGGGCAGGTTGTCGAAGTCCAGGAAGGCCTCGCTCAGGACGTCCCGCAAATCGCGGTCTTCCATGATCGCTTGGCTGATGCGGCCCAGATAGTCGGTATAGAGCTGGTCGCAGGCGGCTCGGTCCCGCACATAGGGCCTGGTCTCCTGTCGGATCTTGAGCAGGAGATCCACGGCGACAACCCCCTTCCAGGCCTGCTTGGCGAAGTCCTTGCCCACCACACCCAGCTCTTCGTACAGGGTGTAGGTCTGGTTCGGGGCGTAGACCTGGACGTCGGAATAGCCTGTCTTGTCCAGGAGAAGCCGGTGCAGCCTGTGGTAGAGCCCGAAACGGCAGGGTCCATTGGAAGCGGGCATGAAGAAGGCGGCCCGATCCGGATCGAAATCCGGATTTTCCGTGGCCTTGAGGATGTCCCCGGTGGTGAGCACAGCAGGCAGGCATTCCTTGCCCGTGGTGTGCTTGCGCCCCAGGGCGAGGCTGTTTGAATCGGACCGGGGCAGGAGGCGAGCATCCACTCCCTGGGCCGCGAAGGCCGCGGTGAAGGCCTGAAGATGGTCCGTCATGGGCGGGATGTACAGCACCCGCTCCGTGCGGTAGCCCAGGTTGGCCCGCTGGGGCTTGCGGGTTTGCCGTTTCTTTTCCCCCGACCCCCGGATACTGTCCCAGAAGGCCTCCAGCCGGGTGACGACCCCCGCATCCGCGGTATGCTCGTCGATCTCCAGCTCCAGAAAGGGACGGTCTCCCAGGATGTCCTGGAAGAAGTGCAGAATGAAGGCGTCCGGGCCGCAGGAGAAGTTGGTCACGAAGACCGGATGCAGGTTGGGATAGTGACGCAGGAAGTGGGCGGCAGCCAGGATTTTCTGCCCGTAGCCCCAGTACATGTTTTCCCCGCTTATCCGGTGGCCTTCCTGCTCCAGGGGGAGGAAGTCAAGGGGCAGGCCCAGGATGCCCTGTCTGCGAAGCTTCTGGGACAGATCCATGTTCAGCCCTGGATCCAGGGCGTTGTAGGGCCGTCCCACGATGAGCAGGCAGGTCCGGCCCTGCTCCACCTCGGCCAGGATCTGCCTGCCGCGTTCGCGGAGGGATTCCCGGAAGCGGTCCTGGACGGCGCTCGCCTGCCGCAGGGCCCGCTTCATAGTGCGCGTCCCCGCGCCGAGCATTTCGGCGAGCTCCCGCCATCCGGTCTCGGATTCGTCCGCCTCGCGCCCGAGCCTGAGCACGGGGGAGAGGAGCTCGGCATTGCGCTTGCGGAAGTCGATTGCCGATCGGATGGTCCAGGGCAGGCCTTGCACGAAGGGACAGATGGTTCCCGTGCTCTGTTTTGGATCCAGGCTGGGCAGGTCGTAGACCTGGGGCAGCAGGATGGATTTCAGCCCCCGGTCCAGGAGATCGGCTACGTGGCCGTGCCCCGCCTTGATGGGGAGGCAGGTCTCGGTGACCATCATGGAGGAGCCCTTGGCGGTCAGCTTTTTGTTGGATTCCCCGCTCAGGACGGGCTGGTATCCCAGCTCGTCCAGCAGGGTGGCGAAAAAGGGCAGCCATTCCCAGAAATACAGGGTCCTGGGCAGGCCGATGGAGGGCTTTTCGCTCTTTTCCGGATCAGTGGATGCGGTGTCCGGAAGATGGTTGTTGAGGATTCCACGCCGCTCCCGGATCAGATCGGGAGCCTCCTCGTGGGCGAATTTTCTGGTCCGTTCGTAGCGTTCACAGCGGTGGCCGAAGTACAGGGGCTCTTGCTCGCCCTCGATGTAAATCTTCTGCACCTCGCAGCAATTGGTGCAGCCCTGGCACTCGAAGATTTTCCGGGTGTAGCCCCGGTTTGAGAGGTCAAAGCCCTTGAAGCGGCTCTCTCCCGCCCTGTCGCGTGCCGCGAGCATGGCCGCACCGATGGCTCCGGTGACCTCGTTGTGCCGGGGCACATATACTTTTTTGCCCAGGACGCTTTCGAATGCGGCGACAATGCCCCGGTTCAGGGCCGTTCCGCCCTGGAACACGATGCGCTCCCCAATGCGGCGCTGTTCCACCACCTTGTTCAGGTAGTTGTGCACGATGGAATAGCACAACCCTGCAGCGAGATCCGGCTGGGACACGCCCTTTTGCTGGTAGTGCACCAGGTCGGATTGCATGAAGACCGTGCAGCGTTCTCCCATGCGGGCCGGAGCACGGGCGGACAGGGCCAGGTCCCCGAAATCGCGGATGTCCAGGTTCAGCCGGACGGACTGCTCCTCCAGAAAGGAGCCCGTTCCGGCGGCGCAGACCCGGTTCATGGTAAAATCCGCGATGGAGCCGCCCTCCATGCGGATATACTTGGAGTCCTGGCCCCCGATCTCGAAGATGGTGTCCACATCCGGAACGATGGTGCGCGCGGCAGTGGCCTGGGCGGTGATCTCGTTGTACACTCCGTCCGAGCCCACGAATCCGGCGCTGAGGTAACGGCCGGAGCCCGTGGTGCCGGCCGCGACGATTTTCGGGGGCCGGGGAAAGCGGTCCTTGAGCTCGGCCAGTCCCTGCTTGATTGCTTCCAGCGGGCGTCCGGAAGTGGGCAGGTAGGTGCTGGCCAAAACCTCGGGCTCCATTCCGGAATCCTCGCGCACGGCCTCGTCGTTTGCCCCTAACAGGACCATCTTGGTGCTGACCGAGCCCACGTCGATGCCCAGAAAGGCCTGATCCGCGCTGGGCGATCCCGCTTCTTCGGCCCGGAGCGCAGTGGAGGATTCGGAGCTGATTCCCTGAGGAGGCTCCAGTGCGGAGAGACTGTCCGAGCGCTTGTCCTCGGCTTTCAGGTGCGGCTCGAGAGCCGCGCGGCCGGGGTAGGGAACGGGCTGTTCTCTACGGGAGCCTTCCAGGGCGGCGCCGATGGAGCCCATGACCGCGTGGTGGTCCGGGATGATCAACTCCTCGTCGCTGGAGAGCAAGAGCTCCCGGATGGCCCGTCTGACACCGAGGTTGGCCGCAACTCCGCCCTGAAAGACCAGGGGCGGGACAATGGTCTTGCCCTTGGCGATATTGGTCTTCAGGTTGCGCACGATGGCGAAGCACAGGCCGGCAATGATCTCCAGATCCGCCACCCCGTTCTGTTGCAGGTGGATCATGTCCGACTTGGCAAAGACTGTGCATCGCCCGGCGATGGTGGGCACGTTCTCCGCCTGCTCGGCGAGCTCGGAAAAGCGCTGGATACTGTAACCCAGGCGCGCGGCCTGCTGTTCCAGAAAGGCGCCGGTGCCGGCGGCGCAGACGGTGTTCAGGGCGAAATCCCGGATGGAGAAGCCCTGTCTCTTGTTGTGCTCGATGAGGACGAGCTTGGCGTCCTCCCCGCCGATGTCGATGATGGTCCGGGCCCGGGGATGGAAGAATTCCACAGCCTTGGTGTGGGCGATGACCTCGTTGAGAAAGGGTACGCCCAGGACACGGGAGATGTTCTTGCCGCCGGTGCCGCTGCAGGTCAGGGTGGCGATCCGGTCAGCGGGGAATTCCCCCTCCATCAGGCCCAAAAGCTCGTACGCCGTCTGCAGGGGCTTGCCCTGGGAATTTCTGTACCAGGACCGGAGCACATTGCCCTGCTCATCCAGGACGGCCACTTTGGAGGTTCCGGAACCGACATCGAGCCCCGCATGCAAATGCTGTGTCATAGAATCCCTCATCCGCATCGCGCATTCGAAGCTTTGCCTCCCCGGGAGGGGAGGTTTTGATCGTGTTGAATCAGCCGGGAGAGGCCTCAAGGCAGTTTGTGCGCTTCACTTTGCTTCGCCGCGGATCGTAAAGGGCCTCGCCCATGTGTCGGGCGAAAACCTTGTTGGCCGTAGGGAAAGGGAGGGCCGCGCCTTGGCATCCTTGCGTCCCCGAGTCCTTCGAACGCGGCTCCCTTGTAGGATATGAAGATTGCTCGGCATTGAGCGAAGAACGAGGCAATCTCTCAACGCGTTCAAAATAGATCATCTCTGGCGAATATTCAAGTTGACTCGGACAGAAGCTCCAAGGAGTTCGGGCAATCTCCTGGCTCGTGTTGACGAACGCGGCTGCGCTGGCTAATATAACCAATTCCGATACGGAATATCCTCTTTATGGGGACGGGAATGAGCTCCTCGTCTTCTTTTGGAAACAAGGGTCCGAAGGAATCAGGACAAAGCTCCCAGGGGGAGGGCTATGAATAGGAAACCCGTGGTTGCCGGACAGTTTTATCCCGGGAGCAGGGACAAATTGCTGGAGGAGGTGCGGGAGTATCTTGCCGGCGGATCGCCTGCCCAGACAGCCGCGGTTGCCTCCATGGTCCCCCATGCGGGGTACCCCTTTTCCGGGGGTGTTGCCGGCAGAACCCTGGCTCGGGCCCGGCCGGGAAGGCGCGTGCTGCTTCTGGGCCCGAATCATACGGGCCAGGGGAAGCCGTTCTCCGTCTGGTCCTCCGGGGCGTGGGACCTTCCCGGGGTGTCCGTTCCGGTGGACGAAGACCTGGCGGAGCAGGTCCTGCAGGCCCATCCCGCCATGGAAGAGGACCACCAGGCCCATATCCGGGAGCACTCCCTGGAAGTGGTCCTGCCCTTTCTCTACGCCCTGGACGAGGCGACGCGAGTCGTCCCCGTGGCTATCGCGGAAAACGACCCCAACGCCCTGATTCAAGCCGGGGAGGCCCTGGCCGGAGTGGTCAGCTCCCAGCAAGAGCCCGTTTCCATCGTGGTCAGCTCGGACATGAGCCATTTCATCCCAGCGGACCGGGCCAAACAGCAGGACGAGCTCGCCCTGCGACGGATCTGCGATATTGATCCGGAAGGGCTCGTGGAGACGGTGAGCAGGAACCGGATCAGCATGTGCGGCGTGCTGCCCATGACCGTTGCCCTGGCCCTGACCAGAAAGCTTGGCTGCACCCGTGGCGAAGTCGTGGAATACGCCAATTCCGGGGACTTTATCGGTGACTACGATTCCGTCGTGGGCTATGCCGGAGTGGTGATTTGGTAGGTTGCCCGTTCTCCGTTCAAGGTTCCCCGTTCCCAGTTCTTCGTTCAGGGCTTTCCATGGATTGGGCGGGCGTCCTCCATTCTGATCCCGGGTTTGGCCGATACGTCCTTTTTCCAGGGTCGATTCCGGATGAGCCTCGCTTTCCGGCTGTCCGCAAAAAGGGATGTTCAGCACCCAGGAAAGGCTGTCAATGATCGCAATAATCGACTACGAGGCAGGGAATCTGACCAGTGTCAAGCGCGCGCTGGACTACCTGGAGATCCCTGGCCGCATCACCGCGGATGCGGAAACCATCCGGGGGGCGAGGGGCATCATCTTTCCCGGGGTGGGCGCGGCTGGGCAGGCCATGCGGACCCTGCGCCGCACCGGGCTGGACGAGCTTCTCCGCGAACGCGTGACCAGAGGGGTCCCCTTTCTCGGTCTCTGTCTGGGGAGCCAGATTGTTCTCGAGTCCACTCCGGAGAACGATACCCAGGGGCTGGGGCTCATCCCGGGACATTGCCAGCGGTTCCACCCGGATCTCACCGAGGCCGGTCTGCCTATCAATATCCCCCACATGGGATGGAACGCGGTCAGGGGAACGGACAGGGCCCCCTCCCTGTTCGCCGGGATCGAGGAGGGGGCGGAGTTCTATTTTGTCCACGCCTATTACCCCGTGCCGGAGGCCCCCTACCGGCTGGGGAGCACGGAGTACGGGACCAGCTTCTGCTCCGTGCTGGGCCGGGAGGGCCTGTGGGCTGTTCAATTCCATCCGGAGAAGAGTGGACGGCCGGGACTCACCCTTCTGGAGAACTTCAACGCCTATTGCCGGGAAGCTCGCTGATGCTGTGCAAGCGCATAATCCCCTGCCTGGACGTCCGGGACGGCCGCCTGACCAAGGGGATCAAGTTCGCCGGGAACAGGGACATCGGAGACCCCGTGGCCACTGCGCGGGCCTACTATGAGCAAGGGGCGGACGAGATCGTGTTCTACGATATCACCGCCTCCCACGAGCGGCGGGACATCATGCTCGACGTGGTGGACCGGGTGGCCTCGCAGATCTTCATCCCCTTTTCCGTGGGTGGCGGCATCCGCTCCGTGGAGGACATGCGCTCCGTTCTTTTGAGCGGCGCGGAGAAGGTCTCGGTCAATTCCGCGGCTGTCAAGGATCCGGATCTGATCCGTCGGGGGGCCGAGGCCTTTGGCTCGCAGTGCGTGGTCCTGGGGATGGATGTTCTCCGGGTGGAGCCGACAGGAGATGCGCCCTCGGGATACGAGGTGGTCATCCACGGGGGACGCAGGCGCATGGGCATGGACGCGCTGGAGTGGGCCCGCGAGGCTGAGCGCCTTGGCGCCGGGGAGATATGCCTCAATTCCATCGACGCGGACGGGACCAAGGACGGATACGAGCTGAATCTGACCAGGATGGTCGCGGACGCTGTCCGCATCCCGGTCATCGCCTCCGGGGGAGCGGGGAATCCGCGGCACATGGTGGAGGCCGCCACCACGGGCCGCGCCTCGGCCGCTCTCATCGCCTCCATTGTGCACTACGGGGACTACACCATACCCGGCATCAAGGAAGAGATGCGGCAAAGCGGGGTTCCGGTGCGGATGAGCTGGTGAGGCGGAGGCAGAGACCAGAGGTCAGAGATCAGTCGAGTGGCCCCGGGGTCACCGGGATGAGCCGAGGAGAAGGAAGTGCTCCTGGTTGCCCTTGGGCCCTTTGATCCCGGAGGGGACAGAGCCGAAAAAGCAAAGGCCCAGCTCGTCCTCGGCGTAGCGCCTGAGCCGGTCCACGGCTTCCCGCTGCAGCTCCGGGGAGCGGACCACGCCCTTGCCCACCCGGCTCCGCTCCAGCTCGAATTGCGGCTTGACCAGCGCGAGGATGCGCCCTTCGGGGCCCAGGAATGCCGGAATGGGGGGGAGGATGGCCCGCAGGGAGATGAAGGAGCAGTCCGCAACAGCCAGATCCACTTTTTCCGGAAGGAGGTCTCGGGCCGCATAACGGAAGTTGATTCCCTCCAGAACAACGACCCGGGGATCGTGGCGCAATCTCTGATCCAGCAGGCCCCGCCCCACATCCGTGGCATAGACGCGGCGAGCGCCATGCTGGAGAAGACAGTCCGTGAATCCCCCGGTGGAGGCGCCAACGTCCAGACAGATCCCGCCCTCGAGGCGCACACGGAAATGGCCCATGGCGCTTTCCAGCTTGTCTCCGCCTCTGCTGACGAAGCGCTGGCGTTTGCTGACCGTGAAACGGGTTGCCACAGGAAGGAGCTGGCCCGGCTTGTCCACTCGTTCTGGCTCCCTGCCTTCCGGGTGACGGAAGACCTCTCCGGCCATGATCATTCGCTTGGCCCTCTCCCGGCTCTCGGCAAGCCCTTGCTCGACAAGCAGTTGGTCCGCGCGCTTTCTGCTCTTGCTCATCCTTGAAATCCGGGGAAACAGCGTGGTACAAAAAGAGCATCCCCACCTCCGCACAGGGCTGGACGAGCTCTGGGAGCGGCCTGGCCGAAAACGGTGATGGAGGATCTTCTCCGGGCAGAAGCGGATATTCGTCACTCTATGCATAGCAGGAGGCGGAAAGGAGGAAGCCCTTCGCTCCGCTGCCCTCGCTTTGCCCTTGGAACGGGGCGATGCGTCCCGTAGGGAAAAGGCATCTTTTCACGCACAAGCAAGGAGGCGGACATGCCACTCACCTCGCCGTCCGAGATGTTTCAGCAGGCCTATTCCGGCGGCTATGCCATCGGCGCTTTCAACGTGAACAACATGGAGATCGTGCAGGGGATCATCAGCGCGGCCCAGACGGAGAAGTCGCCCCTCATCCTGCAGGTGTCAGCAGGTGCCAGACGATATGCCGGGCAGACCTACATCGTCAAGCTGGTGGAGGCCGCCCTGGAGGAGAGCGATCTTCCCCTCTGCCTCCATCTGGATCACGGGCAGGATTTCGACATCTGCAAGCAGGTCATCGATGCGGGGTTTACCTCGGTCATGATCGACGGATCGCACCATCCCTTCGAGGAGAACATCCGGGTGACCAGGGAGGTCGTGGACTACGCCCACGAGCGGGGCGTCTGGGTCGAGGCCGAGCTGGGCCAGCTGGCCGGTGTCGAGGACGACGTGAGCGCCGAGGAAAACGTGTTCACCGATCCCGAGGAGGCGAAGGAATTCGTGGAGCGCACAGGATGCGACTCCCTGGCCGTGGCCATCGGCACCAGTCACGGGGCGTACAAGTTCAAGGGTGAGGCCAAGCTGGATCTGGACAGACTGGAGCGCATCAGCGAAACCCTCCCGGGCTATCCCCTGGTCCTGCACGGAGCCTCCAGCGTCCTGCCCGAGTACGTGGACATGGCCAACAAATACGGCGGAGAGATTTCCGGAGCCAGCGGTGTTCCCGAGGACATGCTGCTCCGGGCCGCCCGTTCCGGGGTGTGCAAGATCAATATCGACACGGACATCCGCCTGGCCGTGACCGCTACTCTGAGAAAGGAGCTCGCGGAGAACCCCGCCAACTTCGATCCCAGGAAATACCTCAAGCCGGCCAGGGAAGCCGTGGTGCACGTGGTGCGGCACAAGATGCGGCACGTGCTGGGATCCTCCGGCGCGGCGTAGGACGAAAAGGCGATGGCTCGGAGCTCAAGGGAGCAGGTGACGTCTCTGTTGCGTTCAATTGCGGCAGAGAGGGACAAATAGCGGATCCAAGGAGGTGGGAATATGGCAGTGCGCATCGGGATCAACGGATTCGGACGCATAGGACGTTTAGCAGCCCGTCTGCTTGCGGACAGCCGGGAGCTCGAGCTGGTGGGGGTGAACGCGCGCGCGGACAACGAGAGCATGGCGCATCTTTTGAAGTACGACTCGGTGCACGGGATCTTCTCCGGCAGTGTGGAGGCGAACGAGGACGGCTTCCTTCTGGAGGGCAGGCAAGTCCGCGTCACGCGCCAGCCGGCTGGCGAGTGGAAGTGGGCTGAGCTGGGCGCGGACCTGGTCCTGGAGACCACGGGCAAGTTCAAGGACAAGGACAGCTGCCAGCAGCATCTGGACTGCGGAGCCAAAAAGGTTGTGATCAGCGCCCCGGGCAAGGGCGTGGACGCCACCATCGTGCCCGGAGTGAACGACTCCGACCTCAAGCCGGAGCACAGCGTGATCTCCAACGCCTCCTGCACCACGAACTGTCTGGCTCCAGTGGTCAAGCCCCTGCACGACCGCTTCGGGATCGAGCACGGGATCATGACCACGGTGCACTCCTACACCATGACCCAGCGCATCCTGGACGGCTCGCACAAGGATATTCGGCGGGCCCGCGCCGCGGCTGTGTCCATGATCCCCACGAGCACGGGCGCGGCCAAGGCGGTGGGGGAAGTAATCCCCAGCCTGCGAGGCAAGCTGGACGGCATGGCCATTCGGGTGCCCACGCCCAATGTCTCCCTGGTGGACCTGAATGTTCGGATGGGCAGGGACGTGAGCGTGGAGGAGGTCAACGGCGCCCTGAAGGAGGCCTCGGAGAACGAGCTCAAGGATATCCTGGGCTACAGCGAGGAGCCCCTGGTCTCGGTGGACTACAACGGCAGCCGCTTCGGCGGGGTGGTGGACGCCCCTCTGACCAGCCTCATGGAGGACCGTCTGCTCAAGGTCATCGCCTGGTACGACAACGAGGCCGGATTCACCCATCAGCTGCTCCGCCTGGCCGGACGGATCGGGCCTCATCTCGCTTAGTTCAACGTTTTCGTTTCATCGTTCAAGGTTGAAGAGGACGGCGAGCCCTTTGACCTTGAACGGTGAGGGACCCATTTTGAACCTTGAACTTTGAACGTTGAACTTTGAACGAGAGATTATGACCGACTTCGTGCACCTGCACTGCCATACCGAATACAGCCTTCTGGACGGGGCGATCAAGGTGGGGGACGTGTGTTCCCGCGCCGTGTCCTTCGGTCAGAGCGCGGCAGCGATCACCGACCACGGCAATCTCTTCGGGGCCCTGGACTTCTACCTCACTGCCAAGGACTTCGGGCTCAAGCCCATCGTGGGCTGCGAGGTCTACGTGGCCCCGGAGCACAGAACCAAGAAGGACGCGGGTTCCGCCTCGGAGGCGGGGTACCATCTGGTGCTGCTGGCCAAGAACAAACAGGGGTACCACAACCTGATCAAGCTGGTGAGCAAGGCCAACCTGGAGGGATTCTACTACAAGCCCCGGGTGGACAAGGAGCTGCTTGCCCAGTTTGGCTCTGATCTCATCGCCATGTCCGCCTGCCTCAAGGGGGAGGTGCCCAGCGTGCTCCTCTCCCGGGGAATGAAGGCGGCCAGGGAAACGGCCAGGCAGTACAGCGAGCTCTTTCCCGGCCGCTTCTACCTGGAGCTCATGGATAACGATCTTCCCCAGCAGGAGGAGCTCAATCCCAAGCTTGTCGAGCTGGGCGAGGAAACGGGCCTGCCCCTGGTCGCCACCAACGACTGCCACTATCTGGACCGCGAGGATGCGGAGGCCCACGACACACTGCTCTGTATCCAGACCAATTCCTGCGTGAGCGACCAGAAGCGAATGCGGGTGAACACGGACAAGCTCTTCTATCGGTCCCCGGAGGACATGCAGCAGGCCTTTTCCCATGTGCCAAAGGCCCTGGAAAACACCCGCGAAATCGCCGAGGCCTGCAACCTGGAGCTGGAGCTGGACAATCCGCGCTTTCCGGTATACCACGCCCCGGACGAGCGGAGCCTGGACCAGTATTTCCGGGATATGGCCCGCGACGGGCTCAGGGATCGCCTGAACAAGACGACCCACCAGATCGAGGAATCCATCTACTGGGAGCGCCTGGAGCACGAGATGGAGATCATCTGCGCCAAGGGCTTCAGCGGCTATTTCCTCATCGTTCAGGACTTCATCAACTGGGCCAAGGAGCGGGGCATCCCCGTGGGCCCGGGGAGGGGCTCGGCAGCCGGCTCCCTGGCCGCCTTCGCCCTGAAGATCACCAATATCGATCCCATCCGCTACGGCCTGCTCTTCGAGCGCTTTTTGAACGTGGAGCGGGAGAGCCTGCCGGATATCGACGTGGATTTCTGCTACAACCGGCGGGAAGAGGTGATCCGCTACGTCACGGAGAAGTACGGCAAGGACAACGTGGCCCAGATCACCACCTTCGGGACCATGAAGGCTCGCGCCGTGGTCCGGGATGTGGGGCGGGCCCTGGGCATGAGCTTCGCCGAGACGGACAAGATCGCCAAGCTCATTCCCGAGGATCCGGGAATCGACATCGACAAGGCCCTGGAGGGTGAACCCGATCTCAGACAGAAGCGCGACGAGGACGAGCGGGTGGCCAGGTGCCTGGACATTTCCCGCAAGCTGGAGGGCCTGGCCAGGCACGCCTCCACCCACGCCGCGGGCATCGTGATCTCCGATCAGCCCATGGAGGAGTACCTTCCCCTGTACAGGGGCAAGAAAGGGGAAGTTGTCACCCAATACGACATGAAGAAAGTGGAGAAGGTGGGGCTGATCAAGTTCGACTTCCTGGGGCTGAAGACCCTGACCGTGCTCCAGGATACCCTGGAGCTGGCCCGGGCCGGCGGAAAGGAGGTCCCGGATCTGGAAACCATGACCATGGACGATCCCCAGACCTTCGAGCTGCTCTGCAAGGGGCAGACCAACGGGGTGTTTCAATTGGAGAGCTCCGGAATGCGCGGGGTGATGATGGATCTCAAGCCGGAGCGGTTCGAGGAGCTCATCGCCCTGCTGGCCCTGTATCGCCCCGGACCGCTGGAGAGCGGCATGGTCACCGACTTTGTCGAGCGCAAGCACGGCCGCCGCGAGGTGGAGTATCCCCATCCCTGGCTGGAGCCCGTTCTCAAGGAGACCTACGGGGTGATCCTCTACCAGGAGCAGGTCATGAGCATCGCCTCG
>Ga0207714_1001278_pt1 | contig 16219 bp, 15 predicted proteins | sample PonA232FremontCA_2_FD_187270 | JGI IMG/M metagenome (GOLD analysis project Ga0207714, IMG submission 187270) | Marine sediment microbial community from Fremont, CA, USA - Pond A23 Sediment 2 (SPAdes) | ecosystem: Environmental > Aquatic > Marine > Unclassified | place: USA: Fremont, California... | reverse complement strand
TCGCCCGAACTGCATGAATGGCTCTACCGGCACCCCCGCTACGGCCCGGTGCTGCGCGACTGGCGCGATCATCGCGCCCTGCGGCCCCGCGTCAAAAGCGTGGCCCTGCTGCTGATCACGGCGAGCTGGCTGATCATGATGGTGACGGTCGGCTCCAATCCTGTCCGACTGCTGGCCAGCGTCATTATGCTGTGCGTAGCGGTTTTCCTCGCCACCCGTCCGGCCCATCCAGGCGACGGATGATTGGTCCACCGCCGGACAGCCCTTTTTCACCCCGATACCGCCTCTCCGATCACGGTCTGCGCTGGATTGCGCCATAACATGTATATGATATACTTGTTATATGGCTGAAGCGGAACAGACTCGGGATCAACTGCCGGACCGCATGTTTATGTGCACCATCTGCGGTTGGCTCTATGCAGAAGACCGCGGCCTCCCGGAGGAGGACATCCGGCCAGGTACGCACTGGGACGACGTCCCCGAGGATTTCGTCTGCCCCGAGTGCGGCGCCGGCGAGGATTGGTTCCAGCAACTGCGGATCGGGGATTGAATGGACGACATGGGATCGACGCGGGAAGGGCCGGAACTGGTGCTCACCATGAACGCGGTCGAGCGGCTGCGCTCGCTGCTCGAGGAATCCGGCGATACCCACTGCAAACTGCGGATCGAGGCCGACGGGCCGGCGGACAACCCCGAATACATATTCTCGTTCGAGAAAAACGGCAACGGTAACGACATCGAACTCGATTACGTGCGCATCGCGGTATTGCTCGACCCAGAGTCTCATCGCCGTCTGCGCGGACGGGAAATCGATCATCGCAAGAGCGACGACGGCGAGCATTTTGTCGTCCGCATGGCCGGATAAACGCCTGCACCCGTGCCGGAGCCGGGAGTGCGCTTTGCCCGACGCAGTGCGAGCATGATGGCTCGCCGATCAAACGACGCGCATTTTCGCGAGGCGTACGCGCATCGCCTTTTTAGAATACATTTTTATGCACGATACGCGAACAGGGGTTACTCCATCAGCCCGGTAAAATGCCATGACCTACGTTGTTACCGATAACTGCATCAAGTGCAAATACACCGACTGCGTCGAGGTCTGTCCCGTGGACTGTTTCCACGAGGGCCCGAATTTCCTGGTCATCGACCCCGAAGAGTGCATCGACTGTACCCTTTGCGAACCCGAATGCCCGGTCGATGCAATCTTCGCGGAGGATGAAGTGCCGGAAGAGTTCCAGCATTTCCTCGGCCTCAATGCGGAACTGGCGCCGCAGTGGCCCGTGATTACCGAGCGCAAGGATCCGCCCGCCGACGCCGACGAGTGGAAAGACGTACCGAACAAGCTGGAACTGCTCGACCGCGGTGAGGCATCTTCCCGATAGAAGCGAGAGCCCAGCCGATCAGTATCGAGCCGCCACAGCGGGGCCGGCCCCTCCCCTTCGTACAACAGATATCCCGCCGCGATCTGCACCGGTAATCGCTACCGGTTTCTTCCGGACGAGTGCGATGACCACGGCCGTCAGTGCGGATCGGCCGGCCTGGGGGACGGACCGTGCAACGGCTGTTCAATCCGATGGAGTTGATCGCGCGTGCAGGCATTCGCGATCAGATCATCGAGCGTGTAGGCATTCAACCGTTGCATGAAGGCATCGCGGGCATCCTCGAATACCCCTTTCAGGGCGCAGTTACCGCGCAGCGCACACGGCTGCCGATCGCAGTCGACGATATCCATTGAGCGTTCGAAGCCGCTGACGACCACGCCCAGTTCGATCCGGTCCGGCGCCTGGGCCAGCCACAGTCCGCCCCCCCGTCCACGCGAGGTCTCGATATAGCCGAGCGCAGCGAGCTGGTGCACCACCTTGCGCAGGTGCTCCAGCGAGATGTCGTAGGCCGTTGCGATTTCCCGCATCGTCACGCGCCGCTGATCGTGTACGCCGGCGTACATCAGTACGCGCAATGCGTAGTCCGTGAGGTGGGTTAATTCCATACGGCGTTCCCGGGTCATTCGCGGCGCGGTGGCCGCGCGATGGTCGTTTTCGGTGCGGCGTTTTGCCGACCATAATCGACTGAAGATAGATCAAGGATACATGTATCAGGCGGCACTGCCCAACATGCAGTCGGGTGTCAGTCGCGGTGCATGCGCAGCGGCAGGCGTTCGAAACCGGCCGCGGGCGAGGTCGCACGATGCGCGTGCTCACTTTCCGCCGGCTCGAACCATGTCGTCGCGCGCAGCAGTTCTTCCATCGCCACTCGCAGTTCCATGCGTGCGAGCGGCGCCCCGGGGCAGACGTGGATGCCGGCGCCGTAGAGCAGGTTGTCGGCGGGATCACGATCCCAGCGGAATTCGTCGGGATCCTCGAACACATCGGGATCGCGGTTGGCGGCGATCCAGACGATCGACAGGTGTTGCCCCGCCTCGATCGGGTGATCACCGAGCGTGACGGGACAGGTGGTCCGGCGCCGGTTCGCCACCAGAGGGCCATCGAGACGCAGGATCTCATCGATCGCGTACGGCAGACGCCCGGGTTCCGCCCGCAACTGCCGCTGAAGATCCGGATTGTTCGCCAGATACCCGGCCAGGATTCCAACCGCCGCGGCGATCGTACCGACCTCGCCGACGGTCCAGTTGCGCAGGATGCTGACGATCTCCTCGATCCGCAGTGGCCGGCCTTCGCCGCGTTCGTGCAAAAGGCTCGCCGTGACGTCGGCAACCGGGCTCACGCGTCGCTCCCGGCGTTCGACCAGCAGAGCCTCCACCTGCGCCTCGAACTCACGCGCCAGTTCGGCGAGCCGCTCCCGATCGCCTGCACCGGCGGCCATGGCGCAGCTTCAGCGTTGCAGCTGTTCGCCGTAAAAACGGCGTGCCTCGAGGAAGTGATCCACCGGGAAATGGATCGGCACGCCCTCCAGGGCCGCGAGCAGCATCTCGAGATGCGCATCCCAGCCCGCTGCAGCCTTGGCGATGTCTTCGTCGAGGGGCAGACGCAGCGTCAGCGCGAGGCGCGTCCCGGTCCCCGGCGATTCGAGCTGCCAGCGCAGCGGGCGCTCCCGCTCGTCGCCACTGCTCCATGAATACGCCAACAGCCCGGGCGGATCAAACTCGACAATACGGCTGTCGATGATCGCGCCGCTCTGCGGAAAATCGATATGCATCCGGCCCCCTTGCGCGCATCGATCTCGCCGGGCGCCAGCCAGTTCACCAGGGCCGCCGGGTCGGTCAGCATGCGCCAGACTTCGCCCCGGTCATGGTCGATGATCCGTTCGAGCCGGGCCTCCAGCCGATCGCCTCGATCAAGCACCGTTCGCGCTTGCGCATCGCTCACGTTCATTGCCGTTTCACCTCGATTGAGTGCCACAAGTACTGTTTCAAATCGCCCGTGACCACCGTGTGCCCTGATCCCGTTCCAGGTAGCTGTCGAACACCATGGCCACGTTGCGCACCAGCAGCCGCCCTGCAGGCGTAACCCGCAGGCGTTGTCGCTCCCATTCGATAAGTCCGTCGGCAATCAACGGTTCCAGTGCGGCGCACTCGGGCGCGAACCTCTGCGCAAAGTCGATCCCGTGGCGCCGTTCGAACACCGGTACGTCGAGCTCAAAATCGCACATCAGGCGGGTAATCAGATCCCGACGCAGCCGGTCGTCGGCCGACAGTTGCAGCCCGCGGTTGACCGGGATCTCGTTGCCGTCCAGCGCCGCGGACCACAGGGTGCGGTCGCGGAAATGCTGGGTGTAGCAGTCGCCGAACATGCTGATCGCGCTGGTGCCGTGGGCGACGATGTCGCAGTCGCCATGCGTGCTGTAGCCCTGAAAATTGCGCGTCAGCGTCCCCGCGCGCTGGGCCACGGCCAGTTCATCGTCCGCGCGCGCGAAATGATCCATGCCGATATAGACATAACCGGCGGCCGTCAGGCGTTCGATCGCGCGGCGCAGGATCGCGAGACGCTCCGCCGGGGACGGCAGATCCTCCGCGCGGATACGCCGTTGCGGCGGGAAGTGGTGCGGCAGATGCGCGTAGTTGTAGATGGCGATGCGGTCCGGACCGAGCTCGATCACGCGTTCGATCGTGCGCGTGAAGGTATCAAGCGTCTGCAGCGGGAGGCCGTAGATCAGATCGACATTCAGGGAACGGAAACCGGCCTCACGGCAGGTATCCAGGGTCGCCCGGGTGACCGCCTCCGGCTGGATCCGGTTGACCGCTTTCTGCACATCCTCGTTGAGGTCCTGGACGCCGAGGCTGGCGCGGTTGAAACCGAGCCGCCGCAGGAGATGGATCGTATCCGTCCCGACGGCCCGTGGATCGAGTTCAATCGAGTAGTCGCCGGCATCGTTCTCTCGCATCGGCCATGCGGCGCGGATCCGTTCCACGAGCCATTCAATCTGACCGTCATCCAGGAACGTGGGCGTGCCGCCGCCCCAGTGCAGTTGATCCACCGAAGGACGCCCCGGGAACAGCGCCGACTGCAGTTCGATCTCGCGGCCCAGGCGCTCCAGATAGGGCACCGCATGCGCGCGGTTTCTGGTCACGATCTTGTTGCACGCGCAGTAGAAGCACAGCGTCGCGCAGAACGGAATATGGAAATACAGTGACAGTGGCCGCTCCGGATCCGTCGGGGCCGCACGGGCGCGGTAGTCTTGCGGACCGAAATCGTCCCGGAACCAGGGCGCCGTCGGGTAGGACGTGTAACGCGGGCCCGCGACGTCGTAACGCTGGACCAGCTCGGTATCGAATTCCACGGCGGATGTCATGAGCGGATTCCGGCAACCAATCAGGAATGGACGTGGAGTATCACGCTGCGCGACGATGCTGACATTGACGAGGATCAAGATGCCGCGCGCGGACGGCACCGCGGCCCGCGATATTGATCGACATCAATTCCATGGTCGCGTCGCACCGGTATCGTTACGACCGTAATGATCCGAGGCAAGTCCGCGCAGAGGTGCACCCGATGACAACGGCTGATCCGACCGCAACCCGCCCCGCTTCGGCGACCGGCAAACGCCTGCTTGGTGTCGAAGAGGCACGGGCGACCATCCTCTCGGCCGTGGCACCGCCCGATCCCTCGGCGGCCGCGCCGATCGCCCTGGAGCAGGCCGCGGGGCGGGTCCTCGCCACCGACGTGGTCGCCGCGCTGTCGATGCCGCGCTGGCCCAACAGCGCGATGGATGGGTATGCGCTGCGTCTGGGTGACGTGGGTGAGGGTGGCCTGCCGGTCAGTCAACGTGTAGCGGCGGGTACCGCACCGGCCCCGCTCGCGGCGGGTACGGCCGCACGGATCTTTACCGGCGCCCCCGTTCCGGAAGGTGCCGATACCATCGTCATGCAGGAGCACTGCCGCGTCGACGGCGACCGGGTCTTCGTGGAAAAGACGCCCGAGCCCGGCGTGAATATCCGGCCGGCCGCCGAGGACTTCACCGACGGTGAGCCGGTACTCGCCGCCGGTACGCACCTGCGCCCCCAGCATATCGCGCTGGCCGCATCCGCGGGTGCGGCCTCGGTTCATGTGCAGCCACGCATGCGGATCGCACTGATGATCACCGGCGACGAACTGGTGCCGGCGGGTCAAGCGCTCGGTGATGGTCAGATCCACGAATCCAACGGCCATATGCTCGCCGCACTGGGCGCGCAGCTGGGCGCGGAGATCCAGGCGATCCACACGGTCGCGGACGACGCCGACGCCACGCGTGAGACGCTGGCTCGCGCCGCCGCGAACGCGGACCTCATCGTCACCAGCGGCGGTGCCTCCGTGGGCGACTGCGATCACGTGCGCTCAGCGGCCGAGTCCATAGGCGAGCTGGCCTTCTTCGGCATCGCGATCAAACCGGGCAAGCCGCTGGCGTTCGGCCGCATCGAGGACGCCCCGCTGCTGGTACTGCCCGGCAACCCGGTGTCGTTGTTCGTGACGTTCCTGCTGTTCGGGGCCCCGCTGCTGCGGCGCCTGCAGGGTCGCACCGCGACCATGCCGGAAGCGCTTTGGGTGCCCGCCGGATTCGAACAAACCCGTACGCGCGGGCGCGCCGACTATATCCGCGTTCGCCTGGAAGACGGCCGCGCGGTCCCCTGTGGCGGCCAGGGCTCGGGAATACTGACGCCGACAGCGATCGCCGACGGCCTGGCCTGTATCCCGCCGGATTCAACGGTCGCGCCCGGCGAGCCCTTGGCTTATTGGCCCATGGCGACATTGCTCGACTGAACCGGCGACCGCGGCAACGCCCCCGAAAGATCTGCAACCGACGGAGCACCCGCCATGAAGAAATCCGACCTGCCCTCGACCGCTGGCGACATCGCCGAAAACCACCCGGACGTCTGGTCCGCTTACAGCGCACTCGGCAAGGCGACGGCCGAGGCCGGCCCACTCGATGAGCGTGAGCGGCGACTCGTGAAGCTGGCACTGGCCATCGGTGCCGACTCGGAGGGTGGTGTCCACTCACACGTGCGCCGGGCACGGGCCGAAGGCCTTGAGGAGAGTGCGCTGGAACAGGTCGCGCTGCTCGCCATCTCGACGCTTGGATTCCCGCGCGCCGCGGCCGCTTACACCTGGATCGGCGACCCGGAAAGTGAGGACGGCGACGCCTGACGACGCTGTTGCGGGGCGTCCCGGCGACGCCCCGACCGTACCCCGCACGCAGCCTGGACCCGGCCCGTGCCGATTCCCCGCAATCGTCGTAAAACACCTTTGCAATGCCATTGTGCGATATGGCTGGACGCCGCGTTTGCGGTCCCGCCGAGTAGCGCCAATTGACGGCGATCAATGTGAATCACCCATCAGTCACGCATGATTCGCATCCATCACCGCCGCTTCAGGATCCATCGAGATGTCGCCTTCGCCCGGCTGGCCCCAGCCCTTGCAGGCGGGATTCCGCCTGTTCTTCCCCCTCGCCGGCATCGCGACGCTCGCGATCATGCTGCGCACCGTAGCGATACTGCACGGCGGCGACGCGCCGGCCGGCAACCCGTTTACCTGGCATGGCCACGAGATGCTGTTCGGTTACGTGGCCGCCGCGATCGCCGGCTTCGTCCTGACCGCCGTACCCAACTGGACGGGCACCCGAGCGGTAAGCGGCCTGCCACTGGTCGTGCTGTTCCTGACCTGGACCGTGGCACGGATCGGCCTGTGGTCGGGTGACGCCGCGGCCTGGGCCATCGCCGCCGATATCGCCTTCCTGCCGGCCGCCGCGCTGGTCGCCAGCCGGCCGCTCTGGTCCGGCGGCAAGGCGCGGCAGTGGCTGCCGGTCGGCGTCATCATCACGCTCGGTCTGGCCAACGCGCTCTGGCACCTCGGCCCCGTGATCAACGCCCCGGCCCTGCCATCAAGGGCCCTGACCTTCACAACGCTGCTGGTCGCCACGCTGATCGCGGTGATCGGTGGCCGGATCATCCCGGCGTTTACGCGCAACCACCTGAAGAAATCCGGCGCATCCGTGGAACCGCGCGCGACGGATCTGCGTGATGGACTCGCCATCGGTGCCAGCGCGGCAACGGCATTGGCGGAAATCGGCGCACCGGGGCTCGTCGCCTGGCTCGCGATCGCGGCGGGCGCGCTGCATGCCATCCGGCAGTTTGGCTGGCGCGGCCTGCGTACCTGGCGCGATCCACTGCTGTTCATCCTGCACATCGGCTACGGCTGGCTGGCCATCGGCTACCTCATACTCGGATTCGGGATGCTGTCAGCGGGCTGGTCCGATACGTGGGCGCTGCACGGCCTGCTGACCGGCGCGATCGGCACGATGACCCTGGCCGTCATGACCCGCGCCACATTCGGCCATACGGGTCGTCCGCTGCAGGCCGGCGTAGTGATGACCACCGCCTTCGTCGCCATCCAGGGCGCCATCGTCATCCGCCTGCTCGGCCCCGTCGTCGGCCCGCAGGCATGGCACGTCGCCGGCGTCCTGTGGTCGACCGCGTTCCTCCTGTTCCTGCTGCGCTGTGGGCCGATGTGGCTGCGGCCGCGTGTCGCGGCCTGAGCGGGAAGGGCAGGCAAGGCGGGTTCTCGCAGAGGCGCGGAGAGCGCCGAGAGTAAGTCAAAGGCGTTTCTCGCCAAGGCGCCAAGCGCGCCAAGAAGGCCATGAAAGAAACGACGACACTGCAGGAGCGAGCTTGCTCGCGAATGTGCCCGGATGGCGCATCGGCTTCCATCGGGGTGTGCCTGAAAGGCAGCGGTCGGCCACGCATTACCGGTACCGCGAAACCGCACTGCACGCAAGATCGCGAGCAAGCTCGCTCCTACAATGTCCTTCGTTTTTGTTCTTCAACCTTGGCGCGCTTGGCGCCTTGGCGAGAAATCGTTTTTCCTTGCTCTCCTCAGCGCTCTCCGCGCCTCTGCGAGAACCCGAATCCCGGCCAGACGTCCGCCACACCCCCGTTTCCATACACGCGACAACATCCGGTATCCTGCACGGCTTCCCGTAACACCCCGGAACCCGATCGTGATTACCCTCGACGACGTCTCGCTCCAGATCGGCGGCGACCCCCTGCTCGAAAGCGCCTCGTGCGCGCTGCACGAGGGCTGGAAGATCGGGATCATCGGACCGAACGGCTGCGGCAAGTCGAGTCTGTTCAGACTGCTGCGGGGTGAACTCACGCCTGAGCGCGGCCGGGTCGATCTGCCGGGCGGCATGCGCATCGCGCATATGGAACAGGAAACGCCGGGCCGCTCGGCGACGGCGCGCGAGCATGTGGTGGGCGGTCACGCGGAACTGATCCGCCTGGAAAACGAGCTGGAGAAGGCCGAGAGCGCGGGCGACGGCGAGCGCCTCGGGCAGCTCCACGGCCGGATCGACGCCGAGGACGGCTATACCGCCCGCACGCGCGCCGAGCAGCTGCTGGCGGGGCTCGGTTTCTCCGCCGAGGCCTGCGGGCGGCCGGTGGCCGAGTTCTCGGGCGGCTGGCGCGTGCGCATCGACCTGGCGCGTACGCTCATGGCGCCCTCCGATCTGCTGCTGCTGGACGAACCGACCAACCACCTCGACCTCGAGGCGGTCATGTGGCTGGAGCAGTGGCTCAGGCGCTACAGCGGCACGCTGATGATCGTCTCGCACGATCGGGATTTTCTCGACTCCGTGGTCGATCACACCGTCCATTTCGATAACAAGCGGCTGGTTCTGTACCGCGGCAACTACAGCCAGTTCGAACGCCAGCGCGCCGAGCGGCTGGCGCAGCAGCAGGCCGCGTACGAGAAGCAGCAGCAGCGCGTGCGCGAGATCGAGCAGTTCGTCGCCCGCTTCCGGGCGCAGGCCAACAAGGCCCGCCAGGCGCAGAGCCGCATCAAGGAACTGGAGCGCATGGAGGACCTCGCGCCGGCGCACATCGACTCGCCGTTCCGCTTCCAGTTCCCCGAGGCCGCGAAGACCTCGCATCCGCTCATCACCTGCCGCGACCTGCACGCCGGCTACAGCCGGGATGCCCCGGTTCTGCATGATGTCGGCCTCAGCCTGCTGCCGGGGCAGCGCGTCGGTCTGCTGGGCGTGAACGGGGCCGGCAAGTCGACCCTGATCCGCACGCTGGTGGGCGAACTGCCGCCGCTGGCGGGCGAGCGCACACCAGGCGAGAATCTTGCCGTCGGCTACTTCGCTCAGCACCAGGTCGATGCCCTGACCATCGACTGGAGCCCGCTCGAGCATCTGCAGAAGGAAAGCCCGGAGGTCCGCAAGCAGCAACTGCGCACGTTCCTCGGCGGTTTCGGCTTCCCGGGGGACGACGCGCTGCGCGCGGTGCGCAACTTCTCGGGCGGCGAGAAGGCGCGGCTGGCGCTCGCCATCGTCGCCTGGCGCCGGCCGAACCTGCTGCTGCTCGACGAGCCGACCAACCATCTCGACCTGGACATGCGCCACGCGCTGGACATGGCGCTGCAGGAATTCTCCGGCGCCGTCGTCATCGTCACCCACGACCGCCACCTGCTGCGCGACACGGTCGACGAGTTCTGGCTCATCGACAACGGCCGCCTGCGGCCGTTCGACGGCACGCTCGACGATTACGCGGCCTGGCGTGCCGGCAACCTGAAGGCGGAGAAATCCGGTTCCGGCGGCAAGGCGGACGTACCCAAACCGGCGAAGAAGGAGGCCGGGCGCGACGGCCGCAAGCAGGCGGCCGAGGCCCGCAACCGGATCAAACCGCTGCGCGACAGCGTGCGCCGGCTGGAACGCGATCTGGACAAGCGCCAGAAGGAACTCGAGAAGATCGAGACCGCCCTCGCCGACCCCGAGCTCTACAACGATCCCGCCCGGGCCAATGAGCGCGATCGCCTGCTGCAGGACCAGGGCGCCGCCCAACAGGCCATCGCCCGGATCGAGAGCGATTGGCTGGAGGCGGCGGAGGAGCTCGAGCGGGCGGAGACGGGTACCGCCTGACTTTGGTTACGCGAACGCCCTGTCCCGCGCGACGCAACCATCACCTCACGTAGGCCGGCTTTCGCCCGCAACGAAGTGAAGGGCGAATGCCGGCACCCCGCGTCCACCGCCGGACGCGCCCGGCACCCGAAACCATCTGCTGGCATTGCCCGGCGCCGACCGGATCGACCGCCGAACCGTATCCGTATTGCCGGGCAAGGCCGGCCTCTCATAGCCCGCGTCAATCGACCCGGCAAGGGTTTTCCGGTCGGTGTCTGCTACGATTCGATGACACCCCCTGAACGAGACGGAGTAACCGCTCAATGGCCTCGATCCAACATCTGCTCGATTGCGGGCAATCGCTGTGGCTGGACTACGTGGACCGCAACCTGCTGACCGGTGGCGGTCTCGAACGCCTGGTCGAGTCGGGTCTGCGCGGCGTGACCAGCAACCCGACAATCTTCCACCAGGCGATCACGGGCTCCAGCGCCTATGACGAGGCCATTCTCGACCTCATCCAGGCAGACCCCGAGGTCGACGCGGAAGTCCTCTACGAGTGGCTGGCCATCCAGGATATCCAGATGGCCTGCGACCAGCTGCGCCCGGTCTACGACCGCACCGAAGGCAAGGACGGTTTCGTCAGCATCGAGGTCTCGCCGCACCTGGCGCACGACACGAAGAACACGATCGAGCAGGCCCGCCACCTGTGGCGCTCGGTTCACCGCGACAACGTCATGATCAAGGTACCGGCGACCGAGGCCGGGCTCGAGGCGATCGAGAACCTCACGGCCGAGGGCCTCAACATCAACGTGACGCTGCTGTTCGCGGTCGAGCGTTATGAGCAGGTGTTCGCCGCCTTCAGCCGCGGCCTCGGCCAGCGCGACAATCCGCGCGGCGTCAACTCGGTCGCCTCCTTCTTCGTCTCGCGGGTAGACGGCGTTGTGGACCCCAAACTGACAGCGATCGGTGCCGATGCGACGGCATATATGCACAACGCCGCGATCGCCAACGCCAGGATGGCCTATCAATCGTTCGAAAAAATGCGCCGCGCGCCCGACTTCCGCGCCCTGGAGCAGCGCGGCGCCAACGTCCAGCGCCCGCTCTGGGCCAGCACGAGCACCAAGGACCCGAACCTGTCCGACACGCTCTATATCGACACGCTCATCGGCCCCGACACCGTGAACACGGTGCCGCCGAAGACGCTGGATGCGGTCCTCGAGCACGGCTCCGCCGCGGTCACGATCGACAACGACCTCGAAGGCGCCCGCACCACGCTCGACGCCCTGCACAAGCACGGCATCGACATGGCCCAGGTGGCGGCCGATCTCGAAGCGGACGGCGTGCAGAAATTCATCGATTCGCACGACGCCCTGGTGGCCGCACTGCAGGAGAAACTGCGCGACGTGACGGCGCGCTACGCCGCGCAGACCTGACGCGGCGCGTGGGCTCGGGATTTTCCCGCGGGTCCCCTCCACCTCATCGAGGTGATGGCATCGGGGAACCGCTCATCGCGAGCAAGCTCGCTCCTACACAGAATCCGTAACCCGCGCTGGCAACGCAACGGCAGGAGCGAGCTTGCTCGCGATCAGACGGCGCCGGGGAGCTGATGGCCATGAACCCTGTGTTGATATCCAGGTGGGGGAATCGGGGGCTGTCCCGGCAACGCTGCGGCTGTTGCCTAAGGCACAAGATGTAGCCCGGATGCAGCCGCCGGCGGAATCCGGGAAACACCGCGTACGCGGCGGAGGTCGCCCCGGACTCCGGCTGCCGCCTCCGTGCAGGCTACGGCTCGTTTTTGATGGGATTCCGCGTCCATCTCCGGTGCGCGGCTACCTGCGGAATGTACTGAGAACCTCGCAATGACCGAACCGGCGACCCCGTTGCCGATCGAATCGCTGCGCACGGATTTCCACGAGGCCCTCGCCGCCGGCCACACCGTGGTCTCGGCGGCCACGGGCTCCGGCAAATCCACGCGCCTGCCCCTGTGGGCGGCCGAGCACGGCCCCGTGCTGGTCATCGAGCCCCGGCGCATCGCGGCGACCAGTCTGGCCGGCTATGTCGCGTCGCTGAATGGTGGCGAGGCGGGCGGCGAGGTCGGCTACGCGATCCGTTTTGACAGCGCTTACGGGCCGGCTACCCGCGTCCTGTTCGTGACACCGGGCATCGCCCTGCGTTGGTTCACCGACGATGGTCTCGCCGGTTTTGCGACCATTATCCTCGACGAATTCCACGAACGCCGAGCGGACACCGATCTGCTGCTGGCCCTGTTGCGCGACACCGACCGCCACCGGCTCGTGCTCACCTCGGCCACCTTCGATGGCCACCGCCTGGCCGAACAGCTGGGCGCCCGCCGTCTCGACGCCGAGGGCCGCAGCCATCCGGTCGAAACGCGCCACATCGGCCGAGAGCCGCGCGACATGCCGACCTCGAAGGGCCTGGACCGCCGGATCGCGGAAGCGGTCCAGCAGGCGCTTGGGGAAACCAAAGGCGATCTGCTCGTGTTCCTGCCCGGGCGCGGCGAGATCCGGGGCGCGGCGAACCGGCTCGGGAAGATCGACGCCGACGTCATCGCCCTGCACGCCGGGGCGCCCGATGCCGACCAGCGCCGCGCCCTCGCCCCCGGCGACGGTCGGCGCGTGATCCTGGCGACCAATGTCGCCGAGACCTCGCTGACCGTGCCCGGCGTCACCGCCGTAATCGACAGCGGCCTCGAACGCCGGACGCGGCGTCGCAATGGCCGCACCGTGCTGGCACTGGAGGCGATCGCCCGCTCGGCCGCGGACCAGCGCGCCGGCCGCGCCGGGCGGACCGCGCCCGGGCTCTGCCTGCGGCTGTGGGGCGCCCAGGCGCCGCTGGCGAGCGCTACACCGCCCGAGATCGAGCGCGAGGATCTGACCGATACCGTACTGGCCGCCGCCTGCTGCGGCCGTCCGGCGCGGGCGCTGTCGTTTCCGGACGAACTGCCGGGGCAGTCACTGGCCCGCGCCGAGAGCCTGTTAACCGATATTGGCGCCATCGACGGTGACGGCCACGCCACCCCGCGCGGCCATGCCCTGTTCGCCCTGCCGCTGGACCCGCTGCTCGCGCATCTCGTGACGGCCATGCCCGATCCGGGCACCGGCGGATTCATGGCGGATCTGGTGGCGGCGCTGTCGACACGCCAGCGGATCGCGACCGCACCAGCGGATCCAGCCGAACGAGAAGTCCTGCTGCGGGCACTCGGGCGGCGCTGCGACGCCACGTTGCTGGTCGCCCTGCTACGCGGACAGGCACTACCCGGTGTGCGCGCCAACCGCGGCGCGCGTGAGGAGGCACGGCGGCTCAGCGACCGGGTCCGGGCGCTCGCCGCTCTGCCCGCGCGCCCGGACGCGCTCGATATCGACCCGGCCAACGCCCTGCGCGCGGCGATGGCCGCGGTCCCGGAACTGGCGCATGTCCGGCGCGGCAAAAGGCGCCACGTCCTCGCCAACGGCGAGCGCGAACTGCAACCGGCGGACGACAGCCTGCTCGGCGACGACGACGAGGCCGCGCTCGTGTTCGATGACCACGCGGTACCCGGCCGCGGCACGCGCGAGACGCTCACCCTCGGGACCTGCCTGGCGCCGGTCAGTCTCCAGGACCTCGTCGGCGCTCGACTGGCGACCGCGGCCATCGAGGACCCTAAGCCCGGCAACGGGACCGTTCTGGCGGAACGCCGCTGGTATTTCGCCGGACGGTCCATCGGCAGCGAAGAGATCGAACCCGAAGGTGAGGAAGCCCGTGCAGCGATCGCGCGGCTCGTACTCGAGCGCCGCCTGCTCAAACCGGCCGGCGAATGCCTGCGCGACGACCTCGCCGCATGGAATCTGTACGTCCGTCTGGGATACGCCGAAGGCGAGACACCGGATGCCGAATCCTGGCTGACCGAACGCCTCCGAGACCTCGGCGTCGAGCAGGCCACCGACATCGCCCTGGTCGAACCCGACGACCTGCATTTCGACGGCGTCCCCGAATGGGAACGCGAACGCTTCGACCGCCAGTACCCGCGCCACGTGTCACTATCCGACCTCGAACTGCGCATCCACTACAACGTCCACCGCCGCACCGTAACCGCCGAACACGTCGGCGGCCGCCGCAAGAGCGATCCAAAGAGCTGGGAATTGCCTGCGTGGCCCGGATGGAAAGTCGAGTACCGTCGTGCGAGTCGTGTAGTGGATGTGCGGTAGGCGCGCGATGCCGGCATTCGGCTTCGCCGAAAACCGGCCTACCTCATTCCCCCAGCCGTAGGCCGGTTTTGCCCGGAGGGCAATGCCGGCACGACGAGCCCTGAAATCGTCAAAATGACGTCCGATCCCTACTCGGGGACCTCGAATTCGACATCCGGTCCCGCCCAATCGGCCGCATAGACACCGGCCGTCACATACCGGTGAAACGAGCTCGGCCCCCAGTCACGGGGTGAGCCGACAAACCCGTGCTTGACCGGGTTGTAATGGATGTAGTCGAGGTGGCGCCGCAAATCATCCTCGTCGCGGATCACGTGTTCCCAGAAGCGCGGCTGCCACAACCGTCCCGTCAAACCCTCGGCTGTGCGCAGTCGAAGCGTGGCCCGCTGCTTGATGCGATGCCAGCGACCACGGAAATCGCTGTCACCATCCGGCAGCCGCCACAAGGCGTGCAGATGGTCCGGCAAAACCACCAGGCCGACGGTCTCGGACGGGAATTCAGATCGAACCTCGCGCATCACCCCGGCCAGGATTCCGCGTGCCGAGTAGCGCGACAACCACGGACGTCGATTCGCCGTGACGACAGTGAAGAAATACGTCCCGCCCGGAACGACGAAGCGTCGATAATCAGCCATAGTGACTCCTTCCGTGGAATCGCCAACCCGTCAGTGCCGGCATTCGGCTACGCCGAAAACCGGCCTACCTCAATCCGTTGCCCGTAGGGCGATTTTGCCCTCAGGCGGTGGGATTCACCACAGCCAGGCCGCCCCACGTACCCCGCTGTCGTCGCCGTGGACGTTCTGCCGCAGCGGGGTATCGCAGCGGTCCGAGTAGACGTAGCGCTGCCAGAGTACCGGGACGCTGTCGTAGAGACGCGCGACGGCGGAGACCCCGCCGCCCAACACGGTGACGTCCGGGTCGAGCATGTTGATCACGCTCGCAAGGCCGCGGGCGAGGCGGTCCTCGTAATGATCCATGACGGCCTTCGCCTCGGTGTCGCCGGTCTCGGCGCGCGCGGCGATCTCCTCGCCGGTGAGTTCCTCGCCGCAGACGTTGGCATAATCCTGCTGCAGACCGGTGCCGGATACCCAGCGCTCGATACAGCCGCGGCGGCCGCAGTAGCATTCGGGACCGGGGTATTCCTCCGGCGTCTGCCACGGAAGCGGGTTGTGGCCCCATTCGCCGCCGATGGCGTTCGGCCCGACATGCACCTGGCCATCGAAGACGATCCCGCCGCCGCAGCCGGTGCCGAGAATCACGCCGAAGACGACGTTATAGCCGGCACCGGCGCCATCGACCGCCTCGGACAGGGCGAAGCAGTTGGCGTCGTTCGCGATGCGGACCGGACGCTCCAGCCGCGCCTCCAGATCGACCTTGCCGGGACGACCGTTGAGGAATACGGCACTCGCGTTCTTGAACAGGCCGGTCGCCGGTGAGATCGCACCGGGCGTGCCGATCCCTACGGACCCGGCCTGGCCGGTTTGCCGTTCCAGTTCGGCCACCAGCGAGGCGATCGCATCGAGGGTGCCGTCGTAATCGCCTTTCGGTGTGGGGATGCGCTTGCGGGCCAGGATTTCGCCATCATCGCCCAGCGCCAGGCCCGAGATCTTCGTACCACCCAGATCGATTCCGATACGCATGGGATACCTCCTGCGTCAAGCATACCGGTGATGTGTGTGGGTCGCCCAGTCGTC
>Ga0207714_1001277_pt1 | contig 16236 bp, 15 predicted proteins | sample PonA232FremontCA_2_FD_187270 | JGI IMG/M metagenome (GOLD analysis project Ga0207714, IMG submission 187270) | Marine sediment microbial community from Fremont, CA, USA - Pond A23 Sediment 2 (SPAdes) | ecosystem: Environmental > Aquatic > Marine > Unclassified | place: USA: Fremont, California... | reverse complement strand
GGCAGGCCCTGGCGGGATGGTATAAGCCGGGAAACGGCACACCCATGCTGGCGCTGCATGGCTGGCTGGATAACGCCCATTCCTTCGTGCCGCTGGTACGACAGGGCCTGGCGCCCATGCTGGCGCTGGACTTCGCCGGTCACGGACTATCCGATCATCGCCCACCACAGGCCGCGACCCATTTCGTCGACCATGTGCGCGATGTGGAACGGGCGGCGGCCACGCTGACGCCGGCAGAGCCCTTCGATCTGGTGGGGCATTCCATGGGCGCCGGTGTGGCCGTTCTTTTCGCCGCCACCTTTCCCGAGCGGGTGCGCCGGCTGGTGCTGATCGAGGGGCTGGGACCGCCGGCCACGCCCGGCCACGAGGCACCGGCCAAGCTGCGCGAGGCGATCGAGGGCATGCATGCGCTGCTGGACAAGCAGGCACCGGTCTACACGGACTTCGAGGAGGCCGTCCGGGCGCGTACCCGGGGCTTCGGCGGTTTGTCCATCGAATCGGCTCGTCTGCTCTGTGAGCGCGGCCTGGAGGCCGCGGACGCCGGCTGGACCTGGCGCACGGACCCGCGACTGCGGTTGCGTTCGTCGTTGCGGCTGACCGAGGAACAGGTGGCGGGGTTTGTCCGCGCCATCCGGGCACCCACTCTGCTCATCGTCGGCGAGCAGGGCATGGGCGGCGATGGTGCCTTTGATCACCGGCTGGACTGGCTGGAGCGCGTGGAGGTGGCCCGGTTGCCCGGCCCGCATCACCTGCACATGGAGGCCCCCGAGGCGGTGGCGGAGCGCATTCGGGCGTTTCGGGCTGACTGAATCTATCCCGGGTGCGGCCATGACGGTCATGGTCGGTGCCCGGAAATCTCGTATCATGACGGCGCGCTCAAGGCGCGCATTCAACCCGGGAACAGCAACAGGAGACCAGCCGTGAAAACCGTGCCCGCCGAACAGTTGCAGGATCATGTCGGGGAGGACCTGGGGTATTCCGATTGGTTCGCCCTTGATCAGGACCGGATCAACGCCTTTGCCGATGCCACTCTGGATCATCAGTACATTCATGTGGATCCGGACAAGGCGAAGGACACCCCCTTTGGCACCACCATCGCCCATGGCTATCTGACGGTGTCGCTGCTGCCGTACCTGCAGAGCACCATGCCCGGTTTTATCACGCCGGAAGGGGCGAAAATGGGCATGAATTACGGCTTCGACAAGCTGCGGTTCATGGCGCCGGTAAAGGTGAACCAGCGCATCCGCGCCCACGGCAAGCTGCAGGAAGCCACCGAGAAGAAGCCGGGCCAGTGGCTGCTCAAGTTCGAATACACCATCGAAATCGAGGGCGAGGACAAGCCGGCCCTGGTGGCCGAGTGGCTGCTCATGTATCAGCTGTGATTACGTTTCCGGTTCGCCGTAGCGGTTGTAGCGAACCCGCGTGTCGCTAATACCGTCGCCCGTGGTATCGAGTTCGGATTCGCGCGGGCGCACGCCGGCGTTGTAGTGGGTGCGCTTGCGGATCTTGCCGGTGGCGGGGTCATGGAAACGGCGCTGGCGCAGCACGCCGTGGCGATAAAGCTCGGAAATGTCTGTGCGCCCGTCACCGTCGAGATCCAGTTGTCGGCGTTCTAGCAGATCATTGTCGAAGGTCAGCCGGGTTTCCCGGCGTCCGTCGAAGTCCTGATCCAGCTCGCCTGCCTGTCGTCGGCCTTCGGCCCCGTACTGCCAGACCGCGTCCACTTCGCCGTCAAAGTTGCGGTCCTTGCGGATCCGCAAGAGTTGATTCTGCTGGTAGTGATGCCAGGTATCCGGCTGCTGATCCTGATTGTGGTCGAAATAGCGAGTGGTTTCAGGCGGGTCGGGCAGGGCAACAAAGACCCAGACCCCGGAAATGCCGGTAATGAGGCCCAGCACGAAACCGGCCAGGGAACGGCTGCGCTTGCTCGCGTGCAGGCTCTCCCGGGCGCGTGTGGCCGTGGCCCGTTCCCATTCGGCGACAATATGCAGCGCTGCTTCCACGTCTTCCTCGGCGACCATGACGCGCACCTGGCCGCCGGCGGGCAATTCCCCGGCCGCGCCGGGCAGGTGGCCGCCCAGAATCTCCGCCTCGATGCCTTCTTGCGCCAGCTGGTCCGCCACCATGCGCGCATCCAGTAGCGCGTCCCCCTGATACACACAGCGCATGGTGTGGCTCAGCCCTCCAGGCGCCGGAAGACGAGACCGGCCTTTTGCATGCGCTCGATCAGCCGGTCTTCCAGGGCCATGACCGGGGTCACCACGCCCGTGCGGAGTGGCAGCTCATCGTCCAGTGCCAGGGCCATGGCGGTTTCCGACAGCATGCGCGCGGTTTCGGTGTAGCCCGGATCGCCGCCGGAGACCTCGCACAGCACTTCGTCGTCGCCGTGGATGCCGCGAAAACGCACCCGGAACCAGCTTCGTTCGCGCTTGTCCTTCGACGGCCCTTGCCCGGCGGCGCGTGTCTGCATCAGCCACCGGCGCACCGGACCCAGTTGCGCGGCCAGTACCAGCCCGCCCACGCTCGCGGCCCCGGCGGCCAGGCGAGGCAGATTGCGCACACCCAGGTAGTGACCATAGCGGAAATCCGGCCCATAGGCTTCGACGGCCCGGGCCGAGCGCTGCACGACCAGCGGATCAATGGTGGGCATGGGGCAAAGCCACAGACCCTGGCTCTTGTCGTGGCGTATCCGCATGGGCAGTGAACCCGCCTTGCGCGGATACTGGTGGCGCAGCAGCATCTGTGCGCGCCGCAGCGCCTCGCGGTTCTCGCGCGGGCGGCCCATGGCGGTCAGCGCCGATTGCCAGGTGCCGCCGGAGAAGGCGGCGTCAAAGGTGAGTACACCCTCTACCGAGACCGGGCCGTCCAGCGCGCCTCCATGCTTTTCCTCCAGCACGCGCAAGGTATAGAGCACCCCGGCGTCATGGGGAATGGAGTCGAATCCACAGCTGTTGACCAGTGCAGAGCCATTCTCCCGCGCCAGTTCGTGGTAGCGCGTAATCAGATGGTTCACGAATTCCGGTTCGCCGGTGAGATCGCAGTAGTGCGATCCCTGTTCGGCGCAGGCACGGGCAACGCCTTCGCCGTGAACAATATAGGGGCCTACCGTGGTCACCACAACGTCGCTGACCGACGCCATGTCGGTCAGCGAAGGCGGATCCTCGGTGTTGGTCACGATGATATCCGGCATGGTGACTGCCGCGGCGTCATCCAGCCTTTGCCGCACGTCGTCCAGCTTGTCCCGATTGCGCCCGGCAATGGCCCAGGAGGTGTTCGCGGGCAGGGTCCGGGCGAGATACTCGGCACAGAGACCGCCGGTAAAGCCGGTGGCACCCAGCAGCGTGAGTTTGTATTTCCGGTCCGAAGCCATCTTGTTATCCTTGCACGCTGATGCGACCCCGAATCATTGCCGGCGTGCGGACCCGGGTTGATTCGGGGCGTGGCTTCGCGGGCGCGAGGGCCTGCGAACGCCCCAGTGTACCCGCCGTACCGGAGTCATGCACCCGAGCGGAGCCGTGATGTTGCGAAAGACAGGAAAGCGGGTGCGACGTCTGGTCGACCACCGGTCCGCCATCCGGCGTGATGTGATGCTGGGGCTGCGCCATGCGCCGGATCTGTTTCGAACCCTGACGCCGCTGGGCAGTGAACCCACTGTGGCGTCCGAGCTCAACCCGCGAAATTACAACAGTTTCGGCGAGCTGGTGACGGCCGGCTATCAAGTGCTGCTGCCCGCGGCGCGCGAGTCCTTTAGCCAGGGGACACTGACCTGCCGGCCGCCGCGTCCGGTTCAGGAGGCACACAGTTCACGCTGGTTCTTTATCAATGGGGCCATGTCGGCTCCGCCGGTGGCCCTGCTCAACGCTGGTGAGCTGGCGCGCACCTTTCAGCGTCCGGTTACCCTGATTCACACGCCCACCTGGGGGGTCGTGCGCGATTTCACGGGCTCCATTACGGCGCGCACCCTGCGCAAGGATGGGCGGCTGTCACGACCGGCCGTCTATGTGCTGCAGCAGGCGCTGGAACACCACGAGCGGGTGGTGCTGGTGTGTCATTCCCAGGGCACGATTGTTGCAAGCTATCTCGTGCGCGCGTTGTTGCGCCACGCCGCCACACGGCATCTGGTGTCCCGACTGGAGCTTTATTCCGTGGGCGGCGTGGCGGACAGCCTGCAGATGGATCCGGCGCTGACGGCGCAGGCCGGCCATCCCGTGCCTTATGTGGAGCATTTTGCCAACGGCCATGACTTTTTCGCGGCCGTGGGTATTCTTTCCCATCTGGACAGCACGGCGGGTACGGTTTTCTGCATCCCGGAACGTACCGGACACTTGTTCAACGAGCACTATCTTGCGGGAATCGCGCGCGGCGACTACTGTAATCGCAGATCGCGCCTGTATCACTATGTTCGTGGACGCGAGCCGGGGGAAACCGACTTCATGTCGCTGCATCCGCGGAAGGCAGCCTGATCAGCCGAGGTGAGTAGAACCATGACGCAGTTGCCCGGGCGGCAAGGGGGGAAGCCTCGCTTACTGATGGTGGATGACTCCCGTGTCATGCGCAAGGCGGCCAGCAAAATGCTGGGTGAGCGCTTTGAGGTGGTCACGGCCGAGGATGGCCAGGAAGGCTGGCAGCAGATCTGTCACGACGAGCATGTCCAGGTGGTGTTCACCGATCTGTCCATGCCCGAGCTGGACGGTTATGGCCTGCTGGAAAAGATTCGTACCTCGGATGATCCGGGCATTGCCCATATGCCGGTGATTGTTGTCACGGGCGCTGAAAACGATGATTCGGCCCGTGAGCGTGCCCTGGAACTCGGGGCCACGGATTTTATCGGCAAACCTTTCAACACCACGGATCTGCAGGCTCGCGCGAGCGCGCACATGAATTACCAGCGCGAGCGCCGGGAGCTCGAACAGCAGGTCACCATCGACGGCCTCACCGGACTGGGCAACAAGCAGCATTTTCACACCCGGCTCAAGCAGGATCTCGCCTTCTGCGAACGCCACGGCCATCCCATTTCCGTGGTGCGCATCGATGTGGACGATTTCAACAAGCTCTTCATCAAGGCGGGCAAGGAAGCCGCCGATGAAGTATTGCGTCAGCTGGCCGGGATTATCACCAGTATCGTGCGCAAGGAGGACACGGCCGCGCGCACCGGACTGGCGCAGTTCATCATATCACTGCCCACGGCGGAGGAATCCGGCGCGGCCATTCTGGCCAACCGGATCCTGAAAACGCTGAATCAGACCGAAATCACGAAACACGGCCGGAAGCTGCCGGTGGGCATTTCGGTGGCCGTGCTTCAGCCGGACCCCCACCCCGGCCAGACTCCGCGCAGTGTCCAGGAAGAGCTCGGCCTGGTCATTCAGGAGGCCCAGAAGGCGGGCGGCGACCGGGTGTTGCGGGCCTCCGACAAGACGGCCCGTTCCAAGCTGCCGTCCCGGCCCGAGCCGCCGCAAGAAGAAAACTTCCCGCGGCTACCGGAACCCTCGGTGGACGAGGCGCTGGAGATGCTTGCCAACGGCCGCGAAGACGAAGTGCGTGCGCAACTGGGTGAGTTGCGCAAGAAACTCCAGCCCTTGCTGGCGCTGTTTTATCCCGCGGATGACGATAACGATCAGGGTTCCCGATGAAAGTTGAACATCAGCATGAATTTCCCGTGGCGCCGGCCACCCTGCTGGATGTGCTGACCCGTCGGGCCTATTTCGAGGCCCGGTTCGCCATGTCCGGCGTGGAGGACTTCTGGTTCGACGCCTATGAGGAAACCGAGCGCGGTTTTCTGATCCGCGTGCTGCGTGAACTGGAAATCCGCTCCGACAAGGTGCCCGCGTTTGCCCGTCGTTTTCTGGGCCAGCACTATACGCTGACCCAGGAATTTCTCTGGACCCACCGTGACCAATTGCCCTATTGCGCGGAGTATCGTTTCAAGCTGGGTGATATTCCCGTCACGGTGCATGGACAAATGCGGATCACCGATGAAGACGGCCATGCCGGCCAGCAGTATCGCGTGGAAGTAAGCTCTACCGTGCCGGTGATCGGGCGCAAGCTGGTGGGGCTGGTGAGCGAGCGCGTGGACAAGGCGCTGGAATCCGACTATCGCGGCACCCTGAAGTATCTCCAACAACAGGGGCTGGTCGAGGAGTGACGTTTTGTCGCGCCCGGTCAAGGGCGGTGTGTCCGGGCGGTCATTGCCAGCCCCGGGTGGTTTTGCTACCAATGCCGCCCGTTTTCCCATAACCACAGGTGAACCCGCATGCCCGAGTACAAGGCCCCACGGCGTGATATCCATTTTCTGGTCCATGACGTCTACGACTATCCCGCGCACTATCAGCAGCACGGCTTTGCCGAGGTCACCACGGATCTGATCAACCCGGTGCTCGAGGAAGCGGCGCGCTTTGCCGAAAACGTGCTGGCCCCGACGCGTGCCGAAGGTGATGAGGTCGGGAGCAAACTGGTGGACGGTGAAGTCGTCACGCCCCCGGGTTATCGCAAGGCCTGGCAGGCGCTGCGCGCGGGCCAGTGGGGCGGCATCAGCTGCAGCCCGGCATACGAGGGGCAAGGGTTGCCGCACAGCCTGGGCATGGTCTTCCACGAGGTGGCGGAATCGGCCAACATGCCCTTCTGTCCGCTGATGACGCTCACCCAGGGCGCCATCCGCGCCATCGAGGCGCACGCCAGCGACGAGCTCAGGAACCTGTACCTGCCGCGCATGATTTCCGGAGACTGGACCGGCACCATGGCGTTGACGGAGGCGCATGCCGGTTCCGATCTGGGCATGCTGCGTACGCGCGCGGAACCGGACGGCGAGGGCAGCTATCGGGTCACCGGCACCAAGACCTTTATCACCTGGGCGGGCCAGGATATTACCGAGAATATCGTCAACCTGGTGCTCGCCAAGCTCCCGGACGCGCCCGCCGGGCCCAAAGGGATCAGCCTCTTTCTGGTGCCCAAATACATCCCGGATGCCGACGGCAACGCGGGCGAGCACAACAACCTGAGCGTAGCCAAGCTCGAGGACAAGATGGGGCTGAAGTCCTCGCCCACCTGTGTCTTCAACCTGGATGGTGCCCGGGGCTGGCTGGTGGGCGAACCCCACAAGGGTCTGGCGGCCATGTTCACCATGATGAACACGGCCCGGCTGGATGTGGCCTTCGAGGGGCTGGGCATTTCCCAGCTCGCCTTCCAGGGCGCCACCGAGTATGCGCAGGATCGGCTTCAGATGCGTGCCCCGGACGGTGCGAAATACCCCGACCAGGCGGCGGATCCGCTGATCGCGCACCCGGATGTGCGGCGCATGCTGCTCACGCAGAAGGCACTGGTGGAAGGCAACCGGGCGCTGGGCTATTTCGTTGCCACCCAGCTGGATATCGCCCTGGGCGAGGGTGACGAAAACGCACGCGCGGAAGCACAAGCGCTGGTATCGCTGTTCACCCCCATCTGCAAGGCCTTTTTTACCGAACGTGCCTCGGAGATCACGGATCTGGGCATTCAGGTATTCGGTGGTCACGGCTATATCCGCGAGCACGGCATGGAGCAGCTTTATCGGGATGTGCGCATCACGCGCATCTATGAAGGAACCAACGGTATTCAGGCCATTGATCTGATGCGGCGCAAGACGCTCGCCAGCGAGCGCAAGCTGCTCGACACCCTTCTGGCGCGCATTGCACGCTTCTGTGACGATCATGAAGATGATGCGCGCGCCGGCGGGCTGGTGCAGCGCACACGCGCGGCCACCGAGGAATGGAGCCGGCTGACGGACGAGCTGATCCAGCGCGCTGGAGACGATGTAAACGAGCCCATGGCCGCGGCCACGGAGTATCTGGAATACGCCGGCTACACGGCCCTGGCGTGGTGCTGGGCGCGCATGGCAGTGACCGCTTCGGCGAAACTGGATGAGCCCGGGGCCGACCGGGCCTTTCTGGATAGCAAGCTGGCCACGGCCCGCTTCTATTTCGATCACATCCTGCCGCGCGCCACCGGGCTGCGTGAGAGCATTCTGGCGGGTGCCGATTCCGTCATGGAGCTGGACGACGAGGCCTTCTACATCCCTTAACGGGCCGCATGGCGGAATTTTGACCACGGAGAGCACAGAGTTCACAGAGAGCGCAAAGGAGCCCCTTCTTTGTACTCTCTGCGTCTTCTGTGGTTATTTCAGTGTGGGCGACATCCGATTCAGCGCCGCAGGCGGGTGGCCAGTTCCGCCATGTGGCGCTGGAACCTTTGGGGCATCCAGCGGTTCTGACGGCCTGCGCGTCGGGCCTCGCTGCCCGGCGTGACCCGCGGCTGGTTGCGCTCGATGGCGCGCATGATGCTCTCGGCCACCCGGTTGGCATTCAGTTCGCGACTATCCAGTAGCCGCTCGAAACGTACGCTGCTGACCGGGTCCGGTGCACGCAGGGATTCGTTCAAGTGGGTACGGAAGTAGTCCGGACAGGCCACGGTCATCTGGATGCCCTCCGGCTGGAGTTCCGAGCGCAGGCTTTCGGTGAGATTGACGATCGCCGCCTGGGCGGCATTCCAGGCGCTCATGGCTGGTCGCGGGGCCAGGGCGCCGGAGCCGGCGATATTGACGATATGGCCCTGATGCTGGCGTTTCATGGCGCTCACGGCCGCCCGGCAACCCCGTACCGTGCCCATGACATTGATATCGAAAAGCCAGTCCCAGTCCTCCTGGGGGATGGCTTCGAACAGTCCGGCCGAGGCCACGCCCGCGTTATTGATCATGACATCCAGCTGGTGCCAGCGCCGTACTACACGTTCCACGGTCCGGCGCAAATCCGCCTCGCGGCGCACATCGCATTCCACGAAGAAGGTCTCGGCCCCCAACTGGATCAGGCCGCGGCAGGTTTCCTCACCCCGGGTCTGGTGGATGTCGGCCACGGCCACCCGGTAGCCGGCCGCGGCGGCCTGTTCCGCCAGGGCCCGCCCCAGTCCGGACGCGGCCCCGGTAATCAAAACGGTGGGTGCGTACTTCATGCGTGCCCGCCTTCCCCCAGTGGCCCGAGTGGCTGCGGGCGACAGCGTAACACGCCCGGACCGGAGCTCGCTTTCTTATGAACGATCATATTCATTCTTTTTTATTTCTTTCCGAATTTTCTTTTTAAGTCAACCGACTGAGATCCACAATTCAAGTCCGACATTAAGTGAACAGGTGTTGACTATAAGACGGCGTAATCCCATGCTTGGCATCAGTTTTCGTTCCGGAGGGCATTCAACATGAATACGCAGGTACTGCTGACCCTGTTCAAGGATGTGCTGATTCTGACGCTCTTTGTGGCGGCCACCGCCGTGACGGTGACGCTCCTGGCCCTGGCGTATCCACAGCCGGCTCCGGCGGTGGTGGTCCTGGCGCTCATGACACCGATTATCGCCAGCGCGGCCGTGCAGTTTTACCACCATCTGCGTCCCGGGGCCCGGCCGCCGGAGCTGCACGGGCAGGGATGACCCCCGTCAGGCCCGTGATTCCGTGTCAGCCACGGGACGGGCCAGCACGGCCTCTTCTCCCTCGCTGCGGGCAATCAGCACCGCGCCTGCACTGTCGCCCCAGACATTGACCGCCGTGCGGCACATGTCCAGCAGCCGGTCCACCACCAGAATCAGTCCCACGGCTTCGGCCGGCAGACCGATGACGCCCAGAATCACGGTAATGGCCACCAGGCTCGCTGCCGGAATCCCGGCCACGCCGATGGAGGTGAGCAGAGCGATCAGCACCACCGTGAACTGGGTGGTCAGGCTGACATCGATACCATAGGCCTGCGCCAGAAAGAGCGCGGCCACGCATTCATAGAGCGCCGTACCGTCCATGTTCACGGTCGCGCCCAGCGGCAGCACGAAGCTGCTGGTACGGTTGGACACGCCCGCGCGCTGCTCCACGCATTCCAGAGTCAACGGCAGTGTAGCCGCGGAGCTGGCCGTGGAAAACGCGGTCATCAGCGCCGGCGACATGGCCTGGAAATGGCGCCCGGGGGAGCGATGGCCCAGCAACCGTATGGCCACGGGCAGGACCACAAAGGCGTGCGCTGCCAGCGCCAGCACCACAGTGACGAAAAACAGCGCCAGCGGTCGGATGGCGTCCAGCCCGGTTTCAGTCACCGTGGCGGCGATCAGGCCGAAAACACCAATCGGGGCCAGGGCCACAATCAGCAGGGTCAAACGCATCATGGTGTAATAGATGCCGTCCACCAGTTCGCGCAGGGTCTCGCCCGGGCGTCCTTCCACCTGGCGCAGGAACCAGCCGAACAGCAGCGAGAACACGATCAGCCCGAGCAACTGACCTTCGGCAGCGGCCTGCACGATATTGGGCGGCAGCAACTTGATCAGGATCTGACTGAAATCGCCGGCGCCCTGCTCCTTGACCGAGGCCAGCACCTCGTCGGTGTCCGCGCTCAGCCCCAGACGATTACCCGCGGGTTCACCCTCGATGACCCCGGGCGCAATCAGGTTGACCAAAACCAGTCCCACGAGAACCGCCACCAGACCGGTCAACAGATAGTAGCTGATGGTCTTGAGCCCCAGGCGGCCCAGGTCCCGCCCTTCGCCCGCGTGGATCAGGCCGCTGACAATGGCGCTGGCAATCAGTGGCACCACCACCATCTTGAGGCCATTGATAAAGATGGTGCCGATCATGTCGTAGACACTGAGCCAGTGAACGCCGGCCAGGGTGCTGTCCGGCTCGGTGGCCCAGCCGGCCAGGCCGGCGAGCAGCATGGCCAGAAAGATCTGGTGGTGCAGACGCAAGATTCACTCCTCGGACAGGCGCAGCGCGATTGTCGAGCATAGGGGTGTCTTCAAGCTCCATGCAACTCGACTTGATCCCGTTTTTACAACAAAGCGGCGAGGGCATCGGTCAGCTCCGGATGCGCTTGCCGCATGGCGCCGGTGGCCCGTTGCAGAACCTGGTCGGCAAGCACGGGTCCCTGGTACTGCGTGAGCAGCACATAGACGTGATTAACAACGGCACGAAGGGTTTCGACGGAAGCCGGGGCGGTGTCCCGGGGTTCACCATCCAGCAGCCAGCGTTGCAACGAGTTCAACAGCGATTCCGGGACAGGCTCGTGCCTCAGGCGGGCCACCAGGTCGAGGCGCAATTGCTGATCGGTTTTCTGGTCCAGTTGTTCGAGAAAGCTGTCCAGTAACTGCTCGAATGCCTTGACCTGGTCTCTCGTTGCGGTCTTTGCTGGACCAGCGTCTGGATTGATCATGCCGTCATCCAGCAAGGATTCGACGGGCATGTTCATCGCTTGCACCAGGTTGAGATAAATATCGGATCGCCGCTGCTGCAGATCGGCAAGCTGACAGATTTCGTGTACGAAATGCTGAAGCGCAAACCGGGGCGATTGCGCGTAATGCTGTTCCCAGTGCTCCAGCGCGCGCTTGAGCATGTCGCGCGAAAGATAGGGGTGCAAGCCGGTATAAACGGCCCGGCGGCGGTTGTGAAGATCGTTACTCATGAACGCGGCTCCACGCGTTCGGCCAGATCAGCGCCATAAGCACTGTTGACCGGGAATTCGGGATAACCGATTTCCGCATGTTCGGTCAGATCGAGCCCGCGCTGTTCATGCTGGGTGGGTGCACGCAGACCCGCCGTCATGGCAATAAGGAGATACAGAATCAGTGCACTGAAAAAAACCCAGGCGAAACAGGCGACAATGCCGAGCATTTGCACGGCTACGCGTTGTTGATCAAAGAGGTCTCCGGTGAAGAACATGCCCGCGGCCAGCGTGCCCCAGGCACCGGCGAAACCATGCACGGGGACAGCCCCCACAACGTCGTCCAGGCGCATGCGCACCAGAAGGCCGGTGCCCAGTGAGCAGAGCACACCGCCCACTGCGCCGGTAAGCAACGCCCAGGGTGGGGTCATGGTGGCGCACCCGGCCGTGATGGACACGAGCCCGGCCAGAGAGCCGTTGACCGTGTCGGTAAGCAGGATGGGCCGGCGACGCAGCAGGGCGTAGAAGACGCTGCCGCAGGCACCGGCCGCTGCCGCGAGCTGGGTATTGAGGTTGATCAGGCCGATATCGGCACTGGCCGTCAGGGTGGAGCCGCCGTTGAACCCGAACCAGCCGAACCAGAGGATGAAGCCGCCCAGAGCCACCAGGGAGAGGTTGTGCCCGCGTATGGTGCGTGGCCGCCCGCGTTCGTCATATCGCCCCAGCCGCGGCCCCAGGACCAGGATCCCGGCCAGTGCGCACCATCCGCCCACGGAGTGCACCACTGTTGAGCCCGCAAAGTCCACGAAACCGAGTTGGGCCAGCCAGCCGTTATCGTTCCAGACCCAGCTGCCGAACACCGGGTAGATGAAACCGATAATGACCGCGGCGCCGATCAGATAGGCGTTGTAGCGGGTCCGTTCAGCCATGGCGCCGCTGGCGATGGTGGCCGCCGTGGCCGCGAACATGATCTGGAAGAGGATAATGCCCCAGGTCGAAGTATCGACGTCCTTCGGGGCGAATCCGCTGGTGCCGAAGAGTCCGCTGGGATTGTCGCCGAACATCAGGCCATATCCCAGGGCCCAGAACACCAGGGTGCCCAGACACACATCCGTGTAATTTTTCATGACCACATTCAGCGCGTTCTTGGCGCGTGACATGCCGCTTTCCAGCAGTGCGAATCCGGCCTGCATCAGGAACACCAGGGCACTGGCGGTCGCCAGCCAGACCATGTTGACGTCGTCCGCCTGCACGGCCGAGGCGGACGCGGGCAGACAAAACAGCGTGATCAGGAAAAGTTTCATGAAACTCCTTGCCGTAAAATCAATGGATCAAGATGCTGGCACCCGCGGGCAAGGTTGCAACGGTCGTGCCACTTTCGGACACTCCGGGCCGTGCGGCGTGATGGGGCGATTTTGTGCTAGGCTTCGCCCGCTGAACGAGGGAGGATCATGATTGGCGAGCGTGAACAACAGCAGGCGACGGAGTCCCTGTCTACGGTCCGGGACTGGCTGCGCTGGGCGGAGACTGTGGTGCGCCGCGAACCGGTGTTTCTCGGTCATGGCACGGACAACTACTGGGACGAGGCTCTGGCTCTGGTCTTGCCGGCCCTGTCGTTGCCCTGGGACGTCGACCCGAATGTGCTGGATGGACGTTTGCTGCCGGACGAACGCGCGGTGATTCTCGACTGGCTCAAGCGTCGGGTGAATGAGCGCGTCCCCGCTCCTTATATCACCGGAACGGCCTGGTTGTGTGGTCTGCCGTTTCATGTGGACGAACGCGTACTGATTCCGCGTTCGCCGCTGGGCGAGGCGGTGGACAACCGGTTCGAACCCTTCGTGGCGCCGGATCAGGTGCACCGGATTCTGGATTTGTGCACCGGCTGTGGTGCCCTGGCGGTGGCGAGCGCATTGGCGTTTCCCGAAGCCGAAGTGGATGCGACCGATGTCTCGGAAGAGGCCCTGGCCGTGTGCCGGGCGAACCTGGCCGAGCATGGCGTGGCGGGGCAGGTGACGTTGCACCAGCTGGACGGCCTGGAGGGACTCGATGGCGGGTATGATCTGATCATCTGCAACCCGCCCTATGTGGATGCCGAGGACATGGCCACCTTGCCGCCCGAGTATCGTCACGAGCCCGAACTCGCGTTGGCCTCGGGCGAGGACGGCCTGGATTTTACCCGTGCGCTGCTGCGCCGGGCCCCAGATTATCTGACGGAAAACGGTATGCTGGTGGTGGAAGTGGGCAACAGCGCGGCGGCACTCGAGCAACGCTGGCCCGATGTGCCCTTCATGTGGCTGGCTTTTGAACGCGGCGGCGACGGCGCCTTTTGTCTTTCGCGCGCGGACCTGCTGGCGCATCGCCACCGTTTCGAACAAGCGGCCTGACCGCTGGATTCACGGGAAGGAAGTCGCCTTCCCCGGCAGAGGATCATCATGTCCGGAAATACCCTGGGTCATCTCTTTCGGTTAACCACTTTTGGAGAAAGCCACGGGCCCGCTCTGGGCGCTGTGGTGGACGGTTGTCCGCCGGGGCTGGCGTTGAGCGAGGCGGAGCTGCAGGGCGAGCTGGACCGGCGCAAGCCCGGCACCAGCCGCTACACCACCCAGCGCCGCGAGGCCGACGCCGTGCGGATTCTCTCCGGGGTTTTCGAGGGCTATACCACGGGTGCGCCCATCGGGCTGCTGATCGAGAACAATGACCAGCGTTCGCGCGACTACTCCGAGATTGCGCGCACTTTTCGGCCGGGTCACGCGGATTACAGCTATACCCAGAAATACGGTTTCCGGGATTATCGCGGCGGCGGCCGGTCTTCGGCCCGCGAAACCGCCATGCGCGTGGCTGCCGGGGCCATTGCCCGCAAGTACTTGCGCGAGCACCTGGGCGTGCGCATCCACGGCGGCTGTGTGCAGATCGGCGACATCCGCGCGGAGCGCTTCGACTGGACGGTAACGGATGACAACCCCTTTTTCTTTCCCGATGAAAGCCGGGTGCCGGAGCTGGAACAACTGATTGAACAGTTGCGCCGGGAGGGCTCGTCTACCGGTGCGCGCATCAACGTCTTTGCCGAGGGTGTGCCGCCGGGCTGGGGCGAACCGGTGTTTGACCGTCTGGACGCGGAGCTCGCGCGCGCGCTTATGTCCATTAACGCGGTCAAGGGCGTGGAGGTGGGCGATGGTTTCGATGCCGTGGCCCAGCGCGGTGAAGAGCACCGCGACGAAATGACGCCGGAAGGTTTTCTCAGCAATCATGCCGGCGGCGTGCTCGGTGGCATCAGCACCGGCCAGACCGTGCGGGCCTCGCTGGTGCTCAAGCCCACCTCCAGTATTACCATTCCGGGCCAGGGCGTGGATGTGGACGGCGCAGCCACCGAGGTGGTGACGAAAGGGCGTCATGACCCCTGCGTGGGCATTCGTGCCACGCCCATTGCCGAGGCCATGCTGGCGCTCGTACTGATGGATCACTATCTGCGCCACCGGGCGCAGTGCGCGGATGTCGAGCCGCCGCTGGCGCCGCTGCCCGGGGAGGTGTCCGGCGACCGCGACGCTTGAAGATGCCGTCGGCCGCGATGCCCTTCTACGGGCGGTTGTCCGCCTTCTATCTGTTCTATTTCGCGCTCCTGGGCACGCTCACCCCCTACTGGGCGCTCTACCTGCGCGATCTGGGTTTTGCCGCCGCCCAGATCGGCACCCTGATGGCGCTGCCCCAGCTCACCAAGCTGGTCGCGCCCAACCTCTGGGGCTGGCTGGCGGATCGCACCGGCCGGCGGCTGGGCGTGATCCGACTGGGCAACTTCCTGGCGGCGCTGATTTTCTGCACCGTCTTCCGGGCCGACGACTTTCTCTCCATGGCGTTGTTGCTGATCGGCTTCAGCTTTTTCTGGAACGCGGTGCTGGCGCAGTTCGAAGTGGTTACCCTGCATACGTTGAGCCCGCACACCGAGCGCTACAGTCAGGTGCGGCTCTGGGGCTCGGTGGGCTTTATCCTGTCGGTAACCGGGGTGGGGCAGGCCCTGAATTTCGGACCCGTGACCCTGGTGCCCTGGGTCATGCTGGCGCTGTTGTGGTTGCTGTGCCTGTGCACGCTGGTGCTGCCCAAGGACGTACCGGGTCCCCGGGACCACGAAGCCGGCGCGGGGCTGTGGCGGATCCTGCGTCGGCCACCGGTGATCGTTTTTTTCCTGTGCTGCTTCCTCATGCAGTTGTCCCACGGTCCCTATTACACCTTCTACACCATCTATCTGGACGAACTGGGCATTCCCGGCGGCTGGACCGGTGCGCTCTGGGCGCTGGGCGTGCTCAGCGAAGTGGGCATCTTTGTGCTCATGCATCGCCTGATCCAGGGCTTTCGCCTGGAATGGATCCTGCTGGTGAGCCTGGCGCTGACGGCGCTGCGGTGGTGGATGATCGGAACCCTGGCGGACTCGATCATCATGCTGGTGCTGGCACAGACGCTGCACGCGGCCAGTTTCGGCAGCTTTCACGCCGCCGCCATTCACTGGGTGCACCAGTGTTTCGGACGGTGTCACGCCGGGCAGGGGCAGGCGCTGTATTCCAGTGTGGGGTTCGGCGCCGGCTGGGCGGCCGGGGCCTGGCTGGCCGGACGACTCTGGAAGGACTGGCAGGGCGATACCTTTGTAATGGCCGCCGGCGCGGCCGGACTGGGCGTTCTGGTGGGGGCCTGGTTCTGGCGGGATCGTTTGATGGGCCGAAGTTAGCAGGCTGTTGAAAAACCCTTTGCGTGCTCAGCGCGGCCTGAAGCGTGCAGCTGGTGTGCTTTGTTGCGACGGACAGGGTGATTCCCTTTCCGAGCG
>Ga0207714_1001275_pt1 | contig 16240 bp, 14 predicted proteins | sample PonA232FremontCA_2_FD_187270 | JGI IMG/M metagenome (GOLD analysis project Ga0207714, IMG submission 187270) | Marine sediment microbial community from Fremont, CA, USA - Pond A23 Sediment 2 (SPAdes) | ecosystem: Environmental > Aquatic > Marine > Unclassified | place: USA: Fremont, California... | reverse complement strand
TAGTCCGAGTACTCGTCGTACTTCTTCAGCGCGGGCTCCTTGAACTCGGCACGGTTGGTGTAATCCATCTCACAGACCTCGCCGAAGGAGGCCGTGCTCGGATACTCCCAGAGCCGCAGGCCGCCTGGCCGGTCGATGTTGCCGACCAGCCCGTTGAGCGCCGTGATGTTCTGGGTCGCCTTCCAGCCGTTGCCGGACTGGGCGGTACCGGTCCAGACGGAAATCCCGGCTCGCGGGGCTGCCTCGGCGAATCCACGGGCGACCTCTCGAATAGCCTCGGCCGGAACGCCCGTAATCTCGGCTGCGTCCTCCGGCGGCATGTCCATTGCCGCTTCGCGGTAAGCGTCGAACCCGTGCGTGTAGTTCTCGACGAACTCCTGGTCGTAGCGTTCCTCCTCGATGATCACGTTGGCCATCGCGAGGGCGAGGGCGCCGTCAGTTCGCGGTTTGACCGGGAGCCAGTGGTCGGACTTCTCGGCGGTTTCAGTGTGGTTCGGATCGATGGTCACCAGGGTCGCCCCGCGATTTTCGATGGCCTCGAGAACGCCCTTGGCCTCGAACTGCCCGGCGAAGGAGTTGAGAATGTTCCGGCCCCAGGCGATGATGTAATCGGAGTTCTGGTAATCCGGAATCCGGTTGTTCGACCCCACGCCCATCATCCCGCCAGTGACGAAGGTCGGGCCGGCACAGACGTGGATCCCCCGACTGATGCGTTCGGGTGAGCCGTAAAGTTCCTTCCAGACCGTTCGGAAGATCGAGGTTTCGGCCCAACTCGTGGCGTCGAGGAAGGTCTCCGAACCGTGTTCCTCGTCGAACTGGACGAGCCGTTCGGCCGTGTATTGCAGTGCTTCGTCCCAGCTTACCTTTTCGAGGCTGCCGTTCCGACGGATGTGGGGCTCCTTGATCCGCTTTGGATCGTGTGTCTTGTCCTGCTGTGCAAGTCCCTTGGGACACAGCGTCCCCTCGGTGTCAGGTCCCGCACTGCCTCGCGGATGCCCGTCCACACCGGTGATATTGACGACCGAGCCCTCCATGACCGTCACTTCCTGGCCGCAGTTGTGTGAGCACATCCAGCAGTTGCTGAATGCTTTGGAGATTTCGGCTGAACCGTCGTCTGCGCTCGTTCCTTCCCCACTGAGACACCCGCCCAGTGCAGCCGCGCCGGCGACAGCACCGCTGGCCTTCAAAAGCGACCGGCGAGTCAGCCCGCTCCGGGAGTTCGGGGCCTCACTCATTGCTGGACACCTCCACCCGTGGCCTGTTCGGGTGCGTGTAACGCTGTCGCGGTCCGAATCCGAGCCGCGAACGTAGATCGATAGCTCATAGGCTTCACATGTATCCGAAGTATTTCCACCGGGTTAGCCAACACTCGGGACCGATTTAGGTTTTATATACTCTGGGCCCTCGACACCCCGATAAACAAGAAAGAAGTAACATTTGCAGGAAACGGGAAAAAGGAACCTGACGGGTTCACACAGCCCAACGGCTGTGGGTTTACGAACCGCAGCCGAAGTCGCCGCTCGTGTCGCCCACGATGTACTCGACGGCGTCTTTCTTGACCTGGTTCGCGTCGAGGGTCGCGAGTTCGGTCAGTTCGCTTTTCAGGTCCGAATCAATTTCGAGCTGGCCGTTCGCCGAGATTTCGCCCTCCGTCCTGCCGTGCATGTCCGTCCGCCACACGTCACTCGGGGACGGATCCTGGGCCCCGTTGTACTGCTTCCAGCTGAACTTCCAGGAACCGTCGTACAGCGCGACGTTGTCGTACCCGGCGATTCCGTCGAGGGCGAAGAACGCGACCGTGCCCTTGAAACCACTGTGACACATGGTCACGATCTTCTCGCCCTCTCCGATGCCGTCGTAACCGAAGACGTGGTCTTCGATCGCTGACGCGGATTTCCACGGGTTGGGACCGGTGAAGCTTCCCTCGAGGTACGCGCCCGCGTTGTCGATGGTGCTGTTGGCGATCTTCGCCTCGCCTTCCCCGTCTCCTTCCCCACGCTGATCCAGGACGTTCGCCGAGCTATCGCCCGCGTTCACGTCGTCTACCAGCTGGAGCAACTCGTTCAGCCCCATCCGGACGTTGTAGTTCGGTTCTTCGAACCCTTTGACGGTGTAGCCGGTGTCCGGTGTTGTGACTTCCTCGAAGCTCAGGCCGAACTCCTCGTCGTAGGCACTGGAACCGCCGTTGATGAGTTTCAGGCGCTCGCGGGGGAAGCCCCAGAACCGGAGAGCCCAGTACGCCCGGGCGGCGTACATGGGATTGTCACCGGAGAGAACGATGGTCGTGTTCGGGCCCACGCCGGCGTTCTGGATGATCTTGTCGACGGTTTCCCCTTTCGGAACCAGACCCTTGGTCTGGGCGAGTCCTTCGACGCGGGTGGTCTTGAGCGTCGCCGCGCCTTTCGCGTCGCCTGCGGAAAGCGGAACGGCCCCGGGCACGTGACCCGAGTCATACTCTCCGGCGTCGACGCGAATCACCGAAACCCGCGGGTCCTCGTACGGATCGTCGGTGTTGACCAAACCGGCCTGAACCCACTCGTTCAGCGTCTGTGGTTCGATGAGGGCACTGTCGGTTGCGGTCGGTTCCGTATAGTCGACTTCCTCCTCGGTCGTCGTTTCTTCTTCCTCAGTCGTCGTCGGTTCCGGCTCGGGTTCCGGCGTTGGTGTCGGTGTCGATTCCTCAGTTTCGCCGGAACAGCCTGCGACCGCCGCCATTCCAGCTGCCCCGGTCAGCTTGATGAACCGCCGTCTGTTGAGATCTCGCTCCATACACAATAATCAATGGTACCCCCGGGAATGACCATGACTCGGGATCGGTTTACGTTTTATAAGGTCCCTAGGGGTAGGTCCACCTTTTTTGGCACACCGTACCAAAGGCCCCCTTACAATCGAGAAATCACGGCTTCGGGCCGCAACAATCCGCCGAGAGCTGGCGGATGACGTTTGCCTCTGCGCGTTGCAGCAACTGGGACAGTGCCGAGGTCGAGACGTCCATTCGATCGGCTAACTCCTCCTGAGAAACGGAGCGGCTCGGGTCATAATAACCCGCCTCGCGGGCGTAGGTCAATGCCTGTCGCTGCTTGTGTGTCATTTCGGTGAGATCCACGATCTCGATTTCGCTGCCGTCCGAGTCGTCCGTCGGAACGATGGACTTCACCGAGACGCTGTCCGAAATCGTTCGCACCTCGTTGACGATGTCGGCCACCGTGTCGGTGTCCGAAACGAACGTTTCCATTAGAAAGGAGCCCTCGTCGATGCGGCGGTATCGGGGCAGACAGTCGTATTTCGAGAAGATCTTCCCGGGACAGTACGAACAGAGCTGTTCGGAGAAAAACATCGTCCGCACTTCTTCGGTCTCCGCGTCCCGAACGGTCGCGTCGACGTTACAGGTCTCCTCGTCCAGGCGGACGTCGACGTCGAGAACTTGATCCGCGTAATCGTCCATACAGCATGGACCTTTCCGTTCTATTTCCAGCACGATCCGCAACTCTCGCTCCTCGCTGTGCGAGGAATTTTTCTCGGCGGAACCGGCGGACCGGGAAACTCCCATGGGTTTCCTTACTGACGCGGTGTCAAAAACCACAGCGAAGTTCCCGAGTAATGGGAAAACTATGAAACAACGTGAAATAATCGGGCCCTACCAACTGGGACTATCACAATCCGGTATCGGTTGGATTCTCCGATTTGTCGTGGGACCACTCCGTTCTATTCGCCGATAGGGTCAATAGGTCCCCGTGCGCTGTAGGTTTCTGTTACCAACTGAGCGCAGCAAATAATTAAGTTTAGTGGTAATGATTAACATGATATGGGCGACACGAAGCGAGGTCGCGAACGGAAGGGCCAGAAAAAGCGGGAACAGTTGGTCGAGCAGGAGATCAACGAAACGCTTTCCGCCGACGAAACGCCCCCGGAACCGGACGAACCAGAACCAGAGATCGAATCGATGGAGTTGGAAAACGTCTCCATCACTCCCGCAGAGGAACGATAGTCGCCACGCACATCGGTGCCGCCGGTTCGAACGGCCTATTTTTGGCTGCGAGGCGTTGAGCGAGGTGGTTCGAGGATTGTGGAAGCCGCAACTTACCGGTTCGAGCCAGTACCGTGGTAGTTCTGTATTCTCGTTTATCAAATCCTATATCTTGAGGAGAACATTAATAATGGACTACGCTCGAACTCATCACAATGATACTGGTCGATTTCGCCCCAGCCGCACCTGGACTCTTCTCGGTTGGGCTGGTTGGCCTCGGGATGGTGAGTTGGCTCGGGGACGACGGGTCCGACGAAGTCGATCAGGACGGTGGGGTGGAGGACGATTTCGAGATGGACGAGGACGAAGAATTCGGGATGGACGGTTTCGACGACGATTTCGACGACATGGACGGGATGGATGGTGGCGGGGGATCGGCCGGTACGACCGAACTCGAAGGCCGGCTCGAAGACCTCGAAAACGAGGTCGCAGACGTCTCATCCACGGCGAATACGGTCCGCAGCGAGAACGAACAGATCAGCGAAAAGGTCGACGAGGTCGAGGAAAACGTCCGGAAGCTTCTAGAGATCTACGAGATGGTGACCCGGGGCGTCAACCCCTTCGTCGACGACGTCAGCCCGGAGGCCGGAGTGGGTGGCGGTGGCAGTGACTTCGGCCTCTTCGGCGACGAGGAAGGAGACGGGGAGGAATCGGCGGATGAAGAACTCGAATCCGACATTGCTGACGCTGAGGCCGAGGACTTCTTCGAAGACGACGCCTTCGACGAAGAGTTCCTCGACGAGGACGGTTTCGACGAGGAAGAGGAATTTGATGATGATTTCGACGGGGATGGTTTCGAGGAGGATGGGGACGAACTCGGTGATTTCGAGGACGATGAAGCCATGACAGAAGAGGATTTGATGACGGACACGGACGAATCAGCGGACAGTGATTCGAGCGGAGACAGTAGCGGTGGCGGGACTTCCTTCGAAGAACTCAAAGAAGAGTACGAGTCCGGGGACGCCGATTGGGCCGGAGAGGGAGACGAAGACGAAATCGAGACGGACGACGAGCTAGCTGAGCCAGCGGAGGAATCGGTCGAGGAGCAAACCGAGGTGGACGAAGACGAACTGTTCCGCCAGGACGACCTCGAAGCGAGCGAGGAAGAACCTGCGACGGAAACAGTCGAATCCGCAACTGAGGAGGTGGCATCGGAGACGCCAGTTGAGACCGAAACTGTCGAATCCGCTACTGAGGAGGTAGCGTCAGAGACACCAGCCGAATCAGCCACCGAGACGGCGGAATCGACTGACACGCAGCCAGCGGAGTCCACGGAGGACGAGTTCCAGTTCGGAGCCGCGGCCGCGACCGATCCCGCGAATAGACCACACCTTACAGAGCCGCCGAACGGCTACCTCGCCGACGTGATCCTCATGGAATGGCTGTCCTTCCTCGTAGACGAATTCGGCGCGCGAAACGCCATGCGGGCAATCAATCACTACGAGCGAATCGGCTGGGTCGGTGAACCGATGGCCGATCATTGCTTCTCAGTGTTACAGGGGCTCGCGAACCGGCAAGCACCCTACCGGGACGAATCCGGCCCGACGAACCTCTCGATGGACGACCATCGCCGGAGTCTCCGCTATATTGAGGATCTGGCCACGGGTCGCCTCGACAGGGAACTCGGCGAACGACTGACAACAGACAGCACAAATGGGATTCAGCGTTAGCGCCGGGACGGCGATCGTGGTGATCGCCGCCGTCGCAAGCGTTGGAATGCTTTACACGACCGGGTACAATAGCTACGAGCAACTGCAGGAAGCCCACGAAATCGATCAGGATACCGAACTCGCCACGATCAATACGGCTCTGGAAATCACCACTATTTCCTACAACGGAACGACGGTTCCGGATACCGTGACCGTGACGGCCAAAAACACGGGCTCGACTGCGCTCACGGTCAATGACACGGACCTCCTCTTTAATGGCACGTACACGCCGGTAACCGACGCTTCAGTTTCGACGACACAAGGGACGGTGACAGCAGGAGCGGGCGGGACCGACCTCTGGCAGCCCCACGAGACGCTAACCCTGACCGTCGAACAGAACGTCTCGACGCCGATCGCCGTAAAACTCGTGACCGAAAACGGCGTCGCAGCGACGGAGGTGGGGCCGTAATGGCGATCGTCTCCTCGGAAACGCTCATCCTCTTTATCGCCACGGTGCTCGTCGCAGGCAGCGTGGCCGGAGCGTTAACTGGAGGGGTCAATCAACTGTCGAGTGCGCTCGGCGATCGAAGCACCGACGTCAGCGATGAGATTAGAACCGACGTCGACATCATCAGCGACCCGTCGAGCGGGGCAGTGTACAACGACAGCGAAAAGACAGTCACGCTGCTCCTCAAAAATACCGGCTCGAACAGGCTCTCCGCGGAGCCATCCACTATCGACGTCGTCATCGACGGGAAGTATCAGGCCAACGTGACGACGACAGTGCTTGACGATTCGACGTGGACGACGGGGAGTGTCCTCAGAATGACAGTCAACGAAGTGGATCTGGCTACCGGGACCGACCACAGAGTCCTCGTCTCGGTCAATGGAAACACCGAGCGGTTCCCCTTCAGAGCAACGAATACATGAGCCAGCAACAACGCCTCTATTCGCTCGGACTGGACGAACGGGATCGCCTCAACAACGAACTCGGTGGGGGCATCCCTCGCGGGAGTATCGTCCTCATGGAAGGCGATTACGGCGCCGGAAAGAGTGCCTTGAGCCAACGGTTTTCCTACGGCCTCTGTGACGAAGGCGTCTCTGTGACCCTCCTCTCGACGGAGCTGACGGTGCCGGGGTTCATCGATCAGATGCACTCCCTGGATTACGGGATCGAGGAACACCTACTCGACGAGCGACTCCTGTTCCTACACGCGGACGTCGACACTGGCGGCAACGCGCTTCGGGGCGGATCGAAAGACGACGCGAATCGGAAGAAGCTCCTCAAGCGTCTGATGGAGGCCGAGGAGATGTGGGACGCCGACGTCATCGTCATCGATACCTTCGATGCGATCCTCCGGAACGACCCGAACTTCGAGGCGCTCGTTCGGCAAAACGAGGAGCGACAGGCCGCCCTGGAGATCATTTCGTTTTTCAGGGACATCGTCACCGAGGGGAAAGTCATCATCCTCACGGTCGACCCCTCGACCGTCGACGAGGAGGCGATCGGACCCTTCCGATCGATCGCCGACGTGTTTCTGGAGTTGCAGATGGCCGAGGTCGGCAACGACGTCCGTCGGTCGATCCAGGTGCGTCGGTTTGCAGGCATGGGCGAACAGGTCGGTGACTCGATTGGCTATTCGGTTCGGTCCGGCACTGGAATCGTCATCGAAAGTCGGAGCGTCGCATAACCATGGCAGATCACGGAACCCGGGAACTCGGGCACGAACTCCGCGAGGCTGCGAGCAGGGAGCCTCACTTGCGGGAGTACCTGCAACGGTTCAAGCAGTTCACGGGGGAATTTCCGGAGTACATCGAGGAACCGTCTGGGGAATGGGAAGCCGAGAAGCCGAACGTGATCTACAACGTCGGCGGCCCAATCTACTGTCACATCTACGGTGACGTGGGGAAAGACACCAAATACCACACTATCGAGCCCGAGCTCTCAGGTCCGGAACAGGTCGTCTTCGACACTGTGCGTGACCGTATTCTGGAGAAGTCAGTCAAACATCCGGCCCCGGAAGAAGAATCGGAGTACACCGACCGTATCGAGGAACTCCTCGAAGAAACTGTTCAGATCGGAGAGGCAAAAGGGTCCATTTTGAGCCGCGTAAAGTCGATGGCTCCGGACCGGTTCAAAGGCGACTCTCGGGGCCAGATTTCCCTCGACGTGGACGTCGAGGCGAACTTCCCGACGGAGATGATGGGCAAGGCAAAACAGACGGCCGGACGGCCTGGTCGGGCCGTCAGGGACGCGGTCGAGCGGGCGGTCGGCTACGGCCAAATCCCGGTCTCCGAGACCACCTACAAGACGATGCGGTACCAGCTCAACCGCGACATCGTCGGTCTTGGCCCCCTCGAACCGGTCATGCGGGACACGTACAACGAAGACATTCACGTGATCGGGCCGAGCCAGACCTACGTCGATCACGGCACCTACGGCTTGCTCCCGACGACAGTCGACTTCGGCGAACCCGAGGAGTTCGACAATTGGCTCAGAAATATCGGCGAGCGGATGGGCGACCCGGTTTCCGACTCCGATCCGATCGTGGACTCGACGCTCCCGGACGGCTCCCGTATCAATATCATCTACTCGAGTGACGTGAGTCTGAAGGGGCCTTCGCTCACGATCCGCCAGGGCGATGACGTCCCGCTCTCGGTCGGTCAAATTACCAAGTGGGGAACCCTGTCACCGGAACTCGCCGCATACCTCTGGTTGTGCCTGGAAAACGAGCAAACGGTCTTTGTTGTGGGGGAAACCGCGTCGGGAAAGACGACGACGCTGAATTCGATCATGACCTTCATCCCCCGGGACTCGAAGATCTACACGGCCGAGGACACGGCCGAGGTGTTGCCACCACACGATACCTGGCAGCAGTTGCTCACCCGGGAAGGGCAAGGTGAGAACAGCGCCGACGTGGACATGTTCGACCTCGTCGCGGCGGCCCTCCGGTCGCGCCCGGACTACATCGTCGTAGGCGAGGTTCGTGGCGAAGAGGGGCGGATGGCCTTCCAGGCCGCCCAGACCGGCCATCCGGTCATGCTAACCTTCCACGCCAGCGACATCGTGTCGATGATCCAGCGGTTCACTGGCGATCCGATCAACGTCCCCGAGACGTTCATGGACAACGCCGACGTGGCGCTCTTCCAGAATCGCGTGAAACAGGGCGACGACGTTTTGCGGCGGGTCACCAGCGTCCAAGAGATCGAGGGATTCTCGAAGGAGATGGGTGGGGTGGTAACACGACAGGCCTTCTACTGGGACCCGGTCGAAGACGAGATCGTATTCCAGGGCCGAAACAACTCCTACGTGCTCGAAGAGCAGATAGCGACCCTCCTCGGGTACGAGGATACCAGGGAGATTTACGACGAGATGGACTTCCGGGCCGAAATCATCGAGCGGATCATTCAGGAAGACCTCATCGAATATCACGATTTCAACGACGTCATCTCGGCGTTCCAGCGGGACGGCGTCGAGGGGTTACCATTCACGATGGCACGCCGGGACCTCTGACATGGCCACAGAAACGGACGCTTCCGAAGCGGCAATCGACGTTACCAGCGCCCTCGTCGACATCAAGGAATCGTACCGCCGGATGGACATTCCGGTTTCGCGGTACGTTGGCGGAATCGTTCTGCCCGGTGGCGTCTTTCTCATCATCACCATCCTGGCAGCAGTCGTTTTGGACATGCCGCTTATGGTCCGGCTTCCGATGCCGATGTTGGGGCTTTTGCTGTTCGGAGCGGCGATCATCTATCCGAAGATCATCCAGGATCAGCGGCGGAAGCAAATGGAGGCGGTCTTTCACCTCTATGTCACCCACATGACGGTCCTCTCGACGACAAACATCGATCGCGTCGAGGTGTTCCGTCGTATCGCCGCCAGAGACGAATACGGCCCGCTCTCCGAAGAAACGCGGCGGATTGTACAACTAGTTGACACGTGGAATCAGAGCCTGGACGACGCCTGTCGTCGCCGGGCGAAGAAGGTCCCGAGCGACGCGGTGAGTGACTTTTTGGATCGGCTCTCCTACACGATCAACTCCGGCGAGAGCCTCTCGAATTACCTGGTAAGCGAGCAATCCGCGATCATTCAGAACTACACGACGATCTACGAAGGCCAGTTGGGGAACCTGGAGGTCATGCAGGACCTCTACCTCTCGATGATTCTGTCCGTGACCTTCGCTTTGGTCTTCGGAACTGTCCTGCCGATCATTTCGGGGACGAACCCGACGATCACCGTCTCTGCGGTCGTGGTGATGTACTCGTTCATTCAGTTGGGCTTTCTCTACGCGATTTACACCGTCGCCCCGACGGATCCGGTGTGGTACTTCCCGCCCGAGCGAAAAACCCGGATCCAGCGAAAGCTACAGGCCACAGTCGCTGTCGGTCTTTCACTGTCGGTCGTGGCCGTGATCGGTATCGGCGCCATCATGTTCGGCCTGACCGGGATCGATCCGGACCTCATTCCCCTACCGATCTACGCGGCGATTCCCACGACGCCACTGTTGATTCCGGGCCTCGCGGCGCGGGCCGAAGAAGAAGACGTGAAGGCACGGGACCAAGAGTTCGTGAGCTTTATTCGGGCGCTGGGAGCGAGCGAGACCGCCCAACAGACCACGACTACGGCGGTTCTCTCCACCCTTCGTAACAAGGAGTTCGGCCCGCTCACCGAGAACATCGACGAGCTTTACACGCGGCTGAAAATGCGGCTCTCGCCCGAGGCAGCCTGGCGGTTTTTCACGGCTGACGCTCACTCCTATCTGATCCAAAAGTTCAGCGAGATGTACCTCATCGGACGGCAGATGGGCGGGGATCCGAAACACCTGGGCGAACTCATCAGCCAGAACATGAACGAGGTGTTGCAGTTACGGGAGCGTCGAGATCAGTCCACGATGACGTTGATCGGTGTGATTTACGGTATCTCGGCGGCCGCGACGTTTGCCTTCTTCATCGGGCTTGGCATCGTCGAGCAGCTATCGGGCCTCCAGATGGCCACCTCTTCTGCCGGCGGCTTCGATTTCGGTTCGCTCATCAACACGGAGGTCTACAACGTCGACCTCATCGAGTTCCTGCTCACGCTCACCGTCCTGATCAACGCCATGCTCTCCTCGCTCATCATCAGGGTCGCCGACGGTGGGCACAAAGTCAACGCTTACATGCACTTCGTCCTCCTCACCTGGACGACAGGGATTATCGGCTCGGTGACGTTGGAACTGGTCGGTCGGCTACTCGGGATCTAAACCACTCATATCCATGAATCAGGCGACGAACACTGCGGCAGTGGAAGACGGGACAGATGGCGTCGCTCTGGGAATCGCATCCGGAAAAGGCGGCGTCGGGAAAACGACGACGGCGCTCAACCTCGGCGCGGCACTCGTGGAGTCGGGGTACACGGTCGCCATCGCCGACCTCGACCTCGGGATGGCGAATCTCGGTGCGATGGTCGGCCTCAGACAACCAAAAGCCACGATCCACGACGTCCTAGCGGGACGGGCGGAGTTAGAAAAAGCCCTCCACGAAGCTGGTGGTCTCACTATCCTCCCCGGCTCGACCGTCCTGGATGACTTCTCGGAGGCCAACACGGGCCACATTCAGTCGGCCATTGACCGTTTACGCGACCGCTTCGACGTCGTCCTGCTGGACGTAGGTGCGGGCCTCAACCACGAAGTGGCGGTCTCCCTCGAAGCCGCGGATGGGGTCTTGCTCGTTACCTCTGGCGAACTGCCAGCATTGACCGACGCGTCAAAAACGGGAGAGCTCGTGGAGCGGCTCGACGTGCCGGTCGTGGGAGCCGTTTTCGCGGGGACCGGCAGTGGCGAATTCGACGATATCGAGTCCATCGCGACCGCCCTCGGAACGACCGGTTCGATTACGGTCGGCGTGCCAGCTGACAAGCACGTCACAAAGAGCGTTCGGAAGGGGATGCCGGTCGTCTTTGAAACCCCGGAAGCGCCGGCCTCGGTCGCCTACAAACGTCTGGCTGCCTCGCTCGAATCCGCGCTCGAGTTCAGGCCAGACGAACCGGCAGCGGAGACGGATTTCGAGTGGGTCGATCCAGACACGGGAGCGGATATCGACGATGAACCGGGTCCAGTCATGGAAGTGCCACTGGAAACGTTGATCGAAGAGGCTGGATTGGAGACCGATCCGTCGAGCACCCAAACCGGAAAAAAGGTACTTGATCGCGTGCGCACGTGGCTGGGCGATTGAAGCTCAGAGAGGGTATTAGTCCCAGAAAAGCCGCTTTTTAGGACCGCGGAAGAATGCTGTAGATGACAAAGACGTAGCCAAGCGTCGTGATCCCGTAATTGACGGTCAAGAGGCTCGTCGCGTCCGAAAATTCCAGCAGAAACGCACTGATCGTCGTGCTCATGGCGGCGCCAACGATCAGGACGAAACCGATCGAGAGATGTAACATCGCCATCCGATTCGTCTGGTAATACGCTCGCAAAGCGAGGGCGACGACAGAGAGGCCCGCGAGCGCTAATGTACCGCTAAAGATGACATATAGCGCTTGGATTAGTTCCATTGGACTCTTCGAAAAGTAATTTCCGGAAAGACTTACTTAAAATTTCGCGGCGCATTATTATTCTATATAATTACGGAAGCGTGAAGAAAAATTCCTGCCCTTTCGGGCGGGTACATGTCACGTTTCAGTCCTGAGATCCGACCACACGTCAACGAGGTTGTTCTTCGCCTCCGTCCGTCGCTTCAGATCGATGTCGAAGTCGTTTCTGCCGAATTCGATGGCAATCTCATCGATTTTACGGCGGTACACCTTCGTTCGACGGCCCTCGTCGGAGAACTCCTGGCCTTCCAATTCTAACAAGTCGTGGTCCCGCAACTCCTCGATCCGACGGTAGGAGGTGGCGATCGGTATATCCAGTTCCTCGGACAGTTCTTGGGCGGATTTCGGCTCGTATGTCGCCTGCAGGATTTCTGCATTGTACTTGTTTCCGAGGACACGAAGCGCCGTCGCCGGTTCCATCAGGTACGATAAAAAACGGACGGGAGAAATAAGTACCGGGATTAACCGCTCTGTGGAACCGAACGAGGCACAGCCGAGCCCAAACCCTTATTCAAGTTCGGATTGAGCGACGTGATAATGGAAGGCGAAACCATAACTGTCCTCGAATTTTCCTTGGGTGACGAACGGTACTGCATCGACATCTCGCACGTCGAGGAGATCGTCGACGCGGACGACGACATCACCCCTGTCCCGAACTCCGATCCACAGGTGGTGGGGGTCGTCGACCTCCGTGGAGAAACGACCACCATCGTCGATCCGAACGTCTCGCTCGGCCTCGACGGGGACACGACAGGGGATCGGATCGTCGTCCTGGCCGACCAGGATGGAAAAGGGCTGCTCATCGACGAAGTGCACGAAGTGGTAACAGTCGATCCGACGAACGTCGACGAATCGACGGCCTCGGAGAGCACCAGGGGAGTGCTCAGACACGAGGACCGCTTCGTCGTTTGGATCGAGCCAGCGGCATTGATCTAAGACACCACAGCCCAGGGTGGGAGCTGGGCCTCGACCGTTCACATGACCGGGCAAAGCAAATCGAAAGCAGGTGACAGTGACGTACAGGGCGATTCGCTGGGGACGACAGCGAACGAAACGATCGCAGAACTGCAGTCCGTCTTGGAAGCGGCAGCGGACGGGGACCTCACCGCTCGCGTCTCTCGAACACCGGAGGATCCCCAGCTCGCGGAAACGGTTCGACTTCTCAATACGTTGCTCGATTCACTCGACGGGACCTTCGGTACCGTCGACCGATTCGCGGCGGACGTTACGACCACGAGCCAGGACGCGACCAGAAGCATCGAAGACGTTCGACAGGAGTCCCAGGACGTCAGAGGATCCGCAACGGCGATCAGCGATGCGACGACGGAGCAGGAGAACCACGTCGAATCGGTCTCCGAGGAGATGGGCAACGTATCGGCGACCATCGAAGAGGTCACGGCAACCGCCGAGGACGTGGCCGAGCAGTCCGATACAATGGCCGAGCGTGGAATTTCAGGTGGTGAAGCGGCCTCAAGGGCGGTCGAAGAGTTGGACGAGATCGAGACGGGCATCGACTCGGCGCGACAGACCGCCACGGCCCTGACCGAACGAACGGCCGAGATCGACGAGGTCGTGGACTTCGTCAGAGAGATCGCGGATCAAACCAATCTCCTGGCCCTCAACGCGTCGATCGAGGCCGCGAGAGCTGGCGATGCCGGAGACGGGTTTGCCGTCGTCGCTGAAGAAGTAAAATCGCTGGCCGAGGAAACGCGGGAGGCCACAGACGAGATCGGTACGTTGCTTGACGACGTCAAATCACACGCAGATCAGACCGAAACGGAACTCGTTACCGCCGCCGAGAACGTAACGAGTGGAATCGACACGGTCGAAGGGGCCCTCGAATCCCTGGAAACGATCGCCGAACGGGCCCAGGAAACGAACGCTGGAGTCCAAGAGATCACCGACGCGACGGCCGAACAGGCTGAAGCCGCCCAGCAGGTCTCACAGATGGCCGACGAACTCTATACGCTCGCCCGGAAAACGAGCGACGAGACCGAAACTGTCGTCGATGCGATACGATCGCAGGAAAGCGAGGTCGCTTCGATCGGCCACGACGTGAAGACGCTCTCCGCACAGGCAACAGTGCTCGAAGAGCAACTGGCGGACTACCAGTTCTCAGACGCCGCCAGTCAGGCGGGTAAGGGTTCCAACACCCGAACGGAATCGACTGGGGTCGAGGGGACACCAGTCGTCATCGGGTCGAAGCCGTTCACCGCGAACAAGATACTCGCCTACCTCACCTACGAACTGCTCGAAACTCAAAGTGACCTGACGCCGGTCGACCGAATCGGATCCGGCGTTACCGAAGAGACCTTCGGGAAACTCCGCTCCGGGGAGATCGACCTGTACTGGGAGTACACCGGGACGATACAGGGTCAGCTGCTCGACGGGGTCGAAGGAAGTTCGGATCCGACCGCCCTCCACGAGGCGGCCCAACAGGGCATCGAATCTGCCACGAACCTCCGGTACGGCAAACGAGCGCCCTATAACAACACCTACGGGATCCTCGCACCGCGTGTCTGGACAGAAACCTCCGGGGTCCACACGCTGGATGACCTGGCTGAATACGCGAACGAAACCGGCGGGGACCTCACCGCGGTCGTTGGGCCGGATTTCCTGGACCGCGCGGACGGCTGGAGTGGGCTCCTCGAATCACACGATTTCGATCCCCAAGTCAAAGAGACAGTCTGGGAAAACACGTCGACAGTCGATGTCCAGGAGAAACGCTACGAGATGATCAACACGTCCGACGTCGACGTGATTATGGGCCTGACCGTCGATGCCCTCATCGACATTCACGATCTGGAAACGCTGACCGACGAGCGGCAGTTCTTCCCGGTTTACAACCCGGCGCCACTGCTCAGGGAGGAGCTGCTCGAAGCTGATCCGACCGTGCTCGAGGCCGTAAACCGCATCGGACCGACCTTCGAGGCAGTGGACGAGATGCGACGGCTCGTCAGACAGGTCGAAATCGGCAAGCGCAATCCACAAGCCGTGGCTCGGGAATACCTGGAAACGGTCGATTTGGTCTAATCGAAAAGCGACTGACTTCCTACGAAGTCAGAAGACGTCCGAAAGCTGGTCCCGCCAGGCGGAGAGTTCTTCCAGGTCGGCTTTCACGGAGTCGAGTTCCGATTCCATGGCTTCGAGTTCCATCGTCGTTTCCTCCACGCCGTCGACCCGCTCGTCGAGAGCGTCGATGTCGCCACGGACGCGTTCGATCCGCTCGGCCACGCCAGCGATGGCCTCGACGGTATCTTCGAGGCTCTCGAGGTGCTCGCTCATCGTGTCCCGTTCCTCGGCTGCCGCGTCAGCCCGCTCTTCCAGGGCCTCCATCTCGATGCCGAGGGTGTCGATCTCCGCTTCCACGTCGGCCAAGAGTTCCTGGGCCGTGCCCTTTTCGTCGATGAACTCCTCGAGAGCGTCCGAGTAGGCTTCGAGGTCCGAGACCCTGCTTTGAAGGTGTTCGATCCGAACGCGCTCGCTTTCCGGTTCGTCCACGACGGCGTCCCGAATGACAGCCAGATCGTCTTCCGCGACGTTTCCGGCCTCGATTTCTGCGGCAAATGCGGCGACGAGCGATTCCGAATCAGTAGCTGGGTCCATAGATTGATCAGTGGGAGAATCCGCCGTTTGTGTGGCTCCTTCCGGCTCAGATTCCGATTCCGTCTCGATGTCATCCTCGGCGTCGGCGACGAGTGGCTCCTCGGATTCGATAGCCTCGTCGTACTCCGCGACGCTTTCGGGTTCGTCGCCGATTTCGACGACCGGCTCGTCCGCTTCTTCGGCTTTTTCTTCTTCGGCTTCCTCGACTTGTTCCTCCTCTTCACCCGCAACCTCTGACTCCTGGACGGGCTCATCACTTTCTTCGTCCGCCGACTCGACGGGTTCTTCGGTCCGGTCGGTGAGTTCAGCCAGGGGTTCCTCGGTCTCTTCTGCCTCCCCTCCACGTTCGGCCTCGTCCGGTTCCCCGGACTCGGCGAGGGATGCTTC
>Ga0207714_1001273_pt1 | contig 16286 bp, 14 predicted proteins | sample PonA232FremontCA_2_FD_187270 | JGI IMG/M metagenome (GOLD analysis project Ga0207714, IMG submission 187270) | Marine sediment microbial community from Fremont, CA, USA - Pond A23 Sediment 2 (SPAdes) | ecosystem: Environmental > Aquatic > Marine > Unclassified | place: USA: Fremont, California... | reverse complement strand
TTTTTTTGTTTTATCACCCTAAATATAAGCATTATAAACCACTTTTCATTATTTTTGTTTTAGATATTTAGGTATAAAAAAATCATAAATCCCCTTAAAATTAAGAATTCCCTCTATTTAAAAAATCTTTTCCCGCAAAACAAAATCAGCCAGAAAAAAAACTCATTTACGCTCAAAAGTTTAAACCCTGGGGATGGATAATAGTCAAAGAACTGCCACAGCCGGGGGAAAAGCTATTTAGCTCACAATTTTTCATCATTACGATAATTACGGGAGCAATTGCGATTAGTATTTTTTTTATTTACGTGTTTTTTTTCTATAACCGTTCTCGTCCTGCTTCTAAACAATTGATCGAAGCAGAAAAAAAATACCAGACACTATTTCGGGATGCAAACGATGGTATCTTTTTAATCGAAAAATACCGGGTTATTGATTGTAATCCCAAAGCACTGGAGTTATTCAATACTACAAAAACTGAAATAATTGGAGCCACACCCGACCAATTTTCCCCGGAGTATCAACCAGACGGACGAAACTCATACGACAAAGCTATTGATATCATTGATAAATCTTTAAATAAAGAACGTCAGTTTTTTGAATGGCAGCACATAAGAACAGATGGCATAACCTTCTATGCTGAAGTCAGCGTTAATAAAATTGAAATAGAAAATAGAGAAATACTTTTGGCAATCGTTCGGGATATAAGCGCTCACAAAAACCTGGAAAGGAAACTAATAGAAGCAAAAAATAAAGCAGAAGAATCGGACCGGCTGAAATCTGCATTCCTTGCCAATACTTCACACGAAATAAGAACACCAATGAACGCCATTGTCGGCTTTTCTAAGCTTTTACAAAGCGGCAAATTAAATAAACAAAAACAGCAAGAGTATACAAATAACATTTTGGAAAAAGGAAATCAGTTGTTACAAATTATAAATGACATCATTGACATTTCAAAAATTGGAGCAAATCAATTAAACATTAACAAATCAAGATTTTCACTCAACAATTTGTTAGATGAAATAAAACATAATTTCAAAGATATAATAGAAAAAAATCCTCAAATTGATTTTCAAATCAACAAAGAAGTAAAAAACGGCAATTATATATATTTGGACAGAGCCAGAATTAAGCAAGTTTTAAGTAATATTCTATCTAATGCATTTAAATATACCGACAAAGGAAAAATTGAAATAGGATACAAACTCTTAGATAAAGACAATATATTATTCTTTATTAAAGACACAGGTATTGGGGTTGATCAAGATAAGCAAGGGATCATTTTTGATAGCTTTAGAAAAACAGATGACTCTACTACAAGACTATATGGCGGGACAGGACTGGGATTAAGCATCTCAAAAGCCCTTGTTAAATTAATGGGAGGAACTATTTGGGTTGAATCAGATTTAAACCAGGGGGCATCATTTTACCTGACTTTGCCTTACGAACCGGCCTACAGAGTTTCTGAATCAGGAAAGTCAAAAGAGGAGAAAATTACATACAACTGGGAAGGAAAAAACATTCTAATTGTTGAAGATGATGAACTTAGCTTCGAATATTTAAAAGAAATTCTAAGAGAGACCAAAGCAAATATCCTTCATGCAAAAGATGGACAAGCTGCAATTAATTATTGTAAAAACAAGAATGATATTGACCTTGTTTTAATGGATATTCAGCTTCCCGGAATAGATGGAAACACTGCTACAAAGAAAATTCGGGAATTTGATAAAGAACTTCCCGTAATCGCACAAACCGCTTATGCCCTAGAAGATGAAAGGAAAAAAATATTGCAGGCAGGCTGCAACGATTATGTCTCTAAACCAATAAATGAAAATGCGCTCTATAAAAAAATTCATACTTACCTCGGTTAGTTTCTGACGTAGATTTGTTCACATAATAATTATGATAAACCATACAATTGAAAGATAAAAGCTGACTCAAAATATGTTATTCAGAAAGATTTCTCTATTTTTGTATTCCTAAAATTATAACTCCATAATTACCTAAAAAGATGCAAGATACAATTATAATACTTGATTTTGGTTCTCAGTACACCCAATTAATAGCCAGAAGAGTCAGGGAATTAAACGTTTATTGTGAAATTTACCCTTTCAATAAAATACCAGACTTAGATTCAAATATTAAAGGAGTCATCTTATCCGGAAGCCCTTTTTCAGTTAAAGATAAAAATGCCCCTCAGTTTAATTTGAACAAAATAAAAGGCAAAGTACCCATATTAGGTATTTGTTATGGAGCTCAATACATTGCTGACAACTACGGAGGAGAAGTCATGCCTTCAGAAAAAAGAGAATACGGGAGAGCCAATCTAAGTCATATTGATGATAATTTTGAGCTTCTAAAAAAAGTCGATTTAAACACTCAGGTATGGATGTCCCACGGTGATACAATAACAAAATTACCTAAAAAATATAAAATAGGAGCCAGCACAAAAGATGTTGAAGTGGGAGCTTTCAGGAATGAGGATGAACCAACATACGGTATCCAATTTCACCCTGAAGTTTACCACACTCTAGAAGGAAAAAAAATATTAGAAAATTTCGTGGTAGACATTTGTAATGCAAAACAAGACTGGACTCCGGAAGTATTCGCTGAAATAACAATAAATGAACTAAAAGAAAAACTAGGTGATGATAAAGTTCTTCTTGGACTTTCCGGTGGCGTTGATTCTTCGGTAACTGCTACTTTGCTTGACAGGGCCATAGGAAAGAATTTAACCTGCATCTTTGTTGATAACGGATTGCTCAGGAAAAATGAATTTGATAATGTCCTGAAATCCTATAAAAACATGGGGCTTAACGTCATAGGAGTTGATGCAAAAGAAAGATTTTATAATGACCTTAAAGGTATAACCGACCCTGAGGAAAAACGCAAAATCATAGGCAGAAATTTTATAGAAGTATTTGAAGAAGAGGCAGAAAAAATTAAAAACATTAAGTGGCTGGCACAAGGAACTATCTACCCTGATGTTATTGAATCTGTATCTGTAAATGGCCCGTCTGTAACCATTAAATCTCACCATAATGTAGGTGGGTTACCAGAAGAAATGAATTTAAAAGTCGTCGAACCTCTTCGATTGCTTTTCAAAGATGAAGTAAGGAAAGTAGGCGATAGTCTTAATGTAAAGCCGGAATTAGTTCATCGCCATCCATTTCCCGGACCAGGACTTGGTATTCGGATTCTGGGGGATATTACCCCGGAGAAAGTCAGACTTCTGCAAGATGCTGACGAAATATTTATTAATGGACTTAGCGAACATAATCTATACGATAAAGTATGGCAGGCTGCTACGGTATTGCTTCCAATTCAATCCGTCGGAGTTATGGGCGATGAAAGAACTTATGAGAATGTTGCAGCATTGAGAGCAGTAACCTCTACAGATGGGATGACTGCTGACTGGGCTCATCTGCCCAACAATTTTCTTGCAGAAATTTCCAGTAAAATAATTAATAATGTAAGAGGCATAAACAGGGTGGTTTACGATATTAGCTCAAAACCACCTTCAACAATTGAATGGGAGTAAACAATATCAGCCCAAAATTGTAAGTTTAACAGAATAATTAAATGGAAAATACAGATGAAATATTAAATTATCACGGATATTTCAATTATGAAGTAACCGGAAAACTTATTAACGAATTGAAACAAATTCGTGATCATATAAATATCCAGAAATCTGCTTACAGAAAAATTCTCACATTAATGGTGGAAGTTCTTGAAAATAACTATAAATATGTCAATTCTCTAAACAAAGAAACCCTGGAAAAAGCAAACAAAAAGCCAAATTTCAAATTAAAAAAAAGTGGCGCCGACAATTACAAGATAATTTCCGGAAATCCAATATTGGAAAAAGATGTAAAAAGTTTAAGCCGAAAAATTGATTTGATTAATAGTTTGGAACAAACCGAATTAAAAGAACTTTACAAAATAACAATGTCTGAAGGTATTTATGATAACAAGGATGGAGCAGGCCTTGGAATGATGAAAATGGCGAAAATTTCAAAAAATCCTATCAAATACACCATTGAAAACATTAAAGACAATATATATTTTTATACAATAGAAATAACAATATAATCGAAATAAATCAAACAGTTTATGGCTGAAAAAATATATAAAGAACCTACCAATTACACACCAAAAGTTAATCTTGACCCGGAAAAACAAAAATTTGAATTTGAAGGAGTTTCCAGACCAGAAGATACTTACGAATTCTACGAACCCATTTTAAGCTGGATTGAAGAATACGTAAAGCAAAGGCTTCAGGAGTACGATGAAAACAAACTATTGAATGAAACTTTTATTGTAATCTTTGATTTCAAATACATGAACTCTTCTTCTTCGAAATATATTTTTCAAATTATTTCAAATTTTAAGAAACTTTACAATAAAAGACTCAACTTAAATATCTTTTGGTATTATGACGATATCGATGACCAAATACTGGAAGACGGCGAAGATTTTAGTGAAATTATTAATATTCCATTTAAATTTTCAGCAAGAGATTAAAAAAATAAATTCACATAAAAAAATAAAACGATGAAAACGCTTATCAGATCTATCTTAATTATCCAAATTATTTTCATCATACTACCGCATTCATCAGAGGCTCAGGTTTTTAATGATGATATATATAAATTTGGAAAAGCCCTTCATTACATTGATAATTATTACATTGATTCTGTAGACCGTTCTGAGCTTGTTGAAGATGCATTAGTCAGCATGTTAAAAGACTTGGACCCTCACACAACCTATTTAACCAAAGAGGAAGTTCGGGAAATGAACGAACCGTTGCAGGGAAACTTTGAAGGCATCGGAATTCAGTTTAATATTCACAATGACACAATTTATGTTATATCACCTATTTCAGGCGGACCCTCGGAAAAAGTGGGAATAAGAGCCGGAGACCGAATCGTTAAAATTGAAGGAGAAAATGTAGCTGGCACAGGAATAACCAACCAGGGAGTACGTGACCGCTTATTAGGACAAAAAGGAACGAAAGTTGATGTCTCTGTAAAAAGAGCCGGAGTTAATAAACTACTTCATTTCACAATTACACGTGATGAAATTCCAATTCATAGTCGGGATGCGGCTTACATGGCCGATGAACAGATTGGATACATCAAATTAAACCGGTTTGCTCAGACCACAAATAAAGAATTTACCGAAGCTGCAAAGGACATGAAAAACAAAGGGGCAAATTCGTTGATTTTAGATTTGAGAGGAAATAGCGGTGGATATCTCAATCAGGCAATAGAACTTGCTGATGAATTTCTGGAAAAAGAAAGATTAATTGTTTATACTGAGGGCAGAAAGGTAGAACGTGAAAATAATTATGCCACGGAAGAAGGCGTTTTCAAAGATGGAAATATTGTAATACTCATAGATGAAGGTTCAGCTTCAGCAAGTGAAATTGTAGCAGGAGCTATTCAGGATTGGGACAGAGGGATTATCATTGGAAGACGATCTTTTGGTAAAGGACTGGTGCAAAGACCGGTAGAACTTCCTGACGGGTCAATGATCCGTTTAACCATTGCTCGTTATCATACCCCCACCGGCAGGGCCATTCAAAAACCCTACGACAATGACAGAAAAGAATATAATAGAGATCTACTGAAAAGATACAACGAAGGAGAAATGGTTAGTGCTGATAGTATAGACTTCCCGGATTCCCTGAAATACCTGACAAAAACAACAGAACGCCCTGTTTATGGCGGCGGTGGAATAATGCCAGATGTTTTTATACCAGTGGATACCACCGGATATTCAGAATATTATAGTAATTTAATAAGAGGTGGGGTCTTAAATTCGTTTATCCTTGACTATATAGATCAAAACCGGGAAGAACTGAATAAATCGTATCCTGATTTTGAAAAATACCAATCAGAATTTACTATATCAGAACAAATTCTGAACGATCTCTATGAATATGGAAAAGAAGAGGGATTAGAATCTAACGAAGAAGAAATAAGAAATGCTGAAGAAGAAATAAAAATGCTACTAAAAGCACTTATTGCCAGAGACCTATGGGACATGAATGAATATTTTCAGGTGGTAAATAAACAAGACAAAGTAATAAACCGCGCCATTGAGGTGTTAAACAACTGGGATGGCTTTTCAGAACAATATTTGAAAAAAGAGTAAACAGTGACAGTTGCAGCAGCAGTCGGCAGAATGCAGAAATCAGTGTGCAGCGGGAAGGAAAATCTGACTTTGTCTTTATGACCTGTTAGCGTTTTGAACGAAGAAAACGGAAAGCAGATGGCAATAAGCGCTCGACAGTGGCAGTCGGCAGCGGGAAGAAAGCAGTTGGCGGTAAGCAGCAAGAACGGAATACAAGAAAATTCCCTGCCAAAAGCTAAAGCTAAATCCGAATTCCTTTAATATCCTTATATAAATCCATTGCATAAAGATCTGTCATACCCGAAATAAAGTCAATCACAGATCTTATCTTTTCATAGTAATTATTTGACTGGGTCTTGAACTGTTGAGGTATTATGGACAATAGTTTCTTAGAATAGTTATAATCCGGATTCAACACTGCATAAATAAACTCATCTAATAATGTTCCTAATACATTAAAGCCAGACAATTCAATTTTTACAACTGAAGGATCATTATAAATCTGCTCAATTGCCAGATTTTTACAAATATCAAATGCCTCTCTGGAAATCCCATCTAAATCGTCTAATAAAGTAGAATTGTAGGTACCTTCCATTATGCTTTCGTAATTATTCATAAACGTTTGAGCTGCTTCATTTACAAGTTTATTGATTACAGAAGCCCTTAAATATGCGATTTGCTCATTAATATCTGTGACTTCTTTAAAAATTTTGTTCTTATTCTCTAAAAATTTCGAATCTTCTTTTTCATCGAAAAAATTAATTAATAACTCATACGTTTTTGGAGTATCAAGGATCTTTAACTTATGCGCATCCTCGATATCCATAATTTCATAACAAATGTCATCGGCAGCTTCAACAATATATACCAGCGGATGACGTGCGTATTTAAAAGGTTTTTCAGAAATCTTAGTAAGCCCGAGTTCCTCAGCGATAGCCTGAAAAGCCGTTCTCTCTGTTTGAAAAAATCCATATTTCTTCTGTTTGCACTCAGAACCAAAAGGATACTTAATAAGTGAAGCAAGAGTAGAATAAGTTAAAGCATATCCCCCTTCTCTCCTACCCTGAAACTGATGTGTCAACAATCTCAAGGCATTGGCATTCCCCTCAAAATGAATAAAATCGTGCCATTCGGTTTCACTAACGAATTCTTGTAATTTTTGACCCTCTCCTTCTACAAAATACTTAGAAATTGCATCCTCCCCGGCATGGCCAAAAGGAGGATTACCCATATCATGGCAAAGACAAGCAGCAGAAACAATTGAACCCAGTTCGTTAAATAATTCTTTATCAGACATTTGTTCTTTTTCAAGAAGCTCAAGACCAATAATATTGGCAATCGACCTGCCTACACTAGCCACTTCAAGGCTGTGAGTTAACCTATTGTGAACAAAAACACTTCCGGGAAGCGGAAAAACCTGCGTTTTGTTCTGCAAACGCCGAAAAGGTGATGAAAAAATCACCCGATCAAAGTCCCTTTGGAATTGTGAGCGGGCATCTGCAGAAGAGGGAATATTCCTGTCCTCCAGACCAAATCTTTTTGCTGATAAAAGTTTATCCCAATGCATCATAATTAAAAACTCCATTTAAACCGGAAAAATAAGAAATTTATTTTTTCTTTCGTCGTTCCACCATATTTTCCCTGAAATATCTGACTATGCACGGAAAGTTGGACATTATTAGTCAAAGAATATTTTAACGAAGGATTAATGAAATAGCCATCAATATCCGGATAGTACATAAAAGCAAATGTTCCATCCAACAAAGGGTGAATGGGATAGGAAGCCTGAACAAACCAGCTAAATTCACTAAAAGAAAGGGTTTTTACTGAAAGATCCTGAAAATAGAACCCGGAAAACCTATTAAAAGTCATATTTTCATAGTTACCGTTGTAATACCCTTCAGCCATCAGATACAGTGAATTATCGAACATATAATTTGCTGAAACGGAAGACAACAAAATTCCTGAATCATCTTGTTTGCTTTCAGAAGGCTGAATGTATGTTATTTCACCATTAAATCCTGCATCATCAATGTTTCCTGACCACCCAGCTCCGGCAACATATTCGTCATCATTTAAGACACCTCCCAAAAACTGAAAATCATACCCCCAACTAGTAAAACGATAGTAGCCAGCAGCTGTAATGCGTTCTTTGCTGTCTACTTTTACCGCTAATTCAGCTGTAGATGTAAAATTTGGAAAATACTGAAGCCTAATGGCATCACTTCCGGGTTTTTCTTCATAATCAAAATCAAAGAAAGAATACGCATTAAAAATATCATTCGGATTCCACACATACGCTTGCCCCCAATTAATTCGCTGGCGACCAATCTTTGCTTCAAATTTACCTTTTCGGTAATTCACCCAAAGCCTATCAACAGAGGTATTTAACAAATAGGCATCCTTTTCAATGACATTGTTTGTCAATCCGTCTAAATAACCAAAATCGTCATTTATCATATCCGGGTATTCCCTGAAACTCTCCACCATGTCTCCATATATTAATCTATTTCGCGCTTCTGCAGCAAAAGTCAGAGAATTTGAAAGATACCACCTGAAGTTTAGTCTATTATGAAACATACTTTCATTTACCCATCCTCCTTTAGGTTGTCCAAGCACAGTATTTATTTCTTCAGGCATATCCATAATCGTATTCATATACTTGACATATCCATTTAACGTCAAATTATTCGTTTCTTCAGATAATTGTGAGTATGCATTTTCTGTAAGAAACAATATCAATATCAACGCAAAAAACTTTCTCATAATCAAACCATTAACCAAGTTTATCAATTATTGCTCTTTATCAGATTTCACCTGTCCGTCTTCTACTGTTACCACTCTTCTGGCCTTTTTAACAACTCTATTGTCGTGAGTTGAAAAAATAAAAGTCATTCCTTCCTCTCTGTTCAATTTCTCCATGATATCAAGTAGCGTCTCTGTTGATTTTGAATCCAGGTTGGCAGTTGGTTCATCAGCCAAAACAAATTTAGGTTTAGACGCAAGAGCTCTTGCCACAGCTACGCGTTGTTGCTGGCCACCTGACATTTTTGAGGGGCGGGAATCAATTCGATCTCCAAGTCCGACAGCTTCAAGTAACTCTTTTGACCTGGCTTCGCGTTCCTTTTTGGGTCGTCCCTGCAAATGCATTATAAATTCTACATTTTCTTTCGCTGTTAATACCGGAATCAAGTTGTAAGCCTGGAATACAAATCCTATATAATTCATCCTGAAATCAATTAACTGAGAAGGTTTCAAGTCGCCAATATTTGTGCTGTTAACTATAATCTCTCCGGAAGTAGGCTGGTCCAATCCGCCAATCATATTTAACAAAGTTGTTTTTCCACTACCAGAAGGACCAACAATAGCAGCGAATTCTCCTTTTTCAAATCCAAGGGTCACACCATTAACAGCATTTACTTCAACAGCTGTTTCATTATAAATTTTATGAACATTTTTAATATCTAATATTTTCATGACTATTAATTTTATAGATTGATCAGTATTTTTATATTTCAATTCTTAAAGCCTCTGCAGGTTTTAAACGCAAGGCTTTTATAGCCGGGTAAATGGATGCAATAATTGCTGCCAGAATAATTAACAGTACGATAGTCAGGTAGAATTGTATGCCTATTTCCGGGTACAGGACTGGACTATAACCAACTGCCTCGAAACCCTGAGAAAAAGACTTCAGGTATATACCGTTTTCTCCGTAATATCCAACAAGCAATGCTGCTATAACCATTCCGACTATACCTCCTGTAATAGAGAGGAAAATAGTTTCAAGCATGATCATGCTAAATACCCTCAGGCGATTCATTCCAATAGCCATCAACATTCCAAGTTCTTTTACCCGCTCCAGCACAACCATCAGCATTGTATTGACAATTCCAAATGCTAATGCCAGCAAGATAATTACCATAACAACATACAGCATAATGTCCAGCCATTCGGTAACCATACCAAGGTCTGGCTGTATATCTTTCCATGACATTACGCTCAATTCAGGATACTTGGTTTGCAGCTTTTTAACAACAGATTTTAATTCTACACCTTCGTTCAATTTAATTGCAATTTCATGGGCAGAACCGTTTTCCAAACCAACCAGAGAAGCTAGTTCATTTTTCTTCACAAATGCCATTGAATTTTCCGTAGCAGAATTCGTTATCCGGTATATACCTGCAACTCTGAATACACCTCCGGTTAAACTACCATCTAATGTTTGGAGATTTACAATCAGCTTTGACTTGACATCAACTTTCAGTTGTTCTGCCAGTTTTTCACCAATAACAATTTGTTTAGAGCGGGTTTTTTTATCAAAATAATGACCGACACTATCTTCTATAAAATTTTGTATTTTTTCTCCATCTTTAATATTTAGATTTTCAGCCACAGCAGCACTGTCGTAAACAGCTTTATAAATTGAAGTAACCTGCTTCTCATGCTCCGGATTAATGCCCAGCAACTGTACGCCGGTACCGGTTGTTGAAGACTTAATCATCACGGGCATTTCGAGTCTTTTGCTAACTGCTGCTATCTCAGGCATACCTTTTAAATGCTGTATTTTCTTTCCTGCCCCGGGAATGTCGTAAGTCATTTCCTGATTCTCGAGAAATTTGGGATGATGGATTTGTATGTGTGAAACTTCGTATTTTATAGCTTCCTTCACCCTCTGTTCTGACATTCCTTTCATAATCGCTGAAGAAAAAATACCTCCTACCATCCCAATAGTGACAGCGATCATAACAATTAAGCTACGCATTCGGTTTCTCCATATATTTTTCCATGCAATTGAAAATATCATAATTGTAGATTTTAAGATTAATAGATTAAGCACGCATGGCTTTTACAGCTTTAATCCGGGTTATACTGAATACCGGATAGATAATAGCAACTAGAACAATAATAGCCACAATAATAAATTGATTAATAAAGAAATCTGCCTGCCAGGCAAGCGGCATAACAGGCTCTATTCCAAAACTTTCCATCGTTTTGGCTATTTCACCTGTAAGTTGAATAGGGTTATGGTGGTAATACAAAATTACAGGAATACTACCCCCCACACCTGTCAACAAACCGATTATCCCGATAAAAAACATTTCCAAAGCCAAAATTATAGCCAGTTTGAACTTGTGCATACCAACTGCTATCATAACGCCAAACTCTCTTCGTCTTTCTACTACCATCATCATTACAGTACCAAATACCCCAAAAGCTATGATAATATAAAGTATTGCCAGCATGATCCAACCACTGGCGTTATCCGATTCAATTTGCTGAACCAGCTCGGGCATTATTTCTTCCCAGGACTTTACCTCATATTTCTTTTCAGGTAAATCCTTTTCAAATTGTTCTATGGTTTTACCCAAGTCTTTGTGATCATAAAGGTTAACAGCAATTGTAGTAAGCCTGTTAAATGCCATATACATTTGTTGAGCTGTAGACAGAGGCAAATAGACGAGCTTGTTGTCAAGGTTCGGTTTAGGAATGTCCACAATACCACTGATTCTGTATTTTCCGGCGGCCGTGGCACCATGAAAACCCTGGCTTAGCAGCACAATAGTGTCGTTGACCCCTACATCAAGATATTCGGAAAGTGTACTTCCTACCAATACAGCATTATCTCCTCTTTGAAAATATTCCCCTTCAATAATTTTGTCAGATAATTTTGACATCTGATTCTGCTTTTCAGGAGCAATTCCCATAACCAAAACACCCTTGGTTTTTGGCCCTGAGGAGCCCAATGCAAAGGATTCCAATCTTGGCACCACTTGTTTAACATGCTTATTCTTTTTTAGCGTATTCAATAATTCATCCTTTGAAACCAGTGTATTGTTAATGCTTTTATTTTCCCAGTATCCATCGGCATGAATTTGAATATGCCCCGAATAAAGTTTAACGGCATTGTCAATCATATTGCTATAACTTCCCAACTGAAAACTTCTCATTATCAAAGCGAAAAAAATAGCAAAAAAGATTGAAGCGGCAGTAATCATAGTTCGGCGTTTATTCCGCCAAATATTTCGCCATGCTAGTTTTAAATATTCATTCATTTTTTCGATTTAATTTTATTATGGTCTGACACGTTTCATATTTTGTTGAGAGAAAAAGCCATCCGAAATATTTCTGTTGAACTCAATATCATTCATTATAATTACGGTTTTTTGGCTTTTCTCATCTTCAGGAATCACTTCGATTTTTGCAGGAATCTTCCTTCCATCTATTGTTTGAATATCTGAACCAAGTTCAGTTCGAATCAATTCACCATCCTCATCATAATACTCCGATTTTAACTGCAGAAAGTGTTCCTTAGTAATCCACTTGATCACTTTCCCCCACACTACAGCAGCATCTTCTTTCGGGATTAACTTAATCTTATGACACAAATGCCCGTTAATTTCTTCTTCTCCAATTTTTGTGTGATCATAATCCACAACAATAGAGGACTCCTTTAAAATATCATCATTGGTATAATCTGACCCCATCCATCCTTCTGACATCATTGAAGGTGGTAATTTTATCAAACGTCCTATAGAAGGCATCCAATGCCACATATCATTCCCTCGCTTCAGAAAAGTTTGTCCTTTTTCATTAGCAGGTGCCGTAACCAAAGTCAGCGAATATTTTCTGCCTTTAATCCAGTTCTTCATTTCTATTGTTCGCTCCCAGGTAGGACGGACTATTTTCATTGTCATCTTACTAATACTCGATTTTTCACCTTGCCATTGATCTTCTGCCTCCTTCATGATCTCTTTAGCAGATAAATTTTGTCCCATTGTCATAGCCGGCAAAAACAACAAGAAGCCAATACATTGGATTACGAAAAATTTAAGACGTTTCATTTTAATTTGTTTTTGAAAATTTTACATATCTGTTAATTAAAGTGTGTTTCGCTTGGTCTATTGGATAATTTTCTGGGTCCATAATAAAATGAAACCCTATACCATCCAACAAAGCAGCGAAAATCAAAGTTTCAGTTTGTGGGTCTTTAAAACCTTTATTTTCAAAATAATTTATAGCCATTTGATATAGCGGATCTAACAATTCAGTTATCTTTTCCTTTACCAAATCATAAATAGCTGGCTGAAGGGAAATGCTAAAATACAACTTCCAGAATTCAGGATTTTCTTTTAACTTATCAAAAATATCATGAATGTAATATTCCAGCTCATGACTCTCTAATACGCCGTCCTTGTTCATGTCCAGGCTTTCAATCATCTTATCAATGCCATCCTCCAGAATATTACGAATAACATCTTCCTTGCTGTCAAAATAATTATATAACAAACCCTTTGATATTCCAGCTTTTCTTGCAATTTTGCTAATCGAGGTGCCATGATAACCTTCCGTGGCAAAAAGCTCTAACGAAGCTTCCCTTATCTGAGCTTTCTTTTCTTCCCTTATTGCTTTGTACTGCTCCTCAGTTCTTGGTGACATAATATCTTAAATTATATTTAATGTTTTTGATTGACCGGTCGTTCAAAGGTAAATATTTTTAGGATTTCATTCCAAATTTTTTTCAATTTTTTATTCCTCACATACATTAAATAAACTTATCCAGCGTAGACGGCTCAATCAAGCGTATAGAGTCACTTTTCGCTCCTAATATTCTTTCCATCGTATGTTCTATCATTTTATATTTCGCCAAAATCTTGTCCTTATATGATTTATCCTGAAACATTTTAAGAAAAAGAGGAACGATTTCATCAGTCATACTCTCCGAAAGTTTTAAAATCATTAAAATTGAACCATAGGGATATGGAGTGTTGAAAATTCCTTCTTTATTTCCCTGCTCTACGATTTGCCCAAGATACTCGGCAGCAATCCGGTTCCTTTTTTCACCCAGTTTATACCTGAACATAATATTTTGGTCATCGATCATGGCTTTTAAATATGTAATGAGCAAATCTTTACTGTTTAGTTTTATACTGAGGCTATTCGAAAAAATAAGATTGAGTTTTTGAAGCGCATCTATATCCTCCCGCTCAATAATCGTCTTCCAGTTTTGATAATGGGCTTCGGCATGTTGATCAGCTAAAGCTTCAAGCAAATCTGCTTTTGATTTGAAATAATAATAAAAGGTGCCTTTCGCAATATTGAGTTTAGTAATTATTTGTTCTACCGAAGTTTTTTTATAACCGTATTCTATAAACAAATTCTGAGCGACCTCTAGAATTTCATTTTTTCTAATTCCTGGATCTTTTGATACTCTTGCCATAAAATTTTCTTTATTATAATTTTTATTGACTGACCGTCGGTCAAAATTAAAGTATTTTTTTAATATCTCAAAAAATGGTTGTCAGTTTTGAACTAAAAATCAAATCATTCTTTTAAATTAGTGAGTAATAATGTATAAAATCAAATATTTATCCATTTCAAAAAACTAACAAACCGATAAATTCAGTAATGATATATCTATCGATAAAATTTCTTATGTTTACTCTTAAATAGGCGAATAACAGGAAGAAGCAAACTCAGAGTGTTTTATTATTTTCGTATCAACTGAATAAACTTTCTTTCCCCATAATCATTTTTATAGGTGATATTCAAAGTATCAACAGCTTTCAAAGGTTCATTTATAAATATTTCACAAAATGATTGATTTAATGAGGTATTAAAATCGTATTCATTAATTTGCAATATCTCGTACCCAGGTTCTAAACCAAGGCTATCAGCCAATGAATTTTCCCAAATAACACCAATTTGAAATTTATCATCCTTAATTACAGGCATAAAACCAAACTCTGATTCGCTAAGAGTTTTAAAAGTCATTGTTTCATCTTCTGAATCGAAAAATAACTGTTGATTTTTGTAATCCAAGATTATTGAGCCATAATTAAAGATTTTGGTTCCTATCTTTGAAGAGGTATTGTTTACTCGAAATATGGGTTCACTTATCGTAGAATTACAAAAATTAACAGAATCGAGTCTAAGCTTATAGGTTGATTCTCTTTTTCCTGTTCCAAATAATCCCATAGTACCTGAACCAAAACCATTACGCAAATTTTTCAGTGAAAGGCTTTCCCTGCATTCATTAAATTTTTCAGTATTCATACTAATAAAAATATCACTTCCCGTATCAAATAAAAAAGTCTCTTCAATATGCTTTCCCAGAGCTAAGGTGACATGAGGTGAACTTTGATAATCGAGGTTCATCTTCATTGAGCACATATCCTGATATTCCAGGTCATTTCTGAGTCGATCACTTAACACAATAAATTGTTTATTGATATGTATTTTGACAATAGAGTTTCTTAAAAGATTGCTGCCGATAAAACCATCAATATTGAAGCAAGACCAGGGTGGATCATCAAATTTTGAAACCAGCGCGGGAGTACCATCAAATCGTACACCTCCAAGTAACAAACTATCCAGAATTACAATCTGTTTGTTACTTTTATTTGCATGAACATCCTTAATAGTATCGGTACCAAGGGAAACGAATGAAAACTTAGTTTTTAATTTCTCAGATACAATCGTCGGGGCACCAGAGTCAAACAAAAAATTGAAGGTATCTCCCTGAATTGTAACAGGAAGAATTATTTTACCGCGTACATAATCAAATGAAATGCTGTCACAATAATACGGATGGAAAGCCTTCCCTTGATTAAAATTGATTCGTGAATCAAAAATACCACAGGAAAAACATACTAAAATCAATAAGCTCAAAACGACTATCTTTTTCACTATAAAGAAACTTTTAGTTTGAAAATTACTACCCTACTAAAATACAAAAACATTTAAAAGAAGATCACCGTGCTATATTAATATTTATGAATATGGGAATTTCTTATAAAAAATTGAACCTAAAAGATGTTATTAACGTTATAATTATATATCAATCCAGTTATATGATATAAATTTATTCTAAAAAGCTAGTTTAATCAAGAATTAAAAATGTTAAAACACGTTAAATATTAAGTAACTATTTTTTTTAGATTAAAAATTCATTAATTTTATACTGATTATCATAATTAAAAATTCATAGGCTTATGACAATAACATTCAATGAGTTAAGAAAAATCAAAGACAGCCTGCCACATGGTGCTATCAGTGAGATAGCTGACAGACTTCAAATGAATGAAGAAACCGTTAGGAATTATTTTGGTGCGACCAACTACAGTGATGGCGAAAGCATTGGAGTT
>Ga0207714_1001272_pt1 | contig 16287 bp, 22 predicted proteins | sample PonA232FremontCA_2_FD_187270 | JGI IMG/M metagenome (GOLD analysis project Ga0207714, IMG submission 187270) | Marine sediment microbial community from Fremont, CA, USA - Pond A23 Sediment 2 (SPAdes) | ecosystem: Environmental > Aquatic > Marine > Unclassified | place: USA: Fremont, California... | reverse complement strand
CCGAAAATGAAAATCTGGACCGGCGGTGACCAGCAGTACTGCGCACGGGTGCAGCGGGCGTTGTTTGAGTTGGGATGCAAGTGGCACGGCCCGAGTCCGGCCAAGGTAAAGTGTAATGCCGACGAAGAGTGGGTTCTGGTTGGCACGGCGGGCTACGGGGAAATTACATGGGCAGACGAGGACCGCAGTTATGACGAGCGCCCCGCCTACCGCCTCACCTCCACCGGCAAGCTCGTCCCCGCAGAGGCGGACGATGAGGGGTGGATTGCGTGGGATGGCGGGGAGTGTCCCTTGCCGTTTTCGGAAATAGTCGAAGTTGACTACCGAAACTCGCCAGTGTGGATGCGAGGCAAGGCGGGAGTTTTCAAGTGGGAGCACACCGAGGCAAGACTAGACGTGATTGCGTACCGCCCCGTAGACCGCATCTATCAGACCAGTCAGAGCAAACCTGAGTGTCGGGATGACGCACGCAACGGAGAGGTCTGCCCTGAATGCGGGGAGAGGGACAGTCACCGAGAAGGGTGCCCTGAGCGGCCGCAACCCATAAGCCAGACCAAAGAAGGGAGCATGAAAGGGCAGACACCGTGCGAGCAGATTGCTGCCGCGCACGAGGTAGATGCAAAGGAATCCTTGACGACTGACGACCCCCGCGATCCTGAGTTCTGGAAGGATGCGCCGGAGGAGGCTCAAAGATTCGCCCTTGATTGTACCAACCCGTGGCTTAAGGCTGATGACGGGGACATCTACCATTCAATGGGCGACGGGGAATGGATTAGATACGACGACCAAAAAAATGCCGTAAGACACTGGGTCGATGCTATCCCTCGCCCCGAACCCGAGCCCGCATGGGATGGCGAGGGGCTGCCGCCGGAGGGGACGGTGTGCGCGAAGAAAGGATCGCAGTACGCAATCATCACAGTGCTTGCGCATGATCACGGACATGCTGTGTATCGCTGGGAGATTGGCAGTTCGTGGAGTTATGGCGCGTCTAGCAACCCTGACGATTTTGTGCCCATCCGCTCCCACCGAGACCGCGTGATTGATGAGGCGCTGGAGAGAGTGGAGACAGCTGATATGACGGAAACAGAGGTCAGCTGGGTTCGGGATTTACTATACGACCTGTACATGGACGGATGGCTCCGCCCGCCGGAGAGCGACGACACCGAGACAGAACAACAACAGCGGCGAGGGTGAGCTATGAGCGCGGTGGCACTGGTAGACGCAGGGCTGGAACGGGTGCTTGAGCAGTGGGGCAAGTGGCACCGAGTGGGCCGCCCGGAGCCCGAGGGCGCGATCGTCCGGATGAAAAAGCGCGAGTGTTCGGTTACCCACCGGACCAACGGGGTGTACCAGCTCACCGGGCACAAGCGATCCGTTATCACCAAAGCGAAGGCATCGTGATGTCGCGGCGGAAACAGGAAATTGTGGAAGCGTTGCGGCTGCTGGGAGGCGGTTGGCATACGCGAAAAGAGATCGCGTCGGAGATTGCTCGCCACCGTCGAGGTGTCATCGAGAGCGCGGTCAGTGCCCGGATCGTCGCAATGATATGTGACAACCAACTGGTGGAGTCTCGTACCAAGGTGCGTTGCCCGATCAATGGCGTCCGGAAAAACTGCGTGGCACTACCGGAGGACGTAGAGCAGTGAGTCGCGAACAGGCGAAATTTCGAGTCCGGCCCGAGGACGCGCGCCAGAACTGGGCAGTGGCGCGCACCGCGCTGCGCACCGCCTGTGAGGCCGCTCAAAACACCGGGAAGGACCAGGAAGTCATCGTCCGCCCGTACAAGAAGCGGAAAACGCTGCCACAAAACAGGACGCTGTGGATGTGGCACCGAGAGGTCGCTTCCCAGCTTAATGAGCGTGGCCGCATGCTGGGCCATTCGGTGACATGGAGCGCGGACGAGTTTCACGACCTGGTGTTCAAGCCGCGCTGGATGCCGGCCGTGGAGAAGGCGTTGCCCGACGGGACGGTGGCAAGCAGCCCCATGGGAACCAGTGATCCAGACTGCACGACCGAGATTCTATCGAATGCGATGGAGCAGTACCTGTCCTGGATTTATACACAGGGTATGGAAATCACGATCCCCGAGGATCCCGAGCTGGAAGCGATGGTGCGGAGGTGTGTATGACGCAGTCGCAGCCCCAGCGCAAGAACAGCCTCAAGGCGAGCCGGAAGAAAAAGTGTCCGGAGTGCAAGGAATATTTCCGGCCGTTCCAGAGCACCCAGAAGACATGCGAAAAACCTGGGTGCGCGATTGAGCACGGGCGCAAGCTGCAGGAAAAACGAGTGAGGAAAGAAAGAAAGGAGCGCCGACGCTGGGCAGCGGAGAAAAAAGAAGAGCTTAAAACCCGCAACGAGCTTCTGCAGGAGGCCCAGAAGGCTTTTAACGCCTGGGTGCGCGAGCGCGACCGAGGGAAACTGTGTATCTCGTGTGGTGTGCCATTAAACGACGATGCTTTCACGGGTGGAAAGGTGGATGCCAGCCACTATCGGTCTGTCGGGGCATGCTCCTATCTGCGGTTCGATCCGGACAATGTTCATGCGGCCTGCACGGTTTGTAATCGGCATCATTCCGGGAACATCGTGGAATACAGGATAGCTCTAATCGAGAAGATCGGCCCGGAGCGTGTCGAACGACTGGAGTCGGCCCCAAAGCACTACCGGTGGACGAAAGAAGAGGCCATCGAAATCAGAGAACAATATAAGCGCCTGGCGCAGGAATTACGAAAGGAGCGACAGTAATGCAATGCTCGGTGTCTGACTGTGATCGAGTAGCTCAGTATAAGGCTGCGAAGCTGTGCCAGAAGCATTACTTCCGCTTGAGGCGAACTGGTACAACAAGTCCCCGGCGTCCAAAGCCGCGGTTATATACACCGAACGGGTATGTTCTCGTCTACGATCCTCAGCATCCTCTTGCGGAATCGAAAGGTTATGTTTTTGAGCACCGGAAGGTAGCTTATGACAACCGCTCTGGAAAGATTGTGAGTTGTGAGGCATGCGCTAAGGTAGAAATATCCTGGAAAACCTGTCACGTCGATCACGTGGATGAGGACCGGAAAAATAACGCGCCCTCGAATCTCAGGGTGACTTGCATCGGATGCAACGTGATGCGCGGTCACAATAAACCAAGGCACACCTACGCGGGCCGAACCTCGCTTACCTATGACGGAATAACCCAGACGGCTGCCGAATGGTCGCGAGACCCCAGGGTGAGCGTCTCATGCAAAACTATACGACGCCGTAAAGCAGCCGGCATGACGGATGCGGAGGCGTTATTCGGTGCCAAAAAGACTCATGTCAGTAAGCGCGCGCGCAGCTATAGCCCAAAGTTCGAGGGCGGCAAACGGGTGCGGGCATGAGATCGCCCTGGAACCGATAGGAAAGTGGGGTCGAGTTGGATTGGCGCAAAGAAGGGTACTGGGCCTGGCTGGCTTGTGATCACCGGTACCGCGTCGGGATCTGGCCGTTGCCGATCGGCTGGCGGTACCGGGGCCAGATCTGGACCAGCCAGGGCTGGCCGATCGAAGTGATCTGGACGCCGGACCCGCAGGAGGCTCGGCAGGCTGTAGAGGCGGAATGGAGAAGTCGAAATGGCGGATGATGGCGATGTATCGGTTGAGCTCAATGAGGCGCAGGTAGAGTCCGCACTGGCGAGTCGGGTCGTGCCCTCGAGAGCGCCGTCGCTGTACTTTTGTGCCGATTGCGACGATGTAATTCCACACAAGCGTCGGCCCTGGGTGGTGTGACGCGGTGTGTTAGCTGTCAGGAAGATAGCGAGAGGGTTTGAGTAGGCAATAAAAAGCCCGCCGCCCCCAAAGGGACGACAGGCCGCCCGAGGTCTTAAAGTCTACCAACAGGGGTGCGACGATGGAAGCGGTAAAAGAGACCAATACGGGTGATCTGCCTGAAAAAAAATTTGGCAGCCCGGGCGGGGCATACCGATGGGCGTGTGAGATCGAGGCCATCCCGGACTGCAAAGGCAACTTCGACGCCATCCGGGGGCAGCTCATGGGGGGCACTGGCGGTGGCCGCTTCCATTTTGGTGATTTCCGGGAGCTGGCGTATTCGATCACGGCCTGCGTCGCCGGCGTTCGTGACGACACCCCGCTGGGGTATGCCATGTTCACCTTTGTTTATGGGGACAAAGGGGTGGCGCAAGCGGACAGCCTGGCGTCCAGTATTGCCCAGCGCGGTGCGCCGGATCTCCAATACAGCATCGCGAAACGCATGGCCCAGACAGCGTTGCGCCGGGTGAAAGCCGACGTCCGCGGTGAGCGCCTGCCGGGGCGGGCCCAATACGCCCGGGACATCGGGATCCGGCAACCGTCGCTCTACAGTGGGCGCTGGCAGCGCACGATTGACGCCCTGGAGGAAACCGCGTGGGGGTTTCTGCGCGCCGGCCGGACCAGCGCGCGCGAGCGGCTGGCGCCCCTGGGTGTTCTGGATTGAAAAACATTGTGGCGGCGTTGACCTGCCTATAGGTATATGAGACGTTTTTGTTATCCGTGGAGCTTTGACTCCGTGAGCCGTACTTTTTAAGCGCTTTCAGGCGCTGGAGTGCTGGGAAATCTGCTTCCAAAAGCCCTGTCGGTCCCGCCGGCGGGGCTTTTTTATGCGCGCTTGAGCGGCTCCGCCAATACCGATCACCAACGGGAGAGGACGATGATGGAATCCATCGCAGACATGATCACGTCGCCGGCGCTTATGGCTGGCTACAAGCTGGTGCTGGTGCTGATCGGCGTCGTTCTGGCGTACCTGGTGCTGCGGCTTTTCGACCGGGCCATGGACAAGCGCTCGTTGATCGAGGATCTGCTCGCGCCGGTGCTGGCGGTTTTGATTGCGCTTTCCCCGAGGCACTCCACGCCCTGGGAGGTTTTTACCGACTGGCGTCAGGCGCTGGCGGAGCGTAACCGACGGACCAAGTTTCAGGAGTGGGTGGACAATGCGAGTTATGACTCTCTGGGTCGTTATTACGGTATGCGCCTTCTGGCTATCTTTATTGCTGTTGGCCTCGCCCTCGGCTGACGCGCGCTCGCTCACCTTTGAGGGCTACGACGACGATTTCGAGGATTATGTGGCCCTGATCGACGGCGTCTACGACTGGCGCCTGCTCAAGGCCCAGTGCTTCCAGGAGTCGCGGCTGGATCAGTTCGCGGAATCCCCGGTCGGGGCGAAGGGTTTGTGCCAGTTCATGCCCGGCACCTGGGCCGAAATGACCGAGCGGCACCCGGAGATTCGCAACGTGTGGATTCCGGAGCACTCGATCATGGCCGCCGGCCGTTACATGGGCCGCATGATGCGGTTCTGGTCAGCCGAGCGCCCGAGGATGGATCGGGTAATGCTGGCTCTGGCCAGTTACAACGCGGGCCCTGGGCGGTTGCTGCAGGCGCAACGAGCCGCTGGTGGGGCGGCTGAGTACGGGCCGATTTCCCGCCGGCTCCCGGACGTGATGGGCGAGAACGCGCACGAGCCGCTCACCTACGTCGAGAACATTCTCCACAAGTGGTGGCCGCGGCTGCTGCTTCAATAGCTTCAATGAAGGCCTCCTGATGCCGGTGCAACCCTGGGTGATCAAGACGCTGGCGGTGCTGGCCCTGCTGGGCGCGGCCGCGTTCGGCGGCTACAAGTACGCCGACTACAAGTGGCAATCCCGGGTACACGCGGATCAACGCGATGCGCAGTCCGATGCCCGAGAAACCGAGGCGGCTGGCAACGCTATGGCCGCGCGGATTGAGGCGAACACGATTGCGCTGATCAGCCAGATCGAGGCCGATCGGGCGCGCGCAGAACAGTTGGTGGCCGAGTATGGTGCTGAACATGAGCAGAACAAGCGAGATCCAGCGCGAGCATGCCCGGCAGAAGGAGATCGAGCGGGCGAAGGATCAGGTACGGAATCGGACGTGGGTGAAGATTCTGGCCGCTCTACTGCTCGGCCTGGTTATTGGCTCACTCCTGGCTGGGTGCGCGCCTTCAACGCAACCCTCGGCGCCGAAACTGCCGCCGCCCCCGCCGAAGGTCATGGAGCCGGTGGACTCTTTCCAGCGGATTGGGCCCTCCGGGCCTGTTCCCACAACAACACCACAGGACGAGAAGCCCGAGCAAAGCTCCGCAAGGCCCAGGCCTATATCCGAGGGCTTTGCGACAAGTATGGCTGCCAGGGTGATCCGTTTGGCGGAGGGCAGTGATGCCCGGTGAGCAAAAATCCCTGGAAACGCGCGTGTCTCTCAACGAGCAGGAGCTCCGTTGGCAGAAGGGCATGCTCACGGAAATGCGCGACTACATCGCGATCCTCACCCGGATCGAGAACGACCGGGAGCACGACAAAGCGGCGCTGGACCGGGCGTTCAAGTCGCTCAAACAGACCAAAGAATCGGTCGATCAGCTCGTTGAGCGGGTCCGCACCCTGGAGGTGGCCATGAACAACCCATCAGGCGTCGGGGATCAGTCGGAGCCGCAGGCGCAGGTGGAGCGCGAGGCCGGCGCCCGCCGGTTCAAGCACTGGCTTCTCTACGGCGGGGGTGGCATCGCTCTGATCGGCCTGCTTATCGGCGCATTTCAAGCCGGCGCCATGCTCTGAGCTGGGTACGCCATGACCGACAACCCGGATTCCGCCGAGATCATCGACTTCACGGCGGCGCGCTTCGGCTGGCTGGCTGGCCCGGCGCGCTGCCTGTCGTGCCACCACGAATGGGCGGTTGCGGCCCCTCGCGGCTGCCACGCCCAGCTTGAGTGCCCGGCTTGCGGGCTGCTCAAAGGCGAGCTGATCGGTGCCGTGGTGCCCGAGGGCGACCGCCAAACCTGCGCATGCGGCAACGACATTTTCTTCCTGACGCCGGACGGAGCGGTTTGCGCGCTGTGCGGGCTGGAACAGTGAGAGGTTCGCAATGGGTGTAGATCGCGATCGCGACGATGCGGTGGTGCCCATCCGATTCTGTGTGTCCGGGAAGTCCTGGGCGGCGGCTGAAGAGCGAGGCGCTGGCGGGCCCCCGATGGGGGTCGTGATGCGCTGGACCGAAGAGGCGGCGCGACGGCAGGGCATTGCGAGACCTGTGTTCAGGCGCCTCCTGTCAACCTACGCCACGAATGGGGCTCTACGAACTGTTCGCGTTTTGGCCGAGGTGGTCGATGAGTGCGCGGCGGGTCGCCCTGCATTGAGCCTGGCTGAGTGCACACCGGTCCCGCCGTCGGAGCGGAGCTGGTACGTCCGGCCGCGCCGCAACTTCATGCTCAACACACGATAGGGGAGCTCATGGCTCAAAACTTCGATTGGGAGCGGATTCAGGCGGAGTACCGCGCCAACCAGTTGAGCATCCGCGAGATCGCCAAGCGGTACGGGCCGAGCGAGACCGCCATCCGCAAGCGGGCGAAGCGCGAGGACTGGCAGCGTGACCTCAAAAAGCAGGTCAAGAAGAAAACGAGCGAGAAGCTGGTTCGCAATCAAAGTAATCAAGTTCGCAACGCCAACGCGGGTGCGGACAATGCGAACACCGGAGTCAGCGACGAAGAGATCATCGAGGAAGCGGCCAGTCGCGGCGCCCAGGTGGTCGAATCGCACCGCAAGGACATTCAGTCGGCGCGCAATACCGCGAAGGTGCTGATGCAGGAGCTCCACGACGGCACGGTCAACGCCGAGCTGGTCGGCGACATCGTGGCGCAGCATGCCGACGAGCAAGGTATGACGGATCAGGCGCGCCGGGCGGCCGAGCGGGCCATCAGCCTGCCGCAGCGCGCCAGTGTGCTCCGGGATCTGTCCACAGCGATGAGCAAGTTTCAGTCGCTGGAGCGCAAGGCATTCAGCCTCGATGACGAGGGCGGCGAAGAGGACTACGAGGAACAGCTCAAGAGCCTCGTTGAGGACTGATCCATGGATCCCGAGGCTCGTGAGGCGCTCCGCAAGCTGCGGACGGACTACCCGCTGTTCGCGCGCAAGGCGCTGACGATCCGCGGGAAGTCCGGAGTTGGTCCGCTTGAGCTCAATGACGCGCAGTGCTTTTTGCACAACAAGCTCGAAGAGCAGCGCGCGGAGATCGGCCGGGTTCGTGCACTGGTGCTCAAGGGCCGCCAGCAGGGCGTGAGCACCTACACCCAGGGCCGCTTCTACTGGCGGACAACCGGGCAATTCGGGGTTCGGTCGTACATTCTCACGCACGAGGATCAGGCGACGAAGAACCTGTTTGAAATGGCGCGGCGCTTTCACGAGCAGTGCCCGAAGGCGCTCAAGCCCCGGGCGAAGCGCTCGTCGACCACGGAGCTGTTCTTTGACCGGCTGGATTCCGGCTACTCGGTCGGTACCGCCCGGACCAAGGGCGCTGGCCGTTCCGGAACGATTCAGAATTTCCACGGCTCCGAGGTCGCGTTCTGGCAGAACCAGGCGGAGCACATGGCCGGGGTGATGCAGGCCATCCCCTCGGGCAACGCCGGCGAGGACACGGAAGCGATCCTGGAGACCACGGCCAATGGGCCGGAAGAGGCCTTCCACGATATGTGGGTCAAGGCCGAGCGCGGGATCGGCGAGTTCATGCCGGTGTTCATCCCGTGGTACTGGCAGCAGGAATACCGCATCCCGGTCCCGAAAGGCTTTGAGTTGGAGCCCGAGGAAGAGGGGCTCATGGAGCTCTACGGGCTCGATCGCGAGCAGGTGGCCTGGCGCCGCAACAAGATCGAGACGGACTTCAACGGCGAAGAGTGGATCTTCAAGCAGGAGTACCCGAACTACGCCGCCGAGGCGTTTCAGGTACCGAACCAGTGGCCGCTAGTCAGCCCGGAAGCGGTCATTCGCGCCCAGCAGGCCGAGCCCTTCCCGCAAGGGCCGAAGGTCATGGGTGTGGACGTGGCGCGCCAGGGCAATGATCGCTCGGCCGTCGCGCTGCGGCAGGGCCGCGCGGTCCATTTCGTTTCCGCCCGGCAGGATCCCGACCTCATGTCGGTAGCGAGCTGGGTGGCGAAGCTGATCAAGCTCCACCAGCCGGACGCAATCTTCGTGGACGGCAGTGGCGGTTATGGCTCCGGGGTTATCGACCGGTTGCGCCAGATGGGCGTTCCCGGGGTCGTCGAGGTGCAATTCGGCGGCCGGGCCCGGGAGCGTGACCGGTACAAAAACAAGCGCTCCGAGATCTGGGGCGAAATGGCCGCATGGTTCCGCCAGGGATCGGTCTCTATCCCGGGTGACGGCGACCTGCAGGCCGACATTCTGCGCCCGGATCATGGTCACGACCACTCCGGGCGCATGTGGCTCCAGCGCAAGGAAGACATGGTGGCGTCGCCGGACAAGGGCGACGCCCTGGCGCTGACGTTCTCTGAACCGGTACGGCAACGCCAGGCATCCGGGCGTCCGCGCCGAGAGCATCGACCCGCAACACGAGCAGGGTACTAATGGCACATAACCCGAACATGAGCGAGGAAGAGCAAGACGCCCTTCCTCAAGCGCTGCTGTCACGCATGACCAGCCTGGGCAGCACGTTGCGCTCGCAATGGGAGAGCGAGGCGGTACCCGAGCGCCGGGACACCGAGCTGCGCTGGATTGACGACCTGTACCAGTACCGCTCGGAGTACACGCCGGACGAAGAAGCGCGGATGGACAAGAACGGCAGCCGGATCTTCCCGCCGTCCACGCGCAAGAAGGTGACCACGATCTATTCCCGGCTGCGGGACTTATTGTTCCCGCCCAGCGAAGAGCAAAACTGGAGCCTGGCGGCGACGAATGATCCGGTGCTGGGCCCGAAAGACAAGCAGGAGGCCGTCCAGCGGGCGCAACAGAAGGCGATGGAAGAGGCCGAAGACGAAGGCGAGCAAGGAGGTCCGCCTCAAGGTCAGCCTCAGCGCCGGCCGGCCCCTGACGAGGACATGATCGAGGCCTGCGAGAAGGAGATTGCGGAAGAGGCTTCCGAGCGCATGAGCGATCGGATCAAGGAGCAGCTCAGTGAGCGCCGCTACTCCGAAGTCGGCGGCCGCGTGATCCTGTCGGGCTGCATTTACGGCACCGGCATCCTCAAAGGGCCGCTAGTCGACCTCAAGCAGGTGACGCGATACACGAATAACGGCGGCCAGTGGGTGCCAACCCTGGAAGAAGAGTTTCAGCCCTACATTGAGCAGGTCACGGTCTGGGATATGTACCCGGACATGAGCGGCCGGGACTGGGATGACTTGCGCTACATCTACCATCGCCACCGCATGTTGCGCCAAGACGTTCTGGCCCTGGCCGAGCGCGATGATTTCGATGCCGAGACGATCATCGAGTACGTCAAACACCACCGCGACGGCGATGCGGCTGACCGCGGCGAAGAGACCCGGATCCGCACCCTGGGCGATCGCGGGCACATCGCGAATCCCAACGAGGGCCGCTTCGAGGTGCTCGAATACTGGGGCATCGTCGACGTCAACGAGCTGCTGGAGGCGGTGCCCGGCATCGCGGAAGAGCTCGACGCCGACATTCAGGAGGTCTGGGCCAACGTCTGGTTGCTCGGGAGCTGGGTGATCAAGGCGGTGCTGTCGCCTTCGCCGGGCGACAAGAAGCACCCTTTCCACGCCTTCGAGTTCGATGAGGGCGACATCAGCTCCATCTTTTGCCAGGGCGTCCCGGCGCTCATGCGCGACGACCAGAAGATGCTGGGCGCATCCACGCGCGCCATGCTCGACAACGCCGGCGTTGCCTCCGGGCCGATGCTGGAAGTCAACGAGGATATGCTGGCTCCGGGCGAGAATGCCGAAGACATCTACCCGCGCCGCGTCTTCCGGCGCAGCGGCATGGGACACGAGGCGCAATACCCGGCCGTCCGGGAGATCCCGGTCAACAGCTACATCGGCGACTACATCAACCTGATCAAGCTGAGCGAGAGCTGGATCCACGAGCACACGGTTCCGTCCTACCTCGAAGGGCAGGGCACGACGAGCTCCGGCGCGCAAGGCACGGCCAGTGGCCTGAGCATGCTCATGGGCGCAGCCAATATCGAGCTCAAGAGTCTGGCGCGCAACTACGACGAGGGCGTGACGGTGCCGTTCATCGGCGCTATGTACGCTTGGAATATGGAGTTCTCGGACGACGAGGCGATCAAGGGCGACTACGAAGTCTATGCCCGGGGTAGCGCCTCCATGGTGGCCAAGGAACAGCGCGCCCAGCAGCTCGATCAGTTCGCGGCACAAGAAACGCAGATGCCGACCGCCAACCGGATGAATTGGAAGAAGCTGCTCCGCCAGCGGCTTGAGGCACACGACCTGTCCGACGACGAGCTGATTCTCAGCGACGAAGAGTTTGAGCAGCAGCAAGGGCCGTCATTCGAGCAACAGATCCGCAAGCTGGAAGCTCAGATCGAGTCCAGCAAGGTCGAGGCCGAGGTCAAGATGAAGGAGGTCGAGGCCCAGAAGGTGCAAGAGGAAGTGCTCAATCTGCGCGCCGAGCGCGAGCTCAAGGAGGCTGAGGCCGCGAGGGCGTGGGCCGAGGTCGAGGGCCGCGATTACGAAGAGCCCGATTACAGCCTCGAAGACGAAGAGGGCAGACAGGGCGGACAGCCCACGGCACAAGGCGGACGGCCTGCGCCCGGTGGTGACCAGCAGGAAGGTCCCGGCGGTGAACAACGGCTGCCGCAACGAGGTGCTCGATGAGTGAAGAGGGCGAAGAGCGCCGCAAGTACCGCGATTGGATCGGTGAGCTCAAGCGTGACGAGCTGTCCTTGAGCTCCGTCTACCGCGGCATGAAAGAGGATCTGGAGGCGATCAAAGACCGTCTTTTGACCGCCAAGATTGAGGACGTGCCAACCCTGCAGGGTCAGGCGCAGTACCTCCGCAAAGTTATCAGAGAGCTGGAGCAGATCAACCATGGGTGAGCGTACCGAAGAAGAGACTCAGGGCCAGGATCAGGAAGAGTTCGATCTGGCCTGGGCCGAAGACGAAGACGACTCGCAGACGGGACAGGCCGAGGATGGGTCCCCCGGTGAAGAGGATGATTCGTTCGAGGACAGCGACGACGCATCCGATGGTGACTCCGGTTCGGACGATTCCGGGTCCGACGACGACCAGGACGCCGATGAAAGCGGCGCCGGCGCCGGATCTGGTGACGATGATGGGTCGGGATCGAACGACGGTTCCGACGATGGAGACTCCGGCAGCGGCGGAGAAACGCTCGAACAGATGCAAGAGCGCCTTCGCCAGCGCGAGGAAGAGCTCCAGAAGCATGAGCAAAAGCTGAAAAGCTGGGAGGGCCGGCTCAAGAAGCGAGAGCAGGAGCCTCCCGAGAAAGATCAATCCGGCCACGAGCAGGATGCTGGTGGCAGCAGCGACGGGGACGGCCCTGACGATGATCAGGACACCGACTCCGGCGGTGCAAGTGGAGCCAGCCCGGATCAGGATACTGGCACCCAAGAGAGCGAAGCGGTACGGAAACTGCGTGAGGACTTCGGCGATGAGTTCGCCGATGCCGTAGCTCAGACAGCGCGGGAAATTGCCAAGGAGCAAGACCAGGCCACGAAGAAGGATCTTGAAGGTCGACTCTCCCCCATAGAAGAGGCTCGCCAGCAGGAGATCGAGCGCAGGCACTGGGAAGCCATCGAGGAACGCCACCCCGATGTCTCCGAGATTGCCCAGAGCAACGATCTCGACGACTGGATCCAGAGACAACCGTCCTACATGCAGGACTCTATGCGACAGGTGGTCGATCAAGGCACTGCCCAAGAAGTCAACGAATTGCTGGACAGCTACAAGGCCGATCGAGGCAAGGGCCCCAGTAATGGTTCAGGCAGCGGCAAGGGGAAAGGCTCCAAGAAGGCAGAAAACGCCCGTGCGGTGCGGTCCCAGCAAAGCCGTCCGGCCAAGAGACAGGCCGATAACTTTGACGACGCCTGGGATGAATTCTGAATCCAAGAGGTGAATCGAGATGCCAACGACTGATTATGGTTCCATCAGCCCGCGTACCGCTGCGTATGCGGCGAAAGAAATGCTCCGCCGGGGTCTTCCGTACCTCGTGCTCGAGAAATTCGGGCAGGCGAAGCCCATTCCCAAAAACATGACCGACACCGTGAAGTTCCGTCGGTACGAGGCGCTGGACAAAGCGCCCAACGTGCTCTCGGAAGGTGTCACGCCGAGCGCGAAGCAGCTCACCAAGACCGACATTTCGGCCACCCTGTCGCAGTACGGTGATCTGATCGAGATCACTGACAAGGTGGAAGATACCCACGAGGACGACGTCCTCAACGAGTCGGTCGAGATCCTGGGCGAGCAACAGGCCCAGATGATCGAGACGGTGCGCTTCAACGTGCTCAAGGGCGGCACCAACGTGTTCTATGCCGGCGGCGAGACCGCTCGTGCGGACGTGAATGATCCGCTCGACCGGTCGCTGCAGCGCAAGATCACGCGCTCGCTCAAGCGCCAGAACGCGCGCAAGGTGACCACGGTGGTTCGTTCGACGCCCTCCTATGGCACGGCGAACGTCGCTCCGGCGTTCATCGGCTTGTGCCACCCGGACATCGAGCAGGACATCCGCAACATGACCGGGTTTGTACCGGTGGAGGACTACGGGTCGATGACCCCCTACGAGTCCGAGATCGGCAAGTGCGAGGACGTGCGGTATGTCGCCAGCACGATCTTCGAGCCCTGGGAGGATGCCGGTGCCGGCACCCTGAACGGGATGATCTCGACCAGCGGCACGAATGTGGACGTGTACCCGATCCTCTATGTGGCGAAGGATGCCTACGGCATCGTTCCGCTCAAGGGGAAAAACGCGGTCACCCCCACGGTCGTCAATCCCAGCCAGGTGGACAAGTCCGACCCGCTGGGCCAGCGCGGCTATGTCGGCTGGAAGACCTACCACACCGCCGTGATCCTCAACGATGCCTGGATGGTGCGGGCCGAGGTCGGCGCGACCGACTAATCCCGTAACCAGCAGCAGTTGAGCCAATAAGGGGCCCTTCGGGGCCCCTTTTTTATGCACAGTCCAATGAGGGCGTTATGAGCGCAATTACTCGTGATGAGCTCCAGTCGATGACGGCTGACGAGCTCCGAAGCTATGGCGAGACCGAACACAACATTCAGTTCAAGGCTCGCGATACCAAGGACACCATCATCGACCGGATTCTGGCCGCCGAGAACGGCGGTGATCCGGAAAATGTGAACGAAAGCGGCACCGACACTGGTGACGACCCGTCGGCCAGTGGCAACGATCCTGCTCCCGGTGCGCCCGACCCTGAGCCGTCGCAGGATGACGACGACGAGGATGACGAGGACGAGGATCTGTCCGACGTCGAGCAACAGGGTGCGGCGAAGGACGCCAAGCGCGTTCGTATCACCCTGGCGCCCGGTCAGGGCCCCGAGGGGGATGACCCCCAGAAGGTATCGGTGAATGGCTATATGTATGTCATCCCTCGCAACCAGGAGGTCGCTGTACCTCGCGAGGTGGTCGACGTGCTCAAGAACGCCATCTACACCGAGACCGTCTCGAAAGGGCGAAACGAGGATGGTTCGCCGAAGTACGTCGATCGCGACGTGCCGCGGTTCAACTTACAAGTCCACGGCCCGGCGGAATAATCCGTGCTGGCCGGCGACGTCATCAAAACCGCTGCGCGGCAGCTCAGTGACCCGGACTTCGACCGGTGGTCGATCCCCGATCATATCCGGTATCTGAACGAGGGCTGCATGGAAGTGGTGCGGATGCGGCCGGAGGCCAATGCCGACACCACGACCGTGCAGCTTATCCCGGGGACACGGCAGGAGATCCCGTCCAGCGCGCTCGCGTTGCTGCAGGTGATCCGCAATATCCCGGGCGGCCGCGCGGTGCGTTTTGTTGACCCGACGACGCTGGACGGGGTTCCAAGCTGGCACAACCGGCCCAAGTCGCAAACGATCCGGGACTACACCTGGCGTGAAGACGACCCGCACACCTTCTGGGTGTTTCCGCCGGCGACGGAGGATGCCCGTCTGGAGCTGACCGTCTCGCGCAAGCCCAAGGAGGTTTCAGTTCCGGCTGATCTGTCGAACCCGCTCTGGGACCAGTTCCCGCTGACCGAGATCTGGCGCGAGCCGGTGATCGCCTGGATGCTCTATCGGGCGTGGTCAGTCGACACCGGTGAAGGGTCGCCGCAGAAAGCGAGCAACCAGTTCCAGCAGTTCCGGCAGTCGCTGGGCCTGACGGTGCAAGGGCGGCGTGACACCGATCCGCAACCCGGTAATCTGGGCAGGAATGACCAATGACAGGCTATAACGAGCCGACAACGGAGTTCATCGACATGGTGGATGGACTCCTTGAGCAGCTCCCGCAATGCCCGACCGCCGTTGCTGAACAGGCCATGCGCAAGGCTGTGCGGGACTTCTATCAGGCCACCTGGGTGTGGACCAGCGTTCTGCCGCAACAGATCACGCAAGAAGGGTTCAAGACCTATCCGGTCAACGCGCCCTACGAGGCGGCGATTCTGGGCCTGGAGCGCATCGAATACGACAGCAATTCGGGCAACCTGCCGGATTGGGTGTTCGAGCCTCCGCGCAACCTGCGCTTCCTGAGTGACCCGCAACCTGACGTTGCCATCAACCCGGTTGCAGTGCTCCAGCCCTCCGCTTGGGCCACCGGCGTCCCGGCCGACCATCCCTCGATGTGGCTCGACACCTGGGAGCATGGCTGCCTGTTCTACCTCCGCCAGCAACCGCAGACCCCGTGGTATTCGCCGAACGATGCCCAGGCGCAGTACCGCGAGTTCAAGCGCGGCATCGCCTACGTCCGGGCCCAGATGGGACGTGGCCATCGCAGCGGCGCCCGCTCGATTAACCCGAAACCGCTCGCGTGAGGGATCTCCATGATTACGCGCACCGTTAATATCCATGCCACCTATGACGACGGCACCATCGCGGCCAACGCCCTGGTGGTGGCCGTCCTGAGTCATGCGGATCTTGACCCGAGTGACGGCTGGATTTCGCCGCAGAACGTCACCGCGGTCACTGACAGCAACGGTGATGCCTCGATTGAGCTCTGGCCGGACGAGCGGGGCCAGCATGGATCACAGTACCGGGTGTCCTGCATCGACCAGTCCGGCAACTATGTGTTCGACGTCTGGGCCAATGTGCCGGACTCCGAACCGCACCAGCTCGCGGATATTTCCGAGCCGGTTGAGCCCGGCCAGGGCCAGGTGGGTGGCACCCTGACCACGGATCAGGTCAAGCAGCTCATCAATGACAAGCTCGGTGATCACACCAGTGCCACCGACCCGCATCCGCAGTACGGTACTGGTGGTGCTCAGGACACGCACTCCGGACGCGCTGATAACCCGCATGGTGTGACCGCGGCGCAGGCTGGCGCCGATCCGGCCGGAAGCG
>Ga0207714_1001271_pt1 | contig 16303 bp, 14 predicted proteins | sample PonA232FremontCA_2_FD_187270 | JGI IMG/M metagenome (GOLD analysis project Ga0207714, IMG submission 187270) | Marine sediment microbial community from Fremont, CA, USA - Pond A23 Sediment 2 (SPAdes) | ecosystem: Environmental > Aquatic > Marine > Unclassified | place: USA: Fremont, California... | reverse complement strand
TTGATAGTTTATGAACCTGAATCTTCTGCTTCGAGACAGATCTATAAGCTGGCTGAAATCATTGCAGGAGAATCAAATCTTCCCTATGAGCCTTATGAAGAGTCCGAAGTTGATAAAACCGTAGAGAAGCTTTCTAAAGCCCTTGTCGGATCTCAGTAATCTTTCTAATTTTGTTCAAATTTTCCCCCGATCCATAAAAATAGAGAGCCCAAGGAGATTAAACTAAACGTTATGAGTCCGATTTGTAGGTTTAGACTGCTAGTTATCATCTCTTTATGAGGTCCTAGTATACCTTCTATTATTGCCGCGATTGTTATCAGTAGGAGTACTGAAGGTATTATGTATCTAATTTCTTTTCCAGCTTCTTTTAGAGGCTTTAACTTTTCGCCTCTGATCGATTTGTAGCTTGCTATTCCTAATTTCACCCCGCAGGTCGCGGCCAGTATGTATGCTGTAAGTTCGAATACGCCATGAGGGAGTAGTAATGAGAATGTGGAAGTAATCGATAACCCGGCTTGGGGCACGACGTGACCTATTAAGAGCCCGTTTATTGCCAGGCTGAAGATGGAAAATATTCCGAAGAATGTTCCCAGACCTATAGTCTGCACTGTTGCGGTTATGTTGTTTTTCAGAAAGAAGAATATCCATCCTGGCACGGTTCTTTCTTCTTGGGCTTCTATTTCCATCAAATCCTGAAATTGTTCGGTTTGAGATTCGATATAATTGTCTACAGGGTTAGGGGCCGTTCTATTAGCGCCGTATGCAGTTCCGATCGTTGCGGAAAATATGATCAATACTATTATTATCAATGATCTGTTCTTTTTCACTGCTTCCGGAAATTTTTTTGTGAAGAATTTTTCTTTATCGTTTTTTCCTGAAATTTTATCACCGGCTTTTTCAAAATTTTAACGTTCATCAGTAATCAAGCCTACCCTAATTCTCTAAATATTTGACATCCGCTCAAAATTTTCAAATCCTTCACTTAAACTGACCGCTTGTTTGCCATGCCTGGAAGATAAATGATAAATCAGTTGGTGAAATATTGTTCAGAGGAGTGTTAAACACTTCAGAGGAGTTAAAATTGTCTGAAAAATCAAAAAAGATCGGGTTCCTGGTTAATCCTGTAGCCGGCATGGGTGGAAAGGTCGGTTTGAAAGGTACGGACGGGGCCGGAATAGTCGAAAAGGCCAAAAAAAGGGGGGCCGAACCGGTAGCACCTGAAAGGGCCATCAAGGCCCTGAAAAAACTGGAGGGGTCCGATGCTTCCACTTTCATCTACACTTGTTCGGATGAGATGGGGCAGAGCGAGGTCGAGGAAACCGGCTTGGATTACGAGGTGGTCTGTGACGTAAAGTCGGGTGAAACGACTCCGGAGGACACAAAAAGGGCTTTAGAATCATTTTTGGAGAAAGGGATTGATATCGTTTTGTTTGCCGGGGGTGATGGCACGGCCACGGATATCTTAGAAGTTTTAGACCAAGAGGCCCCGATGCTGGGCATCCCTACAGGTGTCAAGATGCATTCGGCCGTTTTCGCCAACACTCCTGAAATAGGAGGAAGGTTGGTGGCTAGGTACCTGCGAGGAGATGACCTTCCTTTGAGAGAGGCAGAGGTGGTGGATGTAGATGAGGATGCTTTCCGGCAAAACGAGTTGGACACTGATTTGAAAGGTTACGGAAAATCTCCTTACGATCCTCGCTGGGTTCAAGCGGCCAAATCACCTACTGTGACTTCCGGTTCAGAGGTCGAGGACCAAGGAGAGATAGCGGAATGGATAGTTGAAAGGATGGATAAGGACCGATTGTATATCTTGGGCCCTGGAACGACCACTCGTGCGGTCGCGGAACAGTTAGATATTCCCCAATCCACCCTTCTAGGTGTAGACCTGATCAAGGATGGGGAATTGGTCGCTTCCGATGTTACCGAAGGGGAAATTTTGGAAATGTTGGAGGAAAATACGGAAGCCGAAATTATTGTAAGCCCGATAGGTCAGCAAGGTTTTGTCTTCGGCCGGGGAAATCAACAGATCAGCCCTAAGGTAATACGAGAAGTCGGCACCGACAACATCCGAATCATCGCTACACCTAACAAGTTGGCTCAAACACCTCAACTCAAGGTAGATACTGGCGACCCTGATTTGAACGAAGAGCTTCGCGGATACGGTAGAGTCATTCTAGGTTACGACATCAAGCGCCCTATACCCGTAGCTTGAATCATCGCAGATTTGACAACTCTTTTCCGAGATATGTTTCCAAATAAGTTTTACCTGCCGAAATCGAAATAAATAACTAGGTTCGAAAATGGTTAGAAATATCTCTATTTTAAAATTTGAACGGTCATACTTCTTCAACCGAAAGACTAACTTAGATTTAAAATGGAGATTGATAAAATGAAAAAAACTTACCTAAAACTGTTCTCTGTTTTGCTGCTGATATTTTTCGCTTTCATTCCACTGACGGCCGGAGCCGATAATTCTCAGTCTGGAGAGATATCTCACGTAAAGACCTTGACCGAGAATTGGCCCGGATTGGCCGGGACTGCAGGTGAGGACGAGGCCGTGAGGTATATTCAGAAAGAGTTTGAGAGTTATGGTCTTTCCACGAAGGTAGAAAATTTCAAGTTGGAAAACGGTTACGATTTCAAAGATGGTCATCTATCGATGGAAAAACCACACGAAGAAAATTATCAGTTCGCGCCGATAATCCGATCACCTCCGGTGGACAATGTAACCGCAGAGTTGAGATACCTGGAAAACGCCTCGGAAAATAATCGATTTCTCGAAAACAAGATAATACTCACTTCGGAAAATGATCTGGAAAAAATTTACAAATATTCCCCATCAGCCGTTATTCTTTACAGAGAAAATACTCCCACCTGGTCTTATGTTCCATCTAGACCCTCATTAGAGATTCCTACAGTCACTATTTCTTCTCAAGATGCTGAGGAGTTGATTCGGATTTTAGATAATGGAGATGTTGTCATGAGTCTAAGCGTAGATGCTGAAACCAGAGAACTCACCTCACATAATGTTGTGGCCACACTTCCCGGGAAGAGAGAAGAAAAAGTCATTGTAGCTTGCCATCATGATACCGTGTTTTCTCCCGGAGCCGTAGACAGTGCTACAGGAGTTGCCGTGATGTTAGAAGTGGCGAAAAAATTATCCGGTAAAAACCTGGACAAAACGGTGGAATTCGTTTCTCTTGGGGCTAAAAAGTATGGTTCCAAGGGCGCTGATAAATATCTGGAAAACGTAAAGCCAGACAGCATTGCAGCCATTTTCAACGTGAACTCTATATCTTCTGGCCCCTCTGACGGTTTGAGAATAGGGGTGAAGGGAATTTCGAACCATTGGTTTGATAAATATATTGCGAGGATTGCAGATAATTTAGGTCTGAATTATTCATTCGGTGAGAAAGATGATTTTCGTACATTTGGAGAAAATTATGAGTATCTGAGCTTTGGCAGTGGAAATTTCCCTTCTACTAGGATATATTGGGTCTCGGGGGATGGTGAAAATCCTCTTTGGATGGTCAATACGGTCAAGGATAGGTTCGAACTGGTCGAAGGGAATAATTTGAAGGTTTCGACAACGCTTTTGACAAACTCCGTTAGGAAACTAAGTAGCGATTGGGAGAGAGGGTGGATGTGGGAGTCCAATTTGCCAGGGACTTTATCCTTATTTGTCGTTCTTTCCTTTGCCTTCGTGGTTGTAGGGCTTGCCTTCACTAGTTACTTGAGATATGTGAAAGAAAAGAGAGGTTTAGAATTTATCTTTATCGCAGGAGTGGTCGTTCTGTTAGCTATTCTGGGTCTTTTTTTCCTGATGTTCTAAGATATTCAACCTTTTTAGTTATCTCGTCGAAATAGTTGAATGAGAGAATGTATGATGATATGTTTGAAGAGGAGATGGGTAAGAAGAGCGTTTTCAAGGACCAGTCTAAACTATCGCCCGATTATGTCCCTGAAGAGCTTGTCCATAGGGACGAAGAATTCAGAGAACTAGTTCGCCTATTCAAACCCGTCTTAGAAGACAGAGCCAGTCAAAGAGTACTTATCTCCGGCCCTGTAGGAGTCGGAAAGACGGCCCTTGCATCCCGATTCGGAAAGGAGCTGGAGGATAGAGCGAAGAATAGCGATGTCGATTTGAAATATGTCCATGTCAATTGCCGTAAACAGGGCTCCCCTCAAATGGTTTTGAACGATTTGGCCTCCAATTTTCCTCTGAGCGTACCGAGAAGAGGGTTTGCTCCGCAAGAGATAATGAACCATATCATCGACCACTTGGAAAAGAAAGATACGTTTCTATTGATGACTTTGGATGAGATTGATTATTTCATAAAACAGAACGGCCCTGATTTGTTATATTCCTTGTCCAGAGCTTCAGAAGAATCCGAGTCCGAGAACAGGATCAGCATAATAGCCACCTCTTTTTCACCGGATTTCTTGGATGATTTGGATGAAGCTACTCGAAGCACATTCATGCATAATCTAATCCGGATGGACAAATACAGTTCTGATCAACTTTACGATATTTTGGACCAAAGAGCGGAGAAAGCATTTCACTCGGAAATGATTCAGATGGAAACTTTAGACTTGATATCTGACATTGCCGCTCGGCGAGGTGACGCGAGGTTCGCTTTGGAATTGTTATGGTATGCCGGCAGAATAGCCGACAAAGATAGTAGAGGCGAGGTTTTACCGAACCATGCTAGAAAAGCCAAATCGGAGATTAATCCGGGGATTCGGAAAGATGTGCTTCAAGATTTAAAGAAACACGAACTTCTTTCCCTATTAGCACTTTCTCGCAGGTTGAAGAATTCCGATAAGGCTTTTGTTCTCACTGGAGAATTGGAAGAGTCATATAACATAGTTTGTGAAGAATACGAAGAAGAATCTAGAGAACACGTTCAATTTTTAAAATATATAGACAAGTTGGAGACCCTAGGGATAGTGGATAAGGAAGAGTCAAGAGGGGGTCATAGAGGTCAGAGTCAGAGCATCAGCATTTCCGATGCACCGCCAGACCTGATGGAGAGAGAAATAGAGAAGATTTTGGAAAGAGAATAGCCCTGTGTTTGCGGGGCGGTGGTCAAGCTAGGTTTATGACACCAGCTTCGGGACTCGAAGAGCGAAAAAGCTGGAGACCCGGGGTTCGAATCCCCGCCGCCCCATTGTTCGTTCATTAATATTTTACTAAAGAGATGAGTCTCTTTATCGTTATCATTTTTTTGTTATGGGTGTAACAAAAAAATGGAAACACTTGATATTTTTCACTAATACTATGGAAATTGTAAAGTCGAAGATAAGACTTTAATAACAGATTCAGTTTATATCTTCGGATACTAACCTTAATGATTGCCTTGGGGAGTTGATTTTTATTATCTGATAGGTTATTGAAGAATATAGTTGGTCTTCTTGAGCGATAATGAAATCAAAGTTGAAGAAGGGAGTTGTGTGCTTTGCGGAGCTTGTGTCGCTGTGTGTGGGCATGAAGCTATTAGGATTTCTTTGGATTCTCTTTCCATAGATAATGATAAATGCGAAATGTGTCATAAATGTGTAGAAGTTTGTCCGAGAGATGCTTTAGTAAAGGAGGGGTGTTAGTTGACTGACTATGATTTAATTGTAGTTGGAGCAGGACCCGGAGGGAGTCATACTGCAAAGGTGGCTGCGGAGAAAGGTTTGGAAGTTTTGTTGGTGGATAGAAAGGAGGAGATAGGGACTCCTGTAAGATGTGGTGAAGGGATAGGTAAGGAGAACCTTCAGGAATTTTATGATGTTGAAGATGAGTGGATTTCAGCTGAAGTGACCGAAGCCAGAGTTCACTTTCCTAACGAGGAGCATATTGAGTTGGCCGGTGAAAATTCGGATGAGGCGGTGGGGTATATTCTTGAGAGAAAGCTTTTTGATAGAGATTTGGCGGATAAAGCTGCGAAAGCTGGTGCAAATTTGAAAGTAGGTACGGAGGCAAGAGGGTTGAACCGTGAAGATGTGCATGTCTCTTTAGAGCTGTGTGATAGACAGGGGCAATTCGAAGTTGAGGCTAGCATGGTGGTCGGGGCTGATGGTGTTGAAAGTCAGGTGGGTGGTTGGGCCGGTCTAGATACTTCTCTGAACGTAAATGATGTTGAAAAATGTGCCCAATATTTAGTTACAGGTGTAGATTTTGAGAGTGATTATGTTCATTTTTTGATTGGTAATGAGATCGCTCCCGGAGGCTATATTTGGATGTTTCCTAAGGGGGAAGAAAGGATGAATTTAGGGGTTGTAGTTATACCTTCTAAAGCCGAGAGAGGGCCGGAGTTTTATTTACAAAATTTTTTAAGCGAGAGGTTTCCAGACGGAAAGGTGGTTGAGAAGACATATGGTGGTAATCCGGTGGAGGGTCCAAAGGACTCCGTTGTGAGTGACAATGTTATGCTTGTCGGCGATGCTGCTCGCCATGTAGATCCTTTCACCGGTGGAGGACTTTCTAATGCTCTGAGAGGAGGGGAGTTTGCGGCAGAAGTTGCTTCAAAGGCGGTAAGTGAGTCAAAGTTTGATCGGGATTTCTTGAGTCAATATGATGGCCTTTGGAAAGAGAGGTTTGGGGAGGATCTTGAGAGAAATAAAAAATTGCAAGAGAAATTTTTGAGCATGGAGGATGATGATTTAAATTCCCTCGCTGATAGTTTGCCGGACGGGAATTTGCAGGAGATAAGTTTGAAAAAATTGGCTTTTAGCTTGATTAAAAGCAATTCCAAACTCTTGTGGGATTTGAAGGATTTCATTTAATTTGAAACTATTGGACTTCTTTTTTAGGAAATTGTTTTTAACGGGCAGTTCAAAGATTCTTAAAGAGGTAATAGATTGGACGAAGGTATAGAAGCGATAACTATTGGTGAGGTCTTAGCGGAGTTTTACGGCAAAGAGATAGACAAACCGTTATATGAAGATGGAGATTTTAACGGACCGTTTCCTGCGGGCGCTCCTGCTATTTTTGCTGATACAATCGCAAAGATTGGAGGTTCTGTAGGGTTCGTAGGCGTGGTGGGAGCGGATGATTTTGGTAAAGTAGTCATTGACAAATTTTTGGATGATGGGGTTGATATTTCTTATCTAAGAAAGTCCGAAGAGTATACTACAGGCACATCATTTGTAACATATTTCAGCGACGGCAGTAGAGACTTTTTATTTCATTTAGGGAATGCGGCTTCGGGACAACTTTCATCTCAAGATATATCTGAAGATTATATCTCAAAGGCAGATTTTTTGCATATAACAGGTTCCACTATAGCGATGAACCAGGCGTGCAGAGAAACTGCTTATGAAGCTGTTAAAATTGCAAAGGAGAACGGTTTGAAAGTAACCTATGATCCAAATCTTCGTCCGGAATTGTTGAAACAAAAATCCCCTCTGGAAGTTAGTGAGCCTATTCTGGAAAATTGTGATTTTTTACTTCCTAACGAGTCGGAACTCGAAATGCTCAGCAGGAGGGGGGATAATTTAGTCGAAAAGGCTAGGGAGTTTTTTGAATATTCTATCGATACAGTAGTTGTGAAGAGAGGTAAAAATGGAGCGGTTGTGGTGGAGCAAGGCAATGACTTTGATGTTTCCCCTTATTCGATAGAGGAGGTTGACCCTACAGGGGCTGGAGATTCTTTCGATGCCGGATTTGTTCACAGCCTTATTGAGGGTAAGGATTTGGAGGAGGCTACGAGATTTGCCAACGCTACGGGTGCATTAGCCGTAACTTCAAGAGGAGGAATGGCAGGTATAAAAAGTAAAGAAGAAATTTTGAGTTTGATGGAGAGGTAGAATTTCGAAATATTTGTTTAATTTTGTTCAAATTTTGAAAGGTTAATAAAGAAAGATGCATTAATAGAGGACCAAGATATCATGGTAATAACGGAAGATGAGTGGGAAGAGGCAAATCAGAGAGCTTTAGACCTTTTAGATAAAGCAGGAATTGTTTTGACAGACGATGAAAAGGAGAACATGGAAATTGTCGATTATGGCTTAGATAATTTGGAAGAAATAGGAACCGAAATTATAGTTTATGTAAATAATGATAAATATTGTGCGAAAGAGCTTGTTCTTTTCCCCGGTCAAATTTGTCCAGAGCATAGGCACCCTCCTCTAGACGATTATGAAGGTAAGCAGGAGACTTTCCGAGTCCGTTGGGGAAAGGTTTATCTCTATGTTCCCGGCGAAGAAACTGAGGATCCTGGCACAAGACCTCCAGAGGATAGAGCGGAACACTTTACTGTGAGAAATGAGCTCGTACTTGAACCTGGAGACCAGTATACACTCCCTCCGAATACGAAGCACTGGTTTAAAGCCGGTGAAAATGGTGCGGTTATATCAGAGTTCTCTTCTTCTAGCTTGGATGAAGAAGATATTTTCACAGATCCGGAAATTAATAGAATTCCAGAAGTGGAATAATCGAGAAACACTCTTTTCTATCACCTTTTGTTGTTAGACTTTTAAACTGGCGAGTAAATGATATAAGTCCTCTACCATTAACCGATAATAGTTTACGAGAATTTTAAGGAGAAATTTAGAATTCTCTAAATTGTGTGATTGGATATGGATTTAACATGGGAAACTGAAGAGGATTTGGGTAATCCATTCACTATTTCTTCTTCAAGGTTTTTCGCTTCAGCTAATCAGGATGGCTCATTCGGAGGAAATTGTGGATTTTGGCTCCCACCGATTAGAGTTCTTGATAAATTAAGATTCTATCATGGGGGAGAGGCATTGCAGACAGATACTATTTCTATTGATCCAGGAGTTGTCCAACTGTCAGGTAAGGTTGATGGCAAGAGTTGGAATCAAACCTATTTTTGTCCAATAGAAGAAGCAGCATGTGTTGTCCAGTTCGAATCGGATTTGGATTCTGTGAGTATAGAATTGGAAGCTAAATATCTGAAAGCTAGTTCTCCGTTAAGAACCGAAAAAGGAGTAACTTCTTGGAATCATGAAGACAAGGTGATTCAGGTTGAAAATGAAGAAGAAGGTTATTATACGACTATTTTAAGTGATACTTCTATTGATTTTGACGAGAATGATAAGAAAATCAATTTGGGTTCTGATGACGTTGCCTTTGTGGTTTCAGGATCTTTAGAATCAAAAAGCGAAGCTGAAGAGATTGCTAGAGAGTTAATGAGTTCTCAAGAAGATATTTTGGAGGAAAAAAAGGAATTCATAGAAGAGAATCTTCATGAAATAGCCAATTTCGATTCTCCCGACGAAAAGTTGAACAAGTCCTTTTCCTGGGCGAAGTTTGCTATGGAGAAACTTTACCATGAAGGTGAAGTCGGCGGCGGATATTTTGCAGGTCTGCCAGCATTTCCCAACTTCTTTGGTAGGGATACCGTTTGGTCCGTTCTAGGTTTGAACTCATCGGGGCGTTTTGAAAACGTTCGGGAATCGTTGGAAACTTTAGGTAAAGTACAGTCAGAAGAAAAAGGTCGTTGTAAACTGGAAGGAGAGATACCTCATGAGTTCTCGCTTGATGGTGAGAGGGTTCACTATAACAGTTCGGACGGGTCACTTCTCTGGGTTAAGGGCGTTCATGATTATTTGAAGTGGTCCGGTGATGAAGATTTTCTATCTGAAAATTATGAAAAGATAAAGAAAGCGATTAAATGGGCTTTTGAGAAGGATGAAAACGGAGATTTGTTTGTAGAGAACTGGATGGAACTTTTTTCTGACTCCGTACTTTTCTTGATAGACACGAGTTGGATGGATACCACGATAAGGTGGAAGGCTGCGGTCGATATTCAAGGGATATTCCATGAGGCTTTGACCTGTGGAGCGGAATTAGCTGATCGGATGGATGATGATGAATTTGCTCAGACATGTAGAGACACTGCTGATAAACTTAAGAAGAAAATAAATGAGGTCTATTGGAACGAAGATGAGGATTATTTCTATGACAAGAAAGGTTTGCTAAAAATGGGGGGTTCCACCACTAGCAATCCGATAATTTTGGCTCTTTTCGATGTTGCTGACGAAGAGAAGAAAGAGAAAGTTCTCGAAAAGATAGGTTCGGAGGAATTTACTACAGATTGGGGTGTTAGAAGCGTGAGCGAGGATGATTTCTTATACATCCCTGGAGGGTGGGGGATACTATCTTACCATAATGGAAAGGTTTGGCCATTAATCACAGGTTGGTGTTGTGCTGCCGAATATAAGACCCATAAACCAGAGATAGCGAAAAAGCAGTTAGATTCTTTCAAGAAGCTGACTGAGATAGGTTCTCCTGGAGTATTACCTGAAACGGTTCGTGGAGATAAGTTAGAACCAGCTGACTGTTATCATCAGGCTTGGTCTTCTGCCATGTTAGTTTATGATGTTGTGAGCGGCCTTTTGGGAATTGAACCTGATTCTTTCAATAATAAGGTTAAGATAGAACCTCATCTTCCTGATGATTGGGACTATGCCAGTTTAGATAATTTGTTGATTGGGGATAATTCTGTCGATTTGTCTTTTTCTAAGAGGGATGACGGTTGGGAAGTCGTGTTAAGATCTGAGGAACCGATAGAGGTTAATTTAAGCATGCCGGGAGAATTTGAATCGGTTGAAAAAGACGGTAATGAACTGTCCGTTACTAAAGAGGAAAATTCTGGCTGTATCCATACTAGGGTTGATTTAGAGATTGATGGTGAATCGGAACTGATTTTCTCTTGAACTATTTTTTGGGCAGAGAGATACTTATTTCGAGAAAATAAATTCGTTTAACTATTTCAGTATAGCTATTCATATTGAACATGTTAGGGAGGTGATTTTTCTGGATATTATTTTGGATGTAAAGACTAGAGAAGAGTATTACAAGAATCATATCGAAGGAGCTCTCAATATTCCTGTTTGGGACCTTAAATTTTATCTCGATTTTCTTGAGGATAAGAGCGTGAAAGTTTATTGTGGTCCTAGAGGTAAAAGGTCGGAAATGGCTGTAGATTTTCTTCAAGAAAATGGAATAGATGCTGAAGAAATTCCTCCATCTGATTTAGATGATTACGAGATGGTTGGAGATCCTATGATTTGTGCGATAAATTATCTCTCTGTAAAACCCGGTCATGAAGAAGAGTTTGAAGAGAAAGTCGAAAATTTGTGCACTAAAACTATGGATAAGAAAGGTTTTATAGGTACTAAAGTTTTCAGAGCTACGAATATTTCTTATGGAGGAGCTATGTTAGAAGGTGAGTACGAAGAAATTGAAATTGAGCCCACTAAGTATGTGATGTTGACTTATTGGGACAGTAGAGAGAACCATGAAGAGTTCCACAAACTGCCAGAGATTATGGAAGGTTTCAAAGAAATAATGCCACATGTCGCTATAACTCCATACGAGGAGTTTGCTGAGATAGTCCATTAAAAGAATTCGAAAAAATAGACGAATACCAGATATATCGTTATTATTGGTAGGATAATCGCCCATGGATTGATTCCCAACGCTTGGGGGATTGTCTCCCACTCTTTTTCTTTTTTCTGCAATGTTTGTGATATTGAAGGATAGATTCTTGAAAATATTAAGGATCCTAATATCATGCCTATTATCCCGAAAAGCGCGTCAATTGAACCTGTTCCGAGCGCGCCTGCTCCGGTACCAGGACAGTATCCCAAAAATGCAAATCCTACGCCAAAAATCAAACCGCCTAATACTATCCCTTTCAGATAGAATGGTTTCGGGTGCAATTTGATTTTTTTGAATTTTTTTAGGAGATACGCTCCTATCATGCCGGTTATGACTGCAGTAATCATTATTTTGATTATCGTGAAATCCCTCAGCAAGAGTTGATTTATTATTACGTTGTAGTTCGTCGCTCCTCCCTTTTGAAGTAGGAAGCCGAAGAAAATGCCGATTAATAGGCCTAGAAGTAGTTGTGCTTTTTTCTTTTCATGAAGCTTTTTGAACAAGTTATAGACCTCCTAAGAGTTGAAATAGAGAGATCGAAGTAATTATTCCCCCTATGAAAAATAGGGCTAGAGCTAGCCAGCTACCGACGGATAGTTGAAGAGAACCGCTTATTCCGTGGCCGCTCGTACAACCTCCGGCTAACCGAGATCCGAAGCCTATCAGAGTTCCACCTATAATCGCTGATATTAATCTCAAGAATATATTGTTTCCAAATGTTTGTGACCAGATAGCGGGTATAATCTCTATTTCGAATTGTCCGGAAAGTGCTGCGGAGAGAGAAGAGCCTATGATTATACCGATTACGAGCATCCACTCCCAATCTATTTTTGGTTCGAATTTTTGGAAGTATTTTCTTTCTTTTATTTGTTTACCCCTCAGGAATTTTTCAATCATGCCGCCAGTTCTCACATAGGCTGTTGAACAACCGATTGCTTTATTTGAAAGAAGGAGACTTATCCAACTCAATATGCCTATACCGATGCCTACTAGATAGGGGGACCATGTTTTTAGAAATAACCAGTTCATTGTGTAAGGTCCTTTTTACCCATTTAGTTAAACCTATCAGATATTGGAAGAAATAATTTGAGTTTGACTCGATTCATACCCATTTTAGTCCTAAGTTTTTTGAGGTGTTTGTAGTTTTTCCGATTCGGGAAGGCTTTTCACTTTCTGATTTCGTATCTGCGAGCTCTCGATGATTTTCGCACCACCACATTCCGTGAATAAGATAAGTGGCTTCCTTTCCGCAAATACAGCATTTTCCCAAACTTGACACCTTTTTCGCGCTTGTTTGTACTATCAAAGGACATTAAAAAGCTTTGGATTTATATGCTGAAAGTCCAATTTATTGGTCTTATTACGTCTTTTAAGCCTTAAAATGGCTTTATAACTTGCTAGAGAAAAATTTATCACCTTACATGATCGAGCTAATCTTTCAACTTTAACTGTGGTATGTGGGGTTGAAAGATGGTGGGTCTAGTTCTTTCCGATGTTTTCTTTATAGAAAGATTATTAGATTTTTCTGAAAGTTGTATTAAATGGTCTTTGGGTGAAATAAAATGAGTAGGAAAGGTCTTGTAAAATTAATAGCTACAGTTGTTTTGGTTTTTGCCATAGCTTTGAGTTTTTTCTTTGTTTTGAGACCTTATGAGATGAAAGTGACAGATGTTAATTTAGGGCTTGGTGTGGAAGGTAACGAGTTGGAAAAATTGACTGATACTTTCTATGAAAATCAGTATGTTTCTCTTACGGGGTACTTGTCAAATCCGCAGGATAATATTGAATTGTATCTAGAGTGTTATGACAGCGATAATCAATTCGTGGAACCTAACGATATGACTGACGAGACTCTCACTGAAGAGGACCTCTTTACGGAGAAGTTTGTTTTCAGTTATTTTCCTAAAGAAAACAAGTGGACAGTTGATAACTATAGGATGAAAGTGATTTTGAATAATAAGATAGTGGAAGTCAAAGAATTTGAAGTAGTAAGGTCTGCATAGTACCCTGAGCTTATCCCTAATTTTGTCTTAGGAAGATAATATTTTGTTAAGAGAACTCTGCAAAAATTCGCCTGACGCTAGTTTTGTTTTCCTTGCAAAGTAATTTTAAAGAAATTATAAGTAATGTCTATGAACAATTTAGGAGGTGATTCTGTGAAAATTGGAATTATAGCTGATACTCATGACAATCTTTCTGCGGCGGAAAAGGCCGTGAACTTTTTCAACAATAGAGATGTGGATCATGTTCTTCATGCGGGAGATTTAATTTCTCCTTTCGTGGTTGAAAAATTCTCAAAGCTAGAAGCTGATTTTCATTATGTTTGGGGAAATAATGATGGGTCGCGAATTCATATAAATTCGAAATTGGAAGAGATGGGAGCTGATTCTGGAAAAGAATTCGAATCTCTTGAGCTAGACGCGATTAAAATAGCCCTTCTTCATGGTACTGAGGAGGATATCGTCGAATCTTTGGCAAAGGACTCCGAATTTGATTTAGTGGTTAGAGGACATACACATGAAACGGAAATTAGAGAAGATCCACACCTGATTAATCCCGGTCCAGCTTCGGGATATTTAGCGGAGGAAAAGACTGTGGCCATTTTTGACACGGAAAAGATGAAAGGTGATATCTTTGAAATCTGAAAACCTTTTTCAGGCGAAAAAAGGAAATGAGTTTGCGTTTTAGTGATAAACGTTATTGAGGCGTTCAAAAATGTCCGAGAAGCTTTATTTTATAGGATTGCCGGAAAATTCCAGACCAGGCGATATATTAGGAGCTATAGCCAACGAAGCAGGCGTTGATGGTGGCAAAGTTGGCGATATAGATATTAAAGGCTCTACAGCTATCGTTGAGGTGGAGGCTGGAGCTTCAACTCCTATTTTAGAGGATTTGGAAGAAATTTCCGGAAATCAAGTTAATATTACTAAAACGAGCGAAGATAATTATATATCTCACTTTTTTGAATTGGCAAGATTGGTTGAGATTGAAAGAGAAGAGGAGATGGAACGTCATGAAAGAGAGATTAGAAATGTTTCGGGGAGGGAGAGAGAAGAGAAAGGGAGAGCGATTTTACATCTGAAAGGTAGGGATGAAGGAAAAGGATTTGGCGGTAAGATTTTGATAAAATTTCTCAGGCAGAGAAAGGGCGAAACTTTACCGGACACAGAGATAAGCGTGGGTGATTTAGTGATGCTTTCGAAAAATAATCCTCTTAGAGAAGATAATCCTACTGGTACGGTTTCTAAAAAGACAAAATATTCAATTACAGTTGCTTTTGATAGTAAACCTCCAGGATTTTTGAAAGATAAGGGGCTTCGATGTGATTTGTATGTGAACGATATAACCTACCAAAGACAGTTAGAGGCTCTTAAAGAGATCATTTCTCAAAAAGAAGGTCGGTTGAGAAGTTTAGCTAGAAAATCTTTAGAGGAAGAAGATTTAGAGTTTGAATCATCGGATGGGGATTTAGAATTTTTCGATGAAAATTTGAATTCTTCTCAGAAAGACGCTGTGAAGAGAGCATTAACGGCAGAGGATTATTTCCTCATCCATGGACCGCCTGGTACGGGGAAAACAATTACTTGTGTTGAAGTTGCAAGGCAGTTGGTAAAAGATAAGGGCGAAGATGTTCTCTGTACGGCGGATTCTAACACTGCAGTGGATAATTTGGTCGAATGGTTAGCTGAAGCAGGTGAAAAAGTAGTGAGGGTTGGCCATCCTGCGAGAGTTACTCCGACTTTAAGGAGTCATACTTTGGATGAGATAGTTCAGCAGAATGAAAAATATGAGAGGAGTCAAGAGCTTCGTGATAAAGCTGAAAGTTTGATGGATAAACAGGACGATTTAACTCATCCAAGTGGGCGATGGAGGAGAGGGATGAGCGATGAGAAGATCAAGTCTTTGGCCGAGGAGGGAAGGGGTTCTAGAGGCGTTCCCTCGTCGAAGATTGAGGAGATGGCTTCCTGGCTTGACATCCAGGAGAGAGTGGATGAGATATTTTCCGAAATAAAAAAACTGGAAGATGAGGCTGTTAATGAGATTTTGGATTGGGCGGATATAGTCTGTGCTACAAATTCGGGTTGTGGTTCTGAATTGTTGTCTGGTAGAGATTTTGATACAGTAATAATCGATGAGGCTACTCAGTCGACCGAGCCGAGCTGTTGGGTTCCAATCACTCTGGCGGAAAGAGTGATAATGGCCGGGGATCATAAGCAATTACCTCCTACAGTTTTGAGTGAAGAGGCAGAAGGTCTGAATCGGACTCTATTTTCCTCGTTAATAGATAGACACGGTGAGGAAATTAGGAGTATTCTTGAGGTTCAGTACAGGATGCATGGGGACATAATGAGTTTTTCGAACCATCAATTTTACGATGGAGTGTTGAAAGCCGATGAGTCAGTAGTTAGTCATAACTTGGATGATTTGATAGACGGTGAAATTAGAGGGGAGAAAATAACTGAAAGAGCTTTGGATGCTGATAAGCCTATAGTTTTCCTAGATACTTCGAATGTGGATGCTCCGGAACGTAGTCGGAAAGGATCCACTTCAAAGGAGAATCCGAAAGAGGCGGAAATAGTCAAATCTTTAGCTCTGAAACTGCTCGATGCAGGACTGAAACCAGAGAATTTGGCGGTTATAACCCCTTATGATGATCAAGCTGGCTTAATCAATGGAAAACTTGATTATGAGGATTTAGAAGTGGACACAGTTGATGGTTTTCAAGGAAGAGAAAAAGAAGTTATTTTACTTTCATTGGTTAGGAGCAATGAAGGAGGCAATATTGGGTTTTTAGACGATGTGAGGAGATTGAACGTTTCTTTGACTAGGGCAAAGAGAAAAATTGTGATAATAGGCGATTCTTCGACTGTAAGTCATCATGACACCTATTCTGACCTTTAT
>Ga0207714_1001270_pt1 | contig 16311 bp, 12 predicted proteins | sample PonA232FremontCA_2_FD_187270 | JGI IMG/M metagenome (GOLD analysis project Ga0207714, IMG submission 187270) | Marine sediment microbial community from Fremont, CA, USA - Pond A23 Sediment 2 (SPAdes) | ecosystem: Environmental > Aquatic > Marine > Unclassified | place: USA: Fremont, California... | reverse complement strand
CAGGTCATGAGAGAATAAATGCTGGGGTCAAGTACTGTGATAAACGTGAAGATACACCAGCGACAAAGGTTTCTCTGAGAGATGATTGAGCTAAAAACTGCCGTCAAGGTCGCCGACGAAGCTCACCGCAGACAAAAGGACAAAGAGGACAAGCCGTATACTCTGCATCCGATTAAAGTTATTCCTGAGATAAAGACTGCCGAAGAGAGGGAAGGAGCGGTGCTACGCGATGAAGTCAAAGACAGGAACTGGATCACCGAAGAATTTCTCGATGAGGGATTCTCGGAGAAAACATGAAGAGAAAAAATTGGGAAATAGCATTGGAAGAACTATATGAAAACGAGTCTCGTGTCTACTCGACCCTATGGACACATCAATTCATAGAAGAAGAGACGGAATTGGATGAGGACGAAGCAGAAACAGCAGTAGAGTATCTCAAGCACATGGGATTGATAGAACCGGAGGGTCTCGGTGGGCATGAGTTAACCGAGAAGGGTTTTGAGGTGGCACACGAGATGTCACTGAAGAAAGAGCGCCTCAAACACGAGAAAAATATAGCCGAAGAGAGAGATACCATCAACAGCCTAATTGCATATCTAACGTTTGGTCTGGTTGTAGTGACAACGCTTGATACGATTGTTAGAGCTACGGTAGGTTTGGAAAATGACTGGGCATCGATACTTTTCGCCGCGTTCTCTTTCTTTTTCGCTGTGACATTTTATATAGAATTGACGCGCGAAAACTTCCTCAATGAATTTTTCTAGAGAGTGGTCCTTACGGCGCGCAAGATATGACGGAAAGCCTGTCTATGGGTTACCTGTTCTTTTTTAGCATAGGTCCTGAACTCAGAGGGGGAAATAAGTGCTAGACAATCACTTGGGCTAAACCCAGAGGATGCAACTAGTACAAAAAAGGTGAGGAAGTGCAAGTATACACACGACTGGAAGTTATCAATATCAAGTGGCGGGAACCCAAAGAAAGGAAGGTAGACAAAGAACAGGAAAACAGGATATACAATGGTAGCACCGCCGGCTACTCGAAGACCAGTATCAGACAGAGATTGTTCGTCGAGACTGACAGCACTCGGCAGTCCGTAGCTATAGAATAGCTCAGGATCACCACCAAAAATACTAGAAAGGGTATAGTGAGTAAGTTCATGGGTCCATCCGCCGACTATAATCCCAACCAAACCCAGAGACGATACAATAACTATCGGAGTTACTCGCATTATACAAACACATTCTCCGGACAGCTAAGTGTTTTTCCACCCTAAACGGAGGGGATAACATATAAGCAACTAGATAGACTACTGGTGGCAATGCCGAGTTTCATCGTCGATTTGGAAACAATTTCCGAGAACGGTTCCCCGGAGTTGGAGGAGGGGACGATGGATGTCCAGGTAGATTCGGGCTTTATTGATGAATTGAAACTGACGTTCGAAAATAGATTGGATTCGGAAGAAGAGCTAAGAACGGATATTGAGATCTCAAGAGTTTGTCAACAATCATGGACAGAGGATATAAATGAGGAACTAATTAAAGAGCAGATAATGTCGCTATCAGAACGGTTACATCCAGTACAGATGACAGAAAAGGGGTTGTTATTTCATAGCACAGCTTCAGAAGTGCTTGTAGCACATTACCACGCTAGTGAGGGGTGGGTAAAGGATTCAAACGAACTGATTAGCGGAGATCGTGTCGACAAAGACAGTGTCATCAGCATGTTTGCATTGGAGTCAACGTCTGATGGGGGAGATTCAGTAGTTGATGCTGAGTATTATACGGAGTCAACAACATTTATGCGAATCTTTGGTGTTCTCTCAGATGATGTGCTTCGAGATATTCCTGAACGGGAGGTTTACATAAATGGCAATCCACTCTACGACGAAAGATATTCTGTAACATATTCCTTCTCACGGGACCAATGTGCGTCCATGATCGAGAACGATTCATTGTTACTTGATGAGGAGTCAAACTCTTTCTCAATTGAGAAACCTCTCAATGGCGAACCACATATGCTGGAATACGATTTTGAAGGAGGGTGGTTCGGACTCAGTCGAAGCGAAGATATCTCAAAGTTTGAACAGGATGTCATCCAATACAAACATGGATGGCTGACAGCTAGCCGAATCTACCGAAATCTTGTCAGGGACGAGTTAAAGTACGAAGAATACCGTTCGAGAGTTGAATTAGATAACTCAAGTATACAGAAATTTGAGGAGGAAAACGAACGTGGTGATGTAATTTTCGCAAAACACGATGACGAAGGAGCCATTCTCTGTGAATTCGCAGATAGTATCCTCCGTGATATTGTCGGGAAAGAACAATACCGTCTCTATTTCGCATCACATCAAACGGTATCGGAAAACGGGAACCTACAATTAGAATCAGGTGACTGTTCTCTTACTCTCTCAAACATCCGGAATGACTCAATCGAAAGTAGGGAGGATATGCTTCAGGTGTTATATAAACAAGCTACGAATGAGGAACTTTCGAGGAACCGGAGGTACCTGACAGCTGCCGGTCTCTTAGCCGGAATCGGTAATGTTTCTGATGACGCTGCAGCGGAGTCACTGGAAGATGTAGTAAAACAGAGCTCCTTCGGTGAAATTAAGGGATTCATCAATGACCAACTCAACTCCGCAGAGACTCCTGAGAGCTTCAAGCGGTCATTGAATACCCTCTTCGATGAGGTAGGTATCGAGACCGGAACCGCTGAGATAGTCGATGGTGGATTTGACTACGATGATTTCAACCGGTTAGCAGATATGATAGACGAATCTGGCAATCGTCTTGGATTATGTGCGGGGGACCTCGACGAACTCGACGAGGAGGGTTATCGGAGCGTAATCACTGTCGGGGTTGATCAACGCATTGATGCTAATCTCACCCGTGAGGCGGAAACCGGACGAGGACCATCTGATATACGCCTCCGGAACGATGAAGGTGAAGTTATCTACATCGGTGAGTGCAAGTATTGGAAAAAGAGCAATTCCGGCGTGGAGTCGAATCTTGTGGATCCCCTCGATCAACTTGAGACATATGACCAAGGTGAGTCATTTAATTCTCTCATTATTTTCTTTGAGTCGGATGATTTCTCAGAACTCGATATCGGAGGTATATGGGAGAAAATAGATGGAAAACTGGATGAACTAGATGAGGACTACTCGTTAGACGATAGAATGAGTGATACTCCCTATTCGCGCATTTATAGATGGTCAGATAGATCCCAAGATGATCAATTCCTTTCGATCCACGTGATTGATGTCGGGGCACAACAACACCATCAAGTGAGTGCTGAGACGGCTGGTTGATTGGATTGTTTCGGTGATAAAACCTACCCCGACACGCTTTTCGCGCTGAGGTCGTACAGTCCAATATGCGCAGACTCGCCTTTCTATTTCTTCTTCTCTTCGCCGCGGCTCTGACGGGTTGCGTCGACAATGCTACTGAAACTTCAGACCCCTCTGAAAACAACGTTGACAACGTCACCGAACAAGGCAATGGTGGCAGGACCACATCAGAAGCTGACGAAAGCAAACCGAGCGGTCAAGAGACAACGAACGGTCGAGGGACAGGAGAGACGGTTACGGTAACGAGAGTTGTCGACGGCGACACGTTCGACATCAGTTTCTCGAACGGTACGAGCGACACGGTACGCCTCCTCGGCGTCGACACGCCGGAGGTTTACAGCGAGGTGTCGCCAGAAGAGTTCGGCGGCGCGAACAAAGCCTGCTTGGACACGTGGGCTGACAGAGCCTCGTCTTTCGTCGAGAGACGCGTCGAAGGACAGAACGTCCGTCTGGAGTACGACGAGAACGAAGGGCGCAGAGGATACTATGACAGGCTTCTCGTGTACACGTACATCGACGAGGTACATCTCAACTACCAGTTGGTAAGGCAGGGCTACGGACGTGTCTACACCAACAGCGAGTTCACGAAGAAGGCGCGGTTCTTAGACGCCCAGGACGAGGCGCGTGCGCAGGAGCGCGGTCTTTGGGGGTGCGACACACAGTCCGGCTCAGATACGTCGGGTACACGCGACAACGCGTACACAGGCGAAGACATGGACTGCGACGACTTCGATACCCAAGCGGAAGCGCAGGAGTTCCACGAGACACATTCAGGACACGGTCTCGACGGCGACGGTGACGGTATCGCGTGCGAGTCGCTGCCCTAGGGAGACCGCTCTGAGTTATCCCGTATTCTTCTAGCTTCTTCGACGCCAACGAAGTCCGCTAATCTATCAAACGATATCCGCTCTTCCAGGTACATGTTAGCGAGGGCGTCGACAGCCTCAGGGTTATCAGCAACGCCGTTTATATACTCCGAGACCGCCTCCCGTATACCCTCTGACCTGTTCGGATGGCATCCTGCTTCCGCAAGTATCTCCAATCCCTTTACCTCGCTTTCGGGAAGTCTGAGTGTTACCCTCTCCATTTTGTACCTATCCTGTCTATACCGCCATCGATGGAATGAATCTTTCGCCGAGGTCGTCTTAATAATGCTCCCGAAGCAAATGATATCCAAATTAGGTATTGATACCCAATTTGGAGGTGTGTTTTACCGTATCCATTCCCAGAAACATCCGTGAGCCGATGATGTCTTCGGAGAAAAACGAGTGACAATTCTGCTGTAAGGGTCAAGTGAACTAATCACCTGAGTTTGATACTTGCCACAGGAAATAAGTACTGCCGCGTCATCTTCGGTCGTATGGTATTGCTATCAGACGGAGGTTTGGAGTCAGTTCCTACCATCAAATCTACATTTTCGCAGGACCAGATTTCTATGGATCTAACTATGTGTGGGCTACTTGTCGAGGAGTCCGAGGAGATGGCGGGTCTGTACAAGGAAAAATCTAGCTGGAATAAGGTCGAGGAGATCTGGTTTGGAGAGCGGATGGACGACAGAAGTACGAGGGATAGCTCCAGAAAGGTCTACCGTATACTATCCTCGCGTCTGAAGTCGGCTAGTAGCAGTCTTCCGCATGCCTCTGTCCTAGCTGATATATTCGACAGATGCGACACGGTTCGAGATAAGGCACAGATACTATATCTGTACCTGATAGATTCAGACCCGTTAGTGAAGTACACAGTCCACGAGTACGTCCGTATCCTACTGGAGGAAGGCAAGGACTTGGACTTTAGCGATGAGGGGCTTGAGAGGGTTCTCCAGGACTTCAGTTACGCTGATGGTAGTGGTCTCGAATACTCCGACTCGACTCTGTATAGATGGAAGCAGGGTTTTAGATCCGTTATGCGTGACATAGGCTGTATAGAGAGTGAAAGGTCAACCGATGGTGAACCTCCTGTAGTAGGTGACGTTCCTCTGTTGGTTTCCTCGGGATACTCATGGGAGGAAGAGGGTGACAGCTGGGCGGAGTCGCCGGTAGGATGGCAGTATCTATTCCAGCCGCAGAAGTACTGGGAGAAACTAGCTGGGAGGCTGGCGGACTTCGATAACTGGGAGGCTAATGAGTTCCAAGGCAGTCTGCGTCTCAAGCCCACGGAGAGTACGTACGCATGGGCTAAGGAGTGATATTCTTGAACACGAACGAGATCATCGATATACCGGAGGAGTTCGACGAGTCAATCAGGGTCGACAGGGAAGCCGAGGGGACGGAAGACCCCAGGCTGGATTCGATAGAGAAATATCACCTCACCGAGGACTCAAGGGAGTTTCTAGAAGACTTCATACTGCGTTTACTCGGCAGAGATAAAGGCGGGACTTCGAAGTACACCTACTGGCTCTACGGATACTACGGGAGCGGAAAGAGCCATCTTCTAAAGGTCACCGACGGTCTCATGAGTACGTCTCTATACGAACAGAAAGGAGGGGATATCTGGAGAGGACTTACGGAGAGCGACGACGGTCTAAGAGAAAGCTGGGAAGAAATTCACGACGAATACCACGTTATCCCGATCTCGGTGAACCTCCTCAAGCATCAAGGTCAGAAGGAAAGGAGTTTCAGCGAGATAGTTCTCGAAGCCGCTCACCAGAGTGAGGATCTAACCGGTGTAGGAGGAGGGCTGTCCCCACGCCTCGACGTAGCGTATTTCGAAGACTGGTATCGGACCACCGGCGCGTGGGAGAACAGGAACGAGAAGGTGAAAGAAGCCCTCAGTGGGGTAATTAGTGACCCCGAAGGGTATGACTGGAAGGATGTACAGGAGTACGGTGCCCTTGCGGATGTCGTGCTACCGAGACTGTTCGAGGAGGAGATGGGGACGAGGGACGGGTTTGAGGACCTCCAGCCTTCGGACATACGTCCCGAGAGGGTTATCGATAGGCTCGACGAGCTCCGGTCGGAGAGGGAAGACGAGTTGGACAAGCCCGTAAAGCTGGTCCTCCTCCTTGACGAGGTCAGCCTGTTCATGGGGAGTGACTTCGGTCGTCTTACTGAGTTACAGACGCTCGCTGAGAACACTAACGAGACCGGAGACGGTGACATACATCTTGTCGTAACGGCGCAGGACGAAGTCGAGGAGGTACAACCGAAGTTCGCGTCGAAGGGCGCTGACGTTGGTATTCTCAAGGATAGGTTCCCTCACAGACCCAGTCTGCCGAGCAAACACGTCGGTGAGATAGCCGAACAGAGGCTGTTACGTAGACCTGAGGGGGGCGAAGAGAAGGTTCAACGGGTGCTGGACAGCGCCGAGATAGAGGTAGACTCGCTGTCGTACAAAAAGGTAAACCAGGATCTGACACCCACGCTCAAGCAGGTGGACGAGGAGCAGCTCCGTAAATCATACCCGTTTCTTCCGTACCAACCGCCTCTTTTCCTCGAGATCCTTTACAGTCTACGACACAAAGCCTCGGATCCGGCGAAGTCGATATTCTCCGGAACGGCGCGCGCTATCCTCGCCGTCATGCATGGTCTTCTCGAGGACTGGCAGCAAGAGGGTGACACACAGAGCCTGATCTCTATATCGGATTTCTACGACAAGATAGCCGGAGAAGACGGGGAGGCACTGGAAGGAATAGTTGAGGAGGACGCACGGGTTGTCGAGGAGGTAAAGGAGGACTTCGGTAGGGATAGCCTAGAGTCTTTGATAACGAAGTCCGTCTTTCTGCTCCGTTATGTCAACGACACCGTCCCTCTGAATGACGAGAACCTTGCCGTCTCCGTCACGGAAGACCTGTCCGGACCACCGATAATAAACAGGGCTAACGAGGTGAGGGAGGCACTCAACGGGATGCAAAAGTACGTGCGAGAGTCGGAGAGCGAGTCGGAGCCAGCCTTCACTATAACGACATCCACGGAGAGGACGGTCTATGAGGACATGGAGGACAACAGGGAAGTGGCAGACAATCGGTGGGAGGAGATTGTTAAAGCTCTCGACGAGAGCGTGTGGTTAGACACTGTTGGGGATCTGTCCTTGCCTGATTTCGCGGAGTACCGCGGTACCGAGGAAGACGTTCGTTATACGTTTGAGGTAGACGGAACTCCGCTCAGTACCACGGTTGGCGAAGAGGACAGCCTACGCGCTCATATAGAGGTGGTAGGTCTCGTTCCTCAAACTCCCGCCGACACAGCGGAGAGCGAAGATACGTTGTACTTGGAGATAGAGCCTGACGCGGTTGACGGGCTAGAGAACCTGCGCGGACGTATCCTCGACTGGTGGTCCCTGTATGAGGCGTGTCCGGAAACGGTGCCGAAAAGCATTCGGCGCGATCTTAAGGAGAGAGAGGAAAACGTCCGTAGCGGTCTGGTAGAGACCCTGCGTAACTCCGAATACGTGGTTAAGGGTAAGAGAGTAGATTCGATGCAATCAGCGGTATCGGACGCCATCGAATCCCGATACCCGGACGAGTTCCATCCCAGAATGCTATCTGTGGATGAGGATCTGCTCAGCCAGCTCAAGGAGCTCGATAGCGGTGAATCACTTCCAGAATGGGCGAACGATATAGGCGTTCCGACCGTCCGCGGTGGGAATACAACGATCGCCAACAACATCCGTGCGTACGCGGGTAGACAGCTGAAGGACGAAGACAGCCTGTCCGTTGCAAGTGTGCTCGACGGTATAGTTGAGGGAATAGCTGAGGACGAGTCAGGTGGGGATGAAGAAAGGAAAGAGGAGATCATCGATATCTACGAGGACGTACGTCCCGCTATATGCGCGGTTCTCTGGGGTCTGTGTAGAACCAACGACTTCCTTCCGGTTGACGAGGATGGAGGGAGTCTAAGTCCGGACGCGGTTCTTGATCTTAACCGTCTATCGAGCACCCGTCTCAGGATCGGACCGGGTGGCATTCGAGATACTCTAGAGGAACAGGGGTTCCGAGACAGTAACGAGACGGTGGCTCAGGGGATATCCAATCTTGAGGAAGCCAACGACTCGATCAGGACGGAGGCTTCGAGCGTCGTTGGGGACATAGATCTCGTGAAAGACGACGTTTACTCCGACGAGATCACATCGATGTTACAGAGTCTCCAGGATGCTCTCAAAGAGATGAAGCAAGAGGCGGACGACCGCAATGAGAGCGTAGCACAAGGTGCCGATGCGGACTGGGAGAAGATAATATCTGAGACACGGGAAGCTAAGGACGGGCTGTCCGAGATAGCCTCCGTATGGGACGACAGGCAGCCTTACCTGCACAAGTTTGATGCCCTTCTCGCGGTTGAGAGCAGGTCACCCGAATGGCTCGATAATGCGGACAGCCTAGGTTCCCTGAGAGATTCGATAGAAGAAGGGGACGAGGGATGGTGGACAGAAGACGGCTGGTCTTCCTTCGCCGGGAGCCTAGATGTCTCATCGGCTACGGACAGCGTCTTCGAAAGCTGGGATACGTTTGTTGATGAGAACTCGCTTTCGGAGCTGGTGTCCCAGATATCCGATCACTCTTGGATAGTCGAGCCGACGGAGCTACCGTCGTCAGTAGGTAGCGGATTTGAGAGAATGTATATAACGCCGCTCCGCCGTCTCGAAGACTGGTACGAGGATCTTTCCGGATCCGTCGACTCCGTCGCTCCCGATGTAGCTTCGGCAGAAACGGATACGAACGATCTAATACGCGCCGCAGAGACGTTCTCGGAGAGAGAGGATCTGGAAGACTACACAGGCTACGGAATCAAAGAACTCGAGGAGAGATACGACAAAATGACACAGATAATCGGTGACAGAGAGCTATCTGACGTAGAAGTCGTGGGCGTAGTCCCTGACGACAGGGAGGTCATACTGAGTAAGCTCGAATCGGCGGGCACCGATAGTTTATCTCTCTCCGACTCCGGAGAGGGGGTGTTGGTACAATGACGGCATCCCCCCTCACTGAGTTCAAGGACAAGCTTGAGAAGTTCGCTCGTGGTCAGAGCGGTATCAGGAATCCGTTCGTGATAGTGACCGTCAACCCGGAATGCGAGAGAGACCTGGTTGACCGTTTGGAGGAAGAAGCTGAAGGTGGATTTAGCGACGATATAACCGTACAGACGATAGATCTGGAGCGCGTTTTCTCGCAGACAAAGGTTTTCAACCTGGTTCTGGAGCTATCGGGTGCCGATGAAGTGGACGATAAAACGGTCGAAGAGACGCTACAGGAGCGTCTGGCGGAGGAGCTCGTCGATATACTGGTAGACGAGATAGAAGATCCCCGGTCGCAGAGTCATGCCGTCATGTTGCTGAATCTGGGAAGCCTCTATCCGTTCACGCGCGCATCGGAGCTCCTCGACGAGCTCGACAGACGAGGTGTTAGATCCACGGTAGGGATACCGTTTCCTGGGAAGCACGTCGGGGGGAATCTGAGCTTCTTCGGCGAGGAGTCGCGTAGCTACTATCCGGCACATCAGATCGAAGACAGAATAGAGGAGATACATCTACAATGACGCAGATAAGAGAGCTGTTCGAACGCGACCCGACCCGTGGTCTCGAGGAGGTTCAGAAGGTCAACCAGGTGACCGAGCAGGATGTCGAGGAGTTCGTACAGACGGACAGTGCCGAGAACTCCGTCGGAGAGATCGCGGATATAGTAGATACGTACCCCAATGAGGAAGCACGGTACCTGTACATATACGCTACCTTCGGATCCGGTAAGACGCATCTGCTCAAGCTTACGGGATTCGTCTTGGACACCCAGTCCGAGCACAGTGACCTGGGGGACAACCTTGTAAGGAGGTTTAGTAGCTTCAGCGATCTCCGCGAGGCGATGGAAGAAGGTCCATCCGACTCATACAAACCGGTCTTCCTGAATCTCTTGGACAGAGACGCCGCTAAGGAGCCTCCGCTACCGTTTCTGATCTACAAAGCTATCGGGCGGGAGCTTGGGTACAGGACAGAGCCCGGCTGGCTCCTCGAGTGGTGTTGGAGTCTGGATCAGGAAAGCGGGGAGCTATGGGAGAAGATCCAGGAAGTGGAGAACAACGGAAAAACCTTCGACGAGGCTGTGGAGGAAAGAGCCACGCTACGTAAATGGCTCTACGAAACCGTACCGGCGGTTGAGGAATCGTCCGGGACGAGCTATTCGACCGAAGATGGGGTGAGAGAGTCGATCGAAGATGCAGTGAGCGGTACGAATCCGGCGGGATTCGAACCCGAAGACCTCAGCGAGAGGATTGAGGAGGCACACTCGAAGCTGAGGGACAGAGGTGTTGATCAGGAACTCCTACTGGGTCTGGACGAAGTCGCGCTGTTCATAGGCGACAACAAAGGCAGATACACGGAGTACAAGAGGACAGTGGAGGCTCTCGTTAACGGTCCCAATCCGCCCGTGGTCGGTACGGGTCAGTATTCGCTGGAACAGATACACGAGGAGTTCATGGGCGAACAGCCGGAGCAGGACTGGCACGTCAACCAAGTCCGACTGGAGGGGGCGGACACCGAAGAGATAGTCAGGAAGCGGTGGCTGAGAAAGAAGAACAGCCGGGAGGAAGATGTCAAGCGGATACTCAACGACCTCCCGGACCTTAGATTAGACACTAGGGAAGGGTTCATCGAGTCCAACCCCGACGATATTGAGTCATATCCGTTCAGGGAGTACGACCTTTCCCTGATACGTACGACTATACAGCAGCTTATGCCCCTGGGAATGACGACAGGGCAGGACTACGTCCAGGGCAGGGCACTTCTCGTACTGGTGAGGTCTCTGTTTACCAAGTTCGAATGGGGGGAACGGGATATCGGTTCGCTGGTAACCTGGGATGTCGTCTTCGATCTGCTTCAGGAGGAGACCGACCATGTTTCTCTGTGGGCGGAGAAGATGATGGAGGAGAAGATAGAGCCGAACGAGAGCGCCGAGGCTCTACGTGTCGCAAAGACGCTGTACCTACTCAACAACGTCACGCAGGTTCCGTCGAAGGTCGAGAACATAAGCCGTCTTTTGCTCGATGATGTCAACACCACGCTTGACGAGAAGAAGGCTGAGATAGAGGGGGCTATCGAGGACCTCGAAGATAGCAACAAGGTCCTGTCAGAGACGGATGAAGGGGGGCGCGACGTATACAAGCTAGTCTCTGAGAAACAGGAAGAAGCGCTAGAGAGAGTCGATAAGAAAGCAGGACGTGTATCCACGCATAGGCTCTCAGCGCAGCTAAGTAAACGTCTGGAGGAGCATGGTTTTGAGGAACTCCCGGCGCTCGGTAGCGAACGAAAACACGAGAAGGATATCGGAGACACCCGGCTGGCTCCGGTCAGGTTTGAGGGTTCGATACTCAGCTCCGTTGAGACCGACACGAAGCCGATCTATGACGCGGTTCGTGTACGTCTTCTCGCCACCGGGTCGGATGAGGTTAGCGATGAAGTTGAGCGCTGGCAGAGCTCTAATTTAGGTGAGGAAGGCGGTGAGCATCTTCTCATAGCCGTCAAGATACCTGATGTGCTGGAAGAGAGGCTCAGGAGGGTGATCGCTATGAAGGATGTTCTCTCAGAGGAGACTGAATCATTCGACGAGCTTGAGGACGAACTCCGGGAGGAGGAAAGAAAGCTTGAGGAGGATCTGCGAGAGGTAATCTCCGAAGCTTCCGTCTACGATACTTCGAGCGGTCCTGTGGGTAGCTACAGCGAGGACTTCGCCGAAGTTTTGGGCAGGAAGGTTGAGGAACTGTTTGGATCGACGCGAAGGGTGCTTGAGAAGGGTATCAGAGAGTCAGATTTCGCGAAGGACGCGTACGAGTTCTTCGGCGGAGGTGGCGAATGGTCGCTTGAACAGGAAGATGCCAGCATGTTGGGCGTCGACATCGACACCGCGGAGAGAACGGGCGGATGGTGTCAGGAGTTCCTCGATGAGCACGAGGACAGCCGTCAGATCAGCGGAGAGTGGCTTCTGGACCAGACGGAGGAGCGGAACGGTAAGTACCTCGGAACGCCTCGTGAGTCCTTGTCTGCCCTTCTGATAACCCTTGCAGCAGCCGGTGAGATAGCTATCCGAGTAGACGGGGAGAAGATCTCCGATCCAAGTCAGGTCGGTCAGCGGGTGAGGACCAGGGGCGGAATTAGTGAGCTCCAAGTAGATTTCGAAGGAGGGGATGTGGAAGAACTCCGGGAGGTGGCTACCTTAGTCATCGGTAGCGGGATGGATGTAAGCGGTTCCGAAGGCGTGATCAGTACGCTGGAGGGATGGATTGAGGACAACAGTAACACCGTGAAGAGGACATTGCGCGGAGTTAACCGCGAGTTCGACCGCGATCTGGACGAGTTACGTGCTGCCGTTGAACCCGCGTTTAAGCGCGAGGAGCTTTCCTCCGAGGACCTGAAGAGAGAGACCGTTCTTGAACAGGCGAAGGAGTTTGACCGTGCGCGAGACCTGTTTGCCGATGGCGACGAAGTATGGGACGGATTCAACTCGAAACGGAAGACGATGACCGAGCTGTACTCAAGAGCTGACGTAACCCAAGACATGGGGGGAGTTGGTAGTAGCGGTGTTCCGGATCCAGGAACAGTCCGTGACCTTATGCAAAGGGCGGACGAACACCGCGCTGAGGAGCTTGGAGATCGGTACGAGAAAGTCACCGGCGAGACCGCTCCGGTGGGTGGACCTGACGAGATACTCGATGAACTCGAAGGGTGGCTATCCTCGAACGAAGGTGACCTGAAGGACCTTGTCGAGAGAGTGGGTGAGAGATTTGAGGATACGAACACAGAGGGTATCGTGTCGTTGACCGAGAAGATTGACGACGGGCTGGATGAAAAAGACGTTCTCGAGGCACCGACGGAGACTATCGCCGACGCGCGAGCAATACTTGACGAGGGTCTTTGGTCGTCTCTCGAAGGCGAGGCGGACCGTCTCAAGGATGAGTATCCGCAGTCGCCGACGACCGACGAACTGGAGGATTTGCTTTCGGTGACAGAGCTACCGTCCGCGGAGGAGGTGCGTAGCCTTCTCAAAGAAGCCGAGGACCCGATTACACTCGACGACCTGAGGGAAGAGCTCGAAGATCTTCTGGACGACCTACGTGAGGAGTATCCCGACGGGGAGGTCACTCAGAGGGCGATAGATATCGTTGAAGAGGGTGAGACAGTAGATGAAGCAGAGATGAAGCACCTAGTACAGGAAGCTGAGGACCTGCTTACCGACGATATGGCAGAGAAAATAGACTCCCTTGAGGACGGAACGATAGTCCTCGTCGACAGATCAGAGTGATAGCTATTCGTTGTTAATCAAATCTGAGCACGTTGCTCATTGTGCAGAGCGAACCCTGCGTTCAAGAACGATTACTTGAAATACGATACCTATCTCATCTCCGCGTGATCAATTTATGAGAACTAAATGTCCCGTGTCTGACTGCGATTATGAAGGTCCACCAGAGTCCGTCGCAGCACATGTCAGAAGTAAAAGAGACTCTAAGCACGACTGGGATAGGTTAGGTTATAAAGGAGGTAACCACTACGAGCGGGAACATCAAAACAAATCCGACGATGAGACGAAGATAGGCTGGCTTACTGATAGCCATATTGGTAAAAGTGAGGTCAAGCGCGGAAAACGCAGATGGGATATATCGCCCCTGAAAGACCTGACCGCCGTTGTTCAGATACTATCAAGCTTTGATCTTGACGGTGTTATCTATACAGGTGATCTCTTTCATGAAGACAAGAATGGAATTAGGGGTGAAGATGTGAAATCGGTGAAGTACCTGCTCGAGTCGTATCTGGACGACGCCCTACCTATCAGATATATCAAGGGCAACCATGCCAGAAATAGAGGAAAGGAAATCTGGTCCGACTTTGAGAGAGAAGGAATAGTCGAACCGCTTGAAATCGAACCGTACGAGCTCGGGGAGGCTGCTATATACGGCATCGATCACCACCAAGGAGATAACGGGTGGTGGGATGAGCCCCCGAAACTCCAGCCGACCGACGCGGAACACAGGATTCTCTGTCTGCATCAGGCTGTAAAGCCCGTACGAACGCATGAAAGAGCGATAGATCTCAAAGAGGTACTTCCGAAGCTCAGTCGTTTCCTGGAGGGAGTTCCGGAGGTTGTTCTGATAGGACATATACACGAAAAAGCCGATACCACTATCGAGGTTGACGGACAGAAGGTCGTAGTTTTGAGTTACGGAGCTACGACACGGGTAGGTGACAGCTGTGACGACTTTCCACCGTCTGCTGGGCTTATTATCCCCGACCTACATTCACCGGAGATCAGGTATCTGTACTCCAATTGAATAAGTGATCCGGGGTGTACAGAGTGCGTCCGAGGTTAATGCATCATATGGTGATACACAAGATGGGGTTTGGTATCCCTCAGTTTATAACCGTAGAGTTTTTTAATATCTCAGTATGAGAGCGAAAGGTCAGCTACACCGGTTCGAAAACAAGGCGCAGCTACTGCGTCACATATCCGAGGAAACCGGCACCGATATTGAGGACCTCTGGGAGCAGTACGAGGAGGAGCTCGAATAAAGTACGTCCAGCGGAAGGAGAACGTGATAGCTTGGCGAGCGTCGGGGTTCGAAAAGGAGCTTGTGGGCGAGATACCGGAACCGGACGGTCCCATCTGATAGAGGATAGACCTGACGGATCCGAGTTGGGTAACATTAATACGGGCTACACCCTTGTGTCTCATCAGCTTCGCATGACAGAGGAATCTTCTCAGGGACGGAAGGTCCAACTCGACAAGGAGGAACGCGAACATCTCGAAGACGTTGTTACAGAGATGCGCGAGCGGGTCGAGGACAACGTTAGTTTTCAGCTTAGGCAGAAGGGGCTTGAAGAGAAACCCGACGAAAGGGAAGCCCCCAACGAGAATACTCAACAGCTCGTTGAAGCCATCGAACTGGAGGCTGTCGACGGCGAGGACTGGGACGAGGCTTTCGAGAAGTACGTGACCGGGGTTGGATATACTATCGTCAACCGTCTTGCCGCTCTTCGGTGCATGGAGGTACGTGGTTTTCTGGATGAGGAAGTTACGCGTTTCCGCGAGGACGGTCTGACGCCGGCGGCAGACAGGCTCGTTCAGGAGGAGTTTCTTACCGAGGATGAGGCGATTATACAGTCCTATCATAACGCGTGTGAGAATCTCGCCGACGAGATAGAGATCCTTTTCGACCTTTCGACGCCGTACAGCCTTGTTGACCCGGACGACGAGACGTTTGAGGATCTTTGTGCGTCGCTCGACGAACTCCCTGACGAGGTCTGGCGCGCGGACGACGTTCTCGGATGGGTGTACGAGTACTACAACGTGAAGCTCCTCGACGACCTGCGTCGGAAGGGTGACAGAGAGGGGCTCGAACCCGAGGACGTTCCCCCCGCGAACCAGTTCTACACGCCGCACTGGGTCGTGCGTATGCTTACGGACAATTCGCTCGGCAAGATGTACCTCGAAGACATCGGAGAGCTTTCCGAGACCGTCGAGTACCAGGAGGAGCTTTCTCCCGACGAACGTAAGCATCGTTCTCTGTCGCCCGACGAAACGCCCGGTATCGAGGACTTCTGTACGTACCTCGTGCCTTCAGAGGAGGAAGGAGAGCCTCCGGAGTTCGACGGTCCTTCGGACATACGCGTCATCGACCCTGCGTGTGGGAGCGGGCATTTCCTTCTGTATGCGTTCGACGTTCTGGAGCGCATCTGGCGCGCCGAGACGGAGGTGCCGCACGACGAGATTCCGCGTAAGATTCTGGAGAACAACCTCTACGGCGTCGATCTCGACATGCGCGCGTGTCAGCTATCGGCGTTCAACCTGTATCTGAAAGGCAGAGAGCGCGCCGAGGCGGAGGGCGCGGAAAGCTTCGAGATGCCGCAGGTAGGCATTGTCTGCGCCGACGCGAAGGTCGCCGACATGGAGGGGGTCGAGGATGTCTTCGACGAGGTCGCAGAGGGTCGTCCGGAGGTCAGGAACGCGCTGGAGACGATCCTCGACGCTTTCGAGGACGTGCATGGTCTCG
>Ga0207714_1001269_pt1 | contig 16316 bp, 16 predicted proteins | sample PonA232FremontCA_2_FD_187270 | JGI IMG/M metagenome (GOLD analysis project Ga0207714, IMG submission 187270) | Marine sediment microbial community from Fremont, CA, USA - Pond A23 Sediment 2 (SPAdes) | ecosystem: Environmental > Aquatic > Marine > Unclassified | place: USA: Fremont, California... | reverse complement strand
AACTCGTTCTCAAGTTTAAATAAAATCACTTAAATATTATTAACTTTGAAAATTAACCAATTAATAACACTAAAAATCTATAATAATGGCAAAAAATGTAGGTAGAATAGTGGTTGACATAGAAAGATGTAAAGGCTGTGGAGTTTGTGTTCCCGCATGCCCGACAAATGTCATCCAGTTAGCAGAAAATGTAAATGGTAAAGGTTTCCATTATGCATACATGGCAAATGAAGACGCGTGTACTGGTTGTATGAACTGTGCACTTGTTTGTCCTGATGCAGTAATTACTGTTTATCGTAAAAAAGTAAATGCTTAGTAATTTAAAAATTAAAATTTCAAGATAATGGGAGAATTAAAATTAATGAAAGGCAACGAAGCAATAGCAGAAGCTGCTATTCGCTACGGTGCCGACGGTTATTTCGGATATCCTATTACCCCGCAATCTGAAGTGATTGAATATTTCATGGCACAGAAGCCGGAAGAAAGAACCGGTATGGCTGTGTTACAGGCTGAAAGTGAAATAGCAGCCATTAACATGATTTACGGTGCAGCAGGAAGTGGAAAAAGGGTAATGACATCATCATCAAGTCCCGGGATTAGCTTAAAACAAGAAGGACTTACTTATATTGCAGGTGCTGAGCTTCCCTGTGTAGTACTTAATGTAGTACGTGGCGGACCAGGCTTAGGAACTATCCAGCCTTCTCAGTCAGACTATTTCCAGGCTGTAAAAGGCGGAGGTCATGGAGATTACAGACTTATCGTTCTGGCGCCTTCATCAGTACAGGAAATGTACGATTTTGTTGAAACAGGATTTGAACTGGCTTTCAAATACAGAAACCCGGCAATGATTCTTTCTGACGGGGCAATTGGCCAAATGATGGAAAAGGTAGAAATTGGAGAGCAAAAGCCACGCATGACCGAAGAAGAGATTAAAAAGAATTATCCATGGGCAACAACAGGAAAAACCAAAGACAGGGAAAAAAATGTCATCACTTCCCTCGAACTGGATTCCGGTAAAATGGAGAAATTCAATCAAAAACTCATCAAGAAATACGAAGAGATTGAAGAAAAAGAAGTACGTTTTGAAGAAATTCAGTGTGAAGATGCTGAATATATTCTTGTAGCATATGGTACTTCATCCAGAATTTGTGAAAAAACAGTAGAGCTTGCCCGCAAGGAAGGAATAAAAATTGGCCTTTTGCGACCAATCACATTATTCCCTTTCCCAAAGAAAAAACTTGCTGAATTAGGCGATCGTGTTAAAGGATTTCTTACTGTAGAAATGAGTGCAGGACAAATGGTAGAAGATGTAAGACTGGCTGTTAAAGGAAAAGCTCCTGTGGAGTATTACGGCCGAATGGGCGGTATTGTACCATCCCCTGAAGAAATCGTTGACGCGGTAAAACAAAAATTATTATAGGAGGTAAAAATGGCTGAACAAAAAGTTAAGACCGAAGATATAGTAAATGAAGAAAATAAGGTATTTGAACGTACCCCTCTTCTTACTGACAACGTATTCCACTATTGCCCGGGTTGCGGCCACGGAGTTGTACACCGGCTAATAATGGAAGTTGTTGAAGAACTTGACATCCAGGATAAAACAATTGGCATAGCGCCAGTTGGTTGTTCTGTATTAGCTTATAATTATATGGACATTGACATGCAGGAAGCTGCACACGGCAGAGCTCCTGCACTGGCCACAGGCATCAAACGAACCATGCCTGACAAATATGTTTTCACATACCAGGGTGACGGCGACCTCGCAGCAATTGGAACAGCAGAAACAATCCATGCATGTAACAGAGGCGAAAACATTGCAATTATATTTATCAATAACGGAATCTATGGTATGACAGGTGGACAAATGGCTCCTACAACACTGGAGAACATGAAGTCATCAACATCACCATACGGAAGAAACCTGAAATCAATGGGGAATCCCCTGAAGATGACTGAATTAGTTGCTGAATTACCCGGCACACACTATGTAACAAGACAGGCAGTTCATAAGCCAGCTAATGTAAGAAAGACTAAAAAAGCAATAAAGAAAGCTTTTGAAAATCAAAAGCTGGAAAAAGGAACCTCTTTAGTTGAAATTGTTTCCAATTGCAACTCAGGTTGGAAAATGACTCCTAACGACTCTAATAAATGGCTGGAAGAAAATATGCTGCCATTTTACCCATTAGGAGATATTAAAGTACCTGAGGATAAATAATTAGTTGATAAAAAATTAAAATCCAGTAAATTATGAGTGAAGAAATAATAATAGCCGGATTTGGTGGACAGGGAGTTCTCTCCATGGGTAAGATACTTTGCTATGCAGGTATCGTTCAGGGAAAAGAAGTAACCTGGATGCCATCATACGGCCCTGAAATGCGTGGTGGTACAGCCAATGTTTCTGTAATCATCAGCGATGAACGAATCAGCTCTCCAATTATCAATGAATTTGATACAGCAATTATTCTTAACCAACAATCCATGGATAAGTTTGAAAATGCAGTGAAACCCGGTGGTTATCTCATCTATGACGGCAATGGTATTACACGCCATCCGGAGAGAGAAGACATCAACATCTACCGCGTAGACGCTGCTGCTGAAGCTGCTAAAATGGAAACAACCAAAACGTTCAACATGATTGTTCTTGGTGGGTTTTTAAAGGTAAAACCTGTTGTTGAAATGGAAAAAGCGATTGAAGGACTGAAAAAATCATTGCCCGAACGCTACCATCACTTAATACCCGTAAACGAAAAAGCGATTCACCGGGGAACAGAAATCATTCAGGAAATCAAAAAAGCTAAGGTTGAAGCGTAGTTTAAACCTTACATAAATATTCAAGAGGCTGTCCATCATCAATGAGACAGCCTTTTTTTGTGCCGCTGTTATAGACAATAAATAGAACACAGATGACACAGATTAAGCGAATTAACGCGGATTAGGCGGATGACCACAGTTTTTTTATCAGAATTAATAACTACCTTAAAAATTCGTTAAGTAAAATATATCAAAACAATAATTGCAAATTATTTATATAAAGTCTTCATCCCCACATAGAGACAAAAGACTATGAATAATAAGTTTACAAACCTAACAGGTTTTGGAAACCTGTTAGGTTTAAGTTCAAGCTGATGTTTTATAATTTTACCATGTTTTATACAAATAGGGAAAATAATATTCTGAAAAAAATAAACTTATATGAAATTCGCATGTTTTAAGTGATCAAAAAAGAGGATATTCAAATGGAAAAAAATCTCAAAACATACTTATTCGTTTGTTGGGCAAATATGCAACGAAGTCCTACCGCAGAAGAGGTTGCCAAAGGACTATTAGAAGCTAATGGAATGAAAATAAAAACCAAGTCGGCTGGCCTGTCCCAGCTATCTGAACAACCTATTAACAAAACGTTGGTCAATGAAGCCGGTTTAATTTTTGTGATGGAAGAATACATGAAGACTTTTATAACAAAACAATATGGAATTGAGCCGGGAAGAATTATAAATCTGGATATCCCGGATATATACGAAAAAAACAATCCACGCCTGATACAAATTCTAACAGAAAAGCTTAAACATTTTGTGGAAAAATAATTACAGCAATGCATATTTTTATTAGAATAGCGTTTTTTTTAGTCATTAGCTCATTTGAATAAGTTGAGGTTTATTTATACGTTATCAGAGTATTAGAATTTTAAAATCATATCATTAAAGTATTTTATCATATCAATCCGTCAATAGTGTTATTTTAAAATTTCGAATCAATTGAACGCTCTGTGCCTGACGGCAGGCACGGCATGCCATATTAATGGTCTTTTGTCTATATGTTGTGGCTGAAAAATATTTCAATAAAGACCGCCAAACCCAGAGGGTTTGCAAGTTTATAGCTATGGAATATTAAATGAAACCTGACTCCGGAGGAGTCATACCGTAGTTTTCTATTGTTCGGAAATTTCAGGTAGAGCAAAGTACGATTCCTCCGGAATCGATGTTTCACAATTAATGACGTTTCTATAAACATGGGATGCCTCAGGCATCCTCTTTTCCTTCAACTTTTTTATTAGTATATCGTTTTTCTAGTCATTAGCTCATTTGAATAAACCGATGTTTACATCCTTGTTGTTAATTTATTACTAACTGAAAGTCACATGATTGAAACAATTTATTTTCAGGCCTGTCATCCCCCTCCAGCATCAAAAGCATATTTTTTGAACTCATGTTGCTTTTTGCTGTTTAATAAGAAAACTAAACTGACATGAAAACTATATTTAAGAGCCAATTTCTGCTTTTTTTAATTATAATCCCTTTTCTTTTGAAAGCTTCCGGAGATGACTGGAAGCTCAGAAAAGATAAAAATGAAATACAGGTGTTCACGAAAAAGCGTGAGGCAAGCAATATTTACAAGTACAAAGTGAAGACAAAAGTTCAGGCATCAATACAAAAAGTCTATGAGCAAGTAATTGACTTTAATGAAAACCTACAATACATGGAGTTGGTAGATTCATTAGCATTCCTGAAACATCGCAAAGATAAACGCTATATCAACCACATGCGCTTCGATATGCCCTGGCCGGTTACAAACAGGGAAATGGTAATGGATATGCATGTTGAAATAAAAAAGGATCGTATTGTTCTGGTATCAGATGACTTGCCTGATTATCAAAAAAAGAGCAAAAAATATGTGCAGATTGAAGATTTTCATGAGGAATGGACTATAAAAGAAAACAAAGTTACAGATAAAACCCAAATCGTTATCGTGGGCTGGGTAAACCCTGGCGGCAATATTCCAACATGGATAGTAAACCTATTCAGTGTCAGAACGCCTTTCAGATTTATTTCCGGGATAGTCGAAGAAATAAAAAAAGACAACTTATAGCTAATTGAAATGGAATTAACCGTGCAAAAAATTTCGCTCAGCCAAAAAGTAAATAAATAAACTGATATAGCGTTAATACAACAAGAGAAATATTTTTGTACCTTAGAAGTTCCATATAAATTTAACACAAAAGTATTATGGAGGTCAACTATGGATAAATATTTTGTAGAAAAACAGAAACAACCCAATGGAGACAATTTGGTTCACAAAGAGAATTGTCCAAATATGCCTGAAGATGCAAACAGAAGATTCCTGGGAATTTTTAACAAGTGCCGGGACGCGATAACAGAAGCCAAAAGAGAATACCCCCAATCAAACGGATGCAATGAATGCATACCGGAATGCCATACAAGTTAATTTCAAATAAAAGGTGGAATTCAAGTTACTTTAAGTTAAATAAGCAGCTATTAGAAGAAAAGCCTGGAATAAGGCTTTCCTTCTAATAAAATACAAGTTAAAAAAAATAATTGGTAATCAGGCATTTATCATGCTCCTGAAAACAAACCAGATTACACCGGATACAAGAAATAAAACCAATCCATAAATAGGGGCAATAGAAGAGACCTTCAAACCTCCTGCAATGAGTGCCGGTGAGATTTCTCCAACATTCTGAATAACCTCAAAAGCCCCGAAAAGGCCAATAATTTGTCCTAAAACACCAAACAAAAAGGCAAAACTACCTATAAAGAGCATAACTTCATTTTGCCTGGTTAATTGTTTCATACTGTTCTTTCCTTTCTTAAACTGAATAAGGAAACGTACGGCCAAAATAATAACTACAATCCACATAATAAAGATTGGAATCATAAAAATGGGACCACCTTCTGATAAATGTTTAAATACCATAATGATAAAGTTTTTCGGTTAATAACACTAACAATATTACAACCTCATTATCAACCGGAAAAATATATTATGCCAATTTACATTATTCCAGGACAGATAACAAATAGTCAATTTTTAATTGCAAAATATACATTCAGGAATCAATTATTGTTATTCACATAAAAAAGAAATTAAGGAACTATTTTTTGAATAAAACCTTTTATATTTGAAATAAGATGGAAGGCAAGAAGATACATACAATCTATACATACAAAAACAAATGGATTGGGCATATATTGTATTGGCTTATGGCAACCTTGCTCATGTTTTTTATTTTCAGCAACCGCAATTATGATCTTCAGATAAGAATAGTACTAGCCGGATTGCTTGTTGTAGCCAGCTATCTTACAACAATGGCGGTTAATCAATATATGATCCCCAAACTCCTTTTTCAGGGAAAAACATTCCGTTTTATTTATTTCTTATTCGCTTTGTTTATTCTTACTTTATGGGTTATTTCCCTGGCTGTTTTTACCATAGTTTTGTATAGCGCATATCATCTTCCTGATGCTATAATTCCAACAAGGGCGGATGTCATTATACTTATTTCGGGACATTACTTAATCGTTATTATGGCTGCTGTCATTCACTTCATCCGTGAGTCATATCAAAGGTATATCGAAAAAATTCAACTAGCAGAACAGAAGAAGGAAACAGAAATCAAGTTTAAGGAAACACGGTTAAAATTGCTACAAGGACAGCTTCACCCACATTTCCTGTTTAACATGCTGAACAACTTGTATGGATTGGTAAAATATGATTCAGGTATTTCGCAGAAGGTAATATTAAAACTCTCAGACCTGCTGGATTACATGCTTTATGAATGCGATAAAGAAAAAGTTGAGTTAAGCAAAGAGATCAATTTCATTAAAAATTACATAGAACTGGAACGGATAAGGCATGACGATAGTTTTAATGTAGAAGCAGCATTCCCGGATGAAACCGACAATATAGAAATCACACCGCTTATTTTATTTCCCTTTGTGGAAAACGCGTTCAAACATGGATTCAGCGATTCGCCTGAAAAGTTTATACGCATAAATCTGAATACCACCTCAAACCATTTGATTTTTAACATAGAAAACAGCATATCGCAAGTTAAAAAAGACAAATACAGGAGCCAGGAGCAGAACGGCATTGGATTGAATAACATAAAAGAACGGCTTAACCTGATTTATAATAACAATCACAAACTGAACATCAGTATAGATAATAACAATTATAAAATACACCTGGAACTAAACCTGAGTTAGATGAGCAGCAAAACCACTCACAAATGCATTATCATTGATGATGAACCAATTGCAATACAGGTAATTCAGGACCACCTGGAACAGTTCAGCAATATTGAGTGTATCCGGGGATTTACAAAAGCTCTGGATGCCATGGAAACACTGAATAAGGGAAATATTGACCTGTTATTTCTGGACATCAACATGCCTGGTATTTCAGGAGTCGAATTCCTGAAGTCGCTACACCAACCACCAAAAGTCATTTTTACAACAGCATATCGGAAATTTGCCGTCGATGCTTTTGAACTGGATGCTTTAGACTACCTTGTCAAACCCATTTCTTTTGAGCGCTTCCTGAAAGCCATCAATAAGTTTCTGGCAGTAAACCAACAGACAGAAACAATACAGGAGCAGAAAAGGGATCATATCATCCTGAAAGCGAATAAAAAAAATCATAAAATCCAGCTGGAGGAGATCCTTTTTATTGAAAGCCTCGACAATTATATTAGAGTTCATACTACCGGTAATTCACTCATTTGCTATGAAAAGCTATCCGGGATTGAGCAAAAATTACCCGCAGGTGATTTCATTCGAATACACCGTTCATACATCATCAACCTCAACAAAGTGGACGTATTCACTTCATCTTACATAGAAATCGGGGAATATAATTTTACAATCGGAAGAAACTATAAGGAAAATGTATTGAAACGCCTCGGCAAACAGTAGCAATTGCTGATATATGACAAAACAGTTAATCTATACATATCTTTAAAATCAAATCCACCTAAAAATAGTAATTTTCTTTTTTCTAAATCATTATTGTAAGATTTTAAATTTTTATGCATAACTTTGTGTAAGGTTGTGTAATGTTTAAATTTTTCAATCAATGGAAAAATTTCTTTCTATTAGTGAAGTATCAAAGATTATAGGCGTAAGCAAAGAAACGCTCCGAAGATGGGACAATGATGGTAAATTTAAGAGTATCAGGCATCCAATAAACAACTATAGAGTATATCCTGAACCCCAGGTCATGTATCTGGCTGAAGAATTACAGTTAGAACTTGAATACAACAAAACACGGCGAAAAAATATTAAACCTTATCTCAAAACAGACTTCGGCGAGCTCTATCAGCTTGACATTATGGACTTTCTAAAAATGCAGGAAGATAATTCTGTTGACTTAATATTTGCTGACCCTCCATACAATATAAAAAAAGCGCAGTGGGATACTTTCTCTTCACAAAAAGAATACGTTGAATGGAGTATGAACTGGATTCGCCAGGCATTCAGAGTTCTTAAAGACACCGGCTCTTTATATATTTGTGGTTTCTCCGAAATTCTTGCTGACCTAAAATGGGCTGCAGCTCCTATGTTTAAAGGATGCAAATGGCTTATCTGGTACTACAGGAACAAAGCAAATCTTGGCAATGATTGGGGACGTTCTCATGAAAGCATACTGCATTTCAGGAAAAGTAAAAATTTCACTTTTAACATTGATGAGGCAAGAATACCATATAACAAACATACCACCAAATACCCCAAAAGAACACAGGCAGAAACATCCCAATACTCCAATGGCAAGAAAAAGAAAAGTTATATATGGGAACCGCATCCCAAAGGCGCAAAACCCAAAGATGTTTTTGAAATACCCACAATTTCTAACGGTTCCTGGGAAAAATATCCACATAAAACCCAAAAACCGATTGAACTATTAAGAAAAATTATTTTATCTTCCTCCACTCCAGACAGCCTCATAATTGACCCTTTCGGTGGATCCGGAACAACCTATGCAGTTGCAGAAGCATACGGGAGAAAATGGATTGGGAATGATATCAGTGACGAGTATTGTGAAATTATAAAAAACAGGCTTTACGATAAAGATCATATCAGAAGAATAGCTTCCTCAAAAGATGAAATCGAATCACAGAAAAGAAGAAAGCAACTAAGGGGATAAGAAATTCCATAAATCGTGTAATAGAAGCTTTGAAAATGAATACATATTATGCTTATATGCAGCTTTGTATGCATTAGGAGGAGAATCCAGATAATACACACCATCCAGTTCTGTTAAAAATCTTGAATAAACCATAAAAGAACCTGAAACAAGCGTATAACTTATACTGTCTTTCCCCTTTCTCTGGACATCATTCTGAAAAATACCAATTACCTTTTGAGAATGGCCCAAAAAATTCTCCAACAGTATTTTATCCATAAACATCTTCCCCATTCGATCTTTTGATGTGGTTTTCACCGATAATACAAGTTCATTAGAATCAAGAAAATGCTCAGTTGATTTTACTTCATCGTAGGGAGAAAGGATCAGGTCATTCTCGCAGCGATAAATAGCCTCTCCTTCTTCAGTTTCGTAAGGAATTTTCAACACAATTCGTTTGTTTGTTACACCAATACTTGCAAATAAAGTCCTCATTAATTCCTCAAAACGATTGCCAACATGTTTTCTAGAGCTATTTGGATTTACCAACAAGTCTAATCCACATCCTATTAATTGTTGGATAGTATATAAAGTTCTGTCAACTACTGCATAATCCTCTTCATTAAAATGTAGTTGTTTTTTCTGTAAACTACTTATAATTTCTTTAAATTTTTCAAAATACTCATCAAATTCTTTTTCTGTAAAAAGAATAAGATCATTATTTATAGGCCTTAAATATTTTACATTATCTGCAATAACAGAATTATAAATACTATAGTTATTTTTGACTTTATGATCACTTAAAACATTTGACAAATGATTCAAAACCCTGCGAGTAATATCAGCAAAGTCTTCAAGATTGTCCTTTGGTTTTTGAAGGTCTTGATCTAAAGGTAACATATAAAAAGTTTCCTGCTAAAATAATAAAATAATTTCCATAATCATTTAGTTAACATCTCTCCTAAAAAAGGAAGATATTTGCGAAATGTTTTATTTTTTTTGTATTTTACCTTGTTTTCACAACAAATCAATTCCACAATGGACAAAAAAGTTAAAATTGACAGCACAGACCGGAAAATTCTTTCCTATTTGATTCACGATGCCCGGAAACCTTACCTGGAAATTGCGCGGGAATGTGGCATTTCAGGTGCAGCCATTCATCAGCGCATCCGAAAACTGGAAAACAACGGCGTTATTGAGGGTTCAAAACTCAAAGTAAAGCCCCAAAGCGTGGGATACGACCTGTGCGTTTTTGTAGGGGTATACCTGGATCAGGCACATATGTATAAAGAAGTGGTGAAAGAATTTCAAGACATACCGGAAATTGTTGAATGCCATTACACCACAGGAGAATACGCACTGATGCTAAAAATGTACTGCGAAAGCAACCAGCACCTCATGGACATCCTGGTAAACACCCTCCAAAATATCAACGGCGTTTCACGCACGGAAACATTTATCTCGTTAGAACAGACAATAAACAGGGATTTCGAGGTATAATAATGTATAGACAACCCATTGGGTTTACTATACAGATAAAACCCCGAAATAAAAATTGAGAAAATTGCGCAAAACTGACTTAAGGATATTAAATACACCGTGAAGTCTAAAATATCTTCCTCCTCCCCCATTTAAAGCCCGGACAAATACCTTATTGTAACGTTACTTGTTATGAGAAGGTCGCTTTATTTTACAACAACAAAATTAAAGACCTCGTAAAAGCCCCATAATAAGAAAATTTAAAGTCAAAAATTTAATAAACTAAAACTTTTAGTTGACAAACTAAATATTTTAGTTTACATTTGAAAATATGAAGGAATTAACCAAATCTGAAGAACAAATCATGGAATTTCTCTGGCAAATCGAGGCCGGGTTTGTCAAAGATATTCGCGACCAGTTTCCGGATCCGAAGCCTGCTTACAATACGGTTTCAACAATAGTCCGTATTCTGGAGAAAAAAGGCGTTGTAGGTCATCGCTCTTATGGGAAGTCGCATCAGTATTATCCTTTGATAACTAAAAGCGAATATAAAAGCAGAAGGTTCAAAGATGTGCTGAAAAAACATTTCAGCAATTCGTACAAATCTTTTGTTTCATTCTTCACCAAAGAGCGGGATTTAAGTTTAACAGAGCTGGAAGAAATGAAGCAGATGGTTGAAGAAGAAATTAACAAACGAAAAGGAGATAACAATGAGTGATTTATTGTATTATACATTAGAGTCAGCAACATGCATTGCTGCATTATACGTATTTTACTATGTTGTTCTCAGAAAAGACAGTTTTTTCAGGATAAATCGATCTTTTCTTTTGTTTTCTTTGGCCTTCGCTCTGGTGACTCCGCTGTTAAACATACCAGTGTGGGAATTTAACAACAGTTCACAAGAAGGTTTGAAATTATTCAGTGTAACCTTAAGTGAACTCCAAATCATGAAATCAGAGATCTATCAGTTGGATCCGGTTATTATAAAAAGCAGCCAGGGAAAAGGATTAAGCGTAATACAATTGCTCACTATTATCTATCTGACAGGATTAGTTGTAAGTATGGGCTTCTTCATCTTTAAAATTGTTATTCTGCTTCAAAACATAATGAATGCAGAAAAATTTAAAGACGGAAAGTATTGTATAGTAAAAACCCATGACCAGCATAGTCAGGTATACTCGTTCTTCCACTTCATTTTTGTTCATGAAAGCAAATTGGAAGAGGAAAATTTTAAACCAGCAATTAAGCATGAAAAGATACATGCATCCAAGCTTCATTCCATAGATTTAATCCTGGTTGAGTTAATTATTGTTCTTCAGTGGTTCAATCCCTTCATCTACTTGTTGCGAAAAATGGTGATTGAAAATCATGAATTTCAGGCTGATCGGTCTGTTCTTCAAACATCTGTCCAAAAAGAAAATTATCTCAGGATGATATTGGATCAGGTGATAAACAGCCATTATTTCAGAATGACAAGTGCTTTTAATTATTCACTATCAAAAAACCGATTAAAAATGTTAACACAAATGAAACCATCAACAAATAAAGCAAAAATTAAATTTTTGGCGCTAGTACCAATCTTAGCAGGTATGTTTTTCATATTTGCTTGTTCCGAGGAAGGAGTAAAGCAAGATCAGATGGAAACTAAGCAGGCATCCGGGAAGATAGGCAAGGTATATCCTGAGCCTGAGGTAATGCCGGTTTATGAGGGAAAAGATAATTACATGGGATTCAAGGAGGATCTCTATGAAAAATTGATTTACCCGGAAGAAGCAAAGGAAAAAGACATTGCCGGAGTTGTGCGTGTAAAATTTATCGTAAACAAAAAGGGTGAAATGATTCATCCGGAAGTTATAAAAGAAGCTCATCCATTGCTTAACAAAGCTGCACTGGAGGTGTTTGATAAAATGAAAGACTGGCAAGCACCAGGAAAAGTGGATGGAGAACCTGTAAATACAGAGTTTAAAATACCTATGATATTTAAAATGAAATAAGACAGGTAAAAAAGAGACTGTCCAAAAAGTCTTTTGTAAAAGGTTGGCTGAAAATCAGGTTTTGCCCGGACCCTTAAAGGGCGTCCTGATTTTCAGCAACTTTACACAGAACTCTTTGGGCAGCCTCTAAAATAAATTTTTCAAAATTTGGTGAAGTAGAATTTCAAAATAACAACATAGAAATTTCTAAGACATTTTGAGTAGCCCTATTTTCTTTTTAGTAATACAAAGAAAATAAATGGTAATCACCTTCTCTGACCAGCGGATTGAGTTTCTATATATTGTTTAGCGTAAAAACTCCCCAGGGCCTTGTTATAAGAACTAATTTCAGGTAAATTATTATGACCACCCTTGTCAACAATCATTATTTCTTTTTTGGTGTTATTTTTAGCCGCATTGTAAAGTGTCTGAGCCAATTCAGGGGGAGTAATGTTATCCTCCCGGCCTGCCACAATAAATAATGGCACTTCAACTTTTTTTATTTGTTCCAGATTGCTATACCCTTTTAAAGCGCTATCTACTTCAAAATTCAGAAACGAACGCAACAGCCAGGGAATAGCAGTTTCGGCCCAATCTTCCATATCAGTGACAGGATTCTGAACTACAAGGGCTTTGCTGGTTCTTTTATTTGATGTATTCGCTGCAATATAAGAACCTAAAGAATGACCGTGTAAAATTATCTGTGTGGGCGCAATTTTCCGACTTTCAATAAGATAATCATAAACGGCCAAACCGTCTGCTTTAAAAGCATTAATACCTGGTTCGCCCTGATTTTTGCCATATCCCCGGTAATTAAACACCAACAAATTCACATCCTGATCTAAAATGGACATAATGATGCGATAAGAAGTTTCCAGCACAAACCCGTTGCCTCCAAAATACAAAACAGTTGTTTCAGCTCCTGGGTTAGTTATATACCACGCTTCAAGAGCCACACTGTCAGGTGTGATAATTTTCAGCTCTTCAACTTCATAGGGTGTATCACTGAAGGTTTGAATATTAATTGTACGTTTGACATCAAATAAATCATCTTCTTTAATTTCAATTGTTGTGCAGGATGCCATTAAGATTGTCAGGCCGGCAAATAATACTATTTTTCTCATATGCTTATAGATTAGGTTAACAGTTTAACAACCTAAAGCAGAATTTGTTGAAACAGTATAGCAGAAGAAAAAATCTATGTAGTTACCTGGCTTTTCCCGGAAAAAGCAAAAATTGGCCACATATAACTCTAATATGACCCAAATTGAGCGATTCAAAGAAATTGTAAAGTTTTTACCTCACCTATTCGGTGAAAACCGATAATTTCTATGTCGGTCCGGCAGCTGCCGAATAGGTAACGCGCTTTTTCATTTTGTTCAAACCGCTTAACTTAGGTATGAGATTTTTACAATAATCGCTTTTCTTCATGTAATATGTTGTAATTTTGTAGCTATGAGAAATAAACATACCAAACCAGAACTACTTCTGCCCGCAGGAAACCCGGAAACATTTCATGCTGCACTGGAAGGTGGTGCAGACGCAGTATATCTTGGATTAAAACAATTCAACGCCCGGGAACGTGCGGATAACTTCACCTGGCAACAACTTTTAGCGCTTCTGGAGGAGGCTGAAAAACACCAAATGAAAGTATATTTAACACTTAACACTGTTATAAAGAACAAAGAACTACCCGACTTGATTGATACTTTATATGCGCTGTCACAGACCAAAGTCTCAGCTGTAATAATCCAGGATTGGGGTGTTTATTCACTCATTAAAAACTTTTTCCCGAACCTGAAAATCCACGGAAGCACCCAGATGGGCAATCACAATTCACCGGGAGCAAACTTTTCGGAAGAACATGGTTTTGAGCGTGTCATATTTGCAAGAGAAATGACAGAACAAGAGATTCATTCCATTATTAAGAAAAGCAACATTGATGTGGAAATGTTCATACATGGGGCATTATGCTATTCATTCTCAGGAATGTGTCTTTTCAGCAGTTACCTTGGCGGAAAAGGTGCAAACCGCGGAATGTGCATGCAACCATGCAGAAGGATGTATAACGACCAGGACCAAAAAAGGTATGTTTTCAGTCTGAAAGACAATCAACTAATCGATTTGACTCCCAGAATCAAAGAAATGGGCATCGCATCCTTGAAAGTGGAAGGTCGACTGAAACCGGCAGAATATATTTACCAGGTGGCCAAAGCTTATAGACTCGCAATAGATCATCCTGAGAGGCTTAAAGAGGCGAAAAAAATGCTCAGTGACGATTTGGGCAGGGAAAAAACTGCCTACTTTTTCGGAAAAGATGTCGGAAATGCCATCACCGAAAACCCAACCACAGGGAAATACCTGGGAAAAGTGAGCTCCGTTGATGAGCGTTCTTTTGCAATTTCCGCCAATGAAGAGCTGCAACAAGGGAATAGGTTATGGATACGCTCTTCAAAAGGAGTTAACCGGTCGGCAATAAAAATAAAATCGATCAAAGAAACAGAGAACAATCAATTGGAGATACATGCTGACATGGAAGGAGTTCAAAAGGGGGATGAAGTCTATCTTGCCAATTTCCGTCAACAAAAGTTTTCTGATAAGCTGCCCGAATTAAACAAAAGCATTCAAACACAACTCCCTAAACCTGAAAAGGATAAAATTCTACAGTCTTGTGGTACAAACAAAGACTTGAACAAGCGTCAAATCTTTCTCCGAATTGACAGTATCAAATGGTTAAAAAAGATACCACTGCAGGAAATTGATAATCTTATTATAAACCTGACGGAAAAAGAGTGGCAGGAACTTGATGTCAATACATATCTAATCAGGAAAAATGCACATAAAATCATCTTTGAATTGCCGAAATTCATACCCGAAGAAAAAATCAATTTTTACAAGGACTTGTTTCGTAAATTCAAAGAAACTGGTTATAAAAGTTTTATGATCAGCCATCTTTCACAGAAAAACATCATTCCCAAAGATTCAATTATTGCCGCTAATGAAAACGTCTATGCGTTTAATGATTCGGCAATTCAGCTTCTAGACTCAGAAAACATTAAGCTTTTTTGCTATCCCCGGGAAAACGATATGGATAACCTGTTTTCAATCAGAGACAAAAAAGGCATAATCCCCGTATATTTTTATCCGGAGTTGTTCTATTCCCGCATGCCTGTAAAAATAGAAGATGAATTCCAGCAATTCACAGATGATAAAAACTACAAATTTCAAAAACTTGTAAAAAACGGACTTACGATTGTTGTCCCACAAAGCCCGGTATCACTGACTCAATACAAATCAAAATTAGAAGCAAAAGGCTTTGGCAGGTACTTAATCGATGTGAGCTACGAAAAACCCTCAGACAAACGCTTAAACACGATAATTGGCAGACTAAAAGACTCCAAACAAATTCAGCCTTCCACAACATTTAATTTTAAGAAAGGGTTGAGTTAATAAATTATTGTTCTATTGTTTTATTGTTGGGGTGTTGTTGAAGTTCCGCGGATTGATCTTTTATGCATTTTAGCCTATTCTTGTTCAAACAAACCTTGAACAAATGCAGGGTAATTAACCTCCGGTGAAATTGACACCGGAGATTAAATTGATTAGTGCCTGATTTCTAACTTGCGTGTATACGTGTCTTTCGATGTTACTACTTTTAAAAAGTAAAAGCCTTCCGGAAGATGATTTGTACTGACCTGAAAGGTATTACCCGGGGCATTTCCTTGTTTAACAAGCATGTAACGGTCATTGTAAAGATAGTACTTATGTAATGATTGTTGGCTGGTTTGAATATACGGTTTATCATCTGTTGGTCCTTCTATAGTTACCCTCATCTGATCATCTGCTGGAACCGGATAGATATTTAAGCTTCGTGTTTTATTTCTACAGGTGACTTCAAGGCTTGAAATGGCATAACTTTCTCCACAAGAATTACTAGCTGTAACT
>Ga0207714_1001268_pt1 | contig 16318 bp, 17 predicted proteins | sample PonA232FremontCA_2_FD_187270 | JGI IMG/M metagenome (GOLD analysis project Ga0207714, IMG submission 187270) | Marine sediment microbial community from Fremont, CA, USA - Pond A23 Sediment 2 (SPAdes) | ecosystem: Environmental > Aquatic > Marine > Unclassified | place: USA: Fremont, California... | reverse complement strand
CGACGTCTCGGCATTTTATAATTTCCTCTCGAATCTCTAATAAGATGATTAAAGTGTATTAATTATTGCTCTTCTACATTCCTTTATGTGCCGGGCCTGTTGGGGATTCGACTCTGTTGAGCTTTCCAGAGCTGAGTTTTTCTATATTTTCTTTTAATGTACCTTCTTCACCTTCGTATACCTCTATATCCCATTGTTCGAGAGCTGAGAAAGCTTTCGGTCCCATTCCTCCTGATATTAATTTATCAACACCTTCGTCGCCTATGAGTTGAGCTGCGGCTGGACCGGCTCCGCTCGATTGATTACCTGCTGAATTCTCTAAGGATTCATAGTTGGTAATTTCTTCATCCTCTATCGTTGCTATTACAAAATTTTGGCAACGTCCGAATACGGAGCTCATTTGGCTGTTCAAATCTTTTCCTTCTGAAGTTAGTGCTACTTTCATATTCTCACCTCGTTTTTTTCATCTATCTTTTAGATCTTCAAGACTTTTCATAACTTGATTTAATTGGTTTTCTAGACCTTCTATTCTTTTTTCTAGCGATTTTAATTCTTCTTGAGATTCCTGTTCTTTTTTGTTGCTGACCTCTTGTTGGTTTTGAGTTCCTTTAGAATCTTGCACTTTAGAAGCAGACGTCTGGGGACTTTGTTGATTCGTCATTCTTCTACCCATTCCCATACCTCGACCACCTCCTTGGCCCATTCCTGTTTTGGCGGCTGATGTAGCTTCTGAAATTGGTTCTAGTTCTTTGTCCAGATATTTTTCGACTGCTTCTCTGGCGCTAAGTCCTGAAGCGGATACCATTTTAACTCCTGATTGGTTTAGGACGGATGCTACGTTGGGTCCGAAGTTACCGGATATTACGGCTTCGGCTCCTTCGTTTGTTACGAAACCTGCGGCTTGAATTCCAGCTCCACTCATGGCGTTAGCATACTGATTTTGAACTACTTTGGAGTTTTTAATTTTCCCGTTCTCGGTGTTTACGATAGTGTATGTTGGACACCTACCAAAAACGCGTGAAACTTGGTCTTCTAATCCTCCATTTTGAGTCGCGACAACTATTTTCCCCATTTATTACACCTTTCAAAAGAATATATATTCATTAATATTTAAGTATTTGGGGGTGGGTAGAAAATTTTCTAGAAAAAAATCTTGATTGATCAAAAATAAACTATCCTAAAGTCTTCTATATAGAATAAGAAAAAAGAAAAAAGGAGGTGTTTCAACCCGTTAACTGATTGATTGCGGTTTTAATTTGGTTTATTTGTTCTTCGAGCGCAGCGACTTGATCTGCTAACATCTGGACGTTTTGGTTCGTCGAGGGTTGAGCTTGTGTTTGTGGCTGAACATTAGGGTTGGCTGCTTGGGTTGGCGCTGAAGTTTGCTGGGGTATTTGTGGATTAAACGTTGCTGTTGTCATATTTTGTACTGGGGCTCTTGCCCGGCCTCTTCCGGCGCCATACCCTGCTCCACGTCGAAATCCCATTCCAAGTCTAGGTCTTGTACTGACGTATCCTGGTGTAGAAAAACCAGCACAATAACCTGCACCTCTACCTGTCATGGGGCCTTGACCCATCGGTCCAGTTCCATCTCCTCTTGGCATTTATATTTCACCTCGGAAAAGAATATATATTCATTAATATTTAAGTATTGGGTGAGGCTATGGGAAATGATAATGAAGAGTCTTATAAAGATAACAAATCAATTTCTGTCAAAAATATATAATTTAACTACCTTTTTGATGGACTGGGTTTAGATTTATGAAAAAAGATACAAAGAATGATTTTCAGGAATTAGAAAAAGTATTTGAGTTCATAGGCATCAGCAATATGATTCCGAAAGAGATTATCGAAGATATTGAGTCGGAAATAACTTCTAATTCAGAGGAAAAGATATCAGAAATTGCAGATTTCGTTGAAAATAGAAAAGAGTGGCAAAGCCATGAAGATATAAATCAACCCTCAAGGATTCAAACTGAATTAACTCCAATTGGTCTAATTCATTCGCCCCTTAAAGATGATGAGACGAGTCCTTTTCAAGCTAACAAATCTGAAGTAACAGCAGAAGTGGAAGTTTTTAAAAAATATGGGGAAGCCTTGGAAGATTTAGAGGGTTATTCACATATAATCTTGATTTTTGAGTTTAATCGCTCTATTAAACATTCTCAGAAAGAAAATTTGAGCCTAGAATCTCACGGTTTGAAGGTGAAACCCTATTTAGACGATAAGCTACATGGGATATTCTCTACCAGATCTCCAAATAGACCTAATCCTATAGGACTATCTACCGTAGAACTTCTCGAACGTGAAAAAAATATGTTGAAGGTAAAGGGTGTGGATATGTTTGATGAGACTCCTCTCCTTGATATTAAGCCCTATGTGCCAGAGTTTGATGTTAAAAAGAAACCGGATATAGGATGGCTTGAAAATCGCCTATAGTCTTACTTTTTTGCTTAGATTTAAGAGAGTATTGGGAAATTTTTAAGTCTTTGTGAGGTTGTTTTAGTTGAAAGCTCCTAATTTTTCTAACTCGTCATGCATGTTTTTGAATCTCGAAACTCCTTCATGATTTTGGCCTAACTCTTCTCTCATTTCTTCAAGAGCTTCTTCGTAAGTTTGTCTCTTATCCTCTACAATCAAATTATCCCCATAGGTCACGATTTTTTCCTCTAAAGAGCTGGGGAGAAAATCTTTTTCCGGCAAATCTAACTTTTCTGCTTCTTCTTTGGCAATGCCGGCTCCTAAATGATTTTCTGCAATTGGTACTATCTTTTTCAGCCCCCTCTCTTTCAATATTTTTGATCCTTCAACCCCATGCTTGATGTCGTGCGTTTTGGATCTCCCTATATCGTGTAGAAGGGCTCCTACTTCCACTAAATTTTTATCTACATCTACTCCGGATTTCTCTATATTTTCAGCTATTTCCATAGAAACATCTCTAACAGCCCTTACATGATTTAAAACTTCGGTAGAACAGCCTTCTTCCTTCAAAATTCTAATAGCTTCTTTAGAATCTATCAATTAGGTCCCCGTGAGTTGTTGATTAAGGGTTTCGATTTGTCTTTCTAAAGCGTTCACGATTCCGCTGTTATCAAACTCCTCTAGTTTCTCCCCGCAATTAGGGCATTCAAAACCTGTATCTACAGCTTCGTCGAATTCAACTCGAGGATGATCATTTTCACACTTGAAAAACATGGTTGATTGTTCGTGTTCTAAACGATTTCTTAACTTTTTTAGAAGGGTTTCTTTGTTCTCGTTTAAAAGCTCCAGAGCTTTTTCGGGCTCTATATGCCAATAGTAAATATACCATCCCGTGTCTTCGTCTCTAGTCCTTTTATAATCCGCTACCTCATGTTCATAAAGATCATATAGAATTTTCCTTACTAAATTAAGTCTTACATCAATCTCGTTTGCAATTTCTTCATCAGTGGCCTCCCCTTCCTCTATCAGAATCTGTGCTACATCTGCTCCATGATCCCCGGCCACTCTATTCAAAATTCTTTCAAAAGCCGGAGTCTCTTTGAGTTCTTCAATAGAAACCATATTTTTTACCTACTTTCGAACTAATTCACCCAAGTGTTTTATTTAAAACTAACCCGGCAATGTGGTTAGTCTTTTTCGTTAAGATCTATAACTTTTTTACCTTCTTCGCAGGGTTCCACTTTTCGCTTGGCGTTTTGGAATTCTATTTCAAGTTCCTTTCCGGAGAAAAAACGGTCTAAGAATACCGAAAGCGCTGCTATCTCTGAATGAGGTTGATTCCCGACAGCTATATTGTAGTCGGCTTTTTCATAAACATCCCACGGTACTTTTTCAGCTCCTACGATGATTAGAGTGTCTTTCCCCTTGACATCCGAAATTTTATTGTTAAGATTGGATCCATACATCGTCAGATGGACTATTTGTCCCTTCCGGTCTTTCCACTCGTTTACTATTTCTCTCCATGACTCTATTTTTTTAACGAAGAAGGGTCCACCCCATTCATCTCGAACTTTTTTGAGACTTTCTTGGACTTCCTTTGCTCCTTTGCCGGAAATATAGATTCCGTCGGCACCAAAAGCTCGAGATGCTAGACCAACATGTGTACTAGCTCTTTTATCTCGCACTGGCCTATGGCCTATTCTTAATACTTCGACTTTTGGCATCAATTCTCACCGAGCACTTTTATTTTGGATTTTTCTCCAATGTTATCTTTTAGTTTTCCTAGAAACTTTTTATCGGTCCAGAACTCTACCTGAGTAGGAGTTCCGTAATCTACCTTTTCAACTTCTGTATTTTCGTGTAGTCTGTGCATTAGCTTTTCTACACCTTGGATTTTCTCCGTTTCTAAGCTCACATGGATTTTTTTCACGAGTTCGGACCGTATATACTCCTTTAACTCTTTTAGATTCGTTCCTTCTCTGCCAGATATCTGAAACACTTTTGGAGCTATTCTCTTTAGAGATTCTCTCTTTCTTTTGAGTGAGGATTCATCTAACTTATCAATCTTGTTCAGTAGAAGAACTAAATCGGCGGAGGAATCTGAGAGGATTTCTCTGGAGGTTTTGAACTTTCTCATTATTTCTCTAAAAGGTTCTGAGGCATCGACTACGAGTAGGATCATGTCTGCAACGTATATTTCTTCTAGGGCGGCCTTGAAGGCTTCTATCATCCAGGGAGGTAGATCGTCGATGAACCCAATAGTATCGGTTATTAGTATTTTTTGAGATGATTCGTCGAGGGTTCGTGTTCTGGTGGAAAGTGTTGTGAAGAGTCTGTCGTCGACTTCTACCTCAGCGGAAGATAGGGTATTTAGTAAGGTGCTTTTACCTGCATTCGTGTAGCCTGCGATCGCAACTAGATTGAAACCTTTTTCTCGTCTTCGTTTTCTTCTCTCTTCTCTGGCTTTTTCAAGAGATTCTAATTTATCTTCGAGCGATTTCATACGATTCTTGATCGTGTCTACTCTTGAGCTCTCACCATATTCACCGCCTCCTCGAAGTCCTGGAAACTCTTCTAGCTTTGCCCTTTTTACGCTTTCCTTGATTCTGGGAAGTTCGTAATTTAGTTGAGCGTATTCTACTTGAAGTTTAGCTTCCGGAGATGATGCTCTCATAGCAAATATTTCCAGTATTAGCTGAAATCGGTCAATAACTTTCGTTTTTGTTTCTTTTTCTATTTTAAATACTTGAGAAGGTTTTAGAGAATTTGCAAAGATTATCTTTTCGGCATCTTTATCCTCGGACATTTTCGCCAATTCTTGTACTTTCCCTTTTCCGATGTTGTAGGTCGGGTCGGGTTCTCTGTTTTGGTGGAGTTTCCCCACTATATCATAGTCAAGTGTTTCAGCTAAGGCGGCTAATTCGTTCAATTTAGAAGTTTCGTGTGGGGAATTTCTTTCAACAAGTATTGCTTTCATAGACTCATTTTTCATTATGGTAAATTTTCCAATAAATTTAGGCCTAAATTTTCGAAGTTGTATGATAGCTATATATAATTACTTAGACAATTTAACTCGGAGGTTTGTTGATGAGATTGGCTGAGAATCAAGGAATTTTTCATTTTTTATCTTTCATTAAAAGTGATTATCACAGATTGATAACCTTCAAAATTTTTAATAGTCTGAGAAAAGACTTATTGTAAGTAGAGGCGATGGTATTGTCGGAATATTCTGATATCGATAAACCAAATATAGAGGATGATTCTTACCTGGCCAATTACGTTAGGCAGTTGGAGGAAAATATCCGAGGTTTGGAAAATGAGCGTGAAGAAATAAAATCGGAAAATGATAGATTAGAGAGAGAATTGAACGATTTAAAGTCCGAATATGAAAAATTAAAATCACCACCTTTAGTTGCTGGTGAGGTTTTAGATGTTCTTCAGGATGATCGGGCTGTTGTGAAGAGCAGTTCAGGCCCCAAATTTTTGGTGGAGGTATCAAAATTCTTAGAAGATGATAAAATAACCCCAGGTGCTCGAGTAGGTTTGAATCAGAGGACATTGAACGTTATGGAAGTTTTACCTTCAGAAAAGGATCCTTTGGTCAAAGGAATGGAGATTGAGGAAAAACCGGAGGTAACATACGAAGATATTGGTGGTTTAGAGGAACAGATCAGAGAAATCAAAGAAACTGTAGAGTTACCTTTGAAAAGTAGAGGATCTTTCGATGAGGTAGGTGTTGAACCTCCAAGAGGTGTGCTTTTACATGGGCCTCCAGGGACCGGGAAGACGCTTTTGGCCCGTGCTGTTGCAAGAGAAACAGATTCTACATTTATAAAGCTAGTTGGGTCCGAACTTGTTCAGAAATATATAGGTGAGGGTAGCAGGATGGTTAGAGAGATGTTTGAACACGCAAAAGAAAAATCTCCCAGTATTGTTTTTATTGATGAGATTGATGCTATAGCTTCAAAAAGGCAGAAGACTTCTACGAGTGGAGATAGAGAGGTCCAAAGGACCATGATGCAGTTCTTGGGAAAACTAGATGGATTTGAACCGAGAGGGGATGTAAGGATTCTTGGAGCTACTAATAGACCAGATATGTTGGATGAAGCCATTCTCAGGCCTGGACGCTTTGATAGGTTGATAGAATTTCCGATTCCCGGTAAGGAGGAGAGGAAGGCCATATTCAAGATACATACGAGAGATATGTCTATTGATGAAGAGATAAATTATGATAAATTGGTTAGAAAGACGGAAGGTTGTACAGGTGCAGATATAAAATCTATTTGTAGTGAAGCTGGAATGCACGCTATACGTAATGAGAGAGATAAAATCTTGGAAAAAGATTTTGATAGCGCTATCGTGAAGGTTAAATCCGGTGAACCTTCGGAAGTTTCCGGAAGAATGTTCGTTTAATTTGTAAAGTTAATTCAAAACCTTTCTTTTTAAAAAACTATATATTACGGAAAGAATTTAAAACTCTGTGGAACTTACTAAGGTTTCGGTTGAGGAGGACAAAAAATGTACAAAGTTGGAGAAGCTCTGGTCGGTGACGAGCCTAATAATGCCCATATAGATTTGGTGATTGGAAAGAAGGATGGACCTGTCGGAGAGGCTTTTTTGAATGGAATGTCACAACCTACAGCTGGTCATACTCCTTTATTGAGTGTGATTAGACCTGATCTTCCTGTTAAGCCTTCTACTCTTGTAGTTCCCAAGGTGACTGTTGAGGGCATGGATGATGCTAATAAGGTCTTTGGACCTGTCCAAGAGGGTGTTTCTAGAGCTGTAGCAGACTCTGTGGAGGAAGGGGTAATTCCTGAGGATGAGGCGGAGGATTTGGTCATCCTGGTTAGTGTTTTTATTCACCCTGAAGCTGATGATTTTCAAAAATTGAATAGGTTTAACTATGGGGCTACGAAGTTGGCGATTCGAAGGGCGATGGAAGGATTCCCAAGTGTTGAGAAGATTAATGAGGAAAAGGATAAAGCGGGTCATCCTTTGATGGGAACGAGAACTGTCAAGTTGAGAAATCCTCCATACTTACAAATTGCGATGGACAAACCTTCTTTGAGCCAACAGTTGAACTTGGTTAAATCACTTCCTCAGAATGATCATCTGATTATCGAAGCTGGCACTCCATTGATTAAAAAGCATGGTGTGAGTGTTGTTGAAGATATTCGTGAGGAAAGAGAAGATGCGTTTATCATAGCTGATTTGAAGACTTTGGACACGGGACATTTGGAAGCTAAGATGGCAGCTGATGCAGGAGCGGATGCTGTGGTTGTTTCAGGATTAGCGGATAATAATACTATAGAAAAGGCTATACAGGAAGCCGATAAGGCAGGAGTATATTGTATAGTTGATACTCTCAATACGGAAGATCCTGTCAGTCTGATTGAGAATTTGGATGAGAAGCCACATATTGTGGAACTCCATAGGGGTATTGATGAAGAGTATGCGGGTGAGGCTCATTCAGCTTGGGGTGATATTCCTGCGATTAAAGAGATGACCAAGGAGAACTTAGTAGCTGTAGCTGGTGGGATTACTCAGGATACGGTTGGGGAAGCATTTGAGTCAGGAGCCGATATACTTGTAGTAGGCAGGGCTATAGCCAATTCAAAGGATCCGAGAGCGAAGGCGAGAGATTTTTTGGAATCGATGAATAAGGCTTGGGGCGAAAAGAAGAAAGAGAAGTTTGGAGATATAGAGCAGTTCCGTTGGAGAACTGATTTTTAAATATATTTTAAGATTAGAATATTATTTTCTTCGGTTTGAATTCTGTAAGATTTAAGAAATTTTCTAGCCCTTTTTTCGTTTTTATAATTATTATTTGAGTATTGAAGATTAATTTGTTCTTTAGTTTCACTTTTGGGTTTTTAGAATTTTTAAAAAAAAGAATAAGTAGTTTTTGTCTGTCTATTTAATTATCTTTTTGAAAAGGAGGTATATTTAGACCTTTTATTGCAAATAAAACCTATATAACCATTTATCTTATAAATTAAAAATAGCACATTTTTAAGGGGGAGTTATCATTTTTGATATAGATTCGGACCCCAATAGTCCGAAATATAAAATATTAAAAAATCTGTTGGAAGAAGATTTAAATGCCACTCTATTGGCTGAAGATATGGAGATAGGGGTCAGTGCTATTAGAAATCATCTTGAAACTCTGGAACAGAAAGGATACGTAGATCATTATTTCGAAAGAGCCTCTAAGGGTAGACCCAAGAAAATGTATCATCTGACAGAAAAAGGGTCAAAGTTTTTTCCGAGAAAATATGATAAATTTTCTAAAACATTGATGTCTGTATTGAGGGAGGAGATGGGTGAGGAGAAGGCTGATGAATTGTTGTCCAAAGTTGCGAGAGAGTTAGGTGAAGAGATAAACGAAGATATTGATAGTTCTCCTTCAGATTATATGATGGGGATAAAGGGCAAACTTCAGGAATGGGGTTTTGTGCCTGATTTTGAATCTAATAATGGGGGATATCTATTAGAACAGAAAAATTGTGTTTTTCCTGAAGTAGCTAAAGGAATAAATTGGTGTTTCTGTGAAGAAATGCTATCTGAAGCGGTTAAAGGGGCTATGACTGTTGAAAATCAGAAATGTGGTTGCATTGAAGAGAATGATACTTGTGTTCATCTCCTAAAAGTTGAGGATTAGGGTAATCGGTAAGGATTTCCTTTTGTCTTTTCAGAGGTTGTGAAGAGCTTTAAGTAAAAAAATCAAAAATATTTTTGGCATGGATGATGTTACCGACATCGTCTGAGCTTTTTGCGATGACACTGATAATGGGCGGACTGACGTGCCAGAATTTCTTCTTACATGAAAAGAGTATTTAGGAATAAATAAAAAAAGAAAAGAGAGAGTTGGCTACGTTTTGAGTTCGTTTCCGAACGTTTATTCTTTCATTTTTGGAATATTCTCTATGGACTCGTCAGCGGATACATCGGAATACTTGAAGTCTTCTAGATTTCCGTCTAGGTATTCCTCGTAGGAAGAAAGATCAAAGTGTCCATGTCCACTGTTGGCGAACATTATTGTTTTCTCTTCACCTTCTTCTCTGCACCTTATCGCTTCGTCGATTACACCTTTGACTGCATGTGACGTTTCAGGAGCTACCACGAATCCTTCAGTCCTTGCGAATTTTATCGCTGCTTTGAAGACCTCGTTCTGATGGAAGGCTTCACCTTCGATATGTCCATCTTTAACTAGTTTACTGAACAATGGTGATGCTCCGTGGTATCTTAGTCCACCTGCGTGTACTGGAGCTGGAACGAAGTCATGCCCCAAGGTGTGCATTTTTAGTAGCGGTGTCAGTCCTGCTGAGTCTCCGTAGTCGTATGCGTATGGAGCTCTTGTGATAGTAGGACATGCTTCAGGTTCGCATCCTACGACTTTTAGATCTGGTTTTTCGCCTTTTATCTTATCTTTGATAAATGGGAACGAAGCTCCACTAAAGTTGCTACCCCCTCCAACACATCCATATATGGAGTCAGGATAGTCGTCTACTTTTTCGAACTGTTTCTTCGCTTCTAATCCGGCTACAGTTTGGTGGAGTACTACGTGGTTTAGAACACTTCCGATGGAATAATTAGTGTCTTCTCTTTTTCCGGCGTCTTCGACTGCTTCTGCGATAGCCATTCCAAGGCTTCCAGATGTGTCGGGGTTTTCTTCAAGCATCTTTCTGCCGTACTCTGTTTTTTCGCTAGGACTCGGTACGCATCTGGCTCCCCAAGTTTCCATTAGGGTTTTCCGCGTTGGTTTCTGGTCGTAGCTTACTCTTACCATGTAAACACGAGCATCTATGTCGAAGAAAGAGGTTCCAAAAGCTAGTGCACTGCCCCATTGGCCAGCGCCTGTTTCAGTGGATACTCTTTCGACCCCTTCTTTTGAGTTGTAGTATGCTTGTGGTACTGCGGTGTTTGGTTTGTGACTTCCTGGTGGGCTGACTCCTTCCCATTTATAGTAAATCTTTGCTGGTGTTTCCAGTTCTTCTTCTAGCCTTCGTGCTCTTACTAGGGGGGAGGGTCTCCATATACTGTAGATTTCCCTTACCTTTTCCGGTATGGGTATTCTTCTCTCTTCGCTCAGTTCTTGCTTTATCACTTGTTTTGGAAAGATTGGTTCCAAGTCCTCTGGTGTTGCTGGTTCTTGCGTCTTCGGATTAAGAGGTGGATCCGGTAGCTCTGGCATATCTGCTCGTATGTTGTACCATTCTTTCGGTATTTCGTTATCTTCTAGTAGTATTTTCGTTTGTTTCATTTTACCGGTTCTATCTTCCCTGCCGTTCTATTTAAAACCTTGGTGTACATAAATGTACCATTGGAGTAAATTAAAGAGAAGTTTTTGAGTTCATCAGATAGCTATCTCTTAAATTTTCTGAGAAAATTGTGAGTTTCCGTGCCTTCTCCAACTGCTTCAACCTTGGCTAAATCCTCAGGTTTGTCCATATCTCTCTCTAAACTTTCAGATCTGTATAATCGGGGTGTAATATTCTGCTCAGTAGCCTCCCTCACGTGATCGAAGAAACTTTCTCCGCCGAACCCCAGGTTGATTATATCAGGTGGTTTCAAGAATAGGGCGTTTGTTCCGTTTTCCTTGGACGGAGTTAGGACGACCCCTTGAGAACCCTTACCACTATCCAATATTTCTTCTATATCTTCCTGCTTGATGAGAGGCAGGTCTCCTGGAAGGATAAGGACGGAATCATAACCTGATTCGATGGAGTCGTCTATGGCCATTTCTAAAGATCCGTTCAGCCCTATGTCAGGCTCTTTCATGTTTGGAATATCTCGTTGCTCCATCAATTCTTCCACCCTTTCATCTGGAGTTATTACAAGAGGGTCCACTTCATCCACCTCTTCGATAGTTTTTAGCATGTCATTGAGCATAGAAATGGTCAATTCTTCCCTCTGTTCGAGCGTAAACTTGGTAGAAAAAGACGTCTTAGAATCCTCCAATTTTTTAATTGGAATTATAACCCTTGTATCTGAACTCATGTTATCCTCAGATACCGTTTGAGAGTCCTCTCATAAAAGACTCATAAATCGGCATCTGCTCAGATAGATAGCTTAGAACTTTCCCAAACTACAAATTTCCTAAAAAATAGAACAAAATGAGACTTGCATAGTCAGGTTCGATTATTTTCAATGGAGTTTAGAGTGAGATGGGGAAAAATGTGAATGAAAATCAAATGGAGAAGGCAAATCCTAGATTGTCCGAAGAGTTCGGGAAAGTTGTTAAATATTCCAAAAACGTTTTCCTTCCGATAACGAATCTTTGCAGGAATAATTGTTCTTATTGCGGTTTTAGGAAAGAGCCCGAAAATGCGCGTATAATGTCTGAAACAGATGTTTTGAAAATAGCTAAAAGGGGTAAAAAGGCATACTGTTCCGAAGCTCTGATAACACTAGGTGAAAGACCTGAAGAAGATTATGGTATCATGAAGAATCAACTGGGGAGTTGGGGATTCTCTAGCACGGTCGATTATCTCGAAGACATTTCCAAAAAGCTACTAAATAGGGGACTTCTCCCTCACACGAATGCAGGAATTTTGAAAGAGGACGAAATGGTCCGGTTAAAAAAATGGAATGCAAGTATGGGGTTGATGCTCGAAACGACAGCAGAAGTGTCGGCCCATAAAAAAAGCAAGGGGAAAAGCCCGAAAAAACGTCTCAAGATGATTAGAAAGGCCGGAGAGCTCAAAATACCGTTCACAACGGGAATACTCATCGGCATCGGAGAAGAGGAAAAGGACCGGATAGAATCTCTGAAAAAGATAAAGGAAATACAGGAGGACTTTGGACATATTCAGGAATTGATAATTCAACCGTTCGAACCAAAACATGGCACGGAGATGGAAGATAGGACATCTCCATCCTATTCAGAGATTTTGGAAACTGTAGAGACCGCCAAGGAACTCATGCCAAAAATGAACCTTCAGGTCCCACCCAATCTAGTTTTTGTAACAGAAAAATTGCTTAAAAAAGGAGTGAATGATCTGGGAGGAATTTCGGAGATAACTCCTGATTTTGTAAATCCTAATCAGCCATGGCCTTCTCCATCAAAAATTGAGAAGTCTTTGGAGAAATGCGGGTGTATGTTAAAGGAGAGACTTCCGATCCATCCCAAGTTTGCGAAGGATTCTAATTTTATGAGTCAAGAAGTCGAGAGTGTAGTTAATCAGCTCTCGGATGATAAAGGTTTCAGGAGGATATAGAAGTTGAGCCGTAGTAACGGTCAGAGTTCGGAATTTTCTGAAATACTAGAAAAGGCTTTGAACAAGGAAAGGATTTCCAAAGAAGAGGGATTGAGGCTCTTAGATGCACAGGGTTCGGAGATAGACCGTTTGATCAAAGTGGCGGATCAGCTCCGTAGAGAGATAGTGGGTGATGAGGTAACTTATGTTGTAAATAGAAATATTAACTTCACGAATGTTTGTGAGAACTCTTGTAAGTTTTGTGCTTTCAATGTTAGTGAAAGCAGCCCTGAGTCCTATACACTCGGTTTAGTGGATGTAACGGAAAAGACAAGGAAGGCTTTAGAGAGAGGTGCAACTGAAATCTGTCTTCAAGGAGGGTTAAATTCTTCTTTATCCTTTGATGATTATTTGAACTATTTAGAAGCTGTGAAAAGCGTTTCTCAAGATATTCATATTCATGGTTATTCACCGGCAGAAATAGATCACATGGAAAAAAAGACAGATATGGACCTCAGAGAAGTCTTAGAAAAGCTTAAAGATACAGGTTTAGACTCAGTTCCCGGTACAGCTGCGGAACTATTGGTAGAGAACATTAGAGGTAGGATATGTCCAAATAAAATATCTTCAAGCCGATGGATAGAGATAGTGAAAACTTGTCACCAGTTGAACATTCCAACCACAGCAACCTTGCTATATGGGCACATAGAAAAGAAAACCGATATAGTTTCTCACTTAGCCAAAATTAGAGAAATCCAGGAAGAGACAGGAGGTTTTACAGAGATGATTCCTCTGGCTTTTTCCAGTCAAGGAACCTTATTGGAGCGAGAGGAGAACATACCTGAAAGAAGCCTAGATATAGACTTAAAAGTTCATGCGATTTCTAGGATATTTTTAGCTTGTCAAATAAAAAATATCCAGACTTCATGGGTCAAACTAGGCCTTCAGAGGGCTCAGAAAGTTCTTGAGGCGGGGGCCAACGATTTTTCTGGTACTCTCATGGAAGAGAAAATAACGAGGGCTGCAGGCGGGACTCGAGAAGGTTTGGAAATAGGTGAGATTAAGGAGCTTATAGAGGAATTGGGTAGAACTCCGAGACAGAGGAGCACGACCTATGAGGTTTTATCTTGTTCAAGCAACGGAACCCCTATGAAAATAAATTAAGATAAATCTTAGAGAAGTTTCTTAGCTAAATTTTTCTTAGAAGACATATCATCCAGTAGAATATCTGCTAACTTGACTTCTATACCCATGTCTCTGATATCGTTGACCATATCTTCATTTTCCTCGTGGATGAAGTAGGTGCCAATGATGTCTTTGTAGATTTCAGCAACTCCGATTGGTGTTACCTCCTTGTTCAAATCTCTCATAAGGTTGCCAGTGGGGCCACTTACCGGAGTGTTTCCTATGATGGGGCTGATTGTTGTTACTCGTTCTCTGTTTTCTTGCAATGTTTGGCGGATTTTTTCTATTGCTAGTATTGGCCCTATACTGGTTATTGGATTGCTCGGTCCGATTATTATTTTGCTGGCTTCTTCTATTGAGCTTATTACTTCTGGTGCAGGTGTTGCTTTTTTTGAGTTGAGATAGTTTACTTCTTTCACTGGGTCGTTTCCGTGCCGTCTCACCCAATATTCGTGGAATTGAAGCTCTTCTCCATCTTCAGTTATTACTTGGGTCGTAACTTTGTCATTTGTCATTGGTAGAACTTTGGATTTTACTCCTAGTTTTTCACAGATGTTTTCGGTGACTTCTGATAGTGTTTTCCCTTTTTCCATTTGGATTGTTCTATAGGTCTTTACTCCACGATCCTTATCTCCGATTCTCAGCAGTTCCCTCTCTCCGAGTTTTTTTAACATTTTATGAGTTTCGAACGTGTCATCTTTTATCCCGTACCACTTTTCGTCCTCAATTATATCTGCTAATGTGTATACGACCGTGTCTATATCCGGAGATATCTCTATCCCGGTCTGTTCGACGTCTTCTCCGGTATTCACTATAACTGTGATTTCTTCGGGCGGAATAATCTCGGTTAAGCCTTGAAGGAGTTTCGGTGTGCCTGTCCCACCGGATAGGAGTGTTATGATATTCATCACCTGAATAGGTCGTTTTCTTTGTCTCTGATGAGGTCTGAGGTTCTGCCTTTCCCTTTCCTATAAGGTGCGTCTTTGATCAGTACTGAAGGGATTTTTTCATCCTTTTCTCCCATTTCTAAGGTAGCGGCGGCGGCAAGTGCGTCTGGAGGGGCCGTCTTTGTATTTTCCAGCCTCTTATCGTAGACGTCCTGCTTTCCTCTTAGGTCGTTTATCGGTTTGATGCCTGCTAGGCCTATGGTGAATCCTAATGCTCCGATTCTGAAAGGTCTTCCTTGACTGTCGGATATTATTACGGATATTTCTGATTGGGTTTTCTTTTCTATTTTTCTTTTGATTCTCTTTGCGCTTTTGTCTGGATTTTTTGGGAGGACAGTTACCTTTCCTTCTTTCACATTGGAAGTGTCTACACCGGCATTAGCACAGATAAAACCGTGTTTAGTTTCCACGATTAGTGATTCACCCACCTTTATCTTTTCGCTCGTTTCTTCGAGTATTACTTCTACGATTTTAGGGTTCTGATTTATCTTCTTAGATAAATTTATAGCTTCTTTTCCAGGTTCTATGTTTTCTAAGTTCAAAACTCTCCCTTCTGCTTTTGATATGATAGTTTGTGCTACTACAACTACGTCTTCGTCTTCAATTTCTATCCCTTGCTCTTCTGCTGAATCTAGAATCAGTTTTCCTATATCGTCCCCTTCTTCTATCAAAGGCATTTTTTCAAGTGGAATTATCTCCATAGATGCACCTCTTTTCTACCAATTTCATTAAAATCCCGTTATTTACTACGGTTTTCCGCTATTTGAATTTTGAACAGAAAAATTATCAAATATTTAAACCGATGCCGGTTGAGTAATAAGACGGTTGCAGGAAAAGGATTGATATCATGACCGATGAATTTGCTGGAGTTCCGTTGGATGAGAAGATTATCATGGGAGTGATGAACTTATCGAACAAGACCTTCTATTCAGAGTCTCAAGTAAAAAATACTGAGGAAGCAGGTGAAAGAGCGGAAACGATGGTGGAAGATGGTGCTCAAATTATAGATATTGGAGCTATGTCAACAGGTCCAAATGTAGAACCGATATCTGAGAAAAAAGAGGAAGAATTGTTAATCCCTGTTTTGGAGGAGGTAAGCGATAGAATCGATAAGCCCATCTCTATCGATACTCAAAGACCTGGCATCGCTGAAACAGCTCTTCAAGAAGGAGCAGATATAATCAATGATATAAGTGGGTTAAAATCCGACAAAAAGATGGCTAACCTCCTTAGCGAACATGATTGTTCTATTATTCTAATGGCGAATGGAATATCTGGAAGATTGAGAACTGCAGAGAAAGACCGAAAGGATATCGAAGATATGGGTAAAATAATCAATGCTTTAGAAGAAAGTATTGATATTTGCAAGCAAAATGGTATTTCTCTCAATCGCGTAGCTATAGATCCTGGAATCGGATTCGGTCGCGATGCTGAGGAAGATGTCGAAGTATTAGCTAATCTCAATGAGCTGAATGAGCTAAATCTCCCAATATGTTTAGCCGTTTCTCGAAAATCGTTCATAGGCAGGACTTTAGGTGTGGAGAATCCGTCCGAAAGATTACC
>Ga0207714_1001267_pt1 | contig 16322 bp, 15 predicted proteins | sample PonA232FremontCA_2_FD_187270 | JGI IMG/M metagenome (GOLD analysis project Ga0207714, IMG submission 187270) | Marine sediment microbial community from Fremont, CA, USA - Pond A23 Sediment 2 (SPAdes) | ecosystem: Environmental > Aquatic > Marine > Unclassified | place: USA: Fremont, California... | reverse complement strand
GGAGTTCATCTACGACGAGGCCGACCTCGTCAGCGAGGTTCGCAAGGAGAAACACCCCTTCGACGCGGGCCAGGACGCGCGGAAAGGAACCGAGTTCTGATGACCCGACCTGCAACATCCTTCGATCTGTTCGGGACACTCGTCGAGGTCGCCGACGCCGGAAGCCCAGCCGAGGCAATCGCGGCCGAACTGGCCGAACGTGGGAGTCCAGTTCCGGACGACTGGGAGCAACAGTACCGAACCCCACAGGTCGAGACAGAACACGGTGCTGAACTCCCGCTCCCGGAGCACGTCGGCGCCGTGCTGGACACTGCAGACGGGAGTCCACCTGACCGGGAACTGATCCAGACGGCCGTGCTCGCAGCGTTCGATCGGCCGGTCAGAACCCGCCCGGGAGCCGTCGATGCCGTCGCCACGATGGCCGACCGCGGCCCCGTGGGGCTCCTCTCGAACTGTAGCGTCCCCGGACTGGTCGATCGAACACTCCGCCGATCCGAACTCGATCCCGACCAGTTCGAGGCAGTCGTGACGAGTGTCGGCTGCGGCTGGCGGAAACCCGATCGGCGTGCCTTCGAGGCCGTCGCGTCCCGGCTGAGCGTCCCCATCCGGTATATCACTCACGTGGGAGATAATCCGGAGACGGACGGCGGCGCAGTCGAAGCAGGTGCGAAGATTATACTCGTCGACGATGTACCACTCACCGAGTTGCCAGCGAGAGTGAAACCAGATGGAGGCGAGTAGCAAGATGCAGTCGGGGTTAGTTACGGTCGTAGCGCTAGCATTCGTGCTCGATCTGCTCGTTGCCGAACCGCCGAAGCGACTCCATCCCGTGGCACTGTTCGGACAGGTCGTCGGCTGGTTCGATCGCCGCTTCCGGCATCCCGTCGCTGTCGGGACCGTCCTCGCGGTGACGCTGCCGCTTCTGGCTGCGGGGGTCGTCGGTGCCGTCACCGCACTCGCAGCCCGCTTCGATCCCCGCGCTGCAGTCGCGGTCGCCGCCCTCGCACTGTTCAGCACAGTGAGCCTGCGCATGCTCTTCGAGACAGCCAGAGAGGTCATCGCACTCACAGAGACAGATATCGAGGCTGCCCGGACGGCTATTCGCGCGCTGGTCGGGCGGGAGACAGACGGACTGTCAGCCGCCGACCTGCGCAGCGGCGCAGTCGAAAGCGCCGCGGAGAATCTGGCCGACGGACTGGTCGGCCCGCTGCTCGGGTTCGCGATCGGTGCGCAGTTCTCCCTCGTCGCCGGCGTCGGGGCTGCGGCGTATCTCAAGGCCGTCAACACGATGGATTCGATGCTGGGCTACCGGTCGAAACTGGTCGGGACGGCGAGCGCGCGACTCGACGATCTGGTGATGTGGCTGCCGGCGCGTCTCGGTGCAGTCCTGCTCGCATTCGCCGCAGTCGATCCCGGCGCACTCTGGCGAGCACGGTCGTCGGCCAGGGAGCCGACCTCCCCGAACTCCGGGTGGCCGATGGCGACGCTGGCGGTCGCGACGGGTGTTCGACTCTCCAAGCGGGATGCCTACACGCTGAATCCGAGCGCCGAGTTGCCGACGCTGCGGGAGGCAAACAGTTGCCTGCGAGTGGTCGGCGTCGCGGGGATCGGCGCCTTCCTCGCCACGGGGGTGGTGGTGTGGTTCTGACTGCCCTGCGCGGTGCCGTCGGCTTTCTCACCCGCGTCCCCGTCGGCAGCGACGAGCGCGCGTGGAACGCGTTCCGCCAGTCACCCGTCGTCTTCCCCCTCGTCGGCTACGCGATCGGCGCAGTTGTGGCAGTCCCGCTTTTTCTCCCGATTCCTGCCCCGACGGTCGCGGTCCTGTTCGTCCTCGGACTGTATCTGCTCACCGGGATCACGCACGTCGATGGCGTCGCCGACCTCGGGGACGCGCTCGTCGTCCACGGCTCCCGGGCCGAACGACGGAGGGTACTGAAGGATACGACTGTCGGCGTCGGAGCGGTCGTCTCCGTGGGAATCCTCCTCGTCGGGCTCACGATGGCTGCTCTCACGCTTGCAACACTGCCACAGCGGGCAGTGCTACTCGTCGTGACAGCGGAAGTGAGCGCGAAACTCGGGATGGCGGTAGTCGCCTGCGTCGGAACTGCGACACACGAGGGGCTGGGATCGGCGCTGACAGGACCGTCGGGGACCCGGTCGATGCTCGCGCCCACGGTCGTTTCACTCCCGGCAGCGGCGATGACCTGGCCAGATCCCGCGAGTGCGGCCACCTTCGCCGGTGGCCTGCTCTCGACGGCTGCGGTCTTCCTGTGGGCACGCCACCGCCTCGGCGGGATCAACGGTGACATCTTCGGCGCTGGCAACGAAATCGCACGCGTGGTCGCACTGCACGTGGGGGTGATCACGTGGACGCAGTTGTGATGTGTGGCGGACAGGGCAGTCGGCTTGATAGCGACTGCGAAAAACCGCTGTTCGAGATCGACGGTCGGCCGATGATCGACCGCGTCGTCGCCGCACTCGAAGCCAGCAGCGTCGACGCAGTTCACGCCGCTGTCTCTCCACAGACGCCCGAGACGAGCACACATCTGAGAGAGCGGTCGGTCTCCCGGATCCAGACGCCAGGCGAGGGCTACGTCTCGGATCTCGACGCTGCACTCGAAGCAGTCGGCGAACCCGTTCTGACTGTCGTGGCCGACCTGCCCCTGCTCTCGGCATCGCTCGTCGACCGCATCCTCGACACCTACGACAGTGGCTCACTCGCGGTCTACACGCCAGTCCCGATCAAGCAGCAACTCGGCCTGAGTGTCGATATTACACTCGAAGGAAAGAATAATGAACTCACACCAGCCGGAGTCAACATCGTCGCCGACGGCGCGGAGCACAGACACGTGAGCTACGACGTTCGGCTCGCAGTCAACGTGAACCACCTGGCAGACGCGGAGATAGCGGAGGCGATCGTATGAAGTTCCTCGTCGTCGCCGGAACGACAGAGACCGCGACGGTCGACGGGATCAGCGCAGCGGGTGCCGATCCGACGGCGACCTACCACACGCCTGCTGCAGATCTCGAACTCCTCGAATACGGCGACACTGTCTTCACGCCGTCCGTTCCTGTAAGTCCGAGTGGCTGTCCGACACCCGCCGTCATCACCCGTTCGGTTCGCGAACTGGCCCCGTTCGAGTTGCTCGCAGTCGAGTCCGGGCTGGCCACTGCGACAGCCACACCGACGCTCACGGCTTGCCAGCAACCGGGGGGCGATATCCGCGAGCCAGAGCCCGTTCCGACCGCCGAAGAGAGCTTCGAGCGAGCGCGGCAGGTCGGTCGTCAGCTCCCCGACGACGAACTGTTCATCGGGGAGAGTATTCCGGGCGGGACGACGACGGCGCTCGGCGTCCTGACGGCGCTCGGTGAGCCGTTCGGCGTCTCCTCGTCGCTCCCGGAGAATCCGGTCTCGCTCAAACAGGCTGTCGTCGCGACGGCGCTGGATGCGAGCGAAATTCGGGGAGGCGACCTGGCGGGGGATCCACGCAACGCGATCCGACTGATGGGCGACCCGGTGCTCGCAGCCGTGCTGGGAGTTGCAGTCGGCGCAACCGAGACGGGCACAAGCGTCACGCTCGCCGGCGGGACGCAGATGATCGCCGCCGGTGCGCTGGTCCGCCACTTCGGCGTCGACCACCCCCTCGAAATCGCGACGACCGCCTTCGTCGCCGCGGACGAGACGGTCGAGATCCAGCGCGCGGCCGAGTCACTCGACCTCGACCTGACCGTCACCGATCCGGAGTTCGAGCGGGGAGACCACGTCGCATTCGAGCGGTACTGCCGCGGTGAAGCGAAAGAGGGAGTCGGAATGGGTGGGGCGCTGGCATTCGCAGCACGCGCCGGGATTTCGATGCAGGAGATCAGAGCACAGGTTGTCGAAACCTACGAGGAGGTGATCGGGAGCGATGGACCCTGACGCCGTCGACGCCGTCGACCGGGTTCCCCACGGCAGCAGTGACGACCCGGCGTTGCTGGATTTCAGTGCGAATACGAATCCGGAGGTGCCCGACGGTGTCGAAGCGGTCTACAGCAACGCACTCACAGCCGCCCGGTCGTACCCGCCGGAGCCGCCGACGGCATACTGCGAGGCAGCGGCGGAATACGTCGGCTGCGATCCGGATTCTGTGATCCCGACAGCTGGCGGGCTGGCCGCGATCCGGCTCACGATCGAACTCGGAGTCGAATCCGGCGACTCCGTGCTCGTTCCCGCGCCGAGTTTCAGCGAGTACGCCAGAGAGGTCAGACTGCAGGGGGCCGAGCCGGTCTTCGTCGACCAGGGAGCGTTGCTGACTGCCGATCCGGGAGATCACGCACTGGCGATCGTCTGCAACCCGAACAATCCGACAGGGAACGCATACGACGAGAATGCGCTCCGGTCGTTCGTCGATCGCTGTCGGGAGGCGGGGACGCGGGTACTCCTCGACGAAGCATTTCTGGATTTCACAGACCAGCCGTCGCTGGCAGGGACAGGCGGCGTCGTCGTGGCCCGCTCGCTGACGAAAATGTTCGGGTTGCCTGGCATCCGCGCCGGGTTCGCCGTCGCGACTGGGGCGTTCCTGAAACGGCTCCAGACGGCTCGTCGGCCCTGGACAGTCGGGACGCCAGCGCTGCAGGTCGGCACCTACTGCATGGAACAGCGTTCGTTTATCGAGGCGACGAAGGAGCGAGTGCGAAGGGAACGCGAGCGGATGCGCGGCCACCTTGCTGCGACGTTTGACGTCTTCCCATCGGATGCACCGTTCCTGCTCTGTGAGGTTGGCGACCGTAGCGTCGACGAGATTCTCACGCTGGCCGAAGACAGCGGGATCGCGCTCCGGGACGCGCGGACGTTCCGCGGCCTCGACTCGCACATCCGCGTCGCGGTTCGGCTCCCGGCGGAGAACGACCAGCTTCTGGAGTTGATCGAGCGTGTTTGAACCGACCATCTCCGAAGGTGTGCTGCAGGTGCGTCGCGAGGAGACGCGCTGGCTCTCGACAGGGTTCGATGGCGGGACGTGGGAAACTCCAGCGGCGTACAACATCTCCGTGCCGGAGGGATGGGATCGGCGAGATTTATCATCCTACGTCGCGGAGCGGAACCGACAGGCTGGGTTCGAGCCCGATGGACCGGCATTGCTCACCGGTGTCGATCTGACTCACGCCCGGGGCGCACGCCACGGCCCGGTCGAGGTGTTCGCGACGGCAGGCATCTCGAATCCAGCGGCGTTGCCGATACAGGATGCTGACGGAGCCGAGCATTCAGGTGGCGAGCGGGCAGATGTCGGCACAGTCAATCTGATCGTCGGGACCGGCCGGGCACTCGATGGGGGTGCACTGGCGAATTTGCTCACAGTCGTTGCGGAGGCGAAGGCGACGACCCTGCTTGCCGAGACTGGCTTTCCCGGAACGACGACCGACGCCGTCGTGGTGGGCTGTGATCCGAGCGGTGACCCCACCGATTTCACCGGCAGTGCAACGACAGTCGGTGCCGCAGCGCGGGCGTGTACCCGGGATGCCGTGCTGGCGAGTCTCCGGTCACGGTATCCCGACGGCGACTACCCGGCGACGGTCGAGGATGCCGAACACGGCGTTCGGACGACAGCGTCGTCCGAGGTCTTTCGACTGTGAGAGCGGTCTGAAGCGCTACAGGCAGGACTCGGAAAATGATCGAGAGCACCGAAACCGAGCACGCCGTGCAGTTGTAGTACACTATGTCGTAGGAACTGTATACTAACACACGTATCAGTATTCTATTTATATTATCGGTGCAGAATGACCGAAGAGATCACGTGGGGAGAGAGGGTCAGTTCGCTCCATCGAATACTGAAATGGAAGCCAAGGCTGACAGTCGGAATTGTTGGGTTCGGTATCTTCGCTGCGATGTTCGAGGGAATCGGACTGAGTTTTATCGTTCCGATTATCGAGTTCGGGACGACGGATTCGCAACCAGCAAATCCAGAGGGCGTTTTGCTGGCGTTCGTTACTGTCTACGAGGTTCTTGACGTTCCGTTTTCGCTGGGGTACCTCATTCTCGGTGTCTCGATCATGATGACGATCCGATACATAGTGAGTTTCATTTCAGCGTATTATCGGGTAGTATTGCGGACCGATTACGAAAGATACCTGCGAACGATCGCCTACAAACGCGCGCTCGAGGCACGTATTGAGTATTTCGACGAGGAAGGCAGCGACGACATTCTGAACGCCATCATCACCGAGTCAAAGTACTCTACAGAAACTATCCGTTTATTTACGCGGATCGTGCAGCGTAGCTCACTCGTTCTGATCTACTTGGCTATCACGTTTTACTTGTCACCGATGCTTACGATCTTTACGCTGTTTTTACTCGGGATACTTACGTATCTGATTCGTGGGATTCTCGAACCAGGCTTTACAGTCGGAACACGTGTCGCAGAGGCGAACGAACGGATTCAGGAGGCAGTACAGGCAGGAACGCAAGGGATACGGGATGTGAAGCTGTTTACGATGACTGATGAGTTGTTCAGCGACTTTCGCGGCTCGATTCGAAAATATACGGATTCGACGATCAAACTCGGCCGGAACCAGATGGCGATCGAAAACGGATACGAACTTTCTGTCGCACTGACAATCTTCAGTCTGATTTACGCTGCGATCATGTATACTACCCTCTCTGTTGGGGAATTGGGATTGTTCTTGTTCGCGATGTTCCGGCTTTCACCCCACCTGAGCTCGATAAACACGCAATTCTACAATCTCGAGGGTCATCTGTCACACTTGGTTCGCACTCAAGAGTTTATCGACGAACTGGAACGGCATGAGGAAGCAACTGAAGGGGACGAACCGGCCTCACAGCCGGTGACGCAGGTGTCGTTCGACGATGTCTGGTTTTCGTACAAATCGGGGAACGAGTATGCTCTCCGGGGGGTTTCACTCCAGATCAAAAAAGGTGAGTTCATCGGCTTGGTCGGACAGTCCGGAGCAGGAAAATCGACGATCATGTCGTTACTGACCCGGATGTACGAACCTGATCGAGGAGCTATTCAGGCGAATGGCCAGGACATTCGGCGATTCGACGTGAAATCATGGCGAGAACGGATTGCCGTGGTTCGACAAGATCCATACATATTCAACGACACGCTGGAGTACAATCTGACCGTCGGGAACCGGGACGTTTCGCGTACGAACCTCGAGCACGTGTGTCAGATTGCACAGGTGGACGAGTTCTTCGACGAGCTGGCGGATGGATACGAGACGACGTTGGGAGACAACGGGGTGCGATTGTCCGGCGGGCAGCGCCAACGTGTCGCGCTGGCACGAGCGCTGTTGAAAGATGCGGACGTTCTGTTGTTAGACGAGGCAACGAGTGATCTCGATTCGGACCTCGAACAGCAAGTCCAGCAATCGATCGAACGGATGGACAGAGAATACGCAATCGTTAGTATTGCACACAGGCTGTCCACCGTGAAGAATGCAGACCGGATTTATACAGTAGAATCGGGCAAGATCACTGAAAGCGGTATTCACGAGGAGTTAGTACGAAACGATGGCGCGTACGCTGAACTGTACAACATTCAAACCGTGAGATGGAGTTCCTAACAGTTCGTCACTGCGGGTTACATGGAAAGTGAGACACCATACGAAACCAAGCCAACCCCTCGAAAATCACCGAGATACGTGAAACGGTGGGGTCGTACTGAAACTATCCAAAGAAGCGGTCGACGAGGCCTTGAGACGTGGATTCTGATTCTTCTTCGAAATAGAGGTATTGCAAGAGGCGACCAGATCGGTCGTTCAGCGCAATGTTCCCGCGATCGCTATCGTACTCTACGACCCCAGCATCAGCCATTTTCGGGAGATGACACTGATACAACCCGACGTAAACGCGTTTTCGCTGCTTCGAGGAGAGTTGCCGTACTTCACAGTCACATTCGAGGCTCGCGATATGTTCAGCGAGGTCCCTCAGTGTCGCTTCCCCCCCGTTGTGATCCAGATATCTGAGTGCTTCCTGCCGACGGTGTACACTGAGTATCTCGAACAGTTTCGCTTTCGGCAGCCGAGAATCTGTTTCTCCGTCGTTCGCTGTTCCCTCCACGTCTTTCTGTGACCGGTCAACATGTTGTGACATACTAATTCACCGATTCATGGTTGTCAGCACACCCTCACTTCTCCATGTCTCGCTGCGTGCGTTACCGAGTGAGATGTGCATTCCTTTAGAACTAACCGAATATGCCGTTGTTGTATTATATTGCCTACGGCTCGACTGGTAACCCTCAGCCACCTCCTGATTACCTGTCTAAACAGTCCGAACTGGTTGGCGGGTCGGATTACTCGGTCGAGAAAGTGAAGTCCACAGGCATGGTGACCCGTTGGTTCAGTGTGACAGGATGTGAGTCTCTTGATAGAGGTATGTTAGTTATTAGTCAGTGAATATATTTATATGTATTTTTGTGAGTGTTTCCTATGCACGAGTCGTCTCTACAGTGTGCTATCTGTGGAGGAAGAGTCCACGAATACGAGAAAATCAGGTTTGAATATCTGGACGAGGAGTACTATTTTTGTTCAGATGAACATAGAGAGGAGTTTGAACGGACTCCGGAACAGTTCCGCTGACGCCGTTCTCACGATGATTTTTCCGCTGACAGCAACGAGGGAACTTCGGGTTCGAAGTCAGGGCCAGGATCGACACCGAGTAGATCCAGAACCGTCGGTGCAACGGCACGCGCATCAACTGGTTCAGCAAACTGGCGCTCGGGTACAGCTGGTCCTCCAAGCCCGTAGAAGGCTAGTGATCCCTCGTCTACTCGCCCGTGGGAGCCGGACACCTTCGATGGGTCGAGTGAAGCGAGACCGGATTCCCCGAAGAACAGTTCACACGGATCGTATCCGGGCTTCGCATGAATATCCATATCAGTTGCATACTGGGGCGCGTCGTCGTTGTCTGTCCACCAGTAGTACTGGAACCAGGCGTTCGGTTCGGCCACGAGAACGAGGTCACCTGCGTTCGGATGGTCGATACCGCGTTCTTCCCTCCCCAGTTCATCCAGTACCGTAGCGACACCATCGAGTGCTTCGAGTCTCTCTCGAACTGCAGGAATGTGTTTGCTATCCACGTAGACGTGTGCAACCTGGTGATCGACCATCGCAAACGCATCAGATCCGGGAAGATCCACGTCTCCCCCGCGGTCACTATCACGACGTACCGAGAGAAACCCCGCTTCGCGCAGCGCACGGTTCGGGAAGACTGGTGTGTCGACGCTGTGGAACCCGTACTCGCTTATGACGTTTACCACAGTCTCGTCCCACCTGTCATCCTGGCGGAGAACGTCTACGAACTGTCCAGCCAGCCGATCGACGGTTTCGAGTGCGTCGTTGAATTCCGTCGTATCCGGACCAGCACGCTGGGCATCGTAGTCCAGATGTGGGACGTACACCCAGAGCATGTCCGGATCGTATCGATCGATTGCCTCTCTGGCGGCCGTCAGAATCCACTTGCTACTCTCTTCGTTCGCTCCCGGCCCCCAGTAGCAGTGAAGCGGAAAGTGACCGTATTCGGCCTCCAGTTCGTCGTAGAACTGCTCCGGGTTACTCCAGCAGTTCATCTCGATTAGATTGTTGTCTCGATCCTCGATCGGTGAGGGCGTCATTGCCACGTCGGCGGTCGTATCGATAAGGTGCTGAAAAAACAACGCCCCGGTTTTCAGTCCGGTGTCGCTCGTGGCTTCCCAGATTCGAGTCCGGCCACCACGTTCGCGCTCCCAGAAGGCCACTTCGTCGGTCGCACGGTCGTACTCGCCGTTTGCGACATCCCCGTGTGTCGCTGGCGATTGCCCGGTCGCGAGCGTGGTCTGGACCGGAACCGTGACCGCGGGAAACGGCGGCTGGAGGTCGGCGGTCACTCCGTCGCCGAGTAGTTCGGTGAGATTCGGTGCGTGTCCACTACCGAGGTGCTTTCGCTGGAGACCGACGACATCTAGAACGATGACACGCTCGGCCGTCGTTGCGGAGCCCAACGCGGTCATGTGATAACCTCCTCTTTCGCGTAGCGCTCGACGTACTCGTCGAGCATGGCGAACTGGCGAGAGAGGTCGTGTTCCTCGGTACCGAGCGGAGACTTGAAAAACGATGCGAGCTGGGGCTGGGAGCGCGAGGAGGTCCGAAAGGTCGTCTTCGACAACCCCTACGAGTTCTTCGACCAGTCGCCGAACTTCGACTACGAGCGCTGATAGCAGATGCAGTTCGCATTCTCGGCAAACGCATTCCAGGAGTACGGTCCGGTCGAAACCGTCGAGACACTGGCTGATATCGGGTACGATGGCGTCGAACTGTTGTTCGGCGGCTCTCATCTCCACCCCGCCGGGACAGACGGAAGCGATATCGCCGCAGTCGCGGACGCGCTCGACGAGACGGGACTCGAAATCAGCAACTGTAACGCCTTCATGATATCGGCAGAGGACTTCCAGCATCCATCGTACATCGAGGCGGACGCCGAGTACCGACAGGAAAGAATCGACTACACGCGCGAGGCACTGCAGTTGGCAGAGGCGTTCGATGCGGCTTCGATCTCCATTCAACCGGGTGGTCCGATTCCTGCCGGAAAGTCCCGTGAGTGGGGCATGGAGATGTTCGCGGAGAGTATGCGTGAACTCACTCCAGTCGCTGAACAGGTAGCTGTCGACGTTCTCGTCGAACCGGAACCTGATCTCCTCATCGAGACGACCGAGCAGTATCTCGACTTCGCGAACCGCCTCGATTCCGCGGCGATCGGCTGTAACTTCGATGCCGGGCATCTGTATTGTGTCGGCGAAGATCCCGCCCTCGCCGTCGAGACACTCGCCGAACACACCCCCCATTACCACCTCGAGGACATCCCCGCTGACCGCACGCACGAACACACGCAACTCGGTGATGGTGCAATGGATATCAACGGCTTCCTCCAGGCAGTCGAGGACTCGGGCTACAACGGGTTCATTACGGTTGAACTCTATCCATACCAGGAAACTGCCGCCGAGACCGCACGCGACGCATACGCCTACCTCGACGAGCACGGGTGGATCTGACGTGGCACTCTCCCAGCACGGCACACGGGGACTGCGACGGATCGCAGCCGCCTATGCCGCGCTGGTCCGCGTCCCGAATCTCTTCACCGCCCCGCCGGACGTGATCGCCGGCGCTGCGCTCGCTGTCGCTGCTGGCGCGACTGTCTCGACGTCGGCTGCTGCAGGGGTGGCCGTAGCGTCGATGCTCCTCTATGGGGGTGGCACGACACTCAACGATTACTTCGATGCGCCCGTCGACGCCGAGGAGCGTCCGGAGCGACCGATTCCATCCGGACAGGTGTCCCGGTCGGTCGCCGGACCCATCGGGATTACACTCCTTGCCAGTGCCGTGGGTCTCGCGATTGCGGTCGCCGGGATGGCTGCCGGGATCGGTGCAACTGCGGTCGCGTGCTCTGTAATACTGTACGACGGGGTCCTGAAAGGTGGGCCGGCGGGCTTTCTCACGATGGGCGCGACGCGGGGTCTGAACGTCCTGTTGGGAACGACGGCTACGACCGTGTCGGTCCCGTCGCTGCCCGGGTGGGTATTCGGGATTGTGCTCGCCGTCACGGCGTACATTTCGGGCGTGACGTATATGGCTGCGAGAGAGGCGACCAATCCGACCCGGCGGTCGGTGCTCGTCGCGGGTGTGGGGATGGTGACTGCGGGGGGAGCTGTAGTCGTGCTGCTTGCATCGATGGATTTCGGCGCTCGTCCGCTCACCTCCGTAGTCGGGGTTGGACTCGCTGGCGGATTCGTTTTCACGACGGGACGAGCACTCGGCCGGGCATACCGAGATCTATCGCCGGAGACTGTCGGACCGGTGGTCGGGACGTGTGTGCTGGCGCTCGTGGTCTTCGACGGAGCAGTCGCAGCCACCGCGGGGGTTCGATGGTCGCTTGCAGCGATCGTATTTCTCGTGCCTGCAGCCGGCTTCTCGCGGCTGTTCGACGTTTCGTAACGACGGTGAGAAAACCATGCAACAGATAAGAGACATCAATCAGACAGGAATCGGAACGACGATTGCGTATCGGTATCGAATCAAGACGACCGAATCCGACTGCCGACCGGAGGGTGAGCAACGATGGTCGAATTAGCCTTCTCGACCAACGCGTACACGGATTACACGCTTCCAGAAGCGGTCCGCCACATCGCCGAACATGGATACGAAGGTGTCGAAATCCTGGGTGACGAGCCCCACGCCTACTTTCCGGAGTTCGACCACGATGACGAACGTGCACTGCGTGACGCGCTGGAAGAGACCGATCTGTCGGTGTCGAACGTCAATGCGAACACGGCGATGGGATACTACGACGACGCACCGCCGTCGGCGTTTTTCGAACCCAGTATCATCACCGACGACGAACTGGCTCGAACGTGGCGAATCGAGTACACGAAGCGTGCAATCGATCTCGCCGTGGCGGTCGATGCGCCGGCAGTCTGTCTGGCCACAGGCCGACCACTTCCGGGTAACCCACCCGAACAGGCTCGTCAGTACCTCCGAGAATCCCTCGACGAGATTCTCGATTACGCGGAGAGCCGCGATGTCGACGTCGGTATCGAGTTCGAACCCGAACTTCTCGTCGAGTGTACCAGGGACGTACTCGAACTCATCGACGAAATCGGGCGCGAGTCACTCGGAGTGAATCTCGACGTTGGACATGCAGCCGTCTACGGAGAGGATCTGACCGAGACGATCCACCGGAGCGCCGGGAAGATTACCGGCGTCCATCTGGAGGACATCGTCGGCGGTCGCCGGGGAAAACACTACCACCGCATTCCGGGTGAGGGGGATATCGACTTCCGGGCGGTGTTCGACGCGCTCGACGACATCGGGTACGACGGGTTCGCGACGCTGGAACTGTACACCTACCCCGACGAGCCCGATCGAGCCGGCAGAGAGGCCTACGAGGAGTTGACGCGATACTGAGGACGACGAATTTACGAGTTGACCTGCATCCTGAACGACCTGTTTTTGTTATAGTTGGCAGACAGCAGACGACGGCGTGTGCGTAACCCGTCTCTTGATTCGGTACCGTCGATAGAGGTTCCCCGAGGAGAAAATGGAGTTCGGCCATCGCGGGTGGTGATACTGGTGGCTATAATAAACTGAAGCCAAGATGTGTTCTGTTCGTCGTAGTCTCGTATCCAGCGAAGGCTCTGGCGATATGGTCTGACTCCCCGATCACGAACGAGACATCGGCTGGCAACAGTTCATCAGCCAAAACCTGTTTTCAACCAATGCAGCTCTTTTATATACGTTGAACAATATTCACTCTATATCGTATAAAGTTTAAATATATATTTTTAGAACGTGTTTTAGTATATATCTTTTTCAAATGGGACCTAATCCGCTGTATGAGGTGACTGAAGAATCGATTACGTCCCCTGAAAAACAACCGGTCGGCAAATTCCGGAGGGGATAAAAATAGTATCGACTATGGAATATTATATTAAATCTGATAATTCTATTCTGTAGTATTCCGAATCGTAAGTGCCGTTGATGGAACTAAAAGATGAACAGTTGTGTGGCAGTCAAAAGAATCCAGATTCCCCGGTTATGTCTAGTGGTTTGGAGCCGTATAATGTGGATAAGAATAATACCGTCTCCCGAGACACTGACACCGTATTAATACGTGATCTCGTGAGATAATTCGGCACAGGTATAACAAAAGTGGAACTTCAAAAACTCGTGTATTCTCTCTCGAAGAGAATATTTTGGAAATACTAATGTCTTTAATTGCTATAATTAATGCCTCGTAAATTACTATAGAATTATAGAGTTTATTACTGTCACTGAATTATACTGTTCGATGAATATACTGTTTATTACCATATGGTCTCTCGGTAACTGCTATCTTGATGCGCCGCAAGAATAGCCAACGACGAATACTGGCGATCGTACTCGCGACACTGATGATGACGTCGATGGGGGCTGCTGGAACTGTTGGCGGAGTCGCTGCAACACCAAGTACAGATTCGGTCGATCACCAGTCGCTCAACCTGGCGACTAGTGCTATCCAGACCGACAACACAACTCATCTGTATCGTGCGAACGCGGGTGGTAGTTTCACAGCGAACGGGCAGAATTGGAGTACACTCGATAACTACAGAGTCGCGGGGGAAGACGAAACAGCGGCCCACGGACAGCCGGGGACGATAGACAGCTCGGTGCCCAGTGGGACACCCGATCAGATCTGGGAGACGGAACGCTGGGACCCGTCCGGGGGTGAGGAGATGGAGTACGAGTTCTCTGTCCCGGACGGGCAACAGGTCGAAGTGCGCCTGTACTTCTACGACGGGTGTACCTGCACCGACGCCACCGGTGAGCGAGTCTTCGACGTGTCTGTCGAAGGGCAGACCGTTCTCGACGACTTCGACATCATCGAAAAGTACAGCGACCAGACCGGCGCGATGGAGTCGTTCACCGTCGTGAGCGACGGAACGGTCGACGTCGACTTCGGCCACGTCACCGAGAACCCACAGATCAACGCAATCGAGATCGTTTCGGCCGAACCACAGCCCGACACGCTGGGCGGGCCAGGGTCGACCGAGTTCGGCGCGGTCGTCACCGACAACAGCACGACGGAGCAGGTGACGGTGACCAACCTCGGCGAAAGCGGCGATCCGAGTATCGACCTCACGGATATCTCGATCACGGGGACGGATGCCGGCGAGTTCTCCGCGGGAGCGGCGTCGCAGACGACACTCGCACCAGGCGAGTCCGCCGAGATCCCGGTGACGTTCACCCCGACGAGCGTCGATCCGAAAACTGCGACACTCGAAGTGAGCCACAGCGGGAGTAACTCGCCGCTGACGGTCGATCTCGCCGGCGAGGGAGTGAGCAGCGTTCCCGTCGGATTCGGGAGTAGTCAACTCGACCTCTCGAGTGTCGGCGTGAGTAGCATCAACAACCCGACCTCGGTCCAGTTCGGACCCGACGGACGGCTGTACGTCTCACAGCAGGACGGGACGATCTACGCCTTCGAGGTTCAGCGCAACGGACAGAACGATTACGAGGCGACGTCCGCGGAGACGATCACCACGATCAAAAACGACGTGCCGAACCACAACGACGACGGGGACTACAACTCGAACCAGATCCGGCAGGTGACCGGGATCACGGTCACCGGCACGGCCAGTCAGCCGGTCCTCTACGTGTCGTCGAGCGACTGGCGGATCGCGACGGGGAACACGAATCCTCCGTCACAGAGCCTCGATACGAACTCCGGTGTCATCTCCAAACTGACACAGACGAGTTCCGGATGGGATCACACGATGCTCGTGCGTGGACTCCCACGTTCGGAAGAGAACCACGCGCCAAACGGGCTAGCGCTCGACGAGCAGAACGGGGTGCTGTACCTCGCGGAGGGCGGCCACACGAACATGGGGACGCCCTCGAACTTCTTCTCGAACATCCCCGAGTACGCGTACTCGGGTGCGATCCTCTCGATCGATCTGTCGGAGATCGAGTCGATGTCCGACAAGAACGCGTCCAACACCGACATCCCGTACAAGTACGACCTGCCGACGCTGGCCCCCGGTCAGACCTCGACTGACGGGCCGTTCGGCGGACTGGACGGCGACAATATGGCGGTGCTCGAACAGGACAGCCCGGTCCAGGTGTACGCGCCCGGGTTCCGGAACCCGTACGACGTCCACCTCACCGAGGACGGCGAGCTCTACAGCGTCGACAACGGGCCGAACGGCGGACTCGGCGGACCGCCGGTGCAGTGTACTAACGAACCCCAGAACAGTGGGACGACCTACGACGACAACCTCCACCACATCTCTGAAGAGGGTTACTACGCCGGACATCCCAACCCGGTCCGGGCCAACGACAGCGTCTACCCCGGAGCGGTCTACTCCGGCTACGACGGCTCCGTGGAGTGTGACTACCTCGTCCCCGGGCAGGAAGACGGTGCGCTCGCGACCTTCGGCGCGTCGACGAACGGCCTGACGGAGTACACGGCCTCGAATTTCGGCGGCGCGATGCAGGGCGATCTGCTGACCTCCAGCTTCGACGGGAACGTCTACTGGATGGAACGCAACGCGCAGGGCGACGACCTGACTGAGGAACCGACACCGCTCCTTTCGAGCGGCGGAACGCTCGACGTGACGGCACAGGGCGACGGCGGACCGTTCCCCGGGACGGTCTGGTCGGCCGAGCGGACGGACAACGCGATCCAGGTCTTCGAGCCCAACGACTACGATAGCGACGGGACGCAGTGCGATCCGAGCGATCCGGACGGCGACGCCGACGGTGACGGCTACACCAACGGCGACGAGCAGGCCGTCGGGACCGATCCGTGTTCCGCCGGC
>Ga0207714_1001264_pt1 | contig 16372 bp, 17 predicted proteins | sample PonA232FremontCA_2_FD_187270 | JGI IMG/M metagenome (GOLD analysis project Ga0207714, IMG submission 187270) | Marine sediment microbial community from Fremont, CA, USA - Pond A23 Sediment 2 (SPAdes) | ecosystem: Environmental > Aquatic > Marine > Unclassified | place: USA: Fremont, California... | reverse complement strand
GTCCTCGATCGCGCCCTTCAGCTCGTCCAACTTCTGCTCGAGGTTGCTGTTGTCCACCTGGATCTGCTCGCCGCTCTCGAGGGTCACGGTCGCTGTGCCTGTGCCCTCGATGCTGCCGAGAGTTGTGTCTTTGCCCGTGGCCCGGGTGAGAGCCGGCGAGACCCTGTCGACGCCGGCTTTTGAAAGTTCGGGGGAGACGCCCGTCGACTTGTCGAGCTCCTGATCACCAACGATATCGCCCACGGTGCCCCTCATCCCCTCAGGGAGAGCCCACTCGGGCGGTTGCCCCGGCACATCCGTCACCGAGCCGAATTGCTGTCGATCGACGCCGCTGCCGAGACTCCTGTCAAGCACGACGTCTTCTCCCTCGGGTTTCGGCGCCTCCTTTGATGTTTTTACGAGTTTGTCGAGCGCGACTGCCGTGATTATCGAGGCGGCCGCTATCGTGCCGCCGGCGATGCCGAGCGTCGCCAAGAAGCCGGACGCCCCGCCGATGCCGCCGGCCGCGCCGAGCGTGCCCAGCAGACTTCCGGCGCCGCTGAACGTGGAGCCTATCAGCGATGTCACGAATGAGCTCGCGGCGATCCCGCCGAGTACGAGGGTGGAGAGCGAGGCGGCGCCGATGATTTGCTCCGCCGTCGTGTCCTCTATTATCTCGCCCGCGCCGATGGCCTCGAGCGTCGCCTCGCCCGCCATCTCCGTGCCCTCGCCGGCGGCGGCGCCGAGGCCGTCTTCGAGCGCCGTCTTGCCGACGTCGAAGAACGCCTTGGCGGGCCCCTCGAGCACGTCCGCGATCGGCTGGAGGATGCTGCCGGCGATCATGCCGAGCCCCTGCCAGATTAGGTCCATCGTTTTGTTGAACCGCGGCGCGAAGTCGCCCGCGAGGCTCGAGATCCCCATCAGCAGGCCGGCCCCGACGGCTCCCGCGAGCGCGACCTTCGTGAGCCCGCCGCTCGCGACGCCGCCGAGTACGCCGCCGCCGGCCTCCAGATCTTCGCCCGAGGCGACGCCGTCGAGGCCCGACGTGTCTCCGACCTCGAGGTCGGCCATGGTGGCGCGGTCGACCTTCTCGGCGAGGTCGTCCGTCTGGCGGTCGACGCTCCCCTCGTCGAGCTCGGGCTCGATCATGGCCCTCACCCCGACGTCTTGCACCATCAGGTAACCCCCTCGACCAGGGTCAGGTCGTACTCGCCCATCTGCTCGTGCTCCTGGTTGCGCGTGCCGCGCCAGTCCTTCACGCCGACGTCTACCGCCTCGCCCGGGAACGCGCTCTCGTACGGGATCGTCACGTCGCGTCCCTTGTTGGCGTCGACGACAGCCTCTATGTCCGCGAAGGTGTCGGTCGCCTTGCCCGTGAGGGTTATCTCGCGCGTGACGCCCTCCGTCTCGCGGAGGGTCCTCTGGTCGGGTCCTTCGAAACTTAAATCATATCCCTTCACTTTTGTTCTCACCTCCTCGCTGAAACTCTCGAGATAGCCGAGGTCGACGCCGTCGAGGGTCGGCGTGCCCCCGGGGTTCGACGGATTCGCTGACGGGATGTTGGCGCCGTCGGTCTCGATCCCGCTGCCGCGCTTGAATTCGGCGTCGCACGAGATCACGTACGGCTCGGCCTCGTTGATCTGCCAGCTGGCCTTCTCGAAGTACCCCGTGATCGTCTCCCCGCGGCTGCCGTCGGACAGCTCCCAGCCGTTGCCCTGCGACGGCGGGACGAGCTGGTGGACCTGCTGGGCGTATTGCGCGAGCGCTGTCAGCCGGTCGTCCGAGTAGGCGTCGAGCCCCGAAATGAGGTTGGCCGTCGCGAGCCACGTGATGGTCGCCTCCTCGTAGGCGGTCAGGTCGCTTATCAGGCTCTCTCCGGTGTCGTCGAGGTAGACGCTCTGCACCTGCGTGTCCCCGCGGACGTTTCGCTCGACCTGCTGCGCGCCGTGCATGGGCACGACGCCGCCCGTGTCGATCTGCGTGGCCTCTACCGTCGCCATGTCACTCGCCCCTCTCCCCGGTGAATCCGTAGTTTATCGCCGCCGCGTGCTCCTCCCAGAGGTCCTCCTTGTGCTTGCTGTACAGGAGGGCCATCCTGAGCGGGACCTCGGCGGGGTTCAGCCCGCGGTGCACGAGCTCGGCCATCAGTCGCTCGAGCCTATCCGATCCCGCAGGCTTGTAAAATCCTCGAGGTCGGCCTCCGCGCCCGACGTCAGGAGATCGTCGGCCTCCGACTCGAGCCAATCGGTCAGCCTGCCGGGGTAGTCGCCGACCGTGTCGTACTTGCGCTCGAGGTAGTCTGGCGCGGACTCGACCACCGCGTCGAGCGTGAGGACCATGCCGTGCCCCTGCTTCGGGACGCCGCGTATGTCGCGGGTCTGCATGTCGACCTCGAACGACTCCTCGTTGACCTCGTCCGAGATGGCGTACTTCTGCGCCGCCGTCAGCTCCTCGAGGACGAACTCGGCGTCGTCGTCGCACCTCTCGACGATGTCCTCGAACAGATCGGCGCGCCCCCGGAGCTCCTTTATCTTCTCCTCCAGGCGCGAGACGTCCGCGAGGTCGTCGTTCGGCACGTCCTTCCAATCGTCGTACTCTTCCTCGAGGCCGGTCACGACCTCCTCGCGGGTGTCCACCAGCGTCGGTATGTCCTCGCCGCGGATCTCCTCGATCTCGTCCCCGAGGTCGATCGTGCGCCTGTTCAGGAGGCCCACGTCAGAACCCCTCCGCCGTCGCCCTTATCGCGGGCGTGTCGCCGTCGCGCCTCGCCGTCCTGTCCGGCGAGAGCTCGACGTCGTTCTCGGGGTCCCCGAGGTTGTCCTCGGAGAGCGAGTCCAGTATCGACGGCCCGGTCTCGAACGTGATGGTCCTCGTCCCGTCGGAGGCCTCGAACACGAGCCCGTCCTCGCGGGCGTCGTTCCCCCCGACGGAGTCGGCCCCGCCGTAGAGGGCCTCGCGCTCGTCCACTGCGGGCGACGCCTTGTCGACCTTCGAGTACGACGAGTCGACCTCCCGCTCCTTCGGCGAGTAGTCGACGGCCACGTTGGTCCCGAAGTCGCCGACCAGGTCCGGGTTGTTCGACACGGACAGCGAGGCGTTCGAGACCAACTCGATCTCCGTGTCGCCGACCTTGTAGCTCGCCTCCGTGAACGTCATGGGCTCGCCGGACGGCGACGGCTGATCCGCCGGCCCGGACGTGCCGACGCCGGCCCGATCGGTCTCGGCGTTCGCGTAGGCGAAGTCGAGGGACACCTCGAACTCGCCCGGCACGTCGCAAGATACCTCAAAATCAGAGCACACGAGGCCGGTGAGCACGTCCTCGTTGTCACGGACCTCGTTGCCGATCACGGCGACGCCGCTCGTCGGGAAGTCCCCCTCGAAGGTCTCCGGCGAGCCGCCGTCGCCGGCGGCGATGACGAACTCGATGAACTCGGGCCCGGAGAGCACGAACTCCACGTTGAGCGTCCCGTCGAACATCTCCTCGATGATCTCCGTGGCCTCCCTGGAGTTGGTCGCGAACAGCTTCGTCGCCTGGTGCGAGCCCTCCTTCTGCGTGATGCTCGTGTCGTAGCCCGGCACGAACCAGTCCGGCGCGTCGGGCAGCGATGCAAAGTCGTCTTCCGCGGCCATGGCGAAGCGCGTGTTGTGCCCCGCCACGACCTGTCGTGTGGTTGTCATTCTCTGTCTGTCTCCTGTAGTGTGTAGCCGCAGTCGGCACACCGCGCGCCGCCGAAGTCTTCGACGATCTCGCCACCGCACTCGGGGCAGGCGTCGTCTCCGGCGAGGCGCGCCTGTATCTCGTCCTCGAGCGTCGTCGCGGTCACGCCGAACCTGCGGGCGCAGTGCGCGACGCCGAGGAGGTAGACGTCCTCGTCGTCGTCGGGCAGGTCGTCGGGGACCCTGATCCCGGCCGGCGTCTCGTCGGTCACGGGTCGATCACCTCGGCGAGGACCTCGAGGGACGCCTCGACCTCCCCGCGCCACGTGGACTCCTTGGCGAGGTTGGAGACGTCTCGCGTCTCCCCGGAGTGGATCCGGTCGAACTCCTTGTCGCCCCCGCGCATCTCGTCGAGTATCCGTTCGACCTCCCCGACGAGCCCGCCGTAGTCCTCGCAGTCGTTGCTGTCGTCACGGGCCCCGAAGACGCGCTCGCGGGAGTGCGCAGACCTGCACGAGATCGTGACCGTGTTGTCGCTCCTGCGGTGCGTGTGCCCGAAGCCGCGTGGCTCCTTCTGCGTCGTCCCGCTCGTCAAGACGATGTAGTCGGGGCTCGCCCGGGAGACGCGAACCTGCTTGGCGACCTCCCCGACGAACAGCCTGTCTTCGCCCGGGAAGGGCACGTCCTCGATCCTCCCGTCGGCGGAGGCCGACCACCTGTCCGCCAGCTCGTGTCTCAAAAATTGTAGAACGTTGCCCATGCTGTCACCCCATCTCCGCCGCTATCTGGTCGCGACTGTCGCGCACGTACCTGAGCTCGTCCACGCCCTCGACCTCGACCGACTTGAAGAACACCGTCGGGAACGTGCTTTCGAACATCTCCCGGATCCCCCGCGGCGCGTCCTCCCACTCGAAGGCGAGCATGTCGGCCTCCTTGGCGCGCACCTCGTGTGCCTCGGTGCCATGCTCCATGTACTCCGAGGCCTCGTGGGGGTACGCGAACACGAAGGCGCTCCCCGTCCACTGCGGCGGTTGCGCGCCCTGCAGTATCGGGAAGTACTCGTAGCCCGCCTCGTCGCCGCGCTCGCGGAGCAGCTCCTGGGACCGCGTGAACCACCTGCCGGCGAGCTCCCTCGCGCCCTCGCGGGAGACGTCGCCCTCGAGCACGTCCACGAGCGGCCCGGTCTCGATCTCCGTCATGTGTCGTCGAATTGGTCGACCGCCTGCGTCCACTCCTCCTCCCACTCGTCGAGTTTGTCCTCGACGGACACCATCGGCCCGCCGCGGATCTCGTCGGTGAAGTTGTCGAAGTTGACGAGCTCCTTGGCCGCCTTCGCGGCGACCGCCTCCCTCGCCATCATCGGACAGAAGTGGACGACGTCGCCCGCCGAGTGCGCGGCGCCGCTCGTGCGCCTGACGGCGCGCTCCGCTACCTCGATCTCGTCGGCCCCGACGGAGCCCACGGAGACGTACTCCTCGCCCCCGACCAGCATCGTGCCGCCGGACGGCGGGAGCCTGCTCGCGGAGTCCACGGCGAAGGTGCCCGTCGCGCCATCCGGCATCTCCTCCGTCAGCGTCGTTTGACCCGACCGGAGGCTCTCGCCCCCCACTCCGACGCGATAGCTCATGCGGACGAACCGGTCCCGATAGTTCCGGAGCGCCGGCAGCGAGCCCGCGCCGGGCAGACGGTAGATGGTTATCACCCCGACCCGGTTGTCGATCGTCCAGGCGCTGCCGCGCCTCCCGGTCATGTCGGTCCAGTTGTCGCGGCCGACGCGCCGCTCGAGGAAGTCCCCCTCCGACTCGTCGAACGGGAGGACGTTCATGTGATCGAGGTACACCCTCACGGGGAGTCCCTTGCCGCGCGCCGAGGCGATGACGGGCGAGTCGCGGGAGCCGACGCGGACCGGCCTCATCGGCGCCGCCGTGCGATCCCACTTGGACTCCACGCCCTCGAGCCTGCTGGCGATGACCTCGCGGCCGTCGCCGCCGATGTACTCGCCCGAGTCGAGCTCGGACGGGCCCACGTTGGGGTCGAACCGCCTGAGGACGTCCTCCGGCAGCGCGTACTGGAGCCTTGGCATCTATGCCTCGTATATTATGGCGAGCCCCACGCGGCCCGTCTTCTCGTACATCACCTCGACCTCGTGCCACGTGGTGTAGGTGTTGTTGTCCATCCAGTCTTGGATGGTCGTCTCCGCGTCGGACTTGTTGGGGTTGAACTCGACGACGTCGACGCTGTCGACCATGGGCTATCAGCTCCTGCCCTCGACCCTCACCGTGGCGCTGCCCGCGTCCGTTCCGGCGCCCGGTTCCGTGCCGTCGGCGATGGCCGCCACGACGATCTTCTGGGCCGCGTCGTCGTACTGCGCGACGTAGGTGCCGGCGCCGTCGTAGCCCACGACCGCGACGCCCTCGGGCCTGTCGATGCCCGTTTCAACGGTCGGGTCGAACGGCTCGCCGTCGGCATCCGTCAGGCTCGAGAGGTCGACGTCGACGTACTCGATCTGCATCACGCCGCCGTTGTCAGACATCAGTCGTCACCCCCCGCGCTCGCGACCTCCTCCTCGTCAAACTGCGCCGCGAACTCCGCCATGTCGGTCTTGCCCTTGCCGGTCAGCTTGAACTCGTCGGCGTCCTCCCGGAGGTCCTTGACCATGGCCTTGAGCTCATCGTACGTGTTCTCCCCGGCTATCCGCTGCGCGCGGCTTCGGTCGGGTTCGTCGCCGCCGTCCCCCGACGCGCCGGCGAGCTCGCGGAGCTGCTCCTCCGCCGGGACGCCGTCCTCGAGACCCATGTCGTCATAGATCCGGTCGCGGATCTCCGGGTCGGCGCCGCGCCCGAACGCGTTGCCGGGCAGCCTGTTCTGGTCGAGCAGTATCCCGGCGAACCGCTCCGCGTCGTCCGCGTACACGACCTCCATGTCGGTGCGGTTCTCGAGGTAGGCGAGGCCCTCGTCGGGCACCAGCGAGATGTACCACGTGCCCTCGTTGAGGACCGCGGTCTTCGGGACGCGGCCCTGCTGCTGGAGCGCGCCCTCGGTGTGGATGTTCGACCTCGGACCCACGTAGCGATAGGCGACGGGCTTCAGCGACATCTCGCCGGCCCGCGCCTGCTCCACGTGTTCCTCGAGCGCCGATACCGAGCCCATCTACGCCTCCAGGTCCCGGAGCTTGCCCTGCGAGCTGAAGTCGCGGCAGACGATCTCGTGGTAGACCGCGAACGCGGCCTCCGCCTTGATCTCGCCGGTCGCCAGCGGGTTGACCGTCTGGTCGGGGCCGGCCCTCCAGGTGTCCGGCGCCCTGTAGTTCTCGATGCCTATCTTCGGGAGCGGGTTGCCCTGCTCGTCCGTCACCTTGCCGGGCGTCGGGTCGAGCGCGTAGACGCGCTCGAGGTTGTCCGTCGGCACCGTCGGGGCTACGACGAGCGGGACGCCGTCCCAGTGCGATATGCGGGCGTTGAAGTTGTGCCCGAACCTGCTCTCCGCCTCGTTGACCTGCTCCGTCGACGCGCCGGACAGGGCGTCCGCGCGGAACTGGCTCTCGCGCAGGTCCGAGAGGACGCGCGCCGTGTCGCGGCCCGTCACGATGAAGAGGTCGTTGTACTCCGCCGTGCTGTCCTGGACGACGCTGTCCAGGAAGTCGTTCATGAGGTCGGAAGTGAGCTGGCGCACCGAGCCGCCGCCGTGGTCGACCGTCGCGTCGGCCCAGTTGGCCTCGTTGTCGCCCCCGGCGCCCGTGGCAGACCTGTCTATGTCGTAGACGTCGAGGTCGCCGTCGTCGTAGGCGGTGGCGGTCGAGTCGGTGGCGTTGGCCTCCTCGTCGGCGCTGGCCACGACGCGGTCGAGCATGACCGTCAGGTCGTCCGCGCCGTACTGGTCGCCGCCGGCGGGCGCCTCGCGGGCGACCGAGTCGCGCTCGATCGAGCGGTCCATGAACGACTCGCCTATGGCCACGAGCGTGTCGAAGTCGACCGTGTCGTGCCCGAGGCGCGCCTCTATGTCGTGTATGAAGTCGCTCTCGACCGCCATCGAGAGGATCTTCGGGCGCGCCTCCGTGATCCTGGTCTCCCAGTCGCTCGCCGCGGGTATCGCCCCGCCTCCCGCGACGCCGCTGACCGCGGGCGGCGCGAAGACCGAGCGGAACGTGGCCGCCGGGCTGTCCGAGTCGACGCTTATCGTCTCGTCCGTGGTGCGGTCGATCTCGGGCAGCGACCCGATTATCGGCGTATTCATGTTGACCTGGTGGTACATCACCAGGCCGGCTATCCTGTTGGCTATGCCCGTCGTGTCCGTCGAGAACGCCTGCTCCTGACTCAGGGAGGCGAAGATGTCTTCGCCCATCGAGTACAGGGTCTTCTTGTGGTCGTAGTCGCCGAGTAGGTGTGAAACGTGCTCAGTCATTCGCCATCCTCCACGTCCGCCCATTCCCTCGCCTGCGCCTCTATGTCCGTCTGCCCCGTCGTCGCGAAGCCCGCCCCCGAGGACGTGGCGCCCGTCGCCATCTCCTGGGAAACGGTCTCTACGAGCTCATCGGCGAGATTCTCCTCGAGCTCCGACACCGCCTCCTGCACGACGTCCTCCGCTATGCCGCGGACGTCGTCCTCGTCGAGCTCCTGCTCGGGCTCGCCCGGAGGCTCCTCGTCGGGCTCGCCGCCGGATCCGCCGTCGCCGCCCTCGTCGCCCTCGTCGCCGGACGGCTCGTCGTCGCCGCCGCCGTCGGCCACGTCGTCGTACATCGCCGCGATCTCCTCGACGATGTCCATGGCCTCCTCCTCGGGGACGCCGAACTCGTCCGCTATGTCCGCCGCTATCTGGTCCTTGTCGCCCGCCTCCTGTGAGACGCGCGACCCGACGTCGAACACGCGCGACTCGGCCCGCTGCCGGACCGCGCCCGTGTCGACGCCCTCGTGCGATACCTCCTGCACCGCGTCGCCAACCGACTTCTCCTCCTCTACCGCCGTCTTGATTGCCTCGGTAGCGAGCCGATCGATGGACTCGCCGAGGAACTTGTCGAGTATTCCCATTGCTACCTTCTCGCTGGGACTGGCCTCGCGTCGGATCCCACCCCGACGGTCATCGGATGGCACGAGCTCGAAGTGCACGACGTCGAACTCGCTGCCCGGATTCTTTATCTGGTCGTCCCTGCCTATCGTAACCGCGTGGAAGTCGACGTCGGTGACCCTGAGGCCCGCGTCCTCCGGCACGACCTCCCTCTTGTCGACCGTCACGCTGTGCCCGTCGAGCTCGCCGCGCCACGCTTCGAGCCGGGTCTCCACGCTGAGCCGCGAGCCCTCGTCGTCCCCGGCGCCGTATATCCGCGACGGCAGCCAGAGGGCGTCCTCGCCGGCCGTGCCGTTGTCGCCCGGCAGCGGCTCGCCCTCGCGGATGACCTCCGCGCGGAGGACGTCGCCCCCCTCGAGCGAGAGCGTCCTCCCGTCGGACTCGATCTCCGTGTCCTCGGGGACGACGTACTCCTCGAGCGGCTCGCCGACCCGGACGTCCTTGTGCCCGCGGCTGATGTTGCCGAGGGCCATCAGCTGGTCGAGGCTGTCCTCGAGGGCGTCCATCTCGATGTAGATGGCCTCCTCGCCGGGCTCCGGGTCGTCCCACTGCTCGATGTTCGCCTTGCCGTAGGTGACGAACTCGTCCGCGGCGGCGACCTCGCGCTCATCGCCCGACAGGCCCTCGAGCCGGACGCCGTCGTCGGTCCTCACCGCGCCGTCGGTCCCGATGACGGCCGCGAGGCTCACGAGACCACCTCCTCGGGATCGACGATCGCGTCCGGGTCGACGCCGTCCCAGTCGCCGTCGAACGGCCACGGCAGCGCCCCGGCGACGGCCACCTCGTAGCCGTCCTCGCCCGGGGCGATGTCCTCGTACGCGGTTATGCTCGCCTCCTCGTCCGGGACCGCGTATGGGTACGACACCACGCCGTCCTCGGTGACGCCCCCGAACGCGTCCCGGAGCATCTCGTCGTCGGTCTCCAGCCCCTCGTCGGTGATCCTGCCAACCGTCTCGCCGGTCTCCCTGTCGATCACGTCCATGTCAGTTGACCCTCCTCTCGAATTCCGCCTCCTCGAAGTGCTCGGGCGCCAGCTCCACCGACTCGTGGAGCGTCGTGAGGCCCACGTGATCCTCGTTCTGCTGTGGCACGTAATACTCGGCGTTGGTCCACTCCTCCCTGCCCTGGTGGCCCTCGACGTCGCCGAGGTCGACGTACACCCTGTCGCCCTCCTCGAGCTGATCCCTCGACGAGACCGCCTCGGTCTCCACGCCGTCGCCGAACTCCCTGTCGTAGAGGTCGACCATCTCGGGGTGACGCTGCTCGAGGGTCTCGCGATCGTTGACCCAGTTGGCGAACGTGACCGCGAAGAACTCGTTGCCGTTGTCCTTCTGGTAGCCCCGGCACTGCGTCGTATGATACTCCGGGCCCATGGCGTCGTCGTACCGGTCGCGGTAGCGCTCCGCCTCCTCCTGGAGGGCGTCCGCGAACTCCTGCACGTCCTCCGAGGCCTCGCGGTTGGATTGTATGTCGAACTCCCAACCTCTCGCGGCGTCGCCCCTGTTGCTCCTCCCGGAATCTCCGGCGAAGCCCGCGGCGTATTGTATCTGGTGGCCCCACTCGTGGGTCATCGTGCCCGCGCCGACACTCTTCTCGTAGACGATCTCGGAGTTGTCGTACCAGCCGGCGTACATGCCGGCGTCGTCGAACCGGAGGCTTTCGTTGTCGACGAGCGCCGCGGTGGCGTACTCGTCGGAGACGCGGTCCATGGTGTCCTCGAACTCCCCGATGGCCCGCTCGGCCTCGGGCTCCCCGACGACCGTGTCGTCTCGGCTGATCTCCGTGAGTTCGCGGATCTCTATGTCGGAGTCCTCCCTCTGCGCCGCGATCGCCGCCGCGGCCTGGGTGGCGTCGTCGGCGTTGGCGATGTCGCCCCGGGCGTCGACGGTCTCCCCGACGGCGTCCTCGAGCTCCTGGGGAGACACGTCCTGGTTGATCGTCTGCGCGGCCACCTCGGCGGGATCCTCGGAGATCGTCTCGGGATCCATCCCGAGTGCCTGCCCGAAGACCTCCATTGCCTTGTCATCGTCAAGCGTGACGCCGTACGGGGGGGCGGTTTCCGCGGTCTTGTCGCCGCTCCGGACGTTGTACCAGCCATCCGACAAGCCGAACTGGATCGGCACCCACACGTCGGGATCGTCGAGCCACTCGTCGACGAACTCCTCGAGCTCCCCCGTGTCGGCGTGGTCGGCGAGCCTCCGGTACGCGTCCACGTCGTGGAACTCGTTGGGAGGGTTGCCGATCTGATGGTTCAGCTCGACGGGCCCGTCCTCCGCGAGGGCCTCGAGCTCCTCGCCGGGCGAGTCGTAGGGCGCGTCGGGCGGGTAGCCGCCCGCGGGCTCGTCGCCGAAGACCCTGTCCCTGACGTCGCCGGGCTCGCCGCCGACCGCGCGGAGCCTCTGCTCGAGGCGCTCGCGCGAGGTCTTGGCGTTCCGCCCGCGGAGCTCGGCCTCGAGGGCGTCGGCGAGGAGGTCGGGATCCTCGACGGACCCGACGCCGCGGTAGACGTCCCTCGCGGAGACGTCCTCCCACTCGCCCTCCTCGAGCGCCGAGGCCATCTCCTCCCCGAGCGAGCCGGGCTCGACCTCGTACTCGCCGACGTCCGGCGTCTCGCCGACGACCACGCCGGCCAGCTCCTCCGGCGCGAGCGCGAACTGCGCTCCCTCGTACTCCACGACGACCCTGGTCTTGCCGAGCGGGCCCTCGTCGAGCATCTGCACCTCGTATGCCTCCCCGCCGGCCATCACGAGGTCGCCCTCCGAGTTGAGGCCGCTTGTCTCGAGATCCCCGACGCCCTCCTCGTCGATCGGCTCCACGATGTGGCCGCCCTCGCGGAAGGTGTCGTCCGGGTCGGCCTCGCCGGCGTCGACGCCCGCGTCGCCGTCCCCGGTCTCGCCCGCCGGGAGGTAGTACGTCGCGCCCCGATCGGACTCGAACGTCTGCGCGCCCTCGGGAGGTTCCTCGTCCGGCGGGACGTACTCCGCCTCGTCCGGGATGCCCTCCGGCGCCTCCGTGGAAACCATCGCCTCGGACGATACGTCGCTCCCGTAGTAGTCGACCCAGTCGGCGCGCCCGTCCGAGAGGACGATCTCCTCCTCGCGCGAATCGTAGCCGAGTATCCTCCCGGCGGGTACCTCCGCGACGTGTATCTCCTCGGCGAGCTCCTCGAGATCGTCCTCCTCCGCGCCCTGCGCCATCATCGCCAGGCCGTGTGCCATGTTGTCCTCGGTGTCGATCGAGCCGAGGCCGTCGTACCTCGCGAACTTCTCGGCCTCGCGGAGGTCGGTGGTCCACGAGTCGGCCTGCCCCTGGTTGAGGTCGCCGCCGCGGAACACCCGAACCTCGTCGCCGGGCTCTATCCCGGCCTCCTCCATCTGCAGCGCGACGTGCTCCTGCGCTACGTCGCGGCCGAGCTCCGTGAGCAGCTCCTCCTTCGTGCCGCTGCCGGGCTCGGAGAACCACTCGGCCCAGGCTTCATCGAGCGGCGTGACCTCGTCCTCCCTGTAACTCTCCTCGATTGAATCGGGGGTCCGCGTGTCGGGCGACGCGCCGGTCACGCCCTCGTCGTCGACGGACATGACGTCGCCGCCCTTGAGCTCCTCCACGAAGAACTCCTCTTTGAGTTCATCAAGCTCTTGCTGCAACTCGGCCTTACGCTCGTTGAGCTCCTCCTCCCTCTCACGCAGCGGTTTGACGTGTTCGTCTGTCCACTCGCTTGCGTCGTCACGCCAATCGTCCATGGCGTCCCACTTTTCCTGGCCCGTTATGTCGCGCTCGTCGAGGTTCTCTTTGTGCTCCGTTCTCGCCTGCCGGAGCATCTGCTCGAACTGCTGCCTCTCCGCCATATACCTCGAGTGTTCTCTGTTCACCTCGTGAAGCTCCTCGTTGAGTTCCTCGCTGTTGCCGTAGGTGAACTCGCCCTCCGCGATCGATGACTCGGCGGCATGGCTTATACCCTCCACGTTTGGAAGGAACCTCTCGAGCTCGCGATATTCGTCCTTGACCACGGAACGCGCCTCCAATATTTCCACGTCCTCTTGCTGCCTATACTGTTCCTCGAGGTCGTGTATCTCCTCTTGCAGCGAACGAAGTTTTTCGTGCTCTGACTCTTGGAACTCGACGAGCCTCTCGACGTCCCCCGACGTTTCCGCCCTGAGGGCAATGCGACGCATCTGGTCGACGACCCGCTCATGGACGTTCCGTGACTGCTCTATTCGATCACTTATCTCGTTCTCTTTCTCCCAGTAGTCTGGCTCATCTTCATCGAGATTGGTGATCCGCTGAGCGGCGTTGACGATCTGCGACTCCTGTGACTCCGCAATCGCCGTTAGCTTCTCCTGGTCCTCGATACCGGCGATCACCTCGGGATCATCGGGCAACTCGATGTCGCCTGGCGGCTCGTCGTCATAAACGATGTTGCCGGTCTCGGGGTTGATCCAGCCGGATCCGCCCTGAGGTCCGCTGTACGGGACCCACTCGGCCTCGGAAGCGACGAAGTCGTCCCCGCCGAGCAGGTAGTCTAGGGGGTTGAAGCCTTTGCCCATGGTGTCACTCCCCGTCGTGCTCGATCCGCCAGACGTGCGTCTCGCCGTCGGTCCACACGGTCGGGTACGCCCCGAGCGAGCCGGACTCGCGGGCGAGCTCGTCGAGGGCCTCCGCGCTGAGCGGCACGTCGCCGAGCGTCTCGGCGTCGCCCCTGACCGTGTCCCTGCAGACCGCGACGGCCTCGGACTTGCCCATGCCCGGGTTGTCTTTCATCACGGAGTGCACGCACTCCGCGACCTCCCTGTCGAGCTCCTCTTCCACGTCGTCATCCGGCACATCCCGTTCTCTCTCGTCATCCGCGGGCTCGGGCGGCGCCAGGGCCACGGCGTGATCCTCGTACTCGGCCCAAATCTCGTCGACGCCGTCCTCGTCCCGCGTCGTTACCTCGACGTCCACGTCGTAGAGCCCCGGCGGCTCGCCCGTCGGCCAGATCTCGCCGCCGACGCGGACGAGCCCGATCTCCGACAGGTCGTCGAGGAACGCCGCGAAGGCGTCCGCGTCGTCGAAAGCGTCTCCGCCTGGGTTACGGAAGACCACGGCCGGCTCGCGCATGCTCGCCGGGTGGGCGGTCTCCTCGGGTGTCGTTAGATCCGTCATAGTTGCTCCCTGATGTTCTCGCGCGTCTCGCGCAACTCTCCGAGGTATCTGTCGCTCGCCTCTCCCTCGAGCCCGTCGACGACGTCATTGATGAGGGCCGCGACGCCGTCCGCCGCCTTGGGCGTTATTTCCTTAGAGGCAAGTTTATTGTCGGCCTTTGTCAGCATGCCCGCCACACCGCTCTTGGCCACCAATTTACCCGTGTCCAAGCCGAGGTTGTCCGCGGGGTTCTCCCTGATTTCATTAAGATCCGCGTTGTTGTTCTTTATTGTGACGTCGACGCTATCGTCATCCACACTATCGCCACGCACCGTAACCTCGTGCTCGTCGAGATACCATGACATCTCATGCACGACCGCGTCGGTGGCAACCACGACGTCATTCGGCTCGGCGTCCATCTCGAGGACGACGCCGTCGGAGTGCCCCTCGGCGGACGTCTCCTTCGCGGAAAAGTTTTCCATGGCGTTGGTATCAAGGTCGAGCGGCTCCCCCGCGGCCTCCCTGCCAATGGCCTCGAGTCCCGTCGCCGCACCGACGCCGCGGGAGAGGGTGAAGTCCTCGCCGAGCGTCTCCCGCGCCCACTCCTGGCTGACCTCGTTGTAATACTCGGCGTAGGCGAGATCGGCGGGCGTGGGATCGTACCCCGAGTCTATGAACTCGTTGCGCGGATCGCCGTCGAGACCGAGAGCCTCGACGAACGTCTCCGCCCTCCTGTTGCTCTCCTGGTTGTACGAGGAGCTCTTCCAATCCTGTGCAAGTTTGTTATTCTCCGCCAAAGCTTGGGACGCGAGAGCCTCGCCGCCGACGGCATCGGCGATATAGCTCTCCGCGCCCTCGGCTATGGCCTCCCTGTCCTCCTCGTTTAGCAGATAGTCCTCGTCGAACGAGTCGAGGAAACTACCCCCCGGGAAATCCTCGCCGATCTCAGACTCGAACGCCCGCAGCGTCGCGTCTTCCGGGATGTGTGAGAGCGCGTCACTATCGCCGTCCGCGCCATTACCATCGTCGTCGCCGCGCGTCACATACGTCGCGCCACCGGGGCCCTTGTGGACCGTCGCGTCGTCCGGCGGGGTCTCGTCGGGAGGCACGTACTCCGCGCCTTCCGGGACGCCGTCCGGCGTCGCCTCTTGCCCGAGATCGCTCTCGGTTTCGACCGCGAACACCCTGGGGCCGTCGAGCGAAAACATTACCTCGGACTTTGACATCTCCCTGAGATCGCCGGCCGGTATCACGCCAAAGACCTCGTCGGTAGTAGCCTCGCCCGATTCGGGATCATAGCGGCCGACGACCTCCGTGTCGTTGTTTTCATCGAGTCTCAGTATCTCGAGCATCACTCTACCTCCAGCACGTCGCCCGGCGCGACGTCATCCGGCAGGTCGTCCCCCGCCGAGGTTCTTATTTCGCCGTCGCCGTAGTCCACCCAGGTGACCTCGTCTCCCTCGTCGAGGACGTCGGGCCCCTCGGTGTCTGTCGCGCGTATCTCCGCGACATTCTTGGGCCGCACCCTGACGTCATCGTCGGCGTCCCCGTCTTCAATCCTCGTCCGGACCACCGACGGCTCCGCGGCCTGCGGATCCGTCACGGTCTTCACCGTGCCGTCGTCGTCGACGACACGCAGATGGTCCGCGTCGCCAATAATCTCATTGAGCAGGTCCGCGGTCGCCTCGACCGGCCTCTCGTGGTCCGCGCCCCAGCCGTCGGTCCGCTCCTCGAGGTCATCCACCTCGGCCACGGTCTCGCCGAGAGGTATGTCACCCGGCGGCGACTCGAAGTCCTCGAAGACCCTGTCGATCTCGCCACTCTCGGCGATGTCGCGGAGCCTGTCCGCGGGGACGGGGCTGTCGCCGCCCGAGAAGATGTCCTCCGCGATCTCGTTGATCCGGTCCGAGAGCATCCCCTCGTCCACGACGTCGTTCTTATGCGCGGGGTCGGTTCCGCCGTAGTCATCGTCGACGCCGCTGTCGTGGTCTATGACGTATACCTCGGGGTCACCGTCCGGGTCAGAGACCACGAGGTTGCCGGGGTGCATGTCGCCGTTGTCGGCGAAGTAACCGGCGGCCATGGTGTCGACGAGCTCCTCCTGGATGCCCGACACAAACTCGCCGTCGAAGGCCACCTCCTCGAGGGTCACCCCCTCTATGCCCTCTTTGATTATGTGGTTGGAGCCGTCGTGGACGCCGACCTCCGTCCTGGCGGCGTTGCCGCCGAGCTCCTCTATGACCACCGGGCCGACCCTATTATTCCGGACGGCCGTGTCACGGCCTGGCATGAGGCCGGAAGTGCCATCGTAGGCATCGAACGGGATCGCGAAGGCCCTGCTGCCGTCCGGCATCTCGAGGATTTCCATCTCGTCGGCCGTCGTGAGGCCGCCCGAAATGCCGGCCTCGCGGGCGCCCTCGACGCTCTCGGCCTCCTCGTAGGCGTTGCGGAGGGTCTCCGGGTCGGACGCCATGCCGAAGCGGCCATCGGGCTCATCCACGTCATCCGAATTATCGTCACCCCGAGTGACGTACGTCGCGCCGCCGGGGCCCTT
>Ga0207714_1001263_pt1 | contig 16372 bp, 12 predicted proteins | sample PonA232FremontCA_2_FD_187270 | JGI IMG/M metagenome (GOLD analysis project Ga0207714, IMG submission 187270) | Marine sediment microbial community from Fremont, CA, USA - Pond A23 Sediment 2 (SPAdes) | ecosystem: Environmental > Aquatic > Marine > Unclassified | place: USA: Fremont, California... | reverse complement strand
AATCCAGGCCCTTCTCGTAGTCCCACTCGGCGAGCTGGCCGAACTCATTGCCCATGAACAGCAGCTTCTTCCCCGGGTGGGCATACATCAGGCCGTAATACGCCCGCAAGTTGGCGAAACGCTGCCAGTCGTCGCCGGGCATGCGGTCCAGGATCGAGCCCTTGCCGTGGACGACCTCATCGTGGGAGAGCGGCAGCACGAAGTTCTCGTCGAAGGCGTAGAGCGTGCTGTGGGTGAGCTCGTTGTGGTGGTGCTTGCGATACAGCGGGTCACAGCCCATGTACTCCAGCGAGTCATTCATCCAGCCCATATTCCACTTGTAGTGGAAGCCCAGACCACCGACATCGGGCGGCTGCGTCACCTGAGGCCAGGCCGTTGACTCCTCGGCGACCATCATGGCGCCGGGGCGCTCGGTACCGACGATGCGATTGAGTGACTGCAGGAAATCGATGGCCTCCAGGTTCTCACGGCCGCCCTCGCGGTTGGCCACCCAGTCATCGCCCTCGCGGCTGTAGTCGAGATACAACATGGACGCCACGGCATCCACGCGCAGGCCGTCCACGCCGTAGCGCTCCATCCAGTAAAGGGCATTGCCGACGAGGTAATTGCGCACCTCGTTGCGACCATAGTTAAAGATTAGCGTGTTCCAGTCGCGATGGAAGCCCTGACGCGGGTCGGCATGTTCGTAGAGATGGCTGCCGTCGAAATAGCCCAGGCCGTGCGCATCGGTCGGAAAATGGCCCGGCACCCAATCCAGCAGCACGCCGATGCCCTGCTCGTGACATGCCGCCACGAAGGCCCGAAAACCCTGGGGCGGACCGAACCGCGCCGTGGGCGCGTACAGACCGACCGGCTGATAGCCCCAGGAGCCGTCGTAGGGATACTCCATGACCGGCATAAACTCGATATGGGTAAAGCCCATATCCCGCACGTAGGGGATGAGGCGCTCGGCGAGCTCGTTCCACTGCAGATAGGTTCGCTCGGCGCCATCGGGCAGCTGCCAGGACGCCGGATGGACCTCGTAGATGCTCACCGGCGCGCTAAAGCCGTTCGCCTCGGCGCGTTGGCGCGACAGCTGCGGCATGGCCGGCGGCAGCTCGGCGACCACCGACGCCGTCGCCGGGCGGTACTCGGCGGCGAAGCCGTACGGATCGGCCTTCTGGGGCTGGCGATGGCCATCGGCGCCGAGGATGTCGTACTTATAGCGTACTCCGGGCGCCAGCTCGGGAATGAACAGCTCCCAGACCCCGCACTCCCGGCGCAATCGCATGGGGTGGCGGCGCGCGTCCCAGCAATTGAAATCACCAACGACGCTAACGCGCTTGGCCATGGGCGCCCAGACCGCGAAGCGCACGCCCGCCACGCCGTCCTCGGTACTCATGGGGTGGGCACCGAGCTGCTCGAACGGCCGCCGGTGCGTCCCCTCGCGCAACAACCAGATGTCGTAATCGGTGAGCATCGGCCAGAAGCGGTAGGGGTCCTCGATATCGCGTTCGACGCCCTCCCAATCCACGCGCAGCCAATAGCGGAAGCGCTCCCGGCGCTCCGGCAACCGCCCCTCGAAGAAGCCCTCGTCGTGGCGGCACTCGAGCTCCACGAGCTCGGCACCGGTCGCCGCCTCAACCAGCGCGGCGCGGCGCGCGGCGGGCAGGAAGGCGCGTATCACCAGGCCCCCACGCGGTGCCTCGTGCAGCCCCAGGAAGCTAAACGGATCGTCGTGGTGGCCCTGAACAACGGCCTCAACGGCATTACGCTCGACGGTTTCCTGACGGCTCATTAGGCCCCCTTTGCGGCCGCGCTCGCCGCGGTCAGTGGCTGCACATCCCAGATCCGTTGCGCGTAATCGCGAATCGTGCGGTCCGTGGAGAATGGGCCCATCCCAGCGACGTTCAGGATGGCGCAGCGGGTCCAGGCCTCAGGATCGCGATAGAGCGCATCCACACGCTCCTGGGCATCGACATAGGCCCGATAATCGGCCAGTAGCAGGTAGCGATCGCCGTGATGCAGCAGGGCATCGACGACGCCGTGGTAGCGCTCCGGTTCGCCAGGCGAGAAGGCCCCGGCGCCGATAGCATTAATCGCGCGCCGCAGCTCGGCGTCGCCATCGCACCAGGCCTGGGGGTCATAGCCGCTGGCCCGCAGCGCCTCGACAGCCGGCGCGCTATGCCCGAACAGGAACATATTCTCGCGGCCCACCTGCTCGCCGATCTCGATATTGGCGCCGTCCTCGGTGCCGATGGTCAGCGCCCCGTTCATGGATAGCTTCATATTGCCGGTCCCCGAGGCCTCGGTCCCCGCGGTGGATATCTGCTCCGACAGATCGGCCCCCGGGATGATGCGCTCGGCCACGGAGACGTTGTAATCCGGTATGAAGACCAGCTTGAGCCGCCCCGCCACGGCCGGGTCATTGTTGACCCGCTCAGCGACATCATGGATCAGCCGGATGATGTCCTTGGCGAGCACGTAGGACGACGCTGCCTTGCCCGCGAAGATCACCGTCCGCGGCACCCAGTCGGCCTCCGGATCGTCCAGGATCCGGTGATAGCGGGTGATCACGTGCAGGACATTGAGCAGCTGGCGCTTGTACTCATGGATACGCTTGATCTGGACGTCGAACAGGCCGTCGGCAGCCACCTTCACGCCGGTGCGCCGGTCGATATACTCGGCCAGCCGTTGCTTGTTAGTGGCCTTGGCCTCGCGGAACCGGGCCCGGAAGTCGGGATCGTCCGCCCTGGGACGCAGCTCGGCGAGCCGGTCCAGATCGCGGCGCCAGTCATCGCCGATGACCTCATCGAGCAGGCCGGCCAGGGGTCGATTCGCCTGATTGAGCCACCGGCGCGGGGTAACGCCGTTGGTCACACTAATGAAACGCTCCGGGTAGAGCCGAGCGAAGTCGGCGAAGATCGTGGTGCGCACGAGCTCACTGTGCAGATCGGAGACGCCATTGACCCGGCGACTGGCCAGAACACTGAGGTGGCCCATGCGGACCTGGGGCTCCTCCGCCTCCTCGATCAGCGACAATCGCTGCAGGATTCCGACATCATCCGGGAATCGCTCGCTGACCTCATCGAGGAACGCCGCGTTGAGGGCGTAGATGATGTCCATATGCCGCGGCAGGAGGCCGCCCAGCAGCGAGACCGGCCAGCGCTCCAGCGCTTCCGGCATGAGCGTGTGATTAGTATAGGAGAATACGCGCTGGCAAGTGGCCCAGGCGTCATCCCAGGGCAGCTGATGGTCATCGACGAGCAGCCGCATGAGCTCCGGCACCGCGATGGCCGGATGGGTATCGTTGAGATGGATCGCGACGAACTCCCCGAGACGCCGCAGGTCGGGCTCCGGATCATTGTGGCCGCGATCCATGGGGCGGCAATAGCGCCGCAGGATATCCTGCAGTGAGGCACTGACGAAGAAGAACTCCTGGCGCAGGCGCAGCTCCTTGCCGGCCGGCGTGCTGTCATCGGGGTAGAGCACCCGCGAGACATGCTCGGAGCGGTTCTTGGCCTCGATAGCGCGATTGTAGTCGCCGGCATTAAAGGCCGCGAGCTCGATGGCCTCAGGAGCACGGGCCGACCACAGGCGCAACGTGAGCACCGTTTGGTTGCGGTAGCCGGGGATCAGGGTGTCGTAGGCCATGGCCAGGATGTCGTCGGTATCCACCCAGCGACAGTGGCCACCGACATGCTCGACCCGGCCACCGAACTTAACGGTATACAGGACCTCAGGCCGCGCGAATTCCCAGGGATTGCCGGGCACTAACCAGTGATCAGGCGCCTCCACCTGCCGCCCGCCGTGGATGCGCTGGGCGAACATGCCGTAGTCGTAGCGGATACCGTAGCCGAAGCCGGGCAGCCCCTCGGTCGCCATGGAATCCATTAGGCACGCCGCCAGACGCCCCAGGCCGCCGTTACCCAGCGCCGGGTCGGGTTCCAGGGCCTCCAGCTGCGCCAGATCGACGTCCAGGCCGGCCGCGGCCTCTTGACCGGCGTCCTTGAGTCCCAGCGCCAGCAAGGCATTGGTCAGCGCGCGCCCCGGCAGGAACTCCATGGACAGGTAGTAGACGCGCTTGGCGTTGTCGGCGTAATGCTGGCGCGTGGTGCGCATCCAGCGCTCCGTAAGCCGGTCGCGCACGGCATAGGACAGGGCCATGCGCCAGTCCCGTGGCTGGGCGGCATTGGGATCCTTGCCGACGTTATAGATGAGCTTATTGGCCACCGAGCGACGCAGCGACTCGGGATCGCTAGCAACGGGGTCGTATTGAAAGATATCGGTTACAGCCATGGCTTTGTCGTGCCCTCAGGCCTGGGGTGCCAGGCGTTGATACATATCGCGATAGATCGCCGCGGACTGCTCCCAGCCGAAGTCCCGCGTCATCGCCCGCTGCTGCATCGGCCGCCAGCTCCCCGGATCGCGATAGACGGCGATAGCGCGCTCCGCGGCCTCGCGGAAGGCCTCCACGGTCGCCGGCCCGAAGACGAAGCCGGTCGCCGTGCCATCCGCTAGGGCGGTCGGGCTCGCGTCCACCACGGTATCCGCTAGGCCGCCGACCCGGCGTACCAGCGGCAAGGTGCCGTAGCGAAGCGCGTAGAGCTGTGTCAGCCCGCAGGGTTCGGTGCGTGACGGCACCAGGAGGCTGTCGGCACCGCCGAAGACCCGATGCGCCAGACCCTCATCGTAGCCGCGGAAGAACGCGACCTCATCCGGATAGGCAGCGGCACAGCGCTGGCAACCCGCCTCAAGCTCGGGATCGCCGGAGCCCAGGATGACGAACTGCGCCCCCGCCGCCACCAGATCCGGAATCGCCGCCAGGGCCAGATCCAGCCCCTTATGCTCGTTCAGTCGGCTAACGACACCGAACAGCGGGCAATCGGGCGCAACCGCCAACCCCATCTCGCGCTGGAGGGCGCTCTTAGCCTCCGCTTTGGGGGCGAGCTCATCGACGCTGTATGCCACCGGCAGCTGTTGATCGGTGGCCGGATCCCAGACGGCGTAATCAACCCCGTTGAGGATGCCCGTGAGATCGTCGGCGCGCGTGGCAAGCAGGCCGTGCAGACCGAAGCCCTGCTCCGGATGCTGGATCTCGGCGGCGTAGGTCGGGCTGACGGTCGTGATCTGATCGGCGTAGTACAGCCCCGCCTTCATGAACGAGGCCATGTTGTGGAACTCCAGACCCTCGACACTAAAGAAATACCCCGGCAGCCCCAGCTCGTGATAGCGCTGCGCCGGCACCAGCCCCTGATAGGCCAGGTTGTGTACGGTAAACACGCTCGGCGGGCGCCAACCCGGCTGCGCCGCCAGCCACGCCGGGGCCAGGCCCGCGTGCCAATCGTGCGCGTGGATGACGTCAGGGCGCCAGTCGCCGTCGGCGAAGCGCGCCGCGGCCCAGCCGAACAGCGCGAACCGGCGGGGATTGTCGTGCCACTCCTCGCCCTCGCTGTCCACATACGGCCCACCCGGCCGGTCGTAGAGCTCAGGGGCGTCCAGCAGATAGGCCGGAACGCCGGTCTCCGGGACGCGGCCCCGATACACCGTCACTTCGAACGCGCCGAAGGCCGCACCCAGCGAGACCACCGGCTCCTGGTCCTCAAGGCCCTCGCGGAACGCCGGCAGACCCGGCAGGAACAAGCGCGCATCCACGCCCACCCGCCGCAGGGCGGGCGGCAGGGCCGCGCTAACATCACCCAACCCCCCGGCCTTAACCAGGGGGTAGAGCTCACTGGAGACATAAAGGACGCGCATACGACCGGCTCCGGGTTATCGCTGCATCAAGGGCTCGCCGGGTAGGCGGGCATCCCCCGCCAACGAGGCCCGGCCGCTAGTATCCCAGATCGCGCAGCATCTCCTTGGTGATCAGGGTTACGCCTTTCTCGGTCCGCTCGAACCGGCGCGCGTCCTCGTCCGGGTCCTCACCGACGACCAGACCGGCTGGGATGTGTACCCCGCGATCGACCACGGTCTTGCGCAGCCGCGCCCCCTCGGCGACGTAGACGCTGGGCGAGAGCACCGAATCATGGATGACGCTGCCGGCGTGGGCCTCGCACTTAGAGAACAGCAGCGAGCAGTAGATGTCCGCCCCCGAGATGATGCAACCGCCGGAGACAACGGAGTGCTTAACCGACTCGTCCTTAACGAACTTCGCCGGCGGCAGCTGTTCCTGATACGTCCAGATCGGCCAGCTCGGATCGTAGAGATCTAGCGACGGGAAGACATCGGTGAGATCGATGTTGGCCTCCCAGTACGCATCGATGGTGCCGACATCACGCCAGTAGGGCTCCTCACCCTCCTCCCGGCCGATACAGGCCTCACTGAAGGGCTGCGCCACCGCGCCGCCGCTGGCCACGATGCGGGGGATGATGTCCTTGCCGAAGTCATGGGAGGAATCGGGATCACGGGCATCGGTCTCCAGGAGCTCGAACAGGTAATCGGCGTCGAAGACATAGATCCCCATGCTCGCCAGGGCCCGGTCCGGGTTATCGGGCATCGCCGGCGGCTCCGGCGGCTTCTCCACGAAATCCGTGATGCGCTTTTGCTCATCGACGGCCATGACGCCGAAGCCCTTGGCGTCCTCTAGCGGCGCCTCAATACAGCCAACCGTGCACCGGGCGCCGCTGTCCACGTGATAGGCCAGCGTGTTGGCGTAATCCATCTTGTAGATGTGATCACCCGCCAGGATCATGATGTATCTGGGGCGCTCGCTGCGCAGGATATCCAGGTTTTGATAAACGGCATCGGCGGTGCCTCGGTACCAGGTGTTATCCGAGGTCCGCTGCTGCGCCGGCAGTAGATCGACGTACTCGTTCATCTCGGCGCGCAGGAAATTCCAGCCGCGCTGGAGATGGCGCAGCAGGCTGTGGGACTTGTACTGGGTCGCCACCGCGATCCGGCGAATCCCTGAGTTCACGCAGTTAGACAGCGCGAAGTCGATGATGCGGAACTTGCCACCAAAGAACACGGCAGGCTTGGAGCGCTTGTCGGTGAGCTGCTTTAGGCGGCTGCCGCGCCCGCCGGCGAGCACCACCGCGATGGTACTGCGGGCTAGTTGGTTGGTATCGATACGCTCCGTCATGACGCCTCCTCATTGTTAGTTCGTCGCGGCGGCTTGGTTTTGTTGTCCCGCCGCGGCAGCTCGCGGAATCAGGTCCGCACGTCGGGCTCGCTGCGCCCGGTGTAATCCCCCAGCCGGCAAAGGGTCTGGGCACTATCAATGAGACCAGCCAGCGCCTGCTGGGCGTCCTCGGGGACGGTATCGGGGTCGGCGACGAAACGCTCCAGATACAGACGCAGCGTCGCGCCGCCCGTGCCCGTACCCGAGAGGCGATAGGCCACCCGCGAGCCGTCCTCGAAATACACCCGGATGCCTTGCGCCTCGGCCGTGCTGCCATCAACTGGGTCGCGATAGGCGAAGTCATCGGCGGCACGGATGCGGTAGTCACCAACCTGGCGCCCCGCCAGCTCGCCGAGCTGAGCCCGCAGGGCCTCCATGAGTCGCCCCGCGGCGTCGCCGTCGAGGCCCTCGAAGTCGTGGCGGGAATAGACATTACGCCCGTAGCGCCGCCAATGGCCGCGAACGATCTCGGCGACGGACTCCCGGCGCTTGGCGAGGATGTTGAGCCAGAACAGCACCGCCCACAGACCATCCTTCTCGCGAACGTGATTCGAGCCCGTGCCGTAGGATTCCTCGCCGCAGAGCGTAATCCGGCCATCGTCGAGCAGGTTGCCGAAGAACTTCCAGCCCGTGGGGGTCTCGTAGCAATCGATGCCCAGGGCCTCGGCAACGCGATCCACCGCAGCGCTCGTGGGCATGGAACGCGCCACGCCGGCGAGCCCCTCGGCATACCGTGGTATCAGCGTGGCATTGGCCGCCAGAACGGCGAGGCTGTCGCTGGGTGTCACCAGGAAATCGGGCCCCAGGATCATATTGCGGTCACCATCGCCGTCCGAAGCGGCGGCGAAGTCCGGGGCATCGGGACCGTTCATCTCGGTAACGAGGTGGTGGGCATGGACCGGGTTGGGATCAGGGTGCCCGCCGCCGAAGTCGGCCAGCGGCTCGGCGTTGGTAACGGTACCGGCGGGCGCACCGATACGCCGCTCGATGATCTCTTTGGCGTAGGGCCCGGTAATGGCGTGCATGGCATCGAAGCGCATGCGGAAGCCGTTGGCGAACAGATCGCTAATGGCGTCGAGATCGAAGATCGAGGCCATGAGGTCCGCGTAATCGGCGACCGGGTCGATGACCTCGACGGTGGCGCCACCGAGCTCGGTCTCACCCAGCGTATCGAGCGAGATATCCGCCGTATCGAGGGTGTAGTAGCGATCGATAACCTTGCTGCGCTCGAAGATCGGCTCCGTTAGTCCCTCGGGTGCCGGGCCGCCATTGGGCGCATTGAACTTAATACCGAAGTCGCCCTCCGGGCCGCCCGGGTTATGGCTCGCCGACAGCACGATCCCGCCGCGGGTCCCGTATCGGCGGATCAGACAACTCACCGCGGGCGTCGACAGGTGGCCGCGACGCCCTACCATGAGCCGCTTGAAGCCATTGGCCGCCGCCATGCGCAGGATGATCTGTATCGCCTGTTCGTTGTAATAGCGGCCATCGCCGCCAATGACCAGCGTATCGCCGCCCGGGCGCTGGTCGGCGGCAAGGACGTCGAAGATGGATTGGACGAAGTTCTCAAGGTAGCCGGGTTGGCGAAAGTCGGGGACGGTCTTACGCAACCCCGAGGTGCCCGGTTTTTGATCACTAAACGGTGTTGTCTCGACGGTTTGCACGGCCATGCGTGTTGCCTCCTCCCGCATCCAAGCGACGATGTTATTAATCTTCTAAGCCGCGCCCGCGACCCCGCACCGGCACCTACTGCGAGGGGTCGGTAGCCGCCTCCAGCGCTTCCAGCCGCGCCAAGGCCTCCGCGCGGCTGCTGCCACACATCGACGGCGTGGGCTGCAACGCCTCGCAGACTGCGGGACGCTCGGGCGAGCCGAACAGACCGCAACGGTAGTCCTCGGTCAGGTTGGCGCACGCCACCCCGGCCGGCTTGCCCTCCGGATGCCCCGGCATCGGTGAGCTTATTGATGCGGCGATGCAGCACGCCCCGCAGCCAACTCGACACTCCATAGCCCTAGTCTCCGGCAAGCCGCGGGCCCGGCACAAGGGTATTATTGGCCCCCGACCGCCAAGCGCTGCCAGCCGGGTGACCCACCATGAACGCGAGCCAGCGCCAACGGCGCCACGTCAGGCAACAGCGCCGGCTGTTGGCCATCCTCACGCGACTCACCGGGGCGATAGGTACCCGGCCGGCGGCGGGGGTGTTAGCCTGCCATTGAAAGCGATGGCCCAACGCCGGGCGCCGACCGCGAGGAGTGGCCGTGGAGACACTACCCGCCTTTGACCTAGTGCTTTTCGGCGGCACCGGGGATCTCGCCACCCGCAAGCTCATCCCCGCGCTCTATCGCCGGGAGCTCGCGGGTCAGCTCAGTGACGAGGCGCGTATTATCGGCGTCGCCCGGGCAGCGCTGAGCACCAAGGCTTATATCGATGACCTGGAGCAGGCGCTGCGCGATCGCTTGGGCAGCGACGAGTGGGACCCGACCGTCTGGACCCGGCTCAAGCAGCGGCTGAGCTATCTTGCGGTCGATGTCCAGCAGCCCGAGGCCTACCAACGGCTGGCCCGCGAGCTGCGTGATGACAGCGCGATCCAGCGGGTGTTTTTCCTCAGCCTATCGCCCGAGCTGTTCGTCGACATCGTGCATAACCTCGAGGCCGCCGGGGTAGCGACGTCCAACGCCAAGCTGGTTCTCGAGAAGCCCATCGGCCACGATTTCGCCTCGGCCACGGCCACCAGCGATGAGGTCGCACGCGTTTTCCCCGAGGAACGGATCTATCGCATCGATCACTTCCTGGGTAAGGAGACCGTGCAGAACCTGCTGGCGCTACGCTTCGCCAATACCCTCTTCGAGCCGCTTTGGAACCGGAAGTGGGTCGACAACATCCAGATCACGTTGGCCGAGCAGACCGGCGTCGACGAACGAGGCGGCTTCTATGATCGCACCGGGGCGCTGCGGGACATGATCCAGAGCCATGGCCTGCAGCTGCTGTGCATCGTGGCCATGGAGCAGCCGGTGTCACTGGACCCCACCGCGTTGCGTAACGAAAAGCTCAAGGTCTTGCGCAGCCTGCGCCCGATGCGCGGCACCCAAGCCATCGAGAACAGCGTTCGCGGCCAATACCGCGCCGGGGCGATCGCTGGTCAGCCGGTCAAAGGTTATAGCGAAGAACCCGGCGTCGCAACGGACAGCCGCACCGAGACCTTCATCGCCTTGCGTGCCTGGCTGGATAACTGGCGTTGGGCCGGCGTGCCCTTCTATCTACGCAGCGGCAAGCGCATGGCACGCAAGGAAACCGAGATCGCCATCAACTTTCGCGAGGTGCCGCATCAGATCTTCCACGATCCGCTCTACGGCAGCCGCCCCAACCGCATCATCCTGCGCCTGCAGCCCGAGCGCGGCGTCCAGCTCGACATGTGGATGAAACCCCCGGGCGACGCCATGGTGCTGCGCAAGGCACCACTGGACCTGGACTTCGCCGAAACCGACGGCGGCCGGGCCCTGGACGCCTACGAGCGCCTATTGAGCGACATCTTCCGAGGCCGGCAGACACTGTTCGTGCGGCGCGACGAATTGGAAGCGGCCTGGGCCTGGATCGACCCCATTCGCGCGGCCTGGGAACAGCTAAGCGACGAGCCGCGGCCCTACATGGCTGGCACCTGGGGGCCGGCGGCTTCCAGCGCCTTGTTGGCACGCGACGGCACCGCCTGGCACGAGGAGAGCTAGAGAGACGCTGAATAATGCTCTTGGGCCTCGACACACCACCGGGAGGCTGCCGCGCGTCGTTGGAGACCAGTCAGGGCGTGCGCCGTCGGCGTCGCAAAGCTTGACGCTACGGCCGGTAAAGCGCGGCACCTTGCCCGCAGGCACGCAGCGGCCAGGGGGCGCGCGGATTGTTCAGCGTCTCCCTAGCTGTCCGGGTCGCTGGTGTTGCGCTGTTGAGCCGCGCCCGTTCGCCACTCCTCCGAGGTCAGATCCATGCCCTCGCGCTCCCAGGGCGGTACTGGCGTAAACACCTCCACAAGGAAATCGACAAACGTCCGTATCTTGCGTGATAGATGGCGGCGGTGCGAGTACAGCACATAGAAGGCGGATTTCTCGTGCGGGTACTCGGGGAGCACGGGCACCAACCGCCCGGCCCGTATATCCGGCGCCACCAGCCACGTCGATAGCCGCGCCAGGCCGGCCCCCGAAAGGACGCCCTCGTAGAGGGCATCCGCCGTGTTGGCCCGAAAGTTCCCGCCGACGTGGAGTACACGTTGCCCCCTATCCGCGTCCTCGAATTCCCAATCGTTGAACGTCGAGACCTCGTAGAGGGTAAGGCAATTGTGATCGAGCAGCTCCTCCGGGGTGCGCGGCATGCCATTACGCTGGATGTATTCCGGCGTCGCACAGATGATACGACGATTGACGCACAGCTTACGGGCAATCAGCGAGGGGTCTTCCATTTGCTCGCGCCACTGGATGGCCACATCGATGCCCTCCTCGACCAGATCCACGTGGCGATCGGTGAGCTCGAACTCCACGTTGAGGTCCGGGTATCGGGCGAGGAAGTCATTGATGCGCGGCAACACCTCGACGCGACCAAAGGCTACGGTGGCCGCCACCCGCAGGGTGCCCCGCGGGTTCTCGTTCATGGCGGTGACCGCTTCCTCGGCCTCCTCGATCTCGCCGATGATGCGGGCACAACGCTCGTAATAGGCCTGCCCTGCCTCGGTAAGGCTAATGCGCCGCGTAGTGCGATTAAACAGCCGCACACCGAGGCGGTCCTCGAGTCGGCGAATCTGCTTGCTCACGGCTGAGGGGGTGAGGTCGAGATCCCGCGCCGCCGCCGAGAAGCTCCCCTCTTCCACGGCACGGACAAAGATCATCATCTCGGCGGCCTTATCCATACACCCACTCCCGTGCTGTAAAAGGGACGGTGACCGCGCGCCCGCTCAACCAGTTGACTCAACCGCTCAAGGACCCCCTTGAAGGAGCCCCTAGCCGTCCAGGCGTAACAGATGCTCCTGGCGTGCATCACGGCGCTGGCGTGATGACTCCTGAACCACGCCGGGCATATAGCGTTGCAGGTGCCAGGGCGAATACCGGTGCGGCGCCTGGCGGCCGGTACCCGGGCCAACCCAGCGACAAAGCCTATCGCGGGCAAGGATCTCATAGGCCGGCGGCCTCGCAGGTACCGTTTGCGGCCCCGTGGTGACGAATCCGTGCAGACACGCACCCGCTGCCAGCCCCGGCCGCAACCGCTCGATGAAGCGTTCCAGCATCGCCCCCGGCATATAGTCCAGCAGATCCCAAAGCAGGACCAGCCGCCACGGGCGCTCGGGATGGATGGGCAGGGCCTCACGGAGCTCGTCCCGGGCCAGCGTTGGATCCATGGGCCACTCCCGGGCCATATCGGCAAGCCGATTCAGTGAGTCGGCAAAACCGACCCGACACCGGGAGCTCGCGTAAAAGGCCACGGTGGCGGATGTCGCCGGCCCCAGATCGAGCACCGACCATCCCTGCCGGTCGAGGCCACTGAACGCCTCCGGGAGGAGGCCGGACTCAACGCCGTCCTCGGGTGCCTCCAGCGCTTTCGCCACCGCGGACTCCGTCAGCTACCGGCGCCTTTACTGCCCTTACCGGCCGCCCCTGAGGCGCCGTCGGTACTCCCGGCAGCGCCGGAGCCGCCGCCCGCCGAACTGGACGCCGTATCCGAGGCCGGCTTGGTGCCCGCATTCACCGAGCCACCCGTTGCGCCGCTGGACGATGCGCCGGCGTCACTACCAGAGCTCGGAGAGCCGGATTTCTTACCCATGGCCTTATCGACCGCCGCCTGATCCATCTCCATGGTGCCCTTAAAGTAGCCGCCGTCATCGAGGCTGATCCGTGGCGACACGATGGTGCCGGTGACGCTCCCGGTCTTGCGGATCGCAACCCGCTCCGAGCCATAGAGATCGCCGTCGAGTTTGCCGTCCACGTAGACACTGTTGGCATACACGGTCGCGCTTATATGGCCGTTGCTACCGATCGTCAGCGTGTTGTCCTGCATCTGGACGGTGCCGTTGACGGTCCCCTCAACCAGGAGGTCCTCCTCACCCCGCAGGTCGCCATTGATATGGATGGACGGCCCGATAATCGCGGCCTCTCGGACCGAGGCGCCGCCTGACGACGGCTTCTTAGCCGGCCCCTCCGCCGCGGCCGCTGTGGCAAAGCGGTCCTTGTCGAGCTCGTCATCCATGCCGGTATCCTCTTCAGCAGCGTCGCTACGCCGATTGCGATCAAACATTTCCCTACCTCCGCTGGCCATTACCAGGTGGTGACCTTTCCAAACCGCCTCGCTTGTTAGGGCGGCGATGCCTCATCCACGGCGCCACCGTTGGATGATGGCCCCAAGCATAGCGCATTCCGCGGCGCGACGGATGAGACAGCACGCACGGCGATGGCGACGCTAACCACTGTGCAACAATGACAGGCGCATACTGACCCGGAGTCAAGCCGTGGAGATCGCGCGCCTTCAGGATTGGGCCACCCATCAGCTGTTCTATACCGAGACCGCCGGCCGCCCCTGGTGGGTCCGGCTGGCCTTCTTCCTGGTCCGCCTGGCCTATGCGGTGATTATGGACGCCGCCCGCGGCCAGCTCACGCTGCGCGCCATGGGCCTGGTCTACACCACGCTACTGTCCCTGGTTCCCCTACTCGCGGTGAGCTTCTCCATGCTCAAGGCGTTCGGGGTGCATAACCAGATGGAGCCCATGCTTGACCGTCTGCTTGCCCCGCTCGGGCCCAAGGGCGCTGAGATCACGACCAAGGTGGTGGATTTCGTCGAGAACATCCAGGTGGGCGTGCTCGGGGCCCTCGGAATGGTCCTGCTGCTCTACACCGTTATCGCCCTGATCCAGAAGATCGAGCAGGCATTCAACGCCACGTGGCGGGTGCAACGCCTGCGACGCTTCAGCCAGCGCTTCAGCGACTACCTCAGCGTCCTGCTCGTCGGCCCCGTGCTGGTCTTCAGCGCCCTGGGACTGACGGCCACCGTTCTCGGCTCCGAGCTCGTGCGCAGCCTCGCCGAGATCCCTGGCTTCGGGCTACTCATCACCACCGCCGCCAAGCTGCTGCCCTACGCGCTGATCATCGGCGCCTTTACCTTCGTCTACATATTCGTCCCCAACACGCGGGTCCACACCGTCTCGGCCCTCTTCGGCGCCCTTGTCGCCGGTGTGCTGTGGCAATCCACCGGCTGGGTCTTCGGCTCCTTCATCGCCGGCTCCACGCGCTATACGGCCATCTATTCCGCGTTCGCGACGCTAATTCTGTTCATGATCTGGCTCTACCTGAGCTGGCTGATCCTGCTCATCGGGGCCAGTGTGGCCTACTATCACCAGCATCCACGGCGGCTGGTCGTGGCGGGCGATGAGACGCGGCTCAGTCCGGCGCTCATGGAGCGGGTGGCCCTGTCGGTCATGACGCTGGTCGCCCGGGCCCACTACCGCCGCCAGCCAGCCATGACGCCCGACGATCTCGCCAATGCCCTAGGCCTGCCGACCGATACGGTCCTGGAAGCGGTAACGGCACTCAGCCAGCGCCGCCTACTGGCGACGCTATCGGACGAGGCCAATGAGGACTACGAGGGATTGGTTGCCGGCTCACCGCTGGAGGAGACCCGGGTCGCGGAGGTCTTGCATGCCGCGCGCCATTACCGCGAGGGCGGCGGCCTGGACCCACAGAGCATGGCCACGCCGGGCGTGGTTGCCGACTACATCGACGACGTTGAGGCGATCATCGAGGAACGCTTCGGCCGCCTCACGGTCCGCGAGCTCGCCGTGGCGGACGCGGGCACCGACACAGAGGCGGCGGCCCCGGCGCCGCTCAACACCGACAGCGAGGAGCCGGCGAGCTAGGGAAGTGGAGCCATCACGGACACAGGTACCGACACCACCCGGGTCGTGTCGCCCACCCGCACGCCGAGCCGTAGCGAGCGCGACTCGCTGCCACTCGCCTCGTCCGGGAAGAACAAGAAGCCGTAGGCCAGCTCGCCATCTTCTACCACGCGATCCTCGATCTGATGACGCGCCAGGTCGCGCCTGATCTTGCGGCCGAGATCGCTGTAGGCCGCGGCGCCACCCCCAATGGCGCCGGCGGTGCCCCCAATAACGGCGCCCTTACCGGCGCTCTCGGCGATATCGCGCTCGGTGACGATGCCCACGGCTGCCCCGATCACGCCGCCCGCGAGCCCCGCGAGTAGCGAGCCACGGGCGCCGGCCATCACCGTCTCCCCCTTGGCGACGCTGGCGCGAACCCGCTCGGCGGCCGTATCCGCCGACAGCAGCGGCCAGCCCTGACCGGCCGCATCGGCAAGCAGGATCTGCTCCGGCTGCAGGGCAAGCTCAGCGCCACTGCGATTATCCACAACGAACTGGACCGGCAGCAGTCCGGCGCCGCGGATATCGAAACCAAAGGCACGCTCGGCGAGATCGGGGTCCTGGTAGACCCGCGCGACGATCTTGGCCCCATCGACGTCGATAGCGTCGGAACGCTCCGCCGGCATGGGCACAGGTGCCACCTTCTCGCCGTAGGTCGAGCAGCCGACGAGGGCGATGGCAATCGTTAGCGCGATCGTGACAGCGCGAAGGCCGTGATGCATGGCAGTCTCCTGGACAGCGATGGTGGGGCCGCGGCTATAAGCCGCGCCGCCACCGATTATTCTCAGTCTACGCGCGGTTGGGGAGGCAAGCCATGTCGCAAGCGCTGCTATTCGATGTCAACGAGACCCTGCTCGACCTAACCGCCCTCGACCCGCTGTTCGAAACCATCTTTGGGGATCGCGCGGCGCGCCACGACTGGTTCGAGCGCGCTCTCATGAGCGCGCTCACCGTTACCGCCACCGGAGGCTATCAGCCCTTTGATGGCGTCGCGGCGGCCGCTTTGAGCGTGACGGGCGAGCACTTCGGCCAACGCCCGAATCCCGATGAGCGCGCCCGCATCGCCACCGCCATGCGGCGACTGCCCGCTCACCCGGAGGTAGCGGCGGCCCTGGACCAGCTCTATCGCGCCGGCTATCGATTGGTCGCCCTCAGCAACTCGCCCGGCGAGATGCTCCACGCCCAGCTCGACCATGCCGGACTACTGCCGCGATTCGACGCGGTACTATCGGCCGGCGAGGCCGGCGCCTTAAAGCCCTCGCCGGCGGTCTATCGCTACGCCACCGAGCAGATGACTATGTTATAGGCACTGCCTATAACCACCCCGCAAACGTATAGAGACAATCAATTAGCCCCATCGCCGCATGGGG
>Ga0207714_1001261_pt1 | contig 16378 bp, 12 predicted proteins | sample PonA232FremontCA_2_FD_187270 | JGI IMG/M metagenome (GOLD analysis project Ga0207714, IMG submission 187270) | Marine sediment microbial community from Fremont, CA, USA - Pond A23 Sediment 2 (SPAdes) | ecosystem: Environmental > Aquatic > Marine > Unclassified | place: USA: Fremont, California... | reverse complement strand
CTTCCACACGTTGGGAGGGCCTCGGCGACCGATCGTCGGGGCCGCCCTGCACCGTTGCTTTCACAGTGTTTTCTGTTCCGATGAGTGCGCTCCGCAACCAAGATCCCGAAATCCACGACGTCATCCAGAAGGAGGTCCAGCGCCAGAACGACGGGCTGGAGCTCATTGCGTCCGAAAACTTCGCCTCCCGGGCCGTCATGGAGGCGATGGGCACGGCCCTTACGAACAAGTACGCGGAGGGCCTGCCGGGCAAGCGCTACTACGGCGGATGCGAGGTGGTCGACCGGGCCGAGGACCTGGCCCGCGAGCGGGCGAAAGAGCTCTACGACTGCGACTGGGTGAACGTGCAGCCGCACGCGGGGGCCCAGGCCAACTCCGCGGTGTATCTGACCCTCCTGGACCCCGGCGACACCTTCCTCGGCCTCGACCTGTCGCACGGCGGCCACCTCACGCACGGGTCGCCCGTCAACTTCTCCGGCATTCTCTACGAGGCCGAGTACTACGGGGTGGAGGAGGCGACCGGCCGCATCGACATGAACAGGGTGCGCGACCGGGCGAAGGAGGTGCAGCCGAAGATGATCTCGATCGGGGCCAGTGCCTACCCGCGCGACTTCGACTACGAGGCCTTCCGCGAGATCGCCGATGAGGTCGGCGCGTTCCTGTGGATGGACATGGCGCACACGGCGGGGCTCATTGCGGGCGGGGTCCTGAACGACCCGATGCCGCACACCCACGTGGTGACCACCACGACGCACAAGACGCTTCGCGGCCCCCGCGGCGGCATGATCCTGCTGGGGGACGACTACGAGAACCCGATGGGCAAGACGGCCCGCAAGAGCGGGCGCACGAAGATGATGAGCGAGCTGCTCGACTCGGCCGTCTTCCCCGGCACGCAGGGCGGCCCGTTGATGCACGTGATCGCCGCAAAGGCCGTCGGCTTCAAGGAGGCGCTCCGGCCCTCGTTCGCCGAGTACACCCAGCAGGTCGTCGACAACGCGCAGGCAATGGGGGCCGAGCTCCGCGAGCGGGGCTACGACCTCGTCTCCGACGGGACGGACAACCACCTCGTCCTCATCGACCTGCGCAACAAGGGGCTCACCGGCAAGGAGGCCGAGCAGGCCCTCGAAGCGGCCGGCATCACGGCCAACAAGAACATGGTGCCGTTCGACGACAAGAGCCCGTTCGTCACGAGCGGGCTGCGCCTGGGAACGCCCGCAATGACCACCCGCGGGTTCGGGCCGGATGCGTTTGTCCACGTGGCGGAGATGATCGACCGGGTCCTTCAGGATCCCGCGGACGAGGACACGCAGGCAGCGGTGGAGCGGGAGGTGAAGGCCCTCTGCGACCAGCACCCGCTGTACGAGGTCGCCATGGCGTAGGCGGGAACGACCCTGCGCGTCGGACGGTTCGAGATCCAGTGCGAAATCTCTGCTCGCGTTCGCCCGCCCTGCTCACTGGACGACCTGCGTGTGTCCCCATGCCGTCGATGGATCGCGGTACATTTAGCTCTTCCTCCCGGGCCGAACTCATCGAGATCGGCCGCAAGCTCTACGAAGAGGCCCTGGTGCGCCGGGAGGACGAGCTGATCACCGATCCGCGGGGCCAGCCGATCGGGTGGCTCCTGGACACACGCGTGCCCACACTCGACGGGGAACTGTTCACGGAAGTCGGGTCGGTGATTGCCGAGCGGCTCCGAGAGCGGGGCGCCCGCCAGGTGGTGGGGTACGGGTTCGGGGCCCATCCCCTCGTCTGCAGCGTGTTGGCCGTGAGTGAGGGCGACGAGTTTAAAGGGGGGCTCATCCGGGAGGAGCGGAAGGAGCACGGGCGGCGCCGGCTCGTGGAGGGGCCCATCGACGCCGACCAGCCCGTCGTGATGGTGGACGACATCATCAACAGCGGCCGCAGTGCCTCCGAGGCCCTTCGCCTCGTGCGCAGTGCCGGGTTTGCGGTTGACGGGCTCCTGACGCTCTTCAACTTCACCTGGAGCAACGGCCAGGACCGCATCGAGGCGGAGGGCCTGTGGGTCGACTCCCTCCTCGACCTCAACCTGCAGGAGGGGACGGGCAGCGGGTCCGACAGCGCGTAGGGACGAAATCGAAACAGCTCAGGACGAACGCTTTCGCCGGATTGCAGTCACGGTCGTATGCCCGAGGTTCCATCCTCACAGACGGACACGCCCGCCGGGGTGCAGGGAGACGGCGCCCCGGGCAACGGGGCGCCCCCGGACGAGCAGGGGGTCATGTCGTTTCTGGACCACCTTGAAGAGCTGCGTTGGACCCTCATCAAAGCCGGGGCCGGCGTGCTCGTCGCCATCGCGGTGTGCTCGTTCTTCAGCGAATGGATTGTCGACCAGGTCCTGATCGGGCCCACGCGGCCGGATTTTTTCATGTACGACGTGCTGGCCCTGGAGCCGGAGAGCCTGGAGCTGCTCAACCGGACGATCACCGGCCAGTTCTTCGCGGACATCGGGACCATCATCGTCGTGGGGCTCATCGCCGGGTCGCCGGTCGTGGTCTTCTACCTCTGGCGGTTCATCGAGCCGGCCCTCTATCCCAGCGAGAAGAAGGGCATGCGCTTCTCGGCGGTCTCGGCCACCTTCTTCTTCCTGCTCGGCGCGGCCTTCGGGTACCTCATCCTGACCCCGCTGGCCCTTCAGTTTTTCGCCCAGTACACCCTCTCCGAGCAGATCGTCAACCAGTTCGACATCATGACCTACTTCAGCATGGTGACGTTCTGGACGATGGGCACGGGGCTGCTCTTTGAGCTGCCGGTGGTCGTGTACTTTCTAGCAAAGGTGGGCATCCTGACCCCGGAGGCGATGCGGGCGTACCGGAAGTATGCGCTCATCGCGGTGCTCGGCGTGGCGGCGTTCCTGACCCCGCCGGACCCGATCTCGCAGATCATCGTCGCCGTGCCCCTGCTGGGCCTGTACGAGCTGTCGATTTACGTGGCCAAATGGGTTGCGCGGCGCCGGGCCCAGGCGCTCGGCATGACGGACGAGTAGGCGCTGTCGCGTTCCCCCGCATCAGTCCCCACCGGGCCCATGCGTCGATCCCGGGCAACCGTGTCGCTACTGGGAATGGCCCTCGCCGTGTCGATGGGCATGGGGGTGCTCGTCGGATTCTGGGCGCCGGATGACGACCTGTTCGAGCTCCGCAAGGGCCTCCGGATCTTCGGGGCCGTCTACGAGGAGGTGGTCACCGGCTACGTGGAGCCGGTGGACCCGGGGCACCTCGTGCGCGTGGGGGTCGACGCCATGCTGGAAGAGCTGGACCCCTACACCACGTACGTCGACGAGGCGGAGAATGCGCGGATCGACATCATCACGGACGGGCAGTACGGGGGCGTGGGGCTCGACATCGGGCGCCGCAACGGCGCCCTGACGGTGGTGGCGCCCGTTGCCGGGGGCGACGCGTACCAGCAAGGGGTGCGCACGGGGGACGTGATCACCGAGGTGGCGAACCAGCCGGCGGCCTCGCTGTCGGTGGAGGACGTGGAGGCCCTGCTCCGCGGGCCGCCCGGCACCACCGTCCCCGTGACGGTGGAGCGGGCGGGACGGCCCTCGCCCTTGACGCTGACCCTGACCCGCGAGCGCGTGGAGCTCCGGGACGTGACGTATCAGGGGCGTGTGGGTTCGGAGCGGGAGCTCGGGTACGTGAAGCTGGAGCGCTTTACCCGTGGCGCACCGGGGGCGGTGGAGGCGGCGCTCGACGCCCTTCGGGACACGGGGCCCCTTCAGGGAATTGTGCTCGACCTGCGGGACAACCCGGGAGGGCTGTTGCGGGCGGCCGTCCGGATCACGGCGCTCTTCGTGCCGCAGGGCACCGAAGTCGTCTCCACGCGGGGGCGTGACGACGGTGAGACCGAGTCGTACACGACCGACCGTGTGCCCCTGCTGCCCGAGACGCCGGTCGTGGTCCTCGTGAACGGACAGAGCGCCTCGGCGAGCGAGATCGTGGCCGGCGCCCTGCAGGACCACGACCGGGGCGTGGTGATGGGCACAACCACCTACGGAAAGGGCCTCGTGCAGAACGTCCGGTCCCTGCCCCACAACACCGCCCTCAAGCTGACGACGGCCCAGTACTACACCCCGAGCGGCCGCACCATTCAGCGCCTCGATGCGAACCCAACGGACACCACGGCGCCTCCATCCCGGGTGCACGAGACGACGGGAGGCCGCACTGTGCGCGACGGACACGGCATTCGGCCGGACGTGCGCGTGGCGTCCCCGTCCCCGAGTGCACTGGAGCAGGCCCTGACGCGGCGGGGCGTCTTCTTCCGCTACGCCAACCACTACGCCGCCACCCACGACACACTCGCCGCTGACTTTTCGGTCGACGAGTCCGACCTGGGGGCCTTTCGGGCGTGGCTCGACCGCGAGGAGGTGGCGTACCCGCTCCGGGCAGAGCGGACCCTCGACTCCCTCCGGGCACGCATCGAGGCGAACGGCTACGAGGGCCTGCGGGACGAGGCCGCGGCGCTGGGGACGGCCATGCAGGACGCGAAGGCGGCGGCGTTCGAGCGGCACGCCCCGGCCCTGATGCGCCACCTCCAGCGCGAAATCCTGGCCCGGTACGTCAGTGCCCGTCGGCGCATCGAGGCCCTGCTCCCAGCGGACGAGCAGGTAACGGCGGCGACGGCCCTTCTCCAGAATGCGGACCGCTACGAACGGATTTTGACCCCGGAGACGGAACGGTGACGACGCTGACGAGCGGAAGATGAAACGACGAGGCGATGGGGGCACGGCGGCTCCGTCGCCGTCCATATTCCGAGGGGCCCTCTTTGCGCCGGGGACGGTGGCCGGCCCTTTCGTTTGTTGATGCTTTCCTCCCGGACCGCCCATGTCCCTCTACCAACGCTTTTTTGCGCGCACCCTCGCCTGGGGCGATGACGCCCAGGACCGCCTCTACGGCGACCACAAGCGTCGGCTCTTCGCGGGCCTGGAGGGCACCGTGGTCGAGATTGGGCCGGGCACGGGCGTCAACCTGCCGCACCTGCCCGACGGCCTTCGGTGGATCGGGCTGGAGCCGAATCCGCACATGCACGGGTACATCCGGGAGCAGCTGGAGGGCCGCGCCCTCGACGCCGAGATCCGCACCGCCCCGGCCCAGAAGACGGGCCTGCCGGACGAGAGCGTAGACGCCGTCGTCAGTACGCTCGTCCTCTGCTCCGTCCCCGACGTGATGGACACGCTGGCCGAACTGCGGCGCGTCCTGCGCCCCGGTGGGCGGCTCCTGTTTATCGAGCACGTCGCGGCGGAGCGGCACACGCCGCTCTGCTGGTTTCAACACGGAATTCGGCCCGTGTGGCGGGCCGTGGCCGACGGGTGCCGTCCGGATCGCGACACTGGCGCACAGCTCCGGCGAGCGGGGTTCTCGACGGTCGAGATGGAGCGGTTCGACATTGGGGTCCCGCCGGTGTCGCCCCACATCGTGGGGACGGCGACGAAATGAGTCCAAAAGGGGCCCGTGGCGGGAGGGACCCCGGCGTGTGAGTGCGGGGGATGTTCAGTGTTCGCCCATAGACCCAGTGTTGTGTCGATGCCTACGGTCCATCTTCTTGCGCGCGCCGTCGTGCGGGAGGCCAATCACGTGCTCGTCGTTCGGGCCGAGGGGCAGCCCCACACGTTTCTGCCGGGGGGCCATCGGGAGCCGGGGGAGGGCCTGGAGGCCTGCCTGCGCCGCGAGCTCCACGAGGAGCTGGGGGTGCGCGCCGAGGTGGGCCGCTACCTGGGGGCCGTGGAGCACCAGTGGCGCCGCGACGGGGAGCGTCAGTACGAGATCAACCACTGCTACGCGACCACGAGTCCCGCGCTCACGGTCGACACGCCTCCGCAGGCCCAGGAGGGGTACCTGTCGTTCGCCTGGGCGCCCGTCGACCAGCTCGACCGGGTGTCCCTGCAGCCGCCGCCCCTGCGTGCCCTGCTGGCGCGGACGGACGCGGCGGACGCTGCGTGGTGGGGGTCCACGGTTCGTTGACCGTCGCGGACCGCCAGCCCATTCCGGCCCCGTAGAGCCAGGGGGGGCTTCTGGGGCGTCGTCGCGCATTCCCCATTTCTTTAGAGGGGGACCGCATGGGATCCAGGATCCCGCCCCGACGACGCGTGTATAGACCGTGCTTTAAGAAAAAAGGGCCTGTAGCTCAGCCTGGATAGAGCATCGGCCTTCGGAGCCGAGTGTCGGGGGTTCGAATCCTCCCGGGCCCGCCCTTGGTGCCCTGAGCCCGCCTCCAGTGTCGCTGGAGGCGGGTCTTTGTGTCGGCGTCCGCGGTGCATCGCTCCCTGGTCCGTAAGGCGCACGGCCCGGATTTTGGGACGCACGCAGCCATCCCAGGGAGGGGGCCCCTGGTTTTAATCCGATGTCGGGAAGTCGCGGGCCGCGAGCACGGGCCCGTTCGCCTCCCGAAGCACCTCCTCGGTGACACTGCCCAGCATCGCGCGCCGGACGCCCCGAAGGCCACGGGTGGCCATGACGACCAGATCCGTCTCGTGTGGGGCACTGCGAAGAATGCTCGGCGCCGGCTCGCCCCGGTGCACAACGTAGGACACCGTCAGGTCTCCGCCTGCCAGATCGCTGCCCCAGTCTTCGAGGGCCGTTTCGGCCTTCTCCTTCGTCTTGTGGCTCGTGACCGTCGGGGACTCCGGGCCGTAGACCGAAGGGGTATCGGGCGTTTCGACGACGTGCACCAGCTTCAGGGGGGCCTCATAGATCGTCGCGAGACGACCGGCCTGCTGCAGGGCGCCCCGGGACGGATTCGAGAAGTCGACCGGCGCCACGATCCGCTCGACGGAGGCGGCCGCCTCTTCGTCGTCGGGGGACTGGACGGTAAAGACCGGAGTGGGGGCGGTCCGTAGGGTCTCCTCCGCCACGCTGCCGTAGAAGGCCCGCTCGACGCCCCGACGCCCATGGGTCCCCATCGCGATCATGCCGACGTCCTTGCTCTCGGCGTACCGTACGAGGGCGGGGGCGACGGCGTCTGCCCGCTCGGCGTTGAAGATGAGGCGGTCGTCGTCTGCGTCGAGGCCGTGGGCCGAGAGGGCGTCCTGGCACCGCTCCTCAAACTCGTCTTCAAGCTTGTAGGTCGGGACGGGCGAGCGCGGCTCCCGCTGGAAGGGGCCCTGCGGCACCTCCTGAACGTGCATCAGGTGCAGCCGGGCGTCGGTTCGTTGGAGAAGATCGGCGCCGTAGGCAAGGGCCCGCTTCGAAGAGGGGGAGAAGTCGAAGGCGAGCAGAAGGTCGTTGAGTTCGAACATGAGATGGGGGAGAGGGGAACGTATCGGTTTTCAGGGCACTGAAGTGAAGGGGCGAGGCGGGGGCGTCCGGCCCCACCCGCTCGTATCGAAGTCGTGAGGCACGATTGGCGTTCCGGGCCGCAACTGCTCGGACAGCAGGGGACGAAGACCAGGACTGACGCTCGCTGGGGAAGCAGGAAACAGAAACCGCCGGGGGGTGTGCAGGGGAACAAGAAAAACGACAGGCGGCCGTTCGGGCATGCCCCACGCGCAAACGAAAGGCCCAGGGGTGAGGTCCATCTGGCGTGTGGAACCCGTGTGTACGGACCGGTGCCCAGGCCTCCAGACGGCCGGGCCGCCGTTGCACCGGGCGCGGCCACGATGGCTCACGGAATGGAGCTGCCGGGTCCTCCCCCGCCGGCCACGCTGCTCGCCGTGTTGCGGAGGCGGTTTCCGAAGCCGCCCAGGGGGCCGTCCCGGCCCGAGTTTGGAATCTGGAGCCGAAGCAACTGGGACAGCTGCCCGCTCTTGACCTGGAGGCTGAAGCTGTACGACTGGCGCGCCCCGAAGGGGACCCAACTGAAAGACATCACCCAACACCGGCAGCGCCCGATGTCCCGGTTGAGGTTGATGCTCGTAGTGGCCAGCTCGTTCTGAACAAAATCGTAGCCCGTGCGGCCTTCCAGGGACCATCGGGGCGTTACGTCGAAGCTGAACCGGGTGTTGAGTGTTGTGGTCTGGCCCTCAATCTGCTTCCGCGGCTTGCGGAAGCTGTAGTTGAAGTCAAAACTCAGCGTCCAGGGAATATCCGTGCCGAGATAGCCCGGCTGGGGCCCGGAGGCCCGGCCCCGTTCGGGGCGGCCTGTGGCGGTCCGCCCCCCGCTCGACTGCCGGCCGGGGCGGGTGCCGACCCCGCTGCCCCCGCCGCCTCCCTCGAACGAACTGCTGAGGTTAAGGCTAAAGCGTGTGAGGCGGACCGGCGTGAGGGGGCTTTCCGAAAACATGTAGCGGTCGACGCGTCGGAGGCGGCGCCCGTCGCCGTCCCCGGTGGGACGGAGTGCGTAGGGGGAGAAGGTCATGGACGACCGGACGCTAAAGTCGCGGATCGAGGTGCGGGCCCGGAGGCCAATGTCGCTGAGCTTGAAGGCATCGGCCGTGAAGTTGTAGGCGGCATCCAGGTCGAAGTCCAGCAGCTTGATCGTCTCCTCGTCCGTCTCCCCGGTCGAGTCGACGCGCACCTGTTTCGTTTCGAGCTCGTTGTCGAGCCGGAAGCTCAGGGTGCGCTGCTCGTTGCTCCCGCGCACCCGGTTTCCGCTGAGAATGTCGTACCGGACCGGGTCGCCCTCGTCGTTCAGCACAGGGTCTCCGTTCGCGTAGCGGAGCGGGCGCGTCCGTCCCCAGAAGGGGGCGTTGAAATTGGGACTGTAGCTAAACGAGAGGGAGGGCGAGACCCGGTGGCGGAGGCCCTGGAAGGGGCCGACCCGGATTGGGAAGAGGCCGTACAGCTCCGTGTTCGCCGAGATGCCCGTCGAGAAGTCCCGCCGGGCGTAGAAGCCCTGGACCCGCCGTTCCTCGGTCGTGCGGGTGGTGTCCTCCGCGGTCGTGTCGCGGTCAACGACCCGGCGGAGGGTGCTGATGCGCCAGTCCGAGTTGTACCGAAAATTGGGGCTGAGGCTGAGGTTATAGCGGTTGACCCGGAAGGAGGCACTCACCGGGATCTGGTGCGTCGCGCTGAAGTCGAACTGCTCGTCGTCGCCGGTGGCGGTCCGATACTTCTCCCGGTCCACGAGTGCCTCGTACCAGGCGATGTCGGCGACCCGGTCCGCCTCCAGGGAGTCGCCCTGCTCGCGGAGTTGCTCGACGTCCCGCGGGGAGAACGAGTAGCTGTTGTCGACCGACAGGTCGTAGGAGGTCGTGATCTTCTCGAACCACCGCTCGTCGCCCACCGCCTGCTCCACCTCGAAGGGCTTAAACGAGCGCTGCGAGAAACTCAGGCTGGGAAGGGTCATGGACACCTCCCCGCTTTGAAGCTGCTGCCGCTGGTTGGCACTGAGGGTGAGGTCTTTGCCGCTTCCGGGCCAGCTTTTGCTGTAGCGCAGGTTCGACGAAATCTCCTGGCTGACGGCGTCGTCGTAGTTGTTGCTGTTGCGGCGCGCGAAGTCCGTCGAGGTGGCCAGGTTGATGTCGCCGCGGATGGATGCGGTGGGGGAGAGGTCCTGACTGTGTTGCCACTGGAGCTGGCCCCGGTGTCGGTTGGTGAAGTCGGGGTCCTCCTCCTCCCCAATTTGGGTGCGCCGGTAGGTGAGGTCCACGCTCCCGTCGTAGTTGTATCGCTTGCTGTACCGGAATATGGGGTTAATCTCGAAGCTGCCCTTCGACCAGACGCTGGCCTGGAGCTGCAGGTCCGTGTAGGCGTTCATCGCGAAGTACCAGCCCCAGTTGCGGAGGAAGAGGCCCTTTTCCCGGTCTTGGCCGTAGTTCGGCGCCAGGGGGCCGCTCCGGCGGCCCGACACGTTGGGCAAAAACCCAAACGGGAGCCACAGGGGGGTGGGGATGTCGAACAGGTACAGGTGAATGGGGCCGGTGTAGACCCATTCCCCGTCGACCTTCATCTGGTTGGAGCGCAGCGAGTAGGAGGGGGTCTCGCCGGGGGGGCAGTCACAGGTCGTGTACCTGCCCTCCTGCACAAACAGGGTGCTGTCCTCGAACGCCTTTACGGCATCGCCCTGCACGTAGCCGTCCTGCTGCTGGGTGCGGGCCGTCACGACCCGGCCCCGTTTGGTGCGGAGGCTGTAGGAGAGGGCCTCTCCGGTGAACGACTGGCCGCCGCCCTGTTGCCCGCCGCCCCGCTCGAACGTCGGGCGGGTTTGTGCGGTGTCGGAGGGGGAGCCGAACGCCTCCAGGACGCTCGTCTCGAGGTTCATCTCGATGGTGCCGGCCTTCAGGGTCGCGCCCTGGTACGACATCTGTGCCTGGCCGTGGAGGGTCCCGTGGTCCGCCGAGTCGGTGGGGGTCACGATGACCAGCGAGTCTGACGCCGCGAACTCCACGCCGGCGGCGGCGTCGGAATCGGCGCCCGGCGCCCCCGAGGCGGACGGTTGCTGAGACGGGCGGGCCGAGTCGGGGATGGCGCGGCGGTCCTGGGCGGCGCCCGGAGGGGCCAGGAGGGCGAACACGAGTAGGGCGCCGAGCCCAACGGTCAATCGGTCCGGTCGGAGGGAGCGAAGCACAGTCACCAGGCGGTGGGGTAGGCACGAACCGTCCCGCCCCGGGCCCCGTGCGCACATCGCGTGTGGCGGCGGATGGGCGGGCCGACGGCTATCGGGTTCCAACCTGGGCGTCCTTGCCCTCAAAGGCGAGGCGGGCCGCCCCGAGAAGGCTGGCCTCGTTCCCGAGGTCTTCCCGGTGAATTTGGAGGTCGTCCCGAAGGCCCGGCGTGACGAAGCGGGGGAGGACGTCGCGGGCAGGGTCGAGGATATAGTCTCCGGCCGCGGAAACGCCCCCGCCCACCACAATGGTTCGAATGTCCAGAAGATTTACGGCGGACCCGAGCACGCACCCGAGCTTGTGGCCGGCCCAGGCCAGCATGGCCTGCGCAAACGCGTCGCCCTGCGTGGCCGCGTCGTACAGCGTGCGGGGCGACATCTGGTCCAGGTCGCCCTCCACGAGGTCCCGGACGATGCTGTCGGGGTAGTTGACGATCCGGTCGCGGGCGTGACGGGTCAGGAATCTCTGGCCGAGGTAGCCCTCAATGGCCCCGCCCACGCCCGTGTTGGCGAACGGCCCTTCGTAATCGACCGTCATGTGTCCAATCTCGCCGGCCCCGCCCGTGCTCCCCCGAAAGATTTTGTTCTGGTATATGATGCCGCCGCCCACGCCGGTGCCGAGGGTGACCATGATAAAGGAGTCGACGGGCCGGCCGGCCCCGTGGAAGGCGGATCCGAGGGCGGCCACGTTCGCGTCGTTCTCCACGATGATGGGGAGGGACCGGCCGAGCCGCGACTGAAGGGATGCGCGCAGGTTGACGGATTCCCAGTCGTCGATATTGGGCGGGTGGGAGACCGTCGTGCGCTCCCAGTTCACGGCGCCGGGGGCCCCAATCCCAACGCCCGTCACGGCCTCCGGCGGGGCACGATCGATTAGGTCCGCGACGAGGCCCGTGATCTGGGACGTGACGTGCTCGGGCCCCTGCCGGGCCTCCGTGGGACATTCGGTTTGTTCGAGCAGGCCGTCCTCGCGGGCCACGAGGGCGGCCTTCAGGTTTGTCCCGCCAATGTCAACCCCAACGGCGTACGAACTCATGCTAGTCCGTGGAGTGGGTGATGGGCAGAGAGGTGGGGGCCGGGAGGCCCCGGTCGTGGGGCGCCGGCGTGTCTCGTCTCATTCGGCGGGCTCGACGCGGTAGATGGTTTCGCCGGGTCGTTTCATGCCGTACTCCTCACGGGCGATCCGTTCGACGAGGCTATCCGACAGGGGGCGGTCGAGCTGAGAACGAAGGCGCTCAATTTCCGCGCGGAGGTCGGCGTTCTCCCGAGCGGTCGCCTCCAGTTCCTGGTGCCAGCGGTATCGCTGCCAGAGGCTGTGGCTGTCGAAGAACGCAACCCAGACCAGCACACCGCCCAGCAGAAGGCCGAGCCCCCACCGCACATGGCGACCGGAGAGCGTGGAGTCGGGCATGGTGGGCGGGGTCGCTTAGTTCGTGAGGGGGAAGGCGTCGAGGCCAGGGTAGTGGGCCGTCGCCCCCAGCTGCTCCTCGATGCGGAGCAGCTGGTTGTACTTGGCCACCCGGTCGCTTCGGCTGGCCGAGCCGGTCTTGATCTGGCCCGTCCCGGTCGCCACGGCCAGGTCGGCAATCGTCGTGTCCTCGGTCTCGCCGGACCGGTGGCTGATGATTGCCGTGAACCCGTGCGTGTGGGCCGTCTCGATGGCGTTGAGCGTCTCGGTCAGCGTGCCAATCTGGTTGGGCTTGATCAGGATGGAGTTGCCACATCCCTCTTCGATGCCCCGCGTAAGGCGCTTCGTGTTCGTGACGAACAGGTCGTCGCCCACGAGCTGCACCTCGTCCCCGATCGCGTCGGTCAGCATGGCCCAGCCGTCCCAGTCGTCCTCGTCCATGGCGTCTTCGATCGACAGGATGGGGTACCGGTCGACCCACTCGGCCCAGTACTCGACCATGTCTTCAGAGGATCGTTCAGTGTCCGGGTCGCTCTTCCAGAAGACGTAGGCCTCGTCCTCAACCATTTCGGCGGCGGCGGGGTCGAGGGCCACGAAGACGTCCGAGCCGGCGGTGTACCCCGCCTTCTCGATGGCGTCGAGAATGAGCTCCACGGCCTCTTCGTTCGAGCCGAGGTCGGGCGCAAAGCCGCCCTCGTCCCCCACGGCGGTGCTGTAGTCGCGGTCCCGAAGCACCGACGCGAGGGTGTGGAAGACCTCCGCGCCGGTGCGGAGGGCGTCGGAGAAGGAGTCGGCCCCCGCCGGCGCGATCATGAACTCCTGCATGTCGACGTTGTTGTCGGCGTGCTCGCCCCCGTTGAGGATGTTCATGAGCGGCACCGGAAGGGTGCGCGCGGTGGCCCGTCCCAGGTGGCGGTACAGCGGCACGCCCAGGGTGGCGGCGCCGGCTTTCGCGGCGGCGAGGGAGGCCCCGAGGATGGCATTTGCTCCCAGGGTCGACTTGTCCTCCGTCCCGTCGAGGGCGCGGAGCGTGTCGTCGATCGCCACCTGCTCGAGCACGCTCATGCCGTGCAGGGCATCGGCCACCGCGTCGTTGACGTGGCCGACCGCCCGGAGCACGCCCTGCCCGTGATAGCGATCGGCGTCCCCGTCGCGGAGCTCGACGGCCTCGTACGCGCCGGTCGACGCCCCGCTCGGAACGGCGGCCCGGCCCAGCACCCCCTCCTCGGTGGTGACGTCGACCTCGACCGTAGGGGTGCCGCGGCTGTCGAGAATCTGGCGGGCGGTGACATGTTGAATCGAAGCCATACGGGACGGACGTGCGGAGTGCTGAGACAGGCGGTGACGAAGACCGCGCCCCGCAGTGCGATGGGAACGAGGTCTATTTGTTAACTACGTGGTCGGCGTCCAGAACCACAAGACCGAGTCAGCAAGGGCGTTCAAAATGATCGGCCGTGCTCGCAGACGGCCGGCACACGGATGAGGCCCGGCCTTCCTCCGTGACAACGAAAAGGGCCGACGGCCTCAACGGCACGCCGGCCCCTCTGCTCTGCCGAAAACGTCCGAGTCATCCGGAGGACGGGGCCGACCGGACGGAGGTCGACTCGCCGATCCAGGAGTAGCAGCCGTAGTCGATGGTAAACGACGCGCCGCGCTCCCAGTCCTCCCGGTAGAAGATGTCTTCCTTGGTCGGAAACACCTTTCGGTACGTCCGAATCTTGCTGTCCGCGACCGAGGAGATTGAGGAGTCGACTTCCTTGGCCTGCCGATACTTGTCCACGGCGGCCCAGTACACGGCCTTGTCGTTCCGGGCCATTTCGCCCCCGCTGCACTGGTTCACGGCACGTGCGTACAGGTCCCCGATGGCAATGTACGCCCGTCCAAAGCTGTCCTTCATGTCGATGGCCTTCTGGAAGGCCCGGCGGGCCTGGGCGAGCTGCTTCATCTTCTGGTAGGCCGTGCCCCGGTTGAAGTGATCCTCGGCCTTAAGCTCGGCCCCCTGCTTCTCGGCCCGCTTGTACGCCCGAAGTGCAGCCTCCGGGCGGCCGTCCTCAAGACGCATCTGTGCAATCTCCCGGACCGTCTCGGCCGACGGTTCCATCTTGATGAGGCGCTTCGAAAGCTCCGAGGCCTTCTTGATGTTGCCCTGCTGGTTGTACGCGTCGAAGAGCTCCGTGAGCAACTGGGTGCTGTCCGGGCTCTGCTCCACCTGCTCCTCCAGGTACGCGATCTGGGCCTGCGGGTTTTTGCCGAAGATGTCCTCACGGACCGAGCTGATCATTCCGGCCACCTCCTCGTCGTCGCCCCGCTTCGACTCGACCGTGTTGGCGAAGTCGAGGGCCTTTTGCAGGTCGTTGTTCTCGAGATGCGACTGCAGCACCTGCTGAATGTAGTAGGGATCCAGCTCCTTCGGGGCCATCTCAAAGGCCCGTCGGTAGTGGGCCGTCGGGGTCTCAAGCCCCTCCACACCGTCCGGGAGCGAGCCCTGATGCTTTTCGAGGAACCGGCCCTTGCGCCGCTCCCACTTGTACGGCGTGTACTCGAGGTCGTACTTCTCGATGTTCTCCGAGGCGGACGCCAGGTAGGTCGCCGCGGTGTCCAGGTACGCCTTCCGGACGTCCTCCTTCGTGGCCTGCTCGGCGAGCCCCTCGTAGAGACTGATCACGCGGCGGTAGTTGTCGTCGTCCCCGTCGGGGGTGCCGGGGGCATTTTCGAGTATCCAGAGCAGATCGCTCCGCGCACTTTCGAAGTTATCGTTCTTGTAATTCTCGTAGTAGAGGCTGTAGTGCATCAGCTTCTCCCGCTTGCTCGGCTCGCTGTCCTGCGCGGAGGCCGGCGGAACCGCCACGAGGAAGGCAAGCCCTGCGCAGAGGGCACCGACCACGAGAGACTGAAACCGGAGGAGGGGGGCAGATTGAGGCATATTGGGGGCAGTTCTGTCCGATATTTTGAACAGGCTAGGGCCTTAGACTGGACGCTCATCGTTGAGTTTCAGTCAAGAGGGCCCGTGGCGGGACCTGTTCGGCGAGGGGATGACCCGCGGATCCCGGAGAACGCTACCGGAGCTTGCGCCGCTGGAACCACCGTTCGCCGAAGTTCACGTGAAGAGAGACCCCGAAGAACCGGTCGCGGACGAGGGAGTTGGTGGTCGTCCCTCGCGTTCCGGCAGTTGTATTCAGGTCAATTCGCGTGCCAGAGAGGGAGGTGGGGAGGCTGATGCCCGCAGTGAGGGCAAATTCGTAGAGGGTCGTCTCCCGGTCCGGGCGCACGTACATCCGCTCCGCGTACCCCCCGAAGCGGTAGGCCGCCTGGGCAAAGTACCCGGCCAGCTGATCGTCGCCGGCGGGCACCACCTCGGCCCCGGTGGAGAGGCGCCATCGATCCGCGAGGGTGCCCGGGCCGCCGGCCGGAAAGCGGGACGGGGCGGTTTCGGAGGCCCCGGTGGAGAAGTCGTTGGAGAAGGTGCTCCAGGGCTCGAAGGCCCCGTCGAGGACAACTGTCCAGCGGGCATTGGGCTGATAGGACAGCCCCAGGCGGCCCTTCCACGGCAGCGTGACGTCCCCCCGCTCGGTGGACAGGGTGTCCCGGGCGAGGTCCTCGTCGAGGGTGCGGTACTGCTCGCCCGACAGGTTGGCCGGGAGGGTCACGGAGGCCCCGATGGAAAAGGCGTCGTCCTCGGCGAACACGTCGGCGAGGGCGAGGTGGCCGCCGAGCGTGCTGGTCAGTCCGGAGAGCTGCACGCCGTCGGAGACGATGGTGTTGCGGAGCTGGGGGGCTGCCCACGTCGTGCGCCGCCGCCGCTCGAGGGTGCCAAACAGAAGGTCGGCGGTGGCCCCGACGCTCAGCATGTCGTTGACCCGGTATCCCAGCCCGCCCCGCAACCGATGAAGGCCGCCGGATCCGGAGAAGGTGGTCTCGTATCTCGCCTCTGCGTCCTGACGAGGGCCAATGGGCTCCTGTCCCGTGCGGGTGGCGCTGTAGTTCGAGCGGGAATAGGGCTGGAAGGAGATGCCGACGCCCAGAGAGCGCTCGTAGAGCGGGAAGTTGAACTGGAGGGCCTGCACGTTGCCGGAGCTGAGGCGCCCGGAGTTGCCCTGGCCGTCCTCCACGCTGGTGGAGCGGTAGGCGGCGCTCCCGGACAGGCGGGTGAACACCTGGTCGCTCCAGAGGGCCGGATTGGCGTCGGGGTTGTAGTTGAGGGAGCGGAGCGCGTAGCCGCCGCCGCCCATCGCGTCGCTCTGGGACGACGAGAACTCCACCAGGCTCCCCATCCCGAACCGGGAGTAGATCGTGCCCTCGCCGTTGGACTGGGCCTGCGCCGGGGCGGGAGCGCCCAGGAGTCCGAGGGCGAGGCAGGCGATCCCGAAGAGCAGATGAGGACGCGTAAACACTCGCATGAGACTGTCGTGCAGTCTACAGAAAAAAGGCCGGGCGGCAATCATTGTCTAGAGCGGCGTTACGGTCAGGGTGGCA